>Ga0209333_1000019_pt1 | contig 98924 bp, 84 predicted proteins | sample BlaSpr_A8_OM2_O3_FD_187982 | JGI IMG/M metagenome (GOLD analysis project Ga0209333, IMG submission 187982) | Forest soil microbial communities from Thunder Bay, Ontario, Canada - Black Spruce, Ontario site 2_A8_OM2_O3 (SPAdes) (version 2) | ecosystem: Environmental > Terrestrial > Soil > Boreal... | reverse complement strand
GGGTGTTTTTGCGCGAGCCGGGTCGCGGATGGTGTGTCGCCAGGGTGACGGATGGTGTATCGCCAGGGTGACGGATGGTGTATCGGCTGGGTCGCGCACGGTGCCCGAGCCGGGTCGCGGATGGTGCATCGGCTGGGTCGCGCACGGTGCCCGGACCGGTCGCGGCTGGACCGGGCCGCCCGGGTCCGTCTACTGTTCGGTAACGTGACGCAGATTCATGACCTGTCCGTGACCGAGCTGGCCGCAGCGATCCGGGCTGCCGAGCTGTCGCCCGTCGAGATCACCAATCACTACCTGGACCGCATCGACCGCCTCAGCGACCAGGTCGGCGCCTTCTACACGGTGACCGGCGACCGCGCCCGGCAGGAAGCCGCCGCCGCGGAGAAGGCCGTGGCGCAGGCGAGCGGCGACGACCGCTCGGCGCTCCCGCCGCTGACCGGGATCCCGATCCCGATCAAGGACCTGAACATGGTGGCGGGCGTCCGGATGACCTTCGGATCGACGCTCTTCGCCGACAACGTCGCCGATCAGGACGACTACGTGGTCGCCGCGCTCCGGTCGGCGGGAATCGTGATCACCGGCAAGACGGCCACACCCGAGTTCGGCCTGCCGTGCTACACCGAGACCAGGATCGGGCCGCCGGCCCGGACGCCCTGGGACCTGACCAGGTCGGCGGGCGGATCCAGCGGCGGCGCGGCGGCCGCGGTCGCCGCTGGGCTGGCTCCCGCCGCGCAGGGCAGCGACGGCGGGGGATCGATCCGGATTCCGTCCAGCGTCTGCGGGCTGTTCGGCATCAAGCCCACCCGGGGCCGGGTCTCCGGCGGGCCGCTCCTGCCCGACCTGTCGGGGCTGTCCATTGACGGCCCGATCGCGCACACGGTCGCGGACGCCGCGCTGCTGCTCGACGCGATGGCCGGGAACCGCCTCGGCGACATGTACACACTGCCCCCGCTGCCGGGCGGGGAGACGTTCCTGTCCTACGCCGGCCGCGAGCCTGGCCGGCTGCGGATCGGCCGGTCGCTGCAGAACGCGGTGGAGGGCGCGGAGGTGCATCCCGAGTGCGTGGCCGCCTACGAGGAGGCCAGCGCGCTGCTGTCGGAGCTCGGGCACGAGGTCGAGGACATCGCGATGCCGTTCGGGCCCGACGTAGTCCCGTTCTTCGAGACGCTCTGGTACGCCATGGCCACGCTCGCCCCGATCGACGCGGCGCAGGCGGAACAGCTGCTGCCGATCACCCGCTACCTGCGCGACAAGGGGCTGGAGGTTCGGGCGCCCGAGCTGGTGTTCGCGCAGGCGTACCTGCAGGTGGTCACCCGGACCGCGCTGGAGGCCTTGAACGCCTACGACGCGGTGCTCTCGCCCACGCTGGCCTCGCCGCCGGTCCCGGTCGGATACTTCGACGAGGTCGACCCCTCCGAGAACTTCGAGCGGCAGAAGCGGTTCACCCCGTACACCGCCCTGTACAACGTCTCCGGGCAGCCGGCCGTGAGCGTGCCACTGCACTGGACCGCGGACGGGCTGCCGATCGGCATCATGCTGGCCGGCCGGATGGGCGATGAGGCCACGCTGATCTCGCTCTCGGCCCAGTTGGAGGCCGCGCGGCCGTGGCGGGACCGGCACCCGGCCATCTGGTGAGGCAGAGCCCGAAACCGGGGCAAACGGACCTCGGCATCCTTGGCGAAGAAACAGCGTAGGCGCAGGCTGCGCTCAAGCTGGCCGGCGAGATTGCTCTGCGTTGCCGCAGCGGCAGCTACAGGATGGCCGGCGCCTTTTGGGGAGCGCGGTGCCGACCTGTGTCCAGAGGAGAACTCTGTGTCCAGCAGGCTATTTCCTCGCTCGTGCGCTCCCAGGAACGCACTGCGCGGCGTCCGTGTCCTTGGCGTCATCGCAGGCAGCGCCTTAGTCGCCGTGCTGGCTTCGGGATGCGGCACGTCGGCCACGCCGACGGCCGCGGCGACCGCCGCAGCCTCGCCCAGCCCTGATGCCAGCGCCTACGTCGACTGCCTCGAGCAGCACGGCGTGACCGTCCCGACCGCACGGCCGAGCACCAGGCCCACCGCCCGGCCCACGGCGCGGCCGAGCGCCAACTCCGCGATGATGAAGGCCCGGCAGGCGTGCGCGTCGCTGCGTCCCAAGGGCGGCTTCGGCGGGCGTGGCGGCGGCTTCGGAGCCGCGTTCCAGGCCTTCCGCACGTGCATGGCCGACCACGGCGAAGCCATCCCGACCGCCCGGCCGACCGCTCGTCCTACGCCCGAGCCCTCGGCCTCGCCTCGCGCCGATCGCCTCCTGAACGGGCTGAACCCGAGCAGCCCGAAGGTGGCGGCCGCCGTCAAGGCGTGTGCGTCCAAGCTCCCGGCCCCCCGCCCCCGCCCGTCCCCGACCGGATAGCGCTGCTGGCGCCCGACGGGCCGCCGCGCGTCGCGTTCCGGCTAGTCCCGGAAGTCACCCCCCGGCCTTCACCCCGGCCGGGTGATGACACCCCGCGCGGCGGCCTGCCAGCGTCTGAGCATGAACCATCTGCTCGAGAGGCTGGGCGGATTCGCTGCCCGACGCTTCTGGGTCTTCATCGTCGCCTGGCTGATCATTCTCGGCGGGCTGCTCGGCGCCAACCACGCGTTCGGCGGCAAGTACGTCAACGACTACACGGTCCCCGGCAGCGGTTCATCAAACGGGCTCAACCTGCTCAACAGCGACTATCCGCAGAAGGGCGGCTTTGGCGGCCAAATCGTGTTCCACGCCAGCCACGGAACCGTAGCCCAGCAACAGTCGGCGGTGAACCAGGCCACCAGCAACGTGTCCAAGCTGGCGGGCGTGACCAGCGCGGTCAGCCCGTTCGCGTCGTCGAAGACCGGCGCGGTTTCCAAGAACGGCACGATCGCGTATTCGAGCGTGACCTGGAGCGATAACCCGGCGGGCCTGGACACCTCCTATCTGAACCAGCTGAACAAGGCGGTCGCGCCGGCCCGCAAGGCAGGGCTCGAGGTGCAGTACGGCGGCGGTGCCGGGCAGATCGGCCAGGACACTGGGGACACGAAGTCCGAGGTGATCGGCCTTGCCTGCGCCCTGGTGCTGCTGCTGTTCATGTTCGGCTCGTTCATCACCGCGGCCATTCCGCTGGTTTCGGCGATCTTCGCCGTTGGCGCCGGCCTTTCGGTGGTCGGGCTGCTCGCCGCGGTCAGCACGTTCCCGACCGTCGCGCCGACCGTCGCCACCCTGCTCGGCCTCGGCGTGGCGGTCGACTACGGCCTGTTCCTCACCGCGCGGCACCGAGAGCAACTGGACCAGGGCATGGACGTGGTCAAGTCCGCGACCAAGGCCGAGGGCACGTCCGGGGCCTCAATCGTCATCGCCGGAAGCACGGTCGTGGTCGCGATCCTCGGCCTCTACCTGTCCGGGGTGCCGTTCGTCGGCGCGATGGGCGCGGCGGCGGCGATCGTCGTCCTCGTGACGATGATGGCGGCGCTGACGCTGGTTCCGTCGTTCATGGGCCTGGTCCGCAGCAACATCCGGTCGCTGCCCGCCCGCATCCGCGCGCACCGCGAGGGCGTCTCCGCGCAGGAGCAGGCCAGGCGGACCGCCGAGGTCACCGAGGAGCGGCACGAGCAGAGCGGGTTCGCCCGGTGGGGCCGCCGGGTCGCCAGGCAGCCGTGGCCGTGGGGGATCGCCAGTGTGCTGGTGCTCGTGGTGCTGGCGATCCCGCTGCTGTCGATCAATCTCGGCCAGCCCGACCCCGGCACCAACCCGCTCAACCAGAGCAGCAGGCAGGCCTACGACCTGCTCAGCAAGGGATTCGGCGTCGGGATCAACGGCCCGCTCACCGTCGTGGTCAAGCTGCCCAAGCAGTCGAGTTCGGACACCCAGTCGCTGCTGAGCTCGATGACCAAGAGCGTTTCGGGCACCAGTGGGGTCGCATCGGTGTCGCCGACGTCGGAGAACAGCGCGGCGACCGTCGCGGTCTTCAACGCGATCCCGACGACGCGGCCGCAGGCCACGGCAACGAACGACCTGGTAACGACCCTCCGGAGCGACGTGCTGCCCAAGTACCACGTCACCACCTATGTCACCGGCACCACCCCGGGCAACGTCGACTTCACCAACCAGATCGCCAGCCGCATGCTGCTCCTGATCCTCGTCGTCGTGGCCGTGGCCTTCGTGCTGCTGACCACCGCGTTCCGCTCGGTGGTGATCGCCACCAAGGCGGCGATCATGAACCTGCTGTCGATCGGCGCCGCGTACGGCGTGATCGTCGCGATCTTCCAGTGGGGCTGGGGCGCGAGCCTGATCGGGGTGCATACCACGTCGCCGATCCCGGCCTACGTGCCGATGATGGTGTTCGCGATCGTCTTCGGCCTGTCCATGGACTACGAGGTGTTCCTGCTCTCCCGGGTACACGAGGCCTGGATCGGCACCGGCGACGCGCACCGCAGCGTCGCGATCGGCATCGGCAGCACCGCACGGGTGATCACGACGGCCGCCGCCATCATGGTGACGGTCTTCGCCAGCTTCATCCTGAACGACCAGATCGCGGTGAAGATGCTGGCCATCGGCATGGCGGTGGCGGTGTTCATCGACGCGTCGCTGGTCCGGATGATCCTGGTGCCCGCGATCATGTCGCTGCTCGGCGCCAAGGCGTGGTGGATGCCCCGCTGGCTGGAGCCGATCCTGCCCCAGCTGCACCTCGAGGGCAGCGAGCTCGCGGCCGCCACGGGCCCGGGCGCCGCCCAGCCGAGCCCGGTCGGCGGAACCCGCAGGTCACGGTAGTTCGTCATCGGTCGCGGCGCGGCCGGCGCCTGCCGCATCATTGATCGGTGACCGATCCCGAGCTGATCCGGCGGGCCGAGGCCGCCGGGATCGCCCCCTGCTACCTGGACTGGCGCGAGCAGCGGACCGAGGTGAGCGCCGAGACTCTCACCGCGATCCTCGCCGCCCTGGACGCCGTGCCGCAGCCGCCACGGGAGCGGCGCGAAGCCGGCCGGCATGGCAGCGCGGACCCGGCGCCCGGGCGGGACGGCGCGACGGTCCCGGCGAGGCCCAGGGTCCCCGACGGCCGGTCGTGGGGGTTGACCGTCCAGCTTTACTCCGTCCGGTCCCGGCGGTCGTGGGGGCATGGCGACCTGCGTGATCTCGCGGACCTGGCCAGCTGGAGCGCCCGGGACCTGGGCGCAGGATTCGTGCTGATCAACCCGCTGCACGCCGCGGAGCCGAAGGCGCCGGTCAGCGCGTCCCCCTACCTGCCGATGACCAGGCGGTATGTCAGCCCGCTGTACCTGCGGATCGAGGACATTCCGGAGTTCGGGCGGCTGGAGCCAGGCCAGCGGGAGCGGATCGACGCGCTGGCGGCTCCGCTCCAGGCCAGGAACGTCACCGGCGACCTCATCGACAGGGACGCGGTGTGGGCCGCGAAGCGCGAGGCCCTGGAGATCATCCACCGCGTGCCGCTGACCGACGCGCGGCGCGCCGAGTACCAGCGGTACCGCCAGCGCGAGGGCCGTGACCTCGAGGACTGGGCCGCCTGGTGCGTTCTCGCCGACCGGCATGGCCCCGACTGGCGGTCCTGGCCGGCCGCGGATCGCGACCCGGGAGCGGCACGCGCCGCGATGCCGGGCGGGCCGTGGGCGGACCCGGGCGCCGACTTCCACGCCTGGCTGCAGTGGCTCGCCGCCGGGCAGCTGGCGGCCGCGCAGCGGGCGGCGCTCGCGGCCGGCATGGGCACCGGGATCATCACGGACCTCGCGGTCGGGGCGCATCCCGGCGGGGCGGACGCGTGGGCGCACCAGGACCTGCTGGTCGGCGGCCTGTCCGTGGGAGCGCCGCCGGACGAGTTCAACCAGCGCGGCCAGGACTGGTCGCAGCCGCCGTGGCATCCGCAGCGGATGGCCGAGGTCGGCTACCGGCCGATGGCCGACCTGTTCGCCGCGGCGCTCCGGAACGCCGGCGGGCTGCGGGTCGACCACGTGATGGGCCTGATGCGGCTGTGGTGCGTGCCGCACGGCATGGCGCCGGACCGCGGCGCGTACATCCGCTACGACCACCGGGCCACGGTGGCCGCGCTGGCCGGCCAGGCCGCGGGCGCCGGCGCGCTGGCGATCGGCGAGGACCTTGGCACCGTCGACCCGTGGATCCGCGAGTATCTCGCTTCCAGCGGGATCATGGGCACGATGATGCTCTGGTTCGCGCGCGAGCCCGACGGCACGCCGCTGGCTCCGGAGCACTGGCGCCGCGACTGCATGGCGACCGTAGGAACCCACGACGTGCCGCCGGTCGCCGCGTTCCGCACCGGAGAGCAGGTAACGGTGCGCGCCCGGCTCGGGTTGCTCAACCGGCCGGAGGACCTGGAACGTGACGCCGCAAGGCAGATGCTGTCGAGCTGGCGCGACGCGCTGGCCGCGCGCGGGCTGATCCCGGACGGCCCGCTGCCCGGGCCCGACGAGTTCACCGTGGCGCTGTATGGCTACCTGAGCCTGACCGCCGCGGCGCTGGTCGGCGTCTCGCTGGCCGACGCCGTCGGCGACCGCCGCGCCCAGAACCTCCCCGGAACCAGCGACGAGTACCCGAACTGGCAGATACCGCTCTGTGACTCCGGCGGCCAGGCGGTGCTCCTGGAGAACCTGCCTGACGTGCCCCTGCTTCGCACGGTCTGTGCCGCGGCCGTGGGTCGCCGGCCGCTCCCGTAGGCTTCCGCGCATGAGCTCAAGCGACGCCGGCCCGCCGGCGTTCGACACCAGCGTCGCCCACATCGCCCGCGTGTACGACTACTGGCTCGGCGGCAAGGACAACTACGCGGCCGACCGGGCGGTCGGTGACCAGGTGATGCAGGCCTATCCGAACATCGCGCACTCGGTCCAGGCCAACCGGGCGTTCCTGGCCCGGGCGGTGAGCTACCTGGTCGGCGAGGCCGGGATCCGGCAGTTCCTCGATATCGGCACCGGGATCCCGACCGCGAACAACACCCACGAGGTCGCCCAGTCGGTGGCTTCGGATTGCCGGGTGGTCTACGTGGACAACGACCCGGTCGTGCTCTCGCACGCCCGGGCGCTGCTGGCGAGTGACCCGGCGGGCGCCACCGACTACATCGACGCCGACCTGCGCGACACCGCCAGGGTGCTGTCCGAGGCCGAGCGCACGCTCGACTTCTCCAAGCCCGTGGCCGTGATGCTGCTGGGGATCCTGCACATGGTCGGTGAGCAGGACGAGCCGCGCGCTTCCGTGGCAGCGCTGATGACAGCCGTGCCTTCGGGCAGCTTCCTCACCATTTCCCATCCGGCGTCGGACATCGACGCCGCCGCGGGCGCCGAGGCGAGCCGGCGCTACAACGCACAGGCAGCCGAGTCAGCCACGTTCCGAACTCGCGCTGAGGTCATGGGGTTCTTCGAAGGCCTCGAGCTGATGCGGCCCGGCCTGGTGCCGGTGCCCGAATGGCGACCGCGCTCCGAGATCGAGGCCAAAACGCCTTCGAACCTGTGGGGCGGTGTCGCCCGCAAGCCCTGACGGGCGGGGCTACGTCGCCTGGGCGTCCCGCTCGCGGCAGCGCAGCGCGCGGGCCACGTCGTCCCTGCCCTCGATCAGCAGCCGGTGCAGCGCCGGCGGCGCCGCCATCTGCTCGATGTAGGCGCCGGTGGCCGCGATGGCCTCCGGTGTGACCTGCCACCGCGGGTAGGCGTACTCGACGAAGTGCTGCGCCATGTCCGAACCCCAGTCCCGCCAGATGTCGGCGACGACGTCGAAGTAGCGGCTCACGTACGGCTCCAGGAGCTCCTCCGCGTCCGGGTCGGTGAACCCGTCGAGGGTGGCACGGAACGTCGCGTTCGACAGCGTGCCGCCGGTGATCTGGTTCCACGCCTCCTGTTTGGCCGCCGGGTCGGGGAATGCCGCGCGGCAGGCCGCGGCGTGCCGGGCACCCGCGTCCGTGGCGTCCCTGGCCAGCTCGGCGTCGACTTCGCCCGGGCTGGCAGCACCACGGCTGGCCAGCCGGTACAGCAGCTGCCAGCGCAGCTCAGTGTCGACGGCGAGACCCTCGACCGTCGCGGAGCCGTCCCGCAGCCCGGCCAGCAGGGCCAGGTCGTCGGGGGAGCTGGCCACCCCGGCAAACGCCTGGGCGCACGCGAGCTGGCGATCCGACCCTGGCTCGGCCCGCCGCAGCAGGTCCCGCAGGGCCCCGGCGATCTGGTCGAGCCCAGTGCCACGCCAGGCCGGGTCGGCGAACCGGCGCACAGCCCCCGCGGCCTGGCGCAGCACGGTCTGCAGGACCGTGATGTCCTCGATCGCGTCCACGCCGGAGAGGGCCAGGCTCACGTAGTCGCGCGCTGGCAGTTCTGCGTCCCGGCACATGTCCCACGCGGCGGCCCAGCACAGCGCGGCCGGCAGCGACTCGGTGAACTCGCCGATGCCGTTGATGAGCGTGCGCAGGGAATGGGCGTCCAGGCGGATCTTGGCGTAGGTCAGGTCGTCGTCGTTGACGAGGATCAGGTCCGGCCGCCGCTGCCCGATCAGCTCCGGCACCTCCGTGCGCTCGCCGTCGATGTCGATCTCGACCCGGTGCCGCCGGGACAGACCTCCCCGCTCGCCGCGGTCGTACAGGCCGATCGCGATGCGGTGCGGGCGGAGCACCGGATGGCTGGCTGGCGCCTCCTGGAGAACCGCGAACTCGGAAAGCCTGCCGTCGGCGTCACACAGGTACTCCGGCCGCAGCGTGTTCACCCCGGCGGTCTCGAGCCACTTCTTCGACCAGGACGCCAGGTCACGCCCTGAAGCCTCCTGGAGCGCGGCGAGCAGGTCGCCGAGCGTGGCGTTGCCCCACGCGTGCTGGGCGAAGTAACGACCCACCCCGGTGAGGAAATTCTCCCGGCCCACGTGGGCGACGAGCTGCTTGAGCACTGCCGCGCCCTTGGCGTAAGTGATGCCATCGAAGTTCACCTCGACGGCCTCGATGTCGGGGATGTCGGCCGCGACCGGGTGCGTGGATGGCAGCTGATCCTGCCGGTACGCCGCCGTCTTCCAGGTCTGGGCGAAGGTCGTCCAGGCGCCGGTCCAGCGGGTGGCCTCGGCCTCGGCCACGAGGCTGGCCCAGGTGGCGAACGACTCGTTCAGCCACAGGTCGTCCCACCAGCGCATGGTGACCATGTCGCCGAACCACATGTGCGCCATTTCGTGCAGGATCGTCTCGGCGCGGGCCTCCCGGTAGCTGTCCGTCACCCGCGACCGGAACACGTAGGCCTCGAGGAACGTGACGCATCCCGCGTTCTCCATCGCGCCCGCCTTGAACTCGGGCACGAACAGCTGGTCGTACTTGCCAAACGGATAGCGCACCCCGAACGCGGCGTGGAAGTAGTCGAAGCCCTGCCGGGTTATCTCGAAGATCTCGTCCGGGTCCAGATAGGGGGCCAGCGACTGGCGGCAGAAGATGCCGAGCGGGATCCCGTCGTGCTCGTCGCGCACCACGTGGTATGGGCCGGCCGCGACCGCGGTGACGTACGTCGGCAGTACCGCGGTCGGCGGGAAGGCCCAGAACGCCGTCTTCGCCATCGGCGCCTGCGCGACCGTTTCGGGCGCCGTGTTCGAGATCACCTGCCACCCCTGCCTGGCGGTGACCTGCAGCTCGAAGGTGGCCTTCAGGTCGGGCTGGTCGAAGCAGGCGTAGACCCGGTGCGCGTCGAACGTCTCGAGATCGGTGTACATGTAGACGCCGCCGTCGGCGGGGTCGGTGAACCGGTGCATGCCCTCGCCAGAGCGTGAGTAGGCGCAGTCGGCGGCGATCCGCAGCTCGTTGCTCTCGGCGAGGCCGTCCAGGCTGATCCGGTTCCCGTCGAAGCTTTCCAGGCCGACGGCGTTCCCGTTGAGCGTGATCTCGTGTACCGCCGGCGCGGTGAGATCGATGAACGTCGACGCCCCGGGTCTGGCGCAGCGGAAGCTGACCGTGGTCACCGAGCCGAACGTGATTTCACCCCCGGTCAGGTCCAGTTCGACGACGTAGGACTGCACATCGAGCAGACGCGCGCGTTCCCGCGCCTCATTGCGCGTGAGGTTGCTGGTCACTGCCGTGATCCCTTTCCCGGTCCGACGCTGGCGAGAATAATCGCACGTGGGCCTGTGGAATGACCCGGCCAGCCCCCCGGTTGTCAGCAGGGTCACCCCCGCCCCCCGGAGGAGTACCCATGGCCCAGCAGGAGCCAACCCCCGTCGATTTTTGGTTTGACCCGCTATGCCCGTGGGCCTGGATCGCGTCGCGCTGGCTGCTCGAGGTCGAGAAGGTGCGCCCGGTGGCGGCGCGCTGGCACGTGATGAGCCTCGCCGTGGTCAACGAGGGCAGGGACCTGCCCGAGCAGTACCGTGAGCTGATGGCCCAGGCGTGGGGACCGGTGCGGGTCGCGACCGCCGCCGAGCAGAAGTTCGGCCCCGAGGTGCTGCTGCCGCTGTACACCGCGCTCGGCACGCGGTTCCACCATGAGCAGGCGCCGAAGGACCGGGCCACGGTCGAGGCCGCGCTGGCCGAGGCCGGCCTGCCCGCGGACCTGGCGGACGCGATGGACGACCCGTCATACGACGAAGCGCTCCGGGTGTCGACCGCCGACGGCATGGACCGGGTCGGATACGAGGTTGGCACCCCGGTGATCTCGGTCGATGGCGTGTCCTTCTTCGGCCCGGTGGTCTCACCGATCCCGCGCGGCGACGCCGCGGCGAGGCTCTGGGATGGCGTGCTGGCCGTGGCGGGGACCGATGGCTTCTTCGAGCTGAAGCGCAGCCGCACCAGGGACCCGATCTTCGACTGAGGCCCCGGCCACCCGCCCATCCTTGGCCCACCCGGCCCGTCGCTCTCCCACCCTTTCCATCCACGGCCACCCGCCGCCAGCGGTTCTGACAGACTGGTGCCCGTGCGCGTCTACCTTGGATCCGACCACGCGGGTTTCGTGCTGAAGAGCCGCCTCATCGAGTGGCTGAAGCAGGCAGGCCACGATCCGGTCGACTGCGGCCCGGACGCCGAGCGCGATGACGACGACTACCCGCCGTACGTCATGCGCGCCGCGGACGCCGCCGTCAAGGACCCGAGCAGCCTGGGCATCGTCATCGGCGGCTCGGGAAATGGCGAGGCGATCGCGGCGAACAAGATTCGCGGAGTGCGGGCCGCCATCGCCTGGAGCGAGGAAACGGCCCAGCTCGCCCGGCTGCACAACAACGCGAACGTGCTCAGCCTCGGCGCCCGCATGTACTCCGTCGAGGACGCGGTGTCGTTCACGCGGATGTTCGTCGAGACCGAGTTCTCCGGCGCGGAGCGGCATGCCAGGCGGCTGGGGGAGATCGCGGACTACGAGGCCACGGGAAAGCTGCCCCCGCTGCCTGCCGAGCCCTAGCGGTGCTCGTTTCCAGCTACATCTCGCCCAAGGCGGTCAAGGGCCAGCAGAGCGGGATCGCGGGCCGAGGCTTGATCGCGGTGGCGCCGATTGCCAAGGACGAGATCGTGGCGATCAAGGGCGGTCACCTCGTCGACACCGCCACCCTGGACGCGCTGCCGGAACGGCTGCGCAACTCCGACGTCCAGGTTGCCGACGGGTTCCACCTGGTGGCGCTGGACGAAGCCGAGTACGAGCCGGTCATGCTGTTCATCAACCACTCCTGCGAGCCGAACGTCGGGTTCGCCGGCAACATCGTGCTGGTCGCCATGCGCGACGTGGCCGCGGGGGAGGAGCTGACCACCGACTACGCACTGTTTGACGACGCCGACGACCCGATGACCTGCAACTGCGGCAGGCCATCTTGCCGCGGCACGATCAGCGGCAGGGACTGGCAGCTTCCGGAGCTGCAGCGCAGATACGGCGGCTACTTCTCCACGTACCTGCTGCGCCGCTTCGCCCCCTCGGGTCCATGAATGTACCGAAAGACGGGCCACAGGCCGTCGAATGGTTCAGTCATCGGGGAACGGGGCGGTGTTCTGCGGGCAGACGGTTCCCGCGGGCGGCAGAGCGCCGCTGAGCAGATAGCGGAGCGCGTCGTCGAGCGCGCAGGTGCTGGGGTTGTTGGTCTCGGTGTGCCCGTACCCGTCGATGGTCAGCAGGCGGGAGTGAGCGAGCTCGCGGGATAGCGCGACCGAGTCCTGATACGGGGTGGCCGGGTCGCCGGTGTTGCCGAACAGAAGGATGGTCCCGGCGGTGGGCCGGTTCCACGGCCCCGAGTAGCGGTCCTGTCCAGCGGCGGCCGGCCAGTCGGCGCATTCCTCCGACTGCCAGGTGAGCTCCAGCCCGAAGCCGCCCGACCGGGCGTAGCCGAGCCGGGCCAGCGCCGGGTAGGCGCCCGGGTCGCGCGGGTCCGGGCCGTCCGAGCAGACGACGGCGAGCTGCTGTTCCTGGCCCGAATACGGCGCCGCTGGCCGGGCTGCGGCAGCTGCGGGCGGCGCGGCCGTGGCCGCGGCGGCTGCGGGCGTGCCCGTTCCTGCGGGCCGGCTGCCGGAACCGGACGAGGCCAGCCACAGCTGCTGCATCAGGGCGGCGCCCTGCTGCCACTGTGCCACGCTGCCGAGCGGCACCGCCGCGACCGCGTCCGCGTAGGTGTAGACCTGCGGCGGGGTGCCGACGGAGACCGGGTGCCGGTTCAGACGGCGCAGCAGCGTGGCCCACTTGGCCCGGGTCGCGGCCGGGCTGCCCGCCGAGAACGCGCATGCCGAGGTGGCCGTCCGGCCGCACAGGTCAAGGAAGTCGCGCATCGTCGCCGCGGCGGCCCGGTCCCGGTTCTCGCGAAGCGAGGACGGCAGCGTGCCTGAGTTGGTCCAGGTGGCTGGGTTGAGGTTCCCGTCAAGGATCATGTGCCCGACCGTGGCTGGGAACAGGTTGGCGTACGTGGCGCCGAGCAGCGTGCCGTAGGACTCGCCGTAGTAGTTCAGTACCGGGTCGCGGACGGCCTCGCGCAGCAGATTCATGTCGCGGGCCACGTCCGCCGTGGTGTCGTGGTCGATCAGCGCGCCGCCATGGGCGGCACAGCGCGCGTCGAACCGGGCCCAGGTCCGCTCCCAGGTAGCGTCCTGGCGGGCGCCGACGGGGAACGAGGGCAGTCCGGCCAGCAGCTTGTTCTCTGCCGCCATGGTCGGAAAGCAGCGGACCTGCGTGCTGTAGCCGAAGCCGCGCGGGTCAAACGTGACGATGTCGTACCGTTCCCGCAGCACGGCGGGAAATTCGCCGAAGTCTGCCGCGAACCCCTGGATCTGCTCGTTGGGGCCGCCGCCGTTGAAGAACAGCGTGCCCAGCCGCCCAGCCGGGCCGGTGGCCCGGTGCCGGATCACGGCGACGCTGATCGCCGCGCCGCGGGGCTCGGCGTAGCTCAGCGGCACCCGGGCGGTGGCGCACTGAAACCCGCCGTCGCAAGAACGCCAGGCCAGGACCGGAACCCGCGGTGTGGCCGGCCCGTGCGCCGCGGCGATCACGGCCGCTGGCACCGCTGCGGCCAGCACGGCGATGGCGCCGGCCAGGGCGGCGACGCGCGCCGTCCGCCGCGGCCGGGCGCGCGCGGCGCCGACCGAGCCGCTTGCTCCGCGTTCAGGGCACTTCTCATCCATCAGATTCCGTCCATTCTGGTGCGTCATCCGGATCCGGGCTGCCCGATCCCGGCTACCGGCCGACGCTAGGAGCCACAGGCCCGGGCGCGACATCCGCCTGGACGGCGTCCTGGGTGTATCTAGGTACACCTCACGATCTGGGTGACCAGCGCCACCGCGGCGGCGGCGGATCGCGCGGCACACTGAGGGAAACCCGCGGCGGTGAAACGGAGACCAGCCATGGACAGGCAGCTAGCGAGCCAGGATCGCGCGCGATGGCCTGGCCGGGCGCTGGCCTGGCTGAGCGGACGGATGACCGACTGCGCTCGCGGGGTGACGCTCGGGGCGCTCGCGATCGCCGAGGCGGTCCTCATGCACCCGGTCCTGTTCGTGCTCGCCATCGGGGCCCGGCTCGTGATCACGGAGCGTGCCGTGGCCAAGCACACGGCGTCGATCTTCGTCAAGCTCGGGCTGCAGCAGTCCGAGGACGACAACCGGAGAGTCCTGGCCTACCTGGGCGGCTGAGCTCAGTGGCGCCTGCGGCGGCGCCGTCCCTGGCCCGGCCTGGGCGCGCCGCCCGGCGCCGGGTCGGCGGCCTCGGCTGGCTTCGGGCCGGCCTCCTCGGCCGCCCGCGCCTGCTCCTCGTGCTCGGCGCGCGGCTTCGAGACGTCCCTGGCCCGCATCGCCGCGTCGACCGTGATCTTCATACCGCGCATGTCCCCAGTCTCGCACGTGGGTCAGAAGATCGTTGGGCTCCAGGGCGCGGGCTCCCAGGACAGGGCGGTGGACAGCGCCGCGATCGCGCCCGGCCTGGCCTGCTCGGCCAGGCCTGCCCGGGCCAGCGCGCCGAGCGTGGTGCCGCCCAGGTAGGCGGCGCCGAGCGACTGTACCGGCAGCGTGACGTCAGCGGCGGCCGATGTCCGCTCGCAGGTCGCCCGCGCGTCCTCGGCCCGGCCTGGCGCGCGCAGCCGCCAGCGCCCGGCGTTCTCGGCGAACAGGTCGTCGGCCACCTCGATGACCACGTCAACGGGGCATGAGTACCGCCGGCCCGCGAGCGCCTGCGGCACGCTGACCAGCCGGACCCAGAGCCCGTCGAACAGCCGCGGGCGGGCCCGGCGCCGGTCGGCGAGCAGGCAGAGCAGCGGCTCGTCAACCGGCCGCGATACGGCGCGGACCTCGCTCACCAGGTCCCGGCCCAGCAGGTCGCTCCAGATTGCCGCGTGGGCGGCCGGATCGGTGGCCATCAGCTCCCGGATCTGCAGCACGCCGTCCGGGATCCCGTCATCTCCCCACGTCGGCCGCACCGAGTACAGCGCGTACCCGCATGGTCCGGCGTCGTCCTCGGCGATAACGCAGCGCAGCGGGCTCCTGCCGGACCGGCGATGTTCCGGATCCCAGAGGATGTGCTCCCACCAGCGGTCATCCCTGGCGTACATGCCGGGACGCTCGCGCAGCACGGACTCAAATACCTTGGCCAGCTCGGCCGTGGCGTCCCGCGGCTCGGCGATCCGCAGCCGCTGCGGGCCCTGCGCCCCCGGCGCGGTGGCCCGCGGCAGGAGCGCGCCTTCGCCGCGGCGGATCGTCAGGTTAAGGTCGCTGGTCGCGGCGCCGTAGCCGAATCTGGCGTAGATGCCCGCCTCCGAGGCGAAGAGCGCAGCGACCGCCTCACCGCGTTCGCGGAGGTCGGCGAGCTGGCGGTGCATCAGGCTGGTCAGGATCCCGCGCCGCCGGTGCGACGGCGCCGTGGCGACCGCGGTCACCCCGGCCACCGCGGCAGCGCCACCCGGAACGGTCATCCGGAGCGACAGCGCAGCCGCGGTCCCCACCATGTCGGCCCCGTCGAAGGCCGCCAGCGAGCGGTCGAACTCGAAGACGCCCATCTCATGCCGCAGCTCTTCGTCGGCCGGGTACTGGGCGTTGAAGGCGTGCTCGATCACCGCGTAGAAGGCACCGAACTCCTCCTCGCTGATCGGGCGGATCGGGTAAGCAGCGGCCATGTCTTGATTCTTACCGGGCATGGGGCGGGTACCGCGACCGAATATTGCCGCCCCCGGGAACGTGCCGTAATGCCCAGATACCGGTACAGTGCCGACAGGATGGTTCGTGTTGTCCCGCATCGGCTACTGACCGCAACGCTCGCCGTGGTGCAGCGGGTGCGTGGGCTGGTCCTGCGGCAGTTCATCACCAGGAACCGGCGGCTCGCGGCCGGGCTCGCCCTCGTTGTCGCCGTCATCGGCGTTGCGGCGGTTCACGTTTCGGAGTTCTGGTTCTCGCCGGGCGTGATGATCCTGCCGCTGCTGGCGGGCGGGCTGCTGCTCTGGCCTCGGGCGCTGCGGATCTTGTTCTGCCTCGTCGCCCTCGCGCTTACCTATGACGCGCTGATGGGCAAGGCCGGCGCCGGAATCATCGCCACGGTCGCGGTCACGATCGTGTTCGCGGACGCGCTGGCGAGGGCCAGAGCGAAACTGGGCGTGCTGGGGCTGCGCGGCGACCGGATGCTGATCGAGTTGCGGGACCGGATCCGGGCCCAGGGCAGGATGCCCGACCTGCCCGATGGCTGGCGGTCCGCGGCGGTGCTGAAGCCGGCCGGCGGGGCGTCGTTCGGCGGGGACTTCCTGGTGTCCGCGTGCGACGGCAAGACCCTGGAGGTGGCCCTGGTCGATGTGGCCGGAAAGGGCATCGACGCCGGCACGCGCGCGCTGCTGCTGTCCGGCGCGTTCGGCGGGCTCCTTGGCTCGGTCCCGGCCGGCGACTTCCTCGCCGCATGCAACGCCTACCTGCGCCGGGGCGGGGCGGCCGAGGGTTTCGTGACAGCGGTTCACCTGTCGCTCGACCTGGCCACCGGCGACTACGTCGTCGACTCCGCCGGGCATCCGCCCGCGGCGCAGTTCGAGGCGGGCAGCGGGAACTGGCGGCTCACCCAGGCGCGCGGGATCGTGCTCGGCGTGGTCGCTGACCTGCGGAGCGTGCCGGAACGTGGCGTATTGCGCCCGGGCGATGCCCTGATGCTCTACACCGACGGGCTGATCGAGGCTCCGGGCCGGGACATCGACGCCGGGATCGACCGGCTGCTCGGCCAGGCCGACCTTCTCGTCACGTCGGGCTTCGGGACAGGCGCGGGCAAGCTCGTCCAGGCCATGCAGGCGCCGGGCGCGAAGTCGGACGACTGCGCGCTCGTGCTTATCTGGCGGAGCTGACCGGGTCGGGGCCGACGGCGAGCAGCCGGATCGCGTGCTCGACAAGGGTGACCAGCACGTCGCGGCAGGACGAGCGGTGACGCGCGTCGCACAGCACGACCGGCACGTCGAGGTTCAGGTTGAGGGCCGACCTGACGATCTCTGGATCGAAGCGCCTCGCCCCGTCGAAGCAGTTCACCGCCACGATGAACGGCGTGCCCCGCCGCTCGAAGTAGTCGACGGAGGGGAAGCAGTCGGCCAGCCGCCGCGTGTCGGCCAGCACGACGGCGCCCAGGGCACCGAGTGCCAGCTCATCCCACATGAACCAGAAACGGTGCTGCCCCGGCGTGCCGAAGAGATAGACCACGAGGTCTTCCCTGATCGTGATGCGGCCGAAGTCCATGGCGACCGTCGTAGTGGTCTTGTGCTCCACGCCGGCGGTGATATCCACCTGCATGCCCGGCTCGCTCAGGTCCTCCTCGGTCCGCAGCGGCCTGATCTCGGTCAGCGCGCCCACCAGCGTGGTCTTGCCGGCTCCGAATCCGCCCGCCACCAGGATCTTGATCGCGACCGGGACCGGTTCGGCCTGGCTGTTCCGATAAGAGCCTGCGAAGCCCATCTGCCACCTCCCTTAGCAGCTGCGGGTCGGTAAGCCGCGTGGGCACCGGGTGATAAACCCTGACGAGCCCCCGTTCTCGCATGTCGGAGAGCAGAATGCGAACCACGCCGACCGGAAGATCCATGTCAGAGGCGAGGTCGGCCACCGAGGCCGGGAGCCGGCACAGACGCAGCAGGGTCAGATGCTCGGGCTCGAGATCGTACGTGCTGGCGTGTGCTCCGCGTACGGCGGTGACCATCGCCATCAGGTCGAAGGTATCCCCGCCGCTCGGCCGGGTCCGGCCACCGGTCAGCGCGTAAGGACGGACGACCGGTCCGGCTTCATGGTCAAGCCACCTGTCGTCTGCCGGGGGCACGTCAGGTCACTTCGTCTCTGCTATGTAGCCGACGGGCCGGGGGCTGACGGCAAGATGCTCACCGACCCGCCTGACGAGAACCGCCATCTCGTAGGCGACGAGGCCGACGTCGGCGGACGAGGACGACAGCACGGCGAGGCAGGAGCCCTCGCCGGCGGCGGTCACGAACAGGAACTCGGTCTCCATCTCGACGATGATCTGGCGCGCTGGACCTCCACCGAAATGCCGTCCCACGCCCCGGGCCAGGCTCTGGAATCCGGCCGCGGCCGCCGAGAGATGGTCCGCATCCTCTTTGCTCAGCCTGGCCGACGCCCCGGTCGTGAGGCCGTCTCTGGACAGGATGACGGCCCTGCTGATGTAGACGACCCTGGCGACCAGATCATCGAGGAGCCAGTCAAGCTCGCTGGCCTGGCTCACGTGTTCCCCCTTTGATGCTCCCGACGTCGCGACAGCCTCGCGGCGTCACTAATCGCTGTTCTCGGCGCCGTTGCCGCTAGATTCGCTGTTGTTGGTGGTGTCGGAGGGCGGTTTCACTGACCCGGATATGTAGCGGCCACGCTCCCAGCCCCGCTGCAGTGCCGTCATGATGCTCCGAGCCGCCTCGGGCGACGGCGCGCTCGCTACCGTGTCGGCGCCGTCGGTCCCGGGCGCGCGGTCGCGCAGCTGCGGTGCCAGGCTGGCCTGGCGCACCCGGACCGGCAGGCCGAGCCTGGCCAGCTCGTTCGTGTCGACCGGCGGGTCCTGCGCGCCGGAGCTGTCCGGATGGGCAGGCAGTTCCTCCCCGAAGGACGAGAACGCGCTGCTGGTCGCGGCCGGTGCCTGGCGCGAGCGGCGCGGCGTGAACAGGCTTTCTTCCTCAGCAGCCGGGGCGGCTGGGGAAGCCGGCGGCGCCGGGGGGGCCAGAGGGGGCGGGGGCGCCGCGCCGAACGGCGGCGCCGGCACGGCCGACCCGAGGCCATCGCCGTCGTCCGGAATGCTGACGCTGGGCAAGCTTGGTACGGCGAACGGTCTCGTATCGGGGCCGCGCAGCGCGTCGGCCTGCGGTTCCTCGGCGGAGGGCCAGTCTGCCGCGGGAGTATCCGCCGCGGGGATGTCGGCCGGCGGCAGACCCGACGCGGGCGCATCGGCGGCGGGCAGGTCTGCCGGGGGCAGGCCCGCTGGTGGGAGGTCGGCCGCGGGGAGGTCGGCCCCCGTGCCCGGCACCAGTTCGGCGGGCGGCATCAGCACGCCCGGCCGGGTGATCGCGGCAGGCTCCGCGATCATGCCGTTGCTCCGGGCCGCGTGCCTGCTGGCGAGCCGGATCGGGCGCTCGGGCGCGGTCGGCAGCGCCGGCGCCCCGCCGTCCTCGGCGCCCTCGCCGACGACCAGGGCCTTCGGGATCAGCACGACGGCCGTGGTACCGCCGAAGGGCGACCCCTGCAGGGTAATCCTGATTTCGTGCCGCTTGGCAAGCTGCGCGGCGACGAAGAGGCCGAGCTGCTCGCTGCCGGACAGGTCGAACTGCGGCGGGTTTTCGAAGTCGCTGTTGATCTCCGCCAGCTTCTCTTCGCTGATGCCGAGCCCGCGGTCTTCGATCTCGACGGCGAATCCCCGGCCCACCACGTCGCCATGAACCCGCACGGGGGTGTTGGGCGGAGAGTAGATCGTGGCGTTCTCGGCGAGCTCGGCAATCATGTGGATGACGTCGGCCACGGCCGGGCCGACCAGTGCCGCGGGGGTCCCGACGGTGACCCTGATCCTGGTGTAGTCCTCGACCTCGGAAACTGCCGCGCGCAGCACGTCGATGAACGGCACCGGGTTGCGCCAGCCTCGCCCTGGCGACTCGCCGGACAAGATGATCAAGCCTTCGGAATGCCTGCGCATCCGGGTGGTGAGGTGGTCGATCCGGAACAGGTCCTCGAGCTCCTCGGGCTCACTGGCCCGGCGTTCCATGGCGTCGAGCAGCGCCAGCTGGCGGTGCAGCAGGGACTGGCTGCGCCTGGCCAGATTGCGGAAGACATCGCTGACGCCCCGGCGCAGCCGGGCCTCGTCGACGGCGGCTTCCACCGCCGTCCGCTGTACCGCGTTGAAGGCCTCTCTGACCTGCCCGATCTCGTCGAGGCTCGATTCCAGCGGCGGTGCCTCGGCGGAAACGTCGACGTCCTGGCCTGCACGGAGCCGCTCCACAACGCTGGGCAGCCGGTTGTTGGCCAGGTCGAGCGCGGACCGCCGCAGCGCGGCGAGCTGCCGCACCAGGCCACGGCCCATGAAGAACGACACGATGATCGAGAGGATCACGGCCAGCAACCCGAGCCCGCCGACCAGGTAGAGCCGGAGGAAGGTCGCGTTGGCGACTGGCTGTGCGCGGACCGTAAGCTCGGTCGCGGCCTGCTCGCTTGCCTTGAACATTCCGCCGGAGACCGCCCCGGCCGCAAGGTTCCAGTCCGCGAGCGGCACCGGCGGGACGTGACCCGGGTGATTGACACCCATGATCTTGTTCTCGAACGCGGTCAGCGAAGCCAGCGCCTGCGGGTTCATATCCTTTGTGTAGTAGGCCCGGTAAATCGGCTGCAGGTCCTGCAGGTTCTCCGCTTGCACCGCGCGGCGGGCGCCGACGAGCTGAGTGAATTCCTGCCGGTCCGCGACGGAGAACGTCCGCGCGATCGAGTCGCCGTTAATGAGCGCGTCCTCTTCCAGAAGGATGTCCTCAGCCCGGCCGACCCTGACCAGGGTCAGACTCTGGGTCGCCACCCCGACGTTGTTTTCCTGCAGGATCGTCTGGTTCAGCACCGTGTCGGCGGCGTTGATGACGTTGTCGTACGCGCTGATCGCCGCTGGCCTGGTGACGGCCAGCGAGGCGATCTGGGAGCGCAGCGCCGGGATGCCGGCGGAGACCTTGATCAGGCTCGCGATCGCCTGCTTGACGCCCGGAGAGGCGTTGCCGATCACGTTGCCGACGGCCTTCTTGAACGCGTTCTCGGTGCCCTCGGTCCTGGTTTCCTGTGCACGCAGCGTAGCCAAGTTCGATGGCACGGGGGCGGCCAGGTAGGCGACGGCCAGCAGGCGCTCGGTGTCGACCTGGGCCTCATAGTTGCCGGTCGGCGTGCCGATGGTGTCCTTCAGTGTCCTTGACCTGGACAAATTGATGGCATCGCTGGCGGTCGTCGTCGCCGCGAAGGCGTACACCCCGATCAGGGAAAGGATCGGGATGGCCACGAGGAGAAGGATCCTCAGGCGTATGGACAGGCTGCGCAAACGCATAGCTGTGGCCTCGGAGTGAGAAGTGACCAGCGAACCTTGCTGTTGTCGGGAGGACTCCGGCTCGAAGATTTGTGATCATAACAGCCAGTTACGAAGATCACTAGCAGAACTAAACAAGTTGGCATGATAACGGGCTACAGCAGCGCATTTCGCGTTTCGCAATTTGCTCCGGTCTTACGCAGCGCAACTTTATTTCATCACAATCCATGGTCAGCATATGCGTGTCCGCATAATTCATATTTAAACGGGCAAATCCGCCGCCAGGCCGGCCGCGATAGTGCGGTAGGGGTTGGCGTCCGCCCCTGACAGCCGGAGTTCCATCCGTGGCGAGAGGGCCGGGCCACCGGGCCCGGCCCAGGGAGCTAGTCAGCATTCCCCACGAGGCGTACAAAGGCTATAAATGCCTCTATTTCTTGATAGTGACGGAGCCGAGCAGCCGAATGCGAAGCGTACCGGTCACTTCGATCAGGGAGCAGGAGCCCATGGCTGACCTCAACTCCAGCCCTGCTGCGGAAACCTCCGAGCCGGCCGCTCCGGGTCATCCCGGGCTGAAGCAGAACGCGATCGGCCTTGCCGACGCGATCATCGTCGGAATGGCTTCTTCAGGGCCGACCGCCTCGCTTGCGGTGACGCTCGCCGCCATTGTCGCGGTGTGCTCCTATGCCGGGCCGGTCGCCATCGCCGTCTGCTTCCTGCCCATGCTCGGCATCGCGCTTGCCTACCGGCGCCTCAACCAGTGGCGGGTGGATTGCGGCGCGTCCTATGTGTGGGTGGGGCGCGCGATCACGCCGTACCTCGGCTTCATCGTCGGCTGGATCATGCTGCTCGGGTACTTCCTCGGCACGATCTCGGACATCCTGCCGGTCGGCCCCTACGTCCTGCAGATCGTGGCCCCCGGGCAGGTGAACTCCAGCCTCGCGGCGGCGATATCCGCGTCAGTCTGGCTCGTGATCGTCACGGTCATCGCGTACATAGGAATCCAGCTCACTGCCCGGTTTCAGTGGCTGCTCGCAACCATCGAGTACCTGATCATCACCGTGTTCGCTGTCGTGACCCTGGTGGCGGTCTTCAGGCATCACCACGGAACATCGGCATTCCACTGGAGCTGGCTGTCCTGGCACAGCCTCGGCGGGACGTCGGGCCTGGTGAGCGGGATCCTCATCGCCGTCTACATGTTCAGCGGCTGGGACACCTCGGTGTACGTGAACGAGGAGACGCAGCGGTCCCGCGTCAACCCCGGGCGCGCCGTCGTGGTCGGCGTGATCGCGCTGGGCGTGATGTACGCGTTCTACACCTTCGCGTTCGAGGGCGGCGTCAGCCAGAAGGCGCTGGCCGCCAACGGCGCCGACGCGCTGGCCTACATCGCCGGTTCGGTCGCGGGCTCGCCATGGGACAAGGTGATGATCGCGGCGGTGCTGCTATCGATCGTGGGCGCGACCCAGACCGCTCTCGTGGCCGGGTCGAGGATCGCGTTCGCCATGGGCCAGGACAGGGTGCTGCCGCCCGCGCTGGGCAGGTCGCACCCGGTGCACCGCACGCCCGCCCTGGCAACCGTCGTGTTCGCCCTGCTCACCCTGGCCGTCACCTGGGTGTACACGCTCAGCTCGGCGAGCGTCGAAGGCGCCTTCACCAACGTCGTCGACTCGGTTGGGCTCATGTTCGCGCTCTTCTACGCCGCGACCGGACTCGCGATGGCCGTGTACTACCGCAAGCTCGCCGCGCGCGGCGTCGGAGCGTTCCTGCAGCTGACGCTCGTGCCGCTGGTCTCGGCCGCCTTCCTCATCTGGGTCGCGTTCAAGTCGGTGCCCGGCTTGGGCGGCTGGAACGGCTCGGTGATGCACTACCTGTACGTCATGATCGGCGTGGGGGTCGTGTTCCTGCTGGCGGCCAGGTTCATCGCGCGGTCCCGCTACTTCGCCGAACCCACCGAGGCTTACGATCCCTCCGCGGCAGCCTCCGCTGGTGACAGCTCCGCATGAGCCTGCGGCTCTTGGCCCACCTCGGCGGTGAGGACGTGCTCGACGAGCGTAATCAGGACTTGCTTGACCGAGGACCGATCCCTGGCGTCGCAGAGCAGCGCGGGGACATTGGGATCAAGATCGAGCGCGATGCGGACGTCCTCGGGATCGTAGTAGGGCGAGCCATCGAAGACGTTAACGGCCACGACAAACGGCAGTCCCCGCCGCTCGAAGTAGTCGACTGCTGGAAAGCAATCGATGAGGCGGCGGGTATCGGCAAGGACCACGGCGCCGAGCGCGCCATAGGCCAAGTCGTCCCACATGAACCAGAAGCGGTCCTGGCCCGGGGTGCCGAAGAGGTACAGGGCAAGCCGTCTGGCCATCGTGATCCGGCCAAAGTCCATCGCCACCGTGGTGGTGGTCTTGTCGCCCACACCACTGAGATCGTCCACGCCGATGCCCGCCTGGGTGAGTGTCTCCTCGGTGCGCAGCGGGCGGATCTCGCTAATCGCACCGACAAGCGTCGTCTTTCCTACACCGAACCCGCCGGCGACGAGGATCTTGAACGGGGTGAGCAGGCTGTCGTCCACAGCGCCAACGGCATCAGAGGGAGCGGAGCCCATCGAGCACCTCCCTGAGCAGATCCGGGCTTGCCTGCGGGCGCACGGCCCGTCGCGGCTGCACAGTGATCAATTTCTGCTGGATCAAGTCGGCGAGCAGGACCCGCACCACGCCCAGCGGCAGCGCTATGTCCGCCGCGGCGTCAGCGACGGTCATCGGCTCCTGGCACAGGCCGATGAGCTTGCGGTGCTCGGGACTGAGCCTGCGTGACCCGGCAGCGGTCGGGGGCGGCCCCGAGGCCACGATCACGGAGATCAGGTCGAGCACCGCGCCGCCCGCGGGATCGGTTCGCCCCCCGGTCAGCGCATAGGGCCGGACAACGCGGCCGGCTTCCCGGTCGACCCACCTGTCGTACTGGGCCACAGGTTCTCACTCAGCTGGTATCTGGGGGCCGGCGAGCCTGGGCTGAGCGACGAGATGCGGCCCGGCACGCTTGACCAGCATCGCCATCTCATAAGCAACGAGGCCAGCGTCGGCGCTCGCCGGGCACATCACCGCCAGGCAGCTGCCATAACCGGCCGCGGTGACGAACAGGAATGCCTGCTCGAGTTCGATGATCGTCTGGCGTACGTCACCGAGGCTGAAGTGCTCACCTGCGCCCCTGGCGAGACTCTGCACGCCCGCGGCCAGCGCAGCCAGATGCTCAGCGTTCTCCCGGCTCAAGGCCTGGGATGCGGCGATGGCCAGGCCGTCGCGGGAGAGAATCACGGCATGCTCGATGTCGTCCACCCGGGCGGCGAGGTCGTCAAGCAGCCAGCTCAATTCCTGGCCTGTCGAGGTCATGCCGTGTGAACTCATCACGCATCCTCCTGCAGTGCCTTGCGCGCGCCGTCCGCCGAATCCTGGCCACCGCCCGTGTCTGGTGAGTCTGGCCCTTCCTCGGCCTTGCGACCGCGTTCCCATCCGCTCTGCAGCGAAGCGAGCAGCTTCTGCGCCTGGTCTGGCGAGCGCATTTCGGGGTCGCGGGAGGGCGTGGCTGGTCCGTGCGAAGGTTTGGCACGCAGATGCGGAGACAGGTTCGCCTGGCGTACCCGGCGCGGCAGGCCCCGGTGGGTACCTGAATCCGGGTCGCCGCGCGGTGGCTGCAGCGTGGCAGGCGGGCGGGCCGCCGCTTCCGGCTGGCCGCCGCCCGCGGTCGCTTGGCCGGGGACGACCCGCTGGCCGAGGAAGCTCGGATCCCTCAGCGGGAAGGCCGGGTCAGCACGGCTGGCGCCCGGCGCAGGTGCGCCAAAGGCTGACGGCCCGAAACCGGTGTCCGGCCCGCTGGGTGCCGAGGCTTCGCCGACCGGCGACAAGCCTGCGAACACCTGACGACGGGGTGCCGCGCTCTGCGTCCTTTGCGTCGGCCGCTCCGTCCGGCCGGTCAGGGCAAGCTGCAGGCCCCGGCCGCGCGCTGCCGGTGCCTCACCGTCAGCTGGGTGGGCCGGACTTTGTGCCTCGGCCGCTGACGTGATCATGCTGTTGGGCATCAGCACGATCGCTGTGGTGCCGCCGTAGGGGGAGGGGCGCAGGAAGACGCGCACAGCGTGCCGGGCGGCCAGCTTGCCGACCACAAAAAGGCCAAGCTGGTCCGCGTTGGCGAGATCGAAATCCGCCGGGCTGCCCAGCTGGTCATTGATCGCATCCAGCTCATCGGGCTTGATGCCCAGGCCCCTGTCCTCGATCTCGAAGGCAAATCCATTGCCTACCCGCTCTGCCCGGACCTCCACCCGCGTTCCCGACGGCGAGAACAAGGTTGCGTTCTCAACCAGTTCGGCAAGCAGATGAATCATGTCAGCCACCACCGAGCCCGCCACCATGTCTTCGGAGTCGGTGACGACCTCGACCCGCTTGTAGTCCTCCACCTCGGCGACGGCCCCACGGACGACGTCGATGACCGGCACCGGGCTGGTCCATCCCCGCCCGGGAACGGAGCCGGAGAGGATGATCAGGCCCTCGGCGTGACGACGCATGCGGGTGGTGAGGTGGTCAAGCGGGAAAAGGTCCGCCAGCGCGGCTGGGTGGGTGGCCTTGTCTTCCAGGTCGTCGATCAGCCGCAGCTGTCGCTGCAGCAGCGAAAGGCTCCGCCGCGCCAGGCTCACGAAGACCTGGCTGACCCCCGTGCGCAGGCTGGTCTCGGTGGCGGCTGCGCTGACCGCGGTCTGCTGGATGCTGGCAACGGCGGCGGCCACCCTGGCGACCTCAGTGGTCTTCACCGGGGCGGGGACGGGAAGTTTGCTGTCCAGGTCGAGTTCTTCACCGCGCCGGAGCTGCCCCACGAGAGCCGGGAACTGCTGGTCGGCAAAGCGCCGGGCGGTCGCCTCAACGGTGGAGACCTCATTGAAGAGGCGACGGGCGAACCATGCCATGGCGATGGCGGCGATGATTGTGGCGACAAGGCCCACCGCGTCCGCGAGCGCGATTCTGACCAGTACCGTCCCGTGCTGAGCGGTCTGCCCGTGGTTCGCGATTGCATCGGTGATGGTGGCGCCGGCGAAGGCCCACATCGCCACCGCGGCAAGAACCGGCACGGCTATAATCACGCCTGCGGTGAATCGGATCGAGCGGCGCCTCGCGCGCCACCGCTCACGGCCGGGCAACATGTGCGCGCCCATGCATTACCCCCCGGTCCGGGTCAGGCGTCCGGATCCGCCGACACGCGGCAGACAGGCATTCGTGCTGCTGGGACGGTATAAATGACTTCCCGTGGGTACAGTACATGACCGTCTGCGCCTTTATGGGCAGTTCGGATCAGAAGGCGTTTTCCCCTGAATCTGTCCGGTGACTGTCCAAAACTGCGCCTCACTATCCGGAAATGGCGTCAGCGGTGGCGGTGGCTCGGCGGGACGTCGAGTGCGGGATTCCGGTCGAAGAACCCGCTCGGCTTGAGCGTGAATCCGACCCGCTCGACCGGCATGACCGGCCAGTCCTCAGGCCTGGAGATGTGGTGACTGCCCGCCGTGTACCAGAGCACGACGTTGGTGTTCTCGATCGGGCGATCGGCCTCGGTCCAGGCTGGCAGCCCGGCGCCGCCGGGATGCTGATTGGGGTAATCACCGGCCGGGTACAGCTCGTCGGGCCGGTGGGGGGTGACCCACAGGTGCTTCGTGGCGAACACGGCACGCTGGTTCACCACGCTGTCGGGGTGGGTGAACGGCAAGATGTTGCTGCCGGGCACCAGCTTGTAGCCAGGCTCATGCCCGAGCTCTGTCTTGCTGCCCGGGTTGGTAACCAGCCAGTACCGGCCGCGCAGCGGGTCGATCACGCGCTGCGCCTCCGATTCCCGGCGTAGTGGCCGCCGCACCGGCCGGAACGCGGTGCCCGCCGGGTTGGCGGGACCGAGCGGGACCGGCTCGGTCTCCACCTCATACACGGTGTTGTGCGGTCCGTCGATGGCCATGTCCATGCGCACGCTGAGGAAGTGCTGGTGATGGGCGGCGAGCGTCTGCGGTGCGACCACCGTGCCGAAGTCGCTGGTTTCTCCGGGCGCCAGGGCGCTGGTCAGCACCATGCCGGTCAGCTTGGCCTCGAACTCGATGGTGCCGTCTTGGTAGAAGTACCAGTAGATCGCGTACTCGTAGTTGCTCGCGGTGATGATGAACGAGATCACCAGCCGGCGGCTCCGGCGAGTCTCGGTGGTTTGCAGGTCTTCATCGAAATGCTTCCACAGCAGGCCGGAGTCTTCCTCATGCAGGCAGATCGCGTTCTTGATCACGTACGGCTCTCCGCTGGAGTCGGCGAGCTCTACGTCGAAGTAGCGGATTTCCCCGAGGCAGTCACAGCCGTACTCGAGTGAGTTGGCCATGATCCCGATCCCGTACTCACCGATGTCAAAGGCGTTGCGGTAGCCCAAGAACGGCCGCGGGTCGGCGTACGGGATGTAGAGCTCTGCCACCGAGGCACGCCAGATGACCGGCCGTACCCGGTCCCCGTCCTCGTATCCGACGGCGTGCAGGACGAGGCCTTCCCGGGCGGTGAAGCCCACCCGGAACCGCCACCGCTGCCAGCGAACCTCCCAGCCGTCGATCTCAAAGCTCGGGCCGTCAGGCTGGACGATCTCCAGCGCTTTCAGGTCTCGCCGGGGCTCGATCCGGTCGGCGGCATAGGCCCCATCACCGGGCGGGAACGGCACGACGCCCAGGTCCTCCACGCGCAGCACCGTCATGTCGTCGAGGTCCACGACGGCGTGCAGGCCGTAGATTGGCTTGGCGTACGGATTGTCGTCGGGCCGCTCGCGGTAGAAGAGCAGCGTCCACATGACCCGGCGCCCGGCCTCTTCATCGGCCGTGAACATGCCGATCCCCCACGGTTCGAATAGCACCTGCGCGGGATTGGTGATGCCGCGGCGCTCGAGACCGGCCTGAATCTGCGGGTCGGCCGCGGTCACCCGCTGGCACTCGGCGTACTCCGAAAGTGTCACCGGGCCGATCGCCCCGGGAACCGACCGCCAGGACGCGACGCAATCATCGGTGAGCGACACGACCGCCTCATAGAGCATGTGCTCCCGCGGTTCCATGAGAACGATGAATGCCTCGCGCGGTACCGCATCGGCGTCCGTTGCGGAATGGCCGGCGTCAGCGCCCTCGGCGGGGCCAGCAAAGGCGACCTGATCCTTTGCCGGCTCGTGCAGGTTCACCGACACGAACCGGGCCTCCGGGGTCACCGGCCGCTCTCGGCGGAGGATCGCGACCGCCCGCTTGATCTCGTCGCCATCCAGCGGATCCAGGGGATGATGACGGACCCGGTCCGCGACCTGCCCGACGGCGGAACCCTGGCTGCGCTCATCTTCCTCGGTCATGGATCGCACGTTACAGTACCGTTTTTCGCGAAACTAGATGATCTCTCTGCCTCCCGTCCGCCCAGGTTGCGGCCACGGCAGGCTCGTGGCGGCCGCCTGCGGGCCCGGCGGCGTGGCGCCCAGATTGGTTCGCCGGACCGACCGGGATGCTGTGCACCGAAAGGAGCCGGAAGAGGTCCAGAAGATCGGTGCAGCCCATTCTGTGGTTTGTGTTGCTTTTTGGGGCTCGCTCAGCGACGCTATGTCCGACGTAAGCAAGAGCTTGGGGAGGGTGGGGGTACCAGCGTGAGCTGGGGGACTGCCGCATCTGTCATGAATTGCACGTAACAGGCGGTTGGCACCAGTCAGGCGGGAGCCCCGGGGGCCAAAACTACAGTCGCCTTTTTTCGCTGGAGCGAAGATCGAGCCCGTGTAGGCCCGAGACTTTTTAGGAGAACAGATGACGGATCGTCCAGTAAAGGCTGTCCCGGGACCGGCGGTCCCGGCGACCGAGGCGGGGCTCAAGCCCAACGCCATCGGTCTGGCCCAGGACACGATCATCGGCATGGCCACGTCGGCGCCGGCCGGTACGGTCGCCGCGACGCTCGCCGCCCTGGCGGCGGCTACCGCCTACGGAGGCGGTGCCGTCCTGCTAGTTACCGCGATCCCGATGCTGGTCATTGCCAACGCGTACCGGCGCTGCAACCTGTGGAACGCCAACGCTGGTGCGTCATTCGAGTGGGTCGGCCGGGCCATCAACCCCTACCTGGGATTTATCACCGGATGGACGATGATCCTCGGGTACGTCATCACGACCGTCGCCGAAGTTGTGGTCCTTGCCCCCAGCGTTCTTCAGATCTGGGGGTCCAACTCAACGAGCACATGGCAGAGCGTCGGCATCGACGTCGGCCTCGTCCTGGTCATGCTCATTGTCGCCGTGATCGGGATCAGGCTGACGGCCCGCGTACAGGTGGGCATGGCCCTGGTGGAGTACACCGTCCTGATCGGCCTGTCGATCGCCGGCCTGGTCATCGTGCTGGCCGGCCACCACGCCGGAGCCATGCACTTCTCGTCGAGCTGGCTGAGCGTCAGCGGGATCGGCGGGAAGGGCAGCCTGGCCGCTGGCCTGCTGATCTCGGTCTACATTTACAGCGGCTGGGACGCCTCGGTCTACGTCAACGAGGAGACCAGGGGCCGCCGGGTCAATCCCGGCCGGGCCGTCATGCTGGCCACCGCCCTTCTTGCGATCATTTACATTCTCGCCCAGGTCGGCCTCCAGGGCGTGGTGAAGCCGGCCGCCCTGCAGGCGCACGTCACCACGGCCATGATCTACGCCGCGCAGGCCATCGGCGGCGGGACGTGGGCCAAGATCATGGCGCTGGCCATCGCGTTGTCGGTCATCGGCGCGACCGGAACCGGGATCGTGATCGTTTCGCGTCTGGTCTACGGCATGTCCACCCGCGACGTCCTTCCGCGCTCGCTGTCCAACGTGTCACCGCGCTTCAACACGCCCGTCCTGGCCAGCGTGATCGCGGGCATATTGATCATCGCGGTCATTACCGTGGACCTGACGGCAGCCGGGCTCAGCAACATCTTCAGCGATGTCGTCGGGGTGTCCGGGCTGCTGTTCACGATCTTCTACGTGATGACCGGCCTGGCCATGATGGTCTACTACCGGACCCGGATCTTCGCCGGAGTCTTGGACTTCCTCACCATCGGCCTGCTGCCGGCCGCCTCGATAGTGCTGCTCGGCTGGGTGTTTGCGAAGACCATCACCCAGGTTCCGGTGGGCGAGGTGTACACAGTGCTCGGCGTGCTCGGCACCGGCATCGTCGTGATGATCCTGGAGCGGGTGCTGCGCAACCCGGAGTTCTTCCGCGTGGAGCGCGAGAAGTACACGCGGCAGAGCCGGCAGTCGGCTGGAGGCTCGCAGGCCTGACGAAGACCTGCTTTTACCGCCTAGCGGAGGGTGCCGGCCGGCCTGGTCTCCCAGGACGTCCAGAGCGGCCGGTATCCCTGCTGGCTCCAGAACGGGACGGACAGCGGATTGGTCTGCTCGTAATGCAGCAGCGTGACGGCGACTCCTGCGTCCGCGATCTCGCGATGCAACCGCGCCACCAGCACGGCGCCGATGCCGGTGGCACGCTCGGCAGGCTGCACGAACCCGAACATCAGGTAGGCGGTCGGCGCCCGGGAAACCATCGGGGCGATCCAGCCCGCTGACTCCGGCCGTTGCGCTGCCACCATGCCAATCACCGTGTCATCACGCTCGGCCAGCCACGTCCAGCACTCCGGGCCAGCCAGCAGCCCGGCGGCCTCCCGGCGCAGCGCCGCGGCCGTGCTCGGCCGTTCGATCACGCCGGCGAAGTGCGCGTCAAACCGGATCACTTCCATTCCCAGGCGGACCACCGTGTCGATGTCTGCCGGGGTGGCCCGTCTGATCCGCAAGTCCTGACGCTCGGTACCGGCGGTGCTTGTGCCCTCGGCGCTGTCGTCCGCCGGCCCGGTGCGATCGGGGCGGCGGCCGGTCGTGCGCGCCGCAACGACCCCGAACGGTGCCAGCCCGTGGCGCACGAGGGTCGCGATCCCGCCGATGTCACGGCAGGGCCACGTGACTACGGCGGCCGTGTCCGGCAGGCCTGCCTCCGGCAGGCTGGCGAGATGATCACGCCAGCGGGACAGCAGCGGATTCAGTGCTGCCGCCAGGTCCGGGCCTGCCGCCCAGGCCGTCAGCTGGAACCGGCGGGCCGCGCCCCAGGCGAGGTCAAGCTCGTCGGGGCCGCCCTCCCAGTGGTCACAAGCGCCGACGGCGGTGGGCTGCCCATCGGCTCCGGTGACGACCAGGCTGACACCGCACTCGGCCGCCGGTGCGACCGGATCGGGCAGCAGTGGATCGAGGGCATGCCAACGCCGGACGACCTCCGGGATGACGAGGCTCGCCGAGTCTCGGGAATCGGCTGACACGACATCCTCCGGGCTGCTTGGCGTCCGCGCTGGCCCCGATTCAGGCTCGCGGCGACCGATAACTCCCCGATGATCTCCGCCAGTCTTTCCCTGAGGTTTCGCAGCAGCGGATCGTCCGGCGGCAGGACCTGCTCGGAGCGCTCAACGGTATCGTGGATCAGCCTCGTCGCGTCGGTCAGCCGGCCTGCCTTGAAGTACACGGTCGCGAGGTTTGCGCGGCGCTCCAAGGTCTGCGGGTCATCGGGACCGAGGACCCGCGCGTAGCCCTCACAAGCCTGCTCGTAGAGCGCCAGCGCGGAGGCCATCTTCCCGGCCGAGAGGTTCGCGGAGGCAAGGATGCCTCGGGCCACGATCGTGTCCATGTGATCGGTGCCAAGGACCCGCTCCCGGTCTGCGAGGACTCGCTTGAGCTGGGAGATGGCGTCCTTGACGCGGCCGCTGGCCAGATAGGTGTCGGCCAGCTTCTGGCGCGCGGTCATGGTGTCCGGATGCCGCGGTCCCTGGATCCGCTCGTGGTCGGACAGCGTGCGCCGCTGCAGCGCGATCGCGTCGTCGGGCCTTCCCGCGGCACTCAGCGCGGCGGCTAGCTCGTCCCGGGCGCGGAGGGTGTCGAGGCTGTCTGCTCCCAGGAGGCGCTCGCAGTCGCCGACGGCACTCTCGAGAACCGGGACCGCGGCTTCCGCCTGGCCGGCAGCGATGAACGCGTGACCGAGTGCGATCCGGGCGGCGATCGTTGACGGGTCGTCTGGCCCGAGCACGCGGGAGCGGCCCGCCGCGACCCACTGAGCCCACGCAACGGCTTCCGCCGCCTGGCCTGCCGCCATCAGCGCGGCGGTCAGCTGGCTGCCGGCCATTAGGGTATCCGGGCTGCTCGGGCCCGCGATGCGGTCGCTGGTCGCTGCTAGCTCCCGCCAGTAGGCGACCGCCGGGCCGGTCAGGCGCGCGCCGTCCATGCTCCGCCCGGCCCGGACGAGCAGCGGATGGCACCTGCCCTCTACCCACAGCGCATCGCCGGCCACCTCCTGGAGGCCGACAGCACAGGACCGCAGGTGCGCTGCGATCCATGGCTGATTCTCATCGGCCGGCCACACTTCGAGCAGCGCATCCGCGGCTGCCTGGGCAGCCCGTTCAAATACGTCCTTGGTCGTTGCGGACCGGATTGCCGTCTGCACCGTCGGGGTCATCCGGACCAGCGGCGGCGTGGCCGCCGAGTCGACGGTCAGCAGACCCGCCCGTTCGAGGCTGAGCAGCGCGCTCCAGGCGACATTCGGATCGACCGGCGACCCACCGCCGCCTTCGCCGAGGTACTCGCACGTGGCCAGCGCCGTGAACACCGCACTCGGGATCGCGTGACCGTCAAGGAGCGCGGCGAGCGCGAGCAGATACTGGGCACCTCCGCCCGGCGACAGCCGCTCGGCGTGCTCCACCGAAAGGGTCCAGGTAACAGCGGCCGCCGAGTTCGCGCCCGCCGTGGTCTTGGCAAGCTGAGCACGCCGATGGTCGAAGTGGCTCTGGTATTCACGGCAGGTCAGGCGCGAAGTGGCGATCATCGCACTTGCCTGCGCCAGCGCTGGGGGCTCGCAGCCAAGGGCAACGACGAGGTCTATCGCGCCGAGGCGCTGATCCGGGTCCGCGGTGAGGCGTCCCATCAGATAGCTGAGGGCCTCGCGGGTGCTGAACTCCGGTACCGGGAGGGTGCGTACCCGGGGCCGGCCGGACAGCATCCTGCGATCCGGTGTGGTGATCAGGACCCGGCCTGCCTGCCCGGTTGGCCACAGCCCGTTCAGGTCCTCCGTGTCGCGCAGGTCGTCGAGCACGATGAGCCACGACCGGCTGGTCTGGCCGAGCCACTCGACAAAGCTGCCTGCGACCGACTCGGCGTCGCCCATGTGGTCGGACGCGGTCGCCGCCGCCGCCTCGACAAAGCCGGACAGCACTGACGCCCGCGATGACGCGTCAAGCCATAGCAGCAGGTCTGCCTCGCCGGCCCGCCAGATTGATTCGGCTGTATACACCGCGAGCTGGGTCTTACCAGACGATCCCAGCCAATCCGGCGACCCGGTCCCGGCGTTCCCGGGTTGCTCGGTCTCCCCGGCCTGCCGAGCCTCGCGGGCAGGAACCAGCGCCACCGTGGCGCCGGGACCCAGCGTCCCGGCCAGCCCGGGCGCCGTCTCTGGCCTGGCGCTGAATCCGTCTGCAAGTGATGGCATGCCCAAGCGGATCGGCCATGCCGCCCCTCGGCCAGGGGCCCCAACTGAGCCCGTGGCCTGCGATGGGTCGACCATGGGCTTATCCGCCGCCGTCCGTTAGCACAGAATCCTCCCGCCCACCCAGCGCAAACCCCGACATTACCGCCAATGTGACCGGGGTGCCGACGGATTGGCGCGCATTACTTTGCCCCCACAACATGCCAACAACCTCACCGTGGCGCAATAGGCGCGCCGGAACGCATGTGGAACGGGGCGGCAGCCGCCACGGATCCCCGGCTGGAACACGGTCAATGCCCGGACGGCGTTCCTTTTATACGGGCACATTTGTTACTGCCAGGTTAACTGGAACGCGGGTGCCGTCCGTGGCTCAGACATCGCTTGCCGCGTGCTGCTGTGATTGGCCCAGAATGGTGGCGGCTGCCGGTCTGCCGCCACGGCCGGATCGCTATGATGCGGCGCGGTTTCCGGCAAAATAACGGCTCTCGCCCTAGCCTGGGCGCCCGCCCTCTGGCGTCCGCGCCGGCGGGATTCCTGCGTCTTGAGTCCGGCCTGATCAGTCGTCGGGTTCACCGCCCAGTGTTGGTAATGGCTTGAGCCGCAATCGCCGGGACGGCCCGGTCGGCCGCCTCGCGACTGCGGTAAGCCCGAGCTACTTGCGCACAAGCAAGAAAATGAAGATAACGAACCCTGGCCCCAAACCTGACAAAACAGGCCTGGTTGCCGCGAGTGCTGGTGGGTTGCTTGGGGTGCTGGCCGGTTGCCTCCCAGTACTGGCCGGCATCCGGGCCGCCGCGAACCGGTCAGCCAGGCCCGCCTGCGCCGGGCCATGCGTGGCCGCCATCGGAGCGGGGCGCCGGGCCATGCGTGGCAGGTCATCGGAGCGGGGCACGGGTCGCACGGGCCGACCCCGCTGTGGCGGGGCGGTCCCCGGCGGCCGGGGGGCGGACTTGGCCACAGATATGACATGGCCGTCAGCTTTCCGCGATATGACATAAGCGTCAGCTAATGCTTAGCAGACCCGGCCGGATTTAGGTTCTGGCCTTCCAGCAGCGCACGGGACTGGGCTCAGTCGTATAACACGTTCTACTTGCGGGCGCAAACCCGCCCGGCAAAGTCGACGCGCATGTCATGTGACGCTCATGTCATTTTTGCATTTCAAATGAGTCCTGTGTCCAAATAGAACCCGTGGCACTTGATGGGACCCCGGCCAGCCGGGTGAGCGGTGGACCGCGCCCGGAGGCGCCGTCGGCCGTGGCTGCCACGTCCGCCGCTGCTGTCGACGCCACGTCCGCCGCCGACGCCACGTCCGCCGCTGCTGTCGACGCGATGGACCCTGGATTCGCGCGTGCCTCCGGTGAGAACTTCCCCGTCGCCCTGCGCCTCCTGCCTACGAGCCGCCGGCAGTACCTGATGGCGGTGTACGGCTTCGCCAGGACGACCGATGACATCGGGGACCGGGCCCCGCCCGAGCAGCGCATCAGCCTGCTCGATGAGCTCGAGGACGACCTGCGCGCCCTCTACGCCGGCCAGTCGGCGGACGGTGCTGGGCCAAAGACCCAGGTGGTACGCGCGCTCGGGCCTGCGGTGACCGACTGCGGCATCCCCATGCAGCCGTTCGCTGACCTCATCCAGGCGAACCGGCAGGACCAGGTCGTCGGCCGCTACCAGAGCTTCGAGGACCTGCTGGGCTACTGCCGCCTGTCGGCCAACCCGGTAGGCCGCATCGTGCTGTACGTGTTCGGCTGCTTCTCCGAGCGCCGGGCCGAATTGTCCGATTCGGTCTGCACCGCTTTGCAGCTCGCGGAGCACTGGCAGGACGTGGCCGAGGACTTCCGCGCCGACCGTATCTACCTGCCTGCGCAGGACATGAAGGAGTTCGGCTGCACCGAAGAGGATCTGTCGCTCGGCACGACGCCGCCGCAGGTGTGCGCGCTGATCGCGTTCGAGACAGAGCGGGCCACCGCGATGCTCGACGCCGGGGCCCCGCTGATCGGGACGCTGCGCGGCGCAGCCCGCGTGGCGGTGGCCGGGTATGTCGCCGGCGGCCGCGCCGCGCTGGCGGCGATCGCCGCGGCCGGCCACGACGTACTGCGCGGCACTCCGGCGCCGCGCAAGCAGCGGCTGGCCGGCGAGCTGCTCCTCGCCTACGCGAGGGGGCGGTGAGCCGATGACGGCCCTGGCGGTGGACGACACCGACGTCCGCGCCGCGTACCGGCACTGCGAGCAGGTGACCCGGACGCAGGCGAGAAACTTCTCATACGGCATCCGGCTGCTGCCCGCGCCGAAGCGCCGCGCGCTTTCGGCCGTGTACGCGTTCGCCCGCCGGGTCGACGACATCGGCGACGGGACCCTGCCCGCCGACGAGAAGCTCGCCGCGCTGGGCGAAGCGCGGGCCGCGGTTGCCGCCATTGACGAGGCCGGCGCCGGCGCGGCAGAAGGCGACCAGGTGCTCGTCGCGCTCGCCGACGCCGCGCGCCGGTACCCGATCCCGCTCGCCGCGTTCGGGGAGCTGATCGAGGGCTGCGAGGCGGACGTGCGCGGCACCAGCTACGCGACGTTCGGCGAGCTCCAGCACTACTGCAGGTGCGTGGCCGGCTCGATCGGGCGGCTCTCCCTCGGCGTGTTCGGCAGCCGGGACCCGGCAACCGCGGAGAAGCTCGCCGACAACCTCGGCATCGCCCTGCAGCTGACCAACATCCTGCGCGACATCCGCGAGGACCTCGGCAACGGCCGGGTGTACCTCCCGGCGGAGGACCTCAAGCGCTTCGGCACGGAGCTGCTGCCCGGCCGCATTGACGACCTGGCCGGCGACCCCGGGCTGGCCGACGTCATCCGGTTCGAGGCGCAGCGGGCCTTCGGCTGGTACACCACCGGGATGCGGTTGCTGCCCCTGCTCGACCGGCGCAGCGCCGCGTCGGCAGGGGCGATGGCCGGGATCTACCTCCGGCTGCTCGAGCAGATCGTGGCCGATCCCGCGGCCGCGCTGCGGCTGCGGCAGTCGCTGCCGGGCAAGGCCAAGGCCATGGTGGCGGTGCGGGCGCTGGCGGGGGTGCCTGAGCGCATTCCGGCATCGGCTGGTAGCTCCGCCGCCTCAGACTCAGCCGCCAGTAGCCCCGGCGGCACCGGCGGCCCCGGCCCCGGAGGGACGGCATGACCGCGCGGACCGCCGTCGTGATCGGCGGCGGCCTGGCCGGCATCACCGCGGCCATCGAGCTGCGGGACGCTGGCGTCGGGGTCACGCTGCTCGAGGCCAGGCCCAGGCTGGGCGGCGCGACCACATCGTTCTCCCGCGGCGACCTGACCATAGACACCGGCCAGCACGTGTTCCTGCGCTGCTGCACCAGCTACGCCGAGCTGCTCGCCAGGCTCGGCGTGACCGGCTCGGTGGCCGTCCAGGACCGGTTCGACGTCACCGTGCTGTCGCCGCACGGCCGTGCCAGGCTGCGCCGGTCCGGGCTGCCAGCCCCGCTGCACCTCGGCGCGTCGCTGGCCAGCTACCGCTTCCTGTCGCTGCCGGAACGGCTCCGGGTGGGCCGCGCCGCCCTCGCCCTGCACTCCCTCGACCCGGCGGAGCCCGGTCTTGACGCGCACCGGCTCGGCGACTGGCTCGCCGCCAGGGGCCAGGACGAGCGCGCCCGCCGCAGGCTGTGGGACCTGTTCATCGTGTCCTCGCTGAACATCGCAGGCGACGAGGCCAGCGTGCCGCTGGCCGCCACCGTGCTGAAGACCGCGTTGCTGTCCGGCAACAACGCCGCGGACATCGGGGTACCCACGGTGCCACTCGGCGAGCTGCACGGAAGCTCCGCCGCCAGCCTGCTCGGCGAGCTCGGGGCGGAGGTCAGGCTCGGCGCGAAGGCGGTGGCCGTGGAGCCGGGCTCCGGGGGAGGGCACCTGGTCCGGGTGGGCGCGGGCGCCGACGGTGGCGACGGAGAGGAATCGCAGCCCGGCGCCGCGGAACAGATCACCGCAGACGGCGTGATCCTGGCGGTTCCGGCCGGTCCCGCGGCCAGGCTGGCCGGCGCGGCGGGCGTGACCGGCGCCGCCCGCTGGGACGACCTCGGCAGCTCGCCGATCGTCAACGTGCACGTGGTCTACGACCGGCGGGTCATGGATCTGCCGTTCGCGGCGGCTGTTGACTCGCCGGTGCAGTGGGTATTCGACAAGACCAGGACGGCAGGGCTGCGCAGCGGGCAGTACCTGGCGCTGTCGCAGTCCGCGGCCGATGACGACGTGGACGTCCCGGTGGCGGCGCTGCGCGAGCGGTTCCTGCCCGCCCTGGAGCAGTTGTTCCCTGCGGCCGCCGACGCCCGCGTCACCGATTTCTTCGTTACCAGGGAGCGCCGGGCGACGTTCCGCCAGGCGCCAGGATGCAGCGCGCTGCGCCCGGCCGCCGCAACCTCGCTCCCGGGGCTGATGCTGGCGGGCGCATGGACCGATACCGGATGGCCGGACACGATGGAGGGTGCCGTGCGGAGCGGACGCACTGCTGCACAGGAACTGATCCAGGCGCTGGCAGCGCAGGCCACGGGCGAGCCCGCGGGACTCCGGGGGCAGTCATGACCGCCACGATCCCGGCGGGCGTGGAGACCGCCCGCGACCTCGTCGGGCCGGCGATCGCGACCGCGGTGGACCGGCTGAGCCCTGAGGTGCGCATGGTCGCCGCCTACCACCTCGGCCTGACCGACGCCGACGGGCGGCCGGAGACGCGCACCGCGGGCAAGGCGCTGCGCCCGGCCCTGGCCGTGCTGTCGGCGCGGGCCGCGGGCGCGGCACCGGAGCGCGGCGTGCCAGCGGCCGCCGCGGTCGAGTTCGTGCACAACTTCTCGCTGCTGCACGACGACATCATGGACGGCGACACCGAGCGCAGGCACCGGCCGACCGCCTGGACCGTGTACGGGATCGGCGCGGCGATCCTGGCCGGTGACGCGCTGCTGATGCTGGGCCAGGACCTGCTGCTGGAAGGCCCGGCGCCGCAGGGCCTGTGGGCGTCCCGGTGCCTGGCCGCAGCGGTGCAGCGGCTGATCGCCGGTCAGGGCTCCGACCTGGCCTTTGAGCGCCGCGACGACGTGACGCTCGAAGAGTGCAAGCAGATGGCCGGGGACAAGACCGCCGCGCTGATGGCGTGCGCCTGCAGCATCGGCGCGATCTACGTGGGAGCTCCGGCGGCGCTGGCGATGGGGCTGGCCGGGTTCGGGGCGCACGTGGGCCTGGCGTTCCAGCTCACCGACGACATGCTCGGCATCTGGGGCGCACCGGAGGTAACCGGCAAGCCGGTCATGTCCGACCTGCGCACCAGGAAGAAGTCGCTGCCGGTCGTGGCGGCGCTGACCAGCGGCACCGAGGCGGGGCGGGAACTCGGCGCGTTGCTGGCCAAGCCGGAGGCGCTGACCGAGGACGAGCTGGCCGACGGCGCCAGGCTCATCGAGACGGCCGGGGGCCGGGACTGGGTCGAGGCCGAGGCGGACTCCGCGCTGGCGTCGGCCGAGAAGTGCCTGGCCGAGACCGAGATGCCGGATGACGTACGGGCGGAATTCGCCAATATTGCGGAGTTCATCACGGCACGCCAGTGGTGAGGCGGGGAGCAGCCCAGCGGGGCGGGGGAGCAGCCGGGACGGTGAAGGGAGCGGAGAGCTGGGGTGATGGCGCGATGACCGTGACACAGGCCCGCCAGGGCACGCCGACGACGGCTGAGGCCGGCCGCGCGGCGCTTGACCGCGCCGTCGGGCACCTGCTCGGGCTGCAGCACGAGCAGGGCTGGTGGCAGGGCGAGCTGGAGACCAACGTCACCATGGACGCGGAGGACCTGCTGCTCCGCGAGTTCCTCGGGGTGCGCACCGCCGAGCAGACCGCCGCCGCCGCCCGGTGGATCCGGTCCTGCCAGCGCGCCGACGGGACCTGGGCCAACTTCCGCGACGGCGACGCCGACCTGTCCACGACCGTCGAGGCGTACGTCGCGCTCCGGCTGGCCGGCGACGCCCCCGACGCCGGCCACATGGCCCGCGCCGCGGCCTGGATCGTGGCCCAGGGCGGCATCCCAGCCACCCGGGTGTTCACCCGCATCTGGCTGGCGATGTTCGGCCAGTGGTCCTGGGACGACCTGCCGGTCATCCCGCCGGAGATGATCTACCTTCCGGCCTGGTTCCCGCTGAACGTGTATGACTGGGCGTGCTGGGCACGCCAGACCATTGTGCCGCTGACGATCGTTGGCTCTCTGCGACCGGTCAGAACTCTCCCGTTTGGCCTGAACGAGTTGCATTCCTCCGGGTCTGGCCACATCCCGCGAGCCGGGTCGGCCGGGTTTGACCCCTGGGCGGCCGTGTTCAACGGGCTGGACCGGGTGCTGCACCGGTACGTCAAGCGGCTGCCCAGGCTGGCCCCGGGCCGGGCCGTCCGGGCGGCGGCGATGCGCCGGTGCGCCGAGTGGATCATCGCGCGGCAGGAGAAGGACGGGTGCTGGGGCGGCATCCAGCCGCCGTGGGTGTACTCGCTGATCGCGCTGCACCTGCTCGGCTACGGCCTCGACCACCCGGTGATCAGCCGCGGCCTGGCCGGCCTGGACAGGTTCACGATCTGGGAGGACTCGCCGGACGGGCCGGTGCGGCGGCTCGAGGCGTGCCAGTCACCGGTGTGGGACACGGTCCTGGCGATGGTCGGGCTCGCCGACGCCGGGCTGCCGCCCGACCACCCGGCGCTGGTGTCGGCGGCCGGGTGGGTGCTGGACGAGGAGATTCACGGGCCCGGCGACTGGCAGGTCCGCAGGCCGGGCCTGGCCCCGGCCGGCTGGGCTTTCGAGTTCGACAACGACGGTTACCCGGACGTCGACGACACCGCCGAGGTGGTGCTGGCGCTGCGGCGGGTAGGGTGGCCGGCCGCCGGCATCGCCGACGCCAACGCGCGGGCCACGGAGTGGCTGGCCGGCATGCAGTCCAAGGACGGCGGCTGGGGCGCGTTCGACGCCGACAACACCTCCCGGCTCGTCGGCAAGATGCCGTTCTGCGACTTCGGCGAAGTCACCGACCCGCCGTCGGCCGACGTCACCGCGCACACCGTCGAGGCGCTGACCGCCATGGGCGAGGGCGCGGGCAAGCCGGTCCGGCGCGGCGTGGCCTGGCTGCTGCGGGCCCAGGAGGCCGACGGGTCCTGGTTCGGGCGCTGGGGCGCGAACTACGTGTACGGGACCGGCGCCGTCGTGCCCGCGCTGATCGCCGCCGGGGTCCGGCCCGGCAAGCCCGCGATCCGGCGCGCCGTGGCCTGGCTGGTCAGCCACCAGAACCCGGACGGCGGCTGGGGCGAGGACCTGCGCTCCTACGACGATCCGAGCTGGGCGGGCCGCGGCGAGTCCACCGCGTCGCAGACCGCGTGGGCGCTGCTGGCGCTGCTCGCGGCCTGGGACTCCAGGCCCGACGCGCCGGAGGCGGACAGCATCGACCGTGGCGTGGCCTGGCTGGCGCGCACCCAGCGCGAGGACGGGACCTGGGACGAGCCACTGTTCACCGGGACCGGCTTCCCCGGCGACTTCTACATCAATTACCACCTGTACCGGCTGGTGTTCCCGGTCAGCGCGCTCGGCCGATACGTGACCGGCGCAGGACCCGGCGGCCCGCAACGTGAGCACGGGGGTGTGGATTGAGCGACAAGCTGATCGTCTGTTCTCCGCTGCGGCCGGAGGCGCGAGCTGTCCGCCGCGGGATCGGGGCGGACGGCCAGGTGCTTCGCACCGGGTACGGCGCGGCCAGGGCTGCCACTGCGGCCGACCGGCTACGCGGCGTCACGTTCAAGGCCATGGCGATTGCCGGTACTGGCGGGGGAGTCACCGCTGATCAGCAGCCGGGTGACCTCGTGGTCGGAACTCAGATCAGCCGGATCGGGTCGGCCACCTCGGTCGCCTGCCCGTCCGCGCCGCTGCTGGCCGCCGAGCTGCGCCGGGCCGGGCTGCGGGCCGACGCCGGCAAGATCGTCACCGTGGACCACCTGTTCGCCCACGGCCAGCGCGAGCGGCTGGTCGGCGAGGGCGCCCTCGCCGCGGACATGGAGTCGGCGATGCTGCTGGACGGCGCGGCCGGGCGGCCCACCGTGGTGGTCAGGGCGATCTCGGACACCCCGCGGCGGCCGCTGCTCAGCCCGTGGGCGGTGCCGGGCGGCATCGCCGCGCTGCGGTCGCTGCGGCTAGCAGGCCCCGCGCTCGCCCGGTGGGCCGAGGCGTGCGGGCCGAGGCGGGTGCTGCTGGCCGGGCCGCGCTCGTTCTGCGCAGGCGTGGAGCGGGCCATCGAGATCGTGGAGCGGGTGCTCGAACAGCACGGCGCCCCGGTCTACGTGCGCAAGCAGATCGTGCACAACAAGGTGGTCGTGACCGACCTGGAGGGCAAGGGCGCGATCTTCGTCGACGAACTCGACGAGGTGCCGGACGGCGCGACCGTCGTGTTCTCCGCGCACGGCGTCTCGCCGGACGTCCGGCACGAGGCCGCGGACCGGGGCCTGCAGACGGTCGACGCGACCTGCCCGCTGGTCGCCAAGGTGCACGTCGAGGCGCGCCGGTTTGCCGCCGACGGCTACCAGGTCGCGCTCATCGGCCACGGCGGGCACGAGGAGGTCGAGGGCACGCTCGGCGAGGCGCCGCAGTCGATCACCCTGGTCGAGACCGCCGAGGACGTGGCCAGGCTGCGGCCGCGTGACCCGGCCAAGGTCGCGTACCTGATGCAGACCACGCTGTCCACCGACGAGGCCGGGGGCATCGCCAGCGCCCTGCTGGACCGGTTCCCGGGCGCGCGCGGTCCGGGCAGCGACGACATCTGCTACGCCACGACCAACCGCCAGCTCGCGGTGCGCGCGATCGCGGCCGAGTCCGACGTGGTGCTGGTCGCGGGCTCGACGAACTCGTCGAACTCCATTCGCCTGGTGGAGACCGCGGAGCGCGCTGGCACGCCGTCCTACCTGATCGACGGTCCCGAGGACATCGATCTCTCCTGGCTCACCGGGGCGTCGGTCGTCGGGCTCACCGCCGGGGCGTCGGCGCCGCCGGCCGTGGTGGGCCAGATCATCGACGCGCTGTCCGGACTCGGGCCGGTCGACGTCAGCGAGCGTGTGGTCGCAACCGAATCCATCCGCTTCGGGCTTCCCAAGGAGTTGAAGCAATAGATGCCTATGCCACTGCGCCAGAGCCTGCGTGTGGGGTCCTACCTGATGCGCCAGAAGCTGGCTCGCCGTGAAAAGTTCCCGCTGCTCGTGGAGCTCGAGCCGCTGTTCGCGTGCAACCTCAAGTGCGCGGGGTGCGGCAAGATCCAGCAGCCGCACACGCTGCTGAAGCAGCGCATGCCGGTCGAGCAGGCGCTCGCCGCGATCGAGGAGTGCGGCGCGCCGATGGTGTCGATCGCCGGCGGCGAGCCGCTCATGCACCCGCAGATCGACGAGATCGTGCGGCAGCTGATCGCGCGCAAGAAGTTCGTTTTCCTGTGCACGAACGCGCTGCTGCTGCCGAAGAAGATCGAGAAGTTCACGCCGTCGCCCTACTTCTCCTGGGTGGTGCACATCGACGGGCTGCGCGAGCGGCATGACGAGTCGGTCTGCAAGGAGGGCGTGTTCGACGAGGCGGTCGCCGCGATCAAGGACGCGAAGCGGCGCGGGTTCAAGGTGGGCACGAACACCACGGTCTTCAACACCGACACCCCGCACACCGTGATCGACGTGCTCAACTACCTCAACGACGACCTGGGCATCGACCAGATGCAGATCTCCCCGGCCTACGCCTATGAGAAGGCACCGGACCAGGACCACTTCCTCGGCGTCACCGAGACCCGGGAGCTGTTCCGCAAGGCGTTCGCCGACGGCAACAGGAAGCGCTGGCGGCTCAACCACACGCCGCTGTTCCTGGACTTCCTCGAGGGCAAGGCCGACTACGGCTGCACCGCGTGGGGCATCCCGTCCTACTCGCTGCTCGGCTGGCAGCGGCCCTGCTACCTGATGGCCGACGGCTACGCCAAGACCTACCAGGAGCTGATCGAGACCACCGACTGGGACTCCTACGGCCGCGGCAAGGACCCGCGGTGCGCGAACTGCATGGCGCACTGCGGCTACGAGCCTTCCGCTGTCCTGGCGACCACGGGTTCGCTGCGGGAATCCCTCCGCGCCATGCGCAGCTAAACCTGGCTCGGGGCCCCCGGCCCGGCGGCCCCGGCCCGGGGCCCCCGGCGCCGCGGCTCCGCGCGGGCCCGGCTTCGGTTTCCATGATCGTGGTGCATTGGTCCGGTATGGCAACCAAAATCAACCACGATCATGGATGCCCCCTGCCAAGTGCGCCCGGCGTCGGCTCCGGTTGCATAGTGTCTAGTGATCGCATCCCGAGCCGACCGGAAGGCATCCGGCAGTGACTTCGCCCAGCACCCAGCCGCAGAGCACGCAGCCCGTGCCGGCGGGCCAGGCTGGCGCGCAGGACGGCGGCGCCAGGCGGCGTGGGCTCGACGCGGGCTCCTGGTGGGTGCTGGCGCTGCCGCCGGTGGTGACGTTCGTGATCATGCTCTGGGGCATCACCGGCGCCTCCTACTGGCGGGACGAGGCCGCCACGATGTCGGCGGCCCAGCGGCCGCTCGGCAACCTGCTGCGGACGCTGGGGAACATCGACGCCGTGCACGGCGCCTATTACCTGCTGATCTGGATGATGGTGCACGTGGGCGGGTCCGGGGAGATGGTGACCCGGCTGCCGTCCGCGGTGGCGATGGCCTGCGCCGCCGCGGCGGTGGTCGCGATCGGCAGGAGGCTGATCTCGCCCTGGGCCGGGCTCGCCTCCGGCCTGGTCTTCGCGATCCTGCCGGAGGTCAGCCTGTACGGGCAGGACGCGCGGCCGTACGCGATCGTGGTCGCGCTCGCCGCGCTGGCCAGCTACCTGCTGGTGCGGGTCATGGACGCCGGGCCCGATGCCAGGCACCGCTGGCTGATCGGGTACGCGCTGTCCATCGCCGCCCTGGGCATCGTGGACATCTTCGGCCTGCTGCTGCTTACGGGGCACGCCGTGACCGTGGGGCTGCGCTGCCTGCGCGACACCGGGTCGGGCAGCGCCGAGCGCGGCCGGGCCGCCAGGTCGCTGGCGCTCGGCTGGCTAGCCGCCGCCGTGGCAGGCTGCCTGCTGACCAGCCCGGTGCTGGCACTCGGCTACGTCCAGCGGGGAACGCTGTCCTGGCTGACCCCGCCCAACTTCGCCGCGGTCACCGGCCTGCACGATCTGGTCGGCCCGGCGGCCATGTCGGTCGCCGTGATCCTGGTCGTCGCCGCCGGCCTCGTGGTCAGCGCGCTGCGCGGCCGCGGCCGGCTGCGGGCCAACTGGCCGGGCTCGGTGCCCGCGCTGTGCCTGCCCTGGCTGATCCTGCCGCCCGCGATCCTGCTCGCCGCGTCGGTGATCACCCCGGTCTACACGCTGCGTTATGTCCTGCTCTGCATCCCGGCGATCGCGCTGCTGGCCGGTGCCGGGCTCGCCTCGCTCGGCTGGATAGCCGGCCCGGCGGCGCTCGTGGTGATCGCGCTGCTCGGGGTGCCGATGCAGCAGCAGGTACGCGCGCCGAACGGTCACGTGGACAACGTCAGGCAGGCGGACCGGATCGTGGCCGACAACAGGCGGCCGGGCGACGCCGTCCTCGAGTACAAGGCGGAGAACTTCGCGCAGGCCTACCCGTACGGGATCCGCCAGCTGATCCCCATCGCCCAGGCCGAGTCGCCGATCCAGTCGGCCACGCTGGTCGGCACGTTCCTGCCCGATCCCGTGGTGCGGCAGCGGCTGACCCACGTGTCGCGGGTGTGGGTCGTCGAGTACGGTCGCCGCACGCCGCTGATCATCCTGAACGGGCTGCACTTCCGGCTGGTCCGCAAGTGGAAGATCAGCGACATCTGGCTGTACCTCTACGAGCATCCGGCCATCCCCGGCACGGCCCCATGACGCGGTCCGCGAGCCGCGCGGTCCTCGGTGGCCGCGCCGGGGTCAGTGCTGGCGAGCACCCGGACCGCGCCCCGGCCTTCAACGCCGGGCCGCTCTGGATGCGGATCCTGCCTCCGGTGGCCATGTTCGCGATGGGGCTGTGGCGGATCACCGGCCCGTCCTACTGGCGCGACGAGGCGGCGACGATGACCGCCGTCCAGCGCCCGTTCCCTGAGATCCTGCGGATGATGGGCAATGTCGACGCCGTGCACGGCGTCTACTACATGATCATCTGGGCGGTGGTGTGGCTCGGCGGCACCGGTGAGCTGGTGACCAGGCTGCCGTCGGCGCTGGCGATGGCCTGCGCCGCGGCGGCTGTGGCCGCGCTCGGCCGGCGCCTGGTGTCGCCCCGGGCCGGGCTCGCGGCCGGCCTGCTGTTAGCCGCGTTACCGCAGATCAGTCTCTACGCACAGGACGCGCGGGAGTACGCGGCCGTCACCGCCCTGGCGGCGACCGGCAGCTACCTGCTCGTGCGGGCGCTGGCCGCGGCCGGCCGCAGGACCGGCTGGCTGGCCGGTTACGCGGTGTGCCTGGGCTTGATGGGCAGCCTGAACGTCTTCAGTCTGCTGCTCGTGGGCGCGCACGCGATCACGGTGGCGGTGGCGGCGGCGCGGGATTGGCGGCGCGATGGCGGCCGTGCCGCCGCGGTGTCGCTGGCCGCGGGCTGGCTCGCGGCGGCCGCCGGGGCGTTCTTGCTTGCCAGCCCAATCCTGGCGCTCGGCATCGCGCAGCGCGGCACTCTCTCCTGGATCACCACGCCGCCGCTGCTCGGCACCATCGAGGGACTGCGAAAGCTGGTCGGCCCGGCGACGATGGTGCTCGCGCTCTGCCTGGCCATCGCGCTCGGCGTCGTCTTGAACGCGCTTGCCAGGCGGCCGCTGCGGGCCAGCTGGCCCCCGGAGCTGCTAGCGCTTTGCCTGCCGTGGCTGCTGCTGCCGCCGGCGGTGCTGATCGGGGTGTCCTACGCCTCGCCCGTGTACACGTTCCGCTACGTGATCTTCTGCGCCCCGGCCGCAGCGCTCATCGGCGGGGCCGGGCTGGCCGCCCTCGTGCTGCCCTCGCCGCGCGGAGCGCTGGCGTGGGTCCCGGCCGTGGTCGCGCTTGCGGTGGTCGCGGCGCTCGGGGTGCCCGCGCAGCTCGCCGCCAGGGGGCCGGACGGCCACGGCACCAACATTAGGAAGGCGAACGCGATCGTGGCCAGGGCGCGCCGCCCCGGGGACGCGGTGCTCTACCTCGGCATCGACTCGAACTACTTTCCCGCGGCCTACCCCGGGGGCTTCGTCAAGCTCGACAACATCGGCCAGGCGATGACGCCGAGCCAGGCCGGCAACCTGGTCGGTGCGCGGCTGCCCGCCTCGGTGATCCGGGCGCGGCTCGGTCACATCCGGCGGCTGTGGCTGGTCGATTTCGGCCCCCGGCCGCACCCTCGGCTGCTCCATGGCCTTGGCTTCCGGCTGCTCCGGAAGTGGCGGCCCTCCCAGATCTGGCTGCTGCTTTATGCGCGGAACGGGCAGGTTTCCCGATTCCGGTAACTTCGCAGAACTCCTTCAGCATCTCTTCAGAGAGAACCCTCATCATCTAAACCGGCGCAGGTCCCTTGCGCCCGGCGTCAGCGATTCCGCGCCGCGGCGGCTCGGCCCGCTCACGCGGCCACCGGGGTTCCAGAGGAGTTCTCATGTTCTTCACGTACCTCCGGCGTGAACTGCGTCGGCGGATGCGCCAGGCCATATTCATCTCCGTGGGCCTCGCCCTCGGGATCGGCCTGGTTATTACCGTTACGGCCGCGTCATCCGGCGTAAAGGCCGCCCAAGGCACGGTGCTGCAGAACCTGTACGGCGTCGGCACGGCCGCAACCGTCACCAAGACCCCCACCGCGGGATCATTCGGCACCGGCAATCGCAACTTCAACTTCAAGCCGGGCGCGACGGTGAAGATCGACGACCTGACCGCCACCCGCAGCCTCGGTACCCTTGACGACTCAGCGATCACCACGATTTCCAAGCTGAACGGTGTAGCGGGTGTCGGCGGAGCGCTGACAGCCAGCGACGTGGACACCACGTTCAAGATCCCGGACTTCAGCGGCGGCGGCGGTGGTGGCGGCGGCGCGGGCGGAGGCGGTAGCGGTGGTGGCGGCCGTGGCGGGGGCGGCGGCTTCCGCGGCCCGGGCGGTTTTAACGCCGGGAACGCGGTGTCGGTCGACGGCATCGACCTGTCCTCGAGCGCGCAGGCACTCGGCCCGCTCAGCAACGGCAACCTGACCTCGGGCCGCACGCTGAAGTCCTCGGATGCCAGCTCCGACGTGGCGGTGGTGGACTCCAGCTACGCGAAGTCGGCGAGCCTGAAGGTCGGCTCGACCGTCACGCTCGCGAGCACTAAGTTCACCGTCGTCGGGATCGTGACCGAGCCGGCCAGCGACTCGTCGGCGGACGTGTACGTCCCGCTGGCCCGCGCCCAGGCGCTCTCGTCGACAACCGGCAAGGTGAACACGATCTACGTGGCGGCGGACAGTTCGTCGGACATCTCCGCGGTGCAGAAGGAGATCCAGAAGGCGGTGCCGGGGTCGACGGTGACCACGTCGGCGGACCTGGCCGGCGAGGTGACCGGGTCTCTGTCGAGCGCGTCGAGTCTGGCGAACAACCTCGGCAAGTGGCTCGCGATAGCGGTGCTGATCGCGGCGTTCCTGCTGGCCAGCCTGCTGACGATGTCGGCGGTCTCCCGCCGGGTCAGGGAGTTCGGCACGCTGAAGGCGCTCGGCTGGCGCAGCCGCCGGGTGATCGGCCAGGTCATGGGCGAGTCAATCGCGATGGGCATCATCGGCGGCGCGGTCGGCATCGGGCTCGGCTTCCTCGGCGCGAAGATCGTCGAGCACGTGTCGCCGGCGCTGACCGCAGACGTGGGCCCAACCACCGGCTCGGCCACGCCGGGCGGCGCCCGCACGTTCGGCGGCGGTGGCGGCTTCGGCGGCGGCGGTGGCGGTGGTGGCGGCTTCGGCGGCGGTGGTGGCGCTGGCGGCGGGGCGGGTCGCTTCCGTAACGCGGCCACCGCAGCGCACGGGACCGTCGTGCACCTGACCGCGCCGGTCACCCTCAACATCATCATCCTTGCCGTGGTGCTCGCCGTGGCCGGCGGCCTGATCGCCGGCATGCTCGGCGGATGGCGCGCGGCCAGGCTCCGCCCGGCGGCGGCCCTGGCCCGGGTCGAGTGACCGGGCGAGCGGACAGCGCGGACAGCGAGGAGAGGAATCCATGTACAAGCTCACCGGCGTGACCAAGGATTACCAGAAGGGCCGCGCCACCGTGCACGCGCTACAGGGCGTGGACCTCGTGATCGAGGACGGCGAGTGGCTGGCCATCCAGGGCCCGACTGGGCACGGCAAGACCACGCTGCTGCAGATGCTGGGCGGCCTCGACCGGCCCACGTCCGGCATCATCGAGTTCGACGGGCATGACCTGGCCCAGATGCGGGAGAGCCAGGTCACCAAGATCAGGGCGTCGTCGATTGGGTTCATCTTCCAGACGTTCAACCTGATCCCAACGCTGAGCGCGCAGGAGAACGTGGAGACCGCGCTGGTGCCGCTCGGCATCAGCGGGGGCGAGCGGCGGGCCCGGGCGATGCAGAGCCTCGAGGGCGTCAGCCTCGGTGACCGGGCCAAGCACCTGCCCTCGGAGCTGTCCGGCGGCCAGCAGCAGCGGGTAGCCATCGCCAGGGCACTGGTCAAGGAGCCCAAGGTGCTGCTCGCCGACGAGCCAACCGGCAACCTGGACGAAGGCACCAGGGACGAGATCATCGGGCTGCTGGAGGGTCTCTGGCGGGACCGCGGGCTGACCCTGGTCCTGATCACTCACGACAGCTCGGTTGCCCGCCGGGCCCAGCGCGTCGCGCTGATGCGGAACGGCAAGCTGTCGATCAGGCAGGACACCAGGGGCGCGACTGCCTGACGGCTCACCCGGGCGTGGCCCCGCCGCTGTGATCCGTTCGCTGGGTCAGCGGCGGGGTCTGCTCTGTGCCCCGCCGCTGTGATCCGTTCGCTTGGTGAGCGGCGGGGTCTGCTCTTCAGGTATGGGGCAGGGCCAGCTCACACCAGACGGCCTTGCCGGAGAGTGTGCGCCGCGCACCCCAGCGCACCGACAGCTGGCTCACGACCAGCAGCCCCCGGCCGCGCTCGTCGTCGTCGCTCGCGTGCCGCAGCCTGGGCAGGGCCGCCGAGTCGTCATGGACCTCGCACACCAGCCCCTCTTCGCGCACGAGTCGGAGCGCAATCGACCCCTGGGAGTACCGGACCGCGTTGGTGACCAGCTCGGAAGCGAGCAGCTCCGCGGTCGGGATCAGCTCGGCCAGGCCCCAGCGCTTCAGCCGCCTGCGGACGAGCATGCGCGCCCGGCGAGCCGACGTCAGCTCGGCCGTGAGCTTCCAGGTGACGTGCTGATCCGGAGCCAGCCGGTTCAGCCTGGCCAGCAGCACCGCGATGTCATCACGCTGGTGATCGGCGTACACGCTGGCCAGCGTCGCCTTGCACAGATCCTCCAGCGGGCGGGTCGCCGAGCCGGGACCGAACGTCTCCCGCAGCCGGGTCAGCCCTTCGTCGATGTCTGCGGAGCGCCGTTCCACCAGCCCGTCGGTGTACAGGACGAGCAGGCTGCCATTCTTGATCTTGAATATCCGCGTCTGGATGGGTCCCGACCCGATGCCGAGCGGCGGCGCAGGCGCGACGTCAAGGAACTGGCTGGTGCCGTCCGGGGAGACCAGCAGCGGCGGGAGGTGGCCGGCCGAGGCGACCTCGCAGCTGCCGGAGACCGCGTCGAAGATCGCGTACACGCAGGTGGCGAAGTGCGGTTCGCGCTGGCCGAGATCGTGCATCAGCTCGTCGAGCTGCTGCAGCGTCTCGGCCGGCGGCAGCTCGAGCCTGGCCAGCGTGTGGATCGCGGTGCGCAGCCTGCCCATGGTGACGGCGGCACGCACCCCGTGGCCGGCCACGTCGCCGACCACGAGCGCCACCCGGCCGCCGGGCAGCGCGATCGACTCGTACCAGTCGCCACCTACCTCGATCATCTTGCTGCCCGGCAGGTAACGGTGCCGGACCTCCACCGAGGACGGAGCCGACAGCCCGGTCGGCAGCAGGCTGCGCTGCAGCGTCAGCGCGGTGGCGCGCTCCCGGCTGTACCGGCGCGCGTTGTCGATGAAGATCGCCGCGCGGGAGGCGAACTCCATGCCGATCTCAGTGTCGTAGGCGTCGAACCGGCGGTAGCCCTTGTACCGCGTACAGGCGAAAAAGCCGAGCGTCGTGCCCCTGGCGATCAGCGGCAGCAACAGCAGGGACGTGCCGGTCATCAGCCTGGCCACCGGCCTGCGCCGCATCCCTTTGGCGAACTCTTCGGCGACCTCGGCCACGAGGTCCTGCATGAGCGGCTTGCCGGTATCCAGGCACCGGGTGTGCGGGGATTCCGGGGGGTAGCTGAGGATCTCGCCGGTCGGGAACGCCGCGTCCCACCCCGCGTCGTCATCGTCGTGGGCGATCGCAAGCCGCCGCACCAGGTGCTGTCCGTCGTAGGTGTCGCCGGGGAACTCATCCGCCCCAACAAGACTCTCCAGCACCAGCAGTCCCGAGGAATTACAGAAGTGCGGAACGATGATGTTGACGAGCGCCGGTGCCATTTGGTCTATGTCAAGAGCCCCGCCGGTTCTGGCGAATGCGCCGTCGAGCAGCGCATGCCGCATCACCGCCGGATCCAGAAAACGCTCTTCGGACGGAGGGGCGATGCGCAGCACGAGCTGAGCGACCAGCCGCGGGTCGGTGGAGCGGAGCGGCTGGACCGTGACGACCGCATCGGCGTGGTGGCCGTTGCCGGTCTTGATCGTCAGCACCGCGGTGCTCTCACGATCGGAGGAAGCAGCGTCGATGAGCGACTGAAGCCCGCTGCCGTAGGCGGATCCGGTGACCAGCGTGCCAAAATCGGTGCCCAGCAGCGAGGCCGGCACCTCAGCGAGAACCTCGCCCGCCGCGCGGTCGTGCTGCAGCACACGGCCCGACTTGTCGAGCCCGACGGTCAGTGTTCTCGCCGACGTGCTGGACAGGAGCGCAGCGATGTCTGCTGCCATTCCGGATGCAACCATCCGATGCGCTCCCTCCAGCGCTGTTCGCGGCTTGTTCGCCTCATTATGGAACAGATTTCCTGGCGTCGAGAAAGAATGCTCAGCTGCTTTAACCTTTGCCGGCCAGATCCTCCGCACCTGGCCCCAACCGCGGCACCTCGCGCCTCAGTCGCCGCACCTGCACCCGAGCCGCTCCGCATACCGTGGGTGACAGTGGACGAGATTCAGCGACGCTGCGTTATAACCAGTGGCGTCGGCCGGGCAGCGGTGCGTCTCATTCCATGATCGCGGCGGATTTGTTGTCGCAGCTGCGAACAATCCACCGTGATCATGAAAAACGGACCCGGAGCCGCGTTACGCGTCGCGGGCGGGCTCGCCGTGGCTGGCGTTGGCGCGGCCCCGGCCCCAGTACGCCTTGGGTGACATCTGGTCCTCGCCGAGCCCGCGGCCGGCGAGGATCTCCCGTAGCCGCAACACGACTTTGGCCTCGCCGAACAGGTAGGCGTGGCCACGGCCGGGCGGGAAGTCGACCTCGGCCGCCTCGGCCGCGAGCGCGGCCGGGTCTCCGGCCGCAGCGCCGAGGCGGTGCAGCCAGGTGATGCGGGTGATCGCCGCCGAGGACAAGTCCTGCTCGTCGTCTTCCTCGGGAATCTCGATGACCAGCGTGGCCAGGCTGCTGGCCGATAGCGCTTCGGTCATCGCGAACGTCGCGGGCAGCGCCGACTCGTCGGCCATGAACAGATGCCAGTCGGCCGTCGGCGACGTGGTGATCTTCCCCCGCGGGCCGATGCCCTCGATCCGGTCGCCCGGCGCCGCGGACCGCACCCAGCGCTCACCCGGCCCGTCGCCGTGCAGCACGATGTCGAGAGTGAGCAGCCGCGCGGCCGCGTCGAGTTCGCGGATCGTGTAGCGCCGCCGCACCGGCCGGTTGCCTTCGGCCGCCACCAGGAGCATCACGTCCTGGCCGGGCAGGCGGATGAACCCGTCGAGCTGCGGGGCGGTCAGGATGAGCCGCTGCATGTGCGGGGTCAGCCGGGCGGACTCGACGACCTCGAAGGTCAGCCGGGTCGTGCCGGCCAGCGGCCCCGACAGCTGCGCGAACGGGTCGTCCAGCGCCACCAGGGTCGATTCCGGCAGTGCGTCAGCCATGAGGCGACAATACCGGCACCCGCCGGAGCAGCGCGCCAGCGGGCGCGATCGCGGCCCCGGTGGCCGGGCCCGTCGGCGTCGCGTTCAATATTTCCGCGCACATCCTCTTGACCGGGCAAACCGGGCAGACCTATCGTGTGTGAGCGAACGTTCGCGTAGCGAGTAAGGCTGCGGTAAACGGCAGGTCAGCACTGGCGACGGCGACTGCAGCATCCAGGCCGAGTTGCAGGCGAACAGGATCCGATGGCACGACCGAAGTACGTATCGATCAAGGAAGTCGCGGCGCGCGCGGGCGTCAGCTTCCAGACGGCGGGCAAGGTGCTCAACGGCGGGGACGTGCGCGTTTCCGCGGAGACGGCCGAGCGCATCCTCGCCGCCGCGGAAGAACTTGGCTACCGCCCGAACACCATCGCCCGGAGCCTCGTCCAGCGTACGTCGGCAACCATCGGGCTGGTCGCCAGCGACGCCACCGACATCGCCGTCGCCCAGGCGTCCGTGGCCGCGGAGCAGGCTGCCCGAAGACACGGCCACTCCGTTCTCGTCGGGCACCTGGCCGTCGGCGGCGCGGACGGGCCGGACATCGTGCGGATGCTGATCGAGCGCCGGGTAGATGGGATCGTCGCCGCGGCACCCGAGGTCGAGGAGGACACCGAGGTCGCCGAGTTGCTCAGGAGGTATGTTCCGGCGGTCAGCCTGCAGGCGGTACCCGGCGGCGGCGTGCCGCTGGTCGGTTCGAATCAGCGCGAAACCGGCCGCCTCGCCACCGATCACCTGATCAGCCTCGGCCATACCTCGATCGGCACCGTCACCGGGCGGTTCCGCCGCCGGGTCACCCGGAGCCGGCTGCACGGATACGAGGACGCGCTGCGCGGCGCGGGCCTTGAGCCGAGCGAGGACCTCGCCGTCGAAGGCGACTGGACGCCCGAGGGCGGCGCGGCCGCCACCCGGCTGCTGGTCGAACGATCGCCCGGCATCACGGCCATCTTCGTGCACAGCGACATGATGGCCATCGGCGTGCTCAGCGCCTTGTGGAAGGCCGGCCGGCGCGTACCCGCCGACGTGGCGGTGGTGAGCTGCGACGACATCCCGTTCGCCGAGTTCCTGACGCCGCCGCTGACAACGGTGCGTCTGCCGCTGGCGGAGACCGGGCGGCAGGCTGTCGAGTTGCTGCTGCGCAGCATCGCTGGCGAGCCCGTGCCAGAGAAGACGCCGCTGCTTCCGGTCGAGCTGATCGTCCGAGGTTCCTGCGGCGGCACGCCCGCCCCCGGGTTCCGGTACGCCAGGCCCGAAGCAGACAAGGAGACGCAGTGACCCGAATCGCCGTTGACCCTTCCCGGCCCGTTGGCCAGCTCGACCGCAACGTGTTCGGCGGATTCGTCGAGCATCTCGGCCGCTGCATCTACGGCGGGCTCTACGAAGAGGGCTCCCCCCTCAGCGATGAGCATGGTTTCAGGAAAGACGTACTGAGCCTGCTGCGCGAGCTGCGGATGGGCGTGCTGCGCTGGCCGGGCGGGAATTTCGTCAGCAACTACCACTGGCAAGACGGAATCGGCCCGAAGGACAGCCGGCCACGCCGGCCCGAGCTGGCCTGGGGTGGTGAGGAATCCAACCGGTTCGGCACCGACGAGTTCCTGGCGTACTGCGCGGAACTCGGCACCGAGCCCTACATCTGCCTGAACATGGGCACCGGAACGCTCGAAGAGGCGCTCGCCTGGGTCGAGTACTGCAATTCGGCACGCGACACGTTCTGGGCGAATCAGCGGCGCGGCAACGGGCACGAGCAGCCCTACCGGGTCAGGTACTGGGGCCTGGGCAACGAGATGTACGGAGACTGGCAGGTCGGCGCGCTGTCGGCCGAGGAGTACGTGCGCGAGGCGACCAGGTGGGCCCGGGCGATCCGGATGCTCGACCGCGAGGCCAAGCTCGTGAGCTGCGGCATGAACGGCTGGAACGAATGGGACCGGGTGGTCATCGACGGGATGGCCCCGCTGGTGGACTACCACTCGATCCACATCTACACCGGCGACGACGACTACTGGACCAACGTGCTGCAGCCGCATCAGGCCGAGCGCGCTATCCGGTGTACCCGGGCGCTCATCGAGCGCGCAGCCTACCGGCAGCGGATCGCTGAGCCGCCGCGGATCGCCTACGACGAATGGAATGTCTGGTACCGCGAGATGACCGGCGCGCTGGAGGAGCGGTACACCTTCGCCGATGCGCTGGCCGTCGGAACCTACCTGAACATCTTCGTCCGGAATTGCGACTGGGTGCGGATGACGAACCTGGCCCAGATGGTGAACGTGATCGCGCCGATCGTCACCACCCCGGACGCCGTGGCCCTCCAGCCGATCTACTACCCCGTGCTGTGGCACGCCCAGGCCGCGCTGGACAAGGCGGTGGACATTTACGTGGACGGGCCGACGGTCAGCCCGGAATGGCCGGCATCCACGGGCCGGTGGCCGCACCGCGTCGCGGACCTCGGCCCGTTCCGTCTCGTCGACGCGGCTGCGAGTGTTAGCGCTAACAATTCCCGGGTAGCGGTGACGGTCGTCAACCGCGGCCGGGACGAGGAGGAGACGGTCGAGGTGGTGCTGCGCGACATGGCGTTCGGTGGATCAGCCGAGATCCGGACCGTCACCGCGGGGGGCGACCGCGAGGCCCGCACGCTGCCCGACATAGCGACAGTCCGGATAACCGAGGGATCTGAGAGCACAAAGGACGGGACGGTCACCCTGACGCTGCCGCCCCAGTCATTCACCGTTATCGAGGCGGCAATGACCAGCCAGTAGACGCTCGCCGCCACAGCGCCCGCGAGTCCCCCCGCGGGCGCGGCCACCGAGGCAAATCTGAACAGGCCGAACCTAAGGAGTACACCCCGATGTTGCCGAAGTCAGGATCCACATGGCTCTCCGGGGGGCCGTCGCCGATGAGACGGTCCCGGTCATCTGCGCCTGCCGTGGCCCGGCTGACCGCCGGGCTGGCCGGGGTGGCGGCGCTCGCGCTGCTCGCCGCCTGCGGCAGCAGCGGAACGAGCAGCACCGGGGGCACGGCCAAAGCCTCCGCGAGCCCGGCCGCGAGCGTGCTCGCGGGCGGCGCGTCCTGCAGCTCGAGTGCCACGAAGATCACCTTCTGGGCGTGGGTGCCCGGCATTGCCCGGGCGGTCACCGCGTTCAACAAGACCCACCCGTCGATCTGCGTCACGCTGGAGAACCCGGGCGCCGGCCTGGACGAGTACACGCCGCTCAACAATGCCCTGAAGGCTGGAAGCGGCGCTCCCGACGTGGCCGAGGTCGAGTACGACGAGCTGCCGTCGTTCATCGTGCAGAAGTACGTGGACAACCTCGTGCCCTACGGCGCCAACAAGTACAAGAGCGACTTCGCCCCGTGGGCGTGGAAGGAAGTCAGCCAGGGATCGGCGGTCTACGCGATGCCCAGCGACGCCGGCCCCGCGGGCTTCTATTACAACGCGAAGCTGATGGCGCAGTACCATCTCACCCCGCCCGCCACCTGGACGCAGTTCGCGGCCGATGCTGTCACCGTGCACAAGGCCAACCCGAAGGTCTACCTGGCCAACTGGACGCCGACCGACCTGCAGTGGCTGCTCACGGCGATGGCCCAGGCGGGCGCGTTCCCGTACAAGTACTCCGGCGGCAGCTCGGTGACGATCGACTGGACCGGCCCGGCCCAGACGAAGTTCGCGAGTTTCTGGCAGAGCCTCGTCAACGAGAAGGCGGTCAGCACGGTCAACGACGCGAACAATTCCCCGCTCCCGGCCGAGAATCTGGACAACGGCGTGGTCATGACCTCGCCGCTGGAATCCGCCTGGGCGCCGTCGTACTTCCAGCCCGACGCCAAGAAGACGCTGGGCGACTGGCGCGCCGCCGCGCTGCCGCAGTGGACGGCCGGAGCCAACGTCTCGGCCAACTGGGGCGGCTCCACCTACCCGGTCTTCTCGCAGAGCAAGCATCCGGCGCAGGCCGCGGAGTTCTCCGAGTGGCTGACGGGCAGCCAGGCCTCCTGGACCATCCTGAAGACCCCGCCGTCTGAGCTGTTCCCGACCTACCTGCCGCTGCTGAACGACCCGTCGTTCAAGAGCCTCACCTACCCGGTGTCGGGCACCTCTCAGCCGAACCAGGTGTTCAGTGTGGCCGCGACCGAGATCCAGCCGGTCCAGTGGCCGCCGTTCATGACGGAAGCGCTCAACCAGGCGCTCACCACCTTCCAGCCCGCGCTCGACGGCAAGGCGACCGTCCAGCAGGTGTTCCAGACCTTCCAGAGCCAGGAGGTCAGCTACGCCAAGGCACAGGGCTTCACCGTCTCGACCGGCTGACTGACTCAGGACTGGCGCCCGGCGCGCATCCAGGGCAGGCCGCCCGGGCGCCAGTCCGCCGCAGCGAAGACCACAGTGACGGGAGCGCTGAAATGAGCGACACCGCAACGCTCAAGGTGCCCGGGCAAGCGCCGCCTCCTCAGGCGGCGAGGAGACGGGGCCCGGGCCGGTCATCCTGGTCGCGTCGGCGAGACCGGCGCGGACTGGCGTTCATCGCGCCCTTCATGATCGCCTTCGGCCTCTTCACGCTCGTGCCGCTGGGCTACGCGATCTACGACAGCGTGTACACCACGCGCATCATCGGCGGCACCACCTTCACTGGCTTCGGCAACTATTCTCAGGTGCTGACCTCGGGCCCGTTCTGGGGCGGATTCGCCCGCGTGATTGTCTTCGGGGCGATCCAGATCCCGGTCATGCTGGTCGTCGCCTTCTTTTTCGCGACCGTCTTCGACCTCGGAGTGGCGAGACTCGGCCGTACATTCCGGACGATCTTCTTCATCCCGTTCGCGGTGCCCATCGTGGTCGCGGCGATCATGTGGGGCTTCCTGCTGGAGCCGACCTACGGGCCGATCACCCACCTGGCGAACGCGCTCGGCTTCGGCGGCACCAACTTTCTCTCATCCGGCCTCATGCTGCCCTCGATCATCGTGATCGCGATCTGGGAATGGACGGGATATAACAGCATCATCCTCTACTCGGCGCTGAAGTCGGTGCCGCGGGACGTCGTCGAGGCGGCAATCCTGGACGACACACCGCTGTGGAAGATCATCCTCAAGATAAAGCTGCCGATGGTGCGCTCCGCCATCGTGATGCTCATCTTCCTCAACACGATCGGTGCCCTGCAGCTCTTTATCGAACCGGAGATTCTCAGCTATCAGGGCGGCTCTATCACGAATACCTGGACGCCGGTAGTGGATATCTACAATACCTCTATCGCCAATTCCCAGTACAACCTCGGGGCCGCCATGGCCGTGGTCCTCGCGCTCGCCATCATCGCTGTCTCGGTGGGCTCGATGGCCTTCCGCCGCCACAGAGGGGAACTGGCATGAGCACCACTGCACTCGCGCCTCCCGACGGAACAGAAACCACCGCCAGCCGCTCCGAGACCAGGCGCCAGCGACGTAGGCGGGAACGGCTCGAAGAAAGGGACGCCGCGATACCCGCCCATCTGTACGGGCTGAAGCGCGGCACGGTCCCACTGATCACTGCGCTGTGCGCCCTTTTCGCTATATTCACCCTGGCTCCGGTCGTCTGGATCATCATTAACTCGACGAAATCCCAGGCCAACCTGTTCGGCTCGTTCGGCTTCTGGTTCGCGCGACCATTCGAGTTCTTCCATAACTTCTCGCTGCTCTTCCAGAACGTCGACGATAACGGTACCTACTTCCAGTGGTTCGGCAACACCGTGCTGTACGCAGTGCTCGGCGGCGGCGGCGCGACCGCGCTGGCGGCGTTTGCGGGCTACGGGTTCGCGCGTTTCCGGTTCCGTGGCTCGAAGGCGTTCTTCTACCTCATGGTCGGCGCCCTGCTCGTGCCGATCGCCGCCATAACGCTCCCGCTCTACCTCGTGTACGCAAAGGCGCACCTGATCAACTCCATCTGGGGAATGATCCTGCCGAGCCTGGTCAGCCCCGTGGGGGTCTACCTGATGCGTACATACGTCGAGCTTTCCGTCCCCCGCGAGCTCATCGATGCGGCGCGGATCGACGGCGCGGGCGAGACGCGGATCTTCTTCCGGGTGGCGCTTCCGCTCATGGTGCCCGGCCTGATGACCGTGCTGCTGATCAGCGTGGTCACGGTGTGGAACAACTATTTCCTGCCGCTAATCATCTTCACCCAGAACCGGCTGTTCCCTCTCACGGTCGGCATGGGCGTGTGGTCGCAGGTTGCCGAGCGAAGCGGCGGCAACACCAACCTCTACCCGATGATCGTGATGGGCGGCCTGGTCACAATCGTCCCGATGATCGCGCTGTTCCTGATCCTGCAGCGGTACTGGCGGGGAGGACTGCTGCTCGGCAGCATCGCGAACTAAGGAGGAGCGCTGAAATGCCCGCCGTCACGCTGGAAAAGCTGACCAAGGTATACGCCACCGGTATCAGGGCCGTGGACGGCCTGGACCTGCGGGTCAACGAGGGTGAGTTCGTCGTCCTCGTCGGCCCCTCCGGCTGCGGCAAGACGACGGCGCTGCGCATGGTGGCTGGCTTGGAGGAGATCACCTCGGGCACGCTGCGTTTCGGCGACCGCGTGGTCAACCACGTCTCGCCGCGGCACCGCGATGTCGCCATGGTCTTCCAGAACTACGCGCTCTACCCGCATATGACCGTGCGCCAGAACATCGGGTTCGCGCTGGAGAACAAGAAGATCCCGGCGGCCGAGCGGGACCGGCGGGTTCGCTCGGCCGCAGATGTTCTCGGGCTGACCGAGTTGCTCTCCAGGAAGCCCAGGCAGCTCTCTGGCGGGCAGCGCCAGCGTGTGGCCATGGGACGGGCGATCGTCCGCGAGCCTTCGGTATTCCTGATGGACGAGCCGCTATCCAACCTGGACGCGAAACTCCGGGTACGGATGCGCTCTGAGGTGCTGCGGGTGCACCGGAGCATCGGGGCGGCGACCCTGTACGTCACGCACGACCAGACCGAGGCGATGACGATGGGCGACCGGGTGGCGGTCCTCCGCGATGGCGTGCTGCAGCAGTACGGCACGCCGCGAAAGCTGTATGACAGTCCCGCGAACCTGTTCGTCGCCAGCTTTATCGGCTCGCCGGAGATGAACCTGTACGAGGCCAGCCTGGAGGCGACCGAGGATGGCGCGGCCGTGGTACTCGGCTCGCAGCGGCTCACCCTGCCGGGGCGCACCGACGTGGGGCAGTACTACGGCCGCAAGATCATCATCGGCATCCGGCCCGAGGACCTGGGCGACCCGGCTCTCGGCCACGGGACTCGCGCCGGCGCCACGGCCGGCGGCGGGCACGGTACCCACCCGCACGCGCCCCTGGCCGCCGACGCGCGGCTCATCGAGGTGCTCGGCAGCGAGCAGCACGTGCACTTCTCGGTCGACGCAACGCCAGCGGGCGGCGCGGCCGCCGCGGCTGGCGACACCGCGCAGGCGGGCATCCTCGCCGCCGGCGCGCCGAACGGCGTGGCCAGGCTCGACTCACGCTCTGCGATCCGGGCCGGAACCAGGGTCATGTTCAGCGTGGACACCGAACGCCTGCACTTCTTCGACGCCGACACCGGCCAGGCGATCGCCACGAGCAGCTCCTAGGCGCCATGAGTCCCGTGGGCAACCGAACGAGAACAAGGTGAACTCGAAGCGTAAGTAGCCGGATGCCGATTAGTGGCCAAGTGTGGCGAACCTTCGCTCCCGCAGGCCTCAGGTTCGCAGCCCGCCCGCCGCGGCCGTGCCGCCGTGCCGGCGGCCAGCCTTACGATCATGGAACTGCCGGCTGCCCGGGCGGCTCCTCGGCGGTCGGCCAGCCGGTCGAGCCGCGGACGACGAGGCGGCACGGGACCGTGTGGGCGCCGTGCGTCGGCTCGCCGTTGATCGCGGACAGCAGGTGCTCGGCGGCGACCCGGCCGACGTCCTCCAGGCACATGTCGATGCTGGTCAGGGGCGGGTCGGCGCCGCGCGCCATCGGCTCCCAGTTGTCGTAGCCGATCAGCGCGATGTCATCGGGCACACTGCGCCCGAGCGTGCGCAGGGTGTCGGAGACGCCGCGGGCGATCTGGTCGCTGCCGCAGAAGATGGCCTGCACGTCGGGCGAGTTCCGGAGCAGGATGCTGGCTCCCTGCCGTCCCCAGGCCTCGCTCCACTCGCCGTAGAGGACATCGTTCGGCGAGAACTGGACGCCCGCCTCGGCCGTGGCGTCGCAGAACCCGCTGGCACGCTTGCGCACGCACAGGAAGCGCTCAGGCCCGGTGATGTGCCCGATCCGGTGGCGGCCCGCCTCCAGCAGGTGCGTCGCGGCCATCCGGCCGCCGCCGTAGTCGTCGGGGAGGATGGCCGGCTCGTCGCTGTCCAGCGACTGGGTCATCGCGTAGACGACCGGCATTCCCAGGCCGACGCCAACGCTCGGCCGCGGCTCGATCCGCCGCCCGGTGACGATCAGGCCATCTACCTGGCGGCCGAGCAGCCGGTTCAGGTACTGCCGTTCCCTGGCCGGGTCGTCGCGCGTGTCGCACATGAAAACCGAGATCTGGCCGGCGCCGAAGGCGTCCTCGGCGCCCAACATCACCGGGATGCTGAACCTGCCGAAGCTGTCTGTCGTGATCAGGCCCACGGTATAGGTCCGGCCCGCGAGCAACCCTCTGGCCAGCAGGTTCGGCGAGAAGCCAAGCTGGCGGGCTACCTCGGCGACCCGGGCTCGGGTCTCGGCGCGCAGTTTCCCCTGCCCGTTGAGGGCTTTCGACGCGGTGCCGATCGAGACGCCGGCCCGCGCCGCTACGTCCCTGATGGTCGCGCGCCGCGCGTCGGGTTCTTCAGCAGGCAAACGGTTTCTCCATGTCGCTACCGCGGGTCACAGACTTCATATCGTAATAGAACCGTGTTTGTACAGCCTTGACGGTTTACCCGGACAGGTCCTAGCTTGCTGAGGAAAACCTATTCCTACCGATCAGGCTCGTCGGCGCTCGTGGTGAGCGTTAACAATGATCATGGTCGACAGGGGTAGCTGGGTCGGCCCGGCCGTGTCGCGCGGGTCGGTGAGGCTGGCGAGGCGAGGCCCGTGGGGCCGGTGAGCGAGTGGAGTCGCGCACGTGACTGAGACGGACAGAGCGCCAGCCTCCCGGGGGCCAGCAAGCCCGACGGCATCGGCGGCCGTCAGGCATCGCCCGGTGGAAGAGCCCGGCGTCCGGCTGACCGGCGCGCTGCTGCGCGACTGGCAGCGCCGCAGTCACGAAGCAAGCCTGCCGCTGGCGCTGCGCCAGATGGAAGCGGCAGGCAACCTGGGCAACCTGCGTCTGGCCGTGGCCGGCGCCAGCGACGGCTACCGCGGCCCGGTGTTCATGGACTCCGATCTCTACAAGACCCTGGAGGCGATCGGCTGGGAGCTTGCCCACGACCCGTCGCCCGAGCTGGCCGAGTTCGCCGCAGACGCCGTTGCGCTGCTCGAGAAGGCACAGCAGCCGGACGGCTACCTGAACTCCTACATCCAGGTGAGTGGCTCGCCGCGGTACGCCCGGCTCTCATCGAGCCACGAGATGTACTGCGCCGGCCACCTGATCCAGGCCGCGGTAGCGCACGCCCGGACGCAGGGCCAACTGCCGCTGCTCGGCGTCGCGCGCCGGTTCGCCGACCAGCTGGTCGGCCACTTCGCCGGCCGCGAGGAGGGCATCGACGGTCACCCGATCATCGAGACCGCCCTCGTCGAGCTGTACCGGGAGACGGGGCACGCCCCGTACCTCAGCCTGGCCAGCCAGTTTGTCGAGCAGCGCGGCCGGGGGCTGATCGGCGACTCCGGCTTCGGCAGCCGCTACCTGCAGGACCATATGCCAGTCCGGGAATCTACCGAGATCGTCGGCCACGCGGTCCGGGCGCTGTACCTGGAGGCCGGCGTCGTTGACGTCGCCGTCGAGACCGGCGATGACGAGCTGCTGGCCTCGTCGGTCACCAGGTGGGAGGACATGGTCTCGGCCAAGACCGCGCTGACCGGCGGCGTCGGCTCCCGGCACGACGGAGAGTCGTTCGGCGACCGCTTCGAGCTGCCGCCGGACCGCGCCTACAACGAGACCTGCGCGTCGATCGCCAGCATCCAGTGGAGCTGGCGGCTTCTCCTGGCCACCGGCGAGTCCAAGTACGCCGACCACATCGAGCGCCTGATCTACAACGGCCTCGGCGGGGCGATCTCCGCCGGCGGGCAGCGGTTCTTCTACGTCAACCCGCTGCAGCGCCGCGAGGGTCACTATGAGCGCGACGATCCCGGGCGCCGCCGGGAGTGGTTCTCCTGCGCCTGCTGCCCGCCGAACATCATGCGCCTGCTGGCGTCCGTGGGCCACTACCTGGCGACCGCCAGCGACGACGTGCTCTACCTGCACCAGTTCACGGGTGCAAACATCGGCGCGAACCTGGCGGGCGGCACTCTCCGCGTCGAGATGACCACCGGCTATCCCTGGTCGGGGACGGTCGATGTACGGGTGCGGCAGGCGCCGGCGGAGGCCTGCGGGCTCGCCGTGCGCATCCCGGCGTGGTGCCGCGAAGCCCGCTTCACGCTCAACGGCAGCCCGCTCGCACCCGATCCCGGAGACCGCGGCTACCTCATCGTCCGGCGGCACTGGATGCCGGGCGACGTCCTGCGCTGCGACCTCGCCGTCGCGCCGCGGCTGACGTTCCCGAGCAGGCGCATCGACGCGCTGCGCGGGACGGTCGCGGTCGAGCGTGGCCCGCTCGTCTACTGCTTTGAGCAGGCCGATCAGCCCGCTGGGGCCGACATCGAGGACCTCGTGCTCGACCCCAAGGACTTGCCCGAACGCGACGACGACCTCCCGGGTGTGGGCCCAACGGTGACTGTGGCCGCGGCCGCCGAACGCCTGGCGCCCGTCGGGTCAGGCGGCCTGCCCTATCGCACCTCGCCGGACACCGGGGCCGCCGCCGGCCCGGCCACCGCCGTGGCCATCCCCTACTTCCAGTGGGACAACCGCGACGGCGGGGCCATGCGGATCTGGATGCCGCGGGCCCGATCTGCCAGGAACAACACGGCAGCTGGCCGTTCCCCGGCTGCCGACGAAACCGTGTAACCCGCCAACGAGGAGGACGACGACATGCATAGACGTTCTGGGCCGCGTTATCCGCGGAAGGGTGGTCCGCGATGAGGCGCCGCGGCTACCTATCGATCGCGGCCGCGGTGGCGGCCGGGACGCTGGCACTCACGGCGTGCAGCTCCTCGGGCAGCAACTCGTCGTCGTCCTCGCCGAGCACGTTCGGCGTGAACGCGACCGGAACCGTGCACTTCTGGGCCCGCCAGGCCACCGACGGCCCGGCCATTGCCCTGGTGAAGGAGTTCAACGAGACACACAAGCACCTGAAGGTCGTGCTGCACCTCACGCCGCCCAACGACGACACCAGCCAGCTCGCGACCGCGATCCGGGCCGGCTCGCCGCCCGACGTGGTCGGCCTGAACGACATCGACGTGCCGACGTTCTCGCATGAGGGCGCGCTGATGGACCTCACCAAGTACATCAACGCGCTGCCGTACAAGAAATCGCTGAGCCCCGGCCACCTGGCGCTCGCGACCATCGGCAGCAAGTACTACGGGCTGCCGTACCTCGCCGACCTGTCCGTGCTCTGGTACAACAAGAAGCTCTTTTCCGAGGCCGGGCTGAACCCGAACGACCCGCCCACGAACTACGCCCAGATCATGACCGACGCAACGAAGATCAGCGCGCTCGGGCACGGCATCTACGGGTTCTCGTTCGCCGGCGACTGCCAGGGCTGCCTCGGCTTCACCATGCTGCCCTCGCTGTGGGCCGATGGCGTGCACATGATCAAGGGGCCGCTCGGCAACCAGACCGTCAACGTCACCAGCGACGCCCCGCTCAAGACGATGCTGGCTGACTACCGGACGCTGTGGTCCAAGAAGATGGTGCCGGTCAACGACCAGACGCAGAACGGGCTGACCTGGGGCGCCGACTTCGAGGCCGGCAAGGTTGGCATCCTGCCCGGCGACTACGGGTTTGCCACGAAGATGACGAACCCGTCGGAGTTCGCGGACGCGCCACTGCCCGGTGTCACCGGCGACAACTACAGCACGTTCGACGGTGGCGACGACTTCGTGATCCCGGCCGGTGCCGCCAACCCGTCGGGCGCGTGGGAGTTCATCAAGTGGGTGCTGGAGCCCGCGCAGCAGCAGCAGTACCCGTCACTCGGCGACACGCCGGTCCGGAGCGACATCCTGACCCCGGCGTTCGCTGCCAAGAACCCCTACGACGCGGTCGCGCTCAAGGCCCTGGCCAAGGGCTCGGTGGAATACACCCTGGCGTACGACGCGGTGTACAACGAGCCTGGGTCACCCTGGTTCAAGATGTTCGAAGACGCTGTTTACAGCGGAAACCTGTCGGCAGGCCTGCAGGAAGGGCAATCTGGCATCCAGTCGACGCTGGCCAGCGTGAAGAGCTGACGAGCCCCTGCGCCGTGCCCTGTTCCAATCGGGCCGGGAACGGGGCACGGCGCAGGCAGGATACCCCGGGCAGCGAGACCGGGCAGAGGCGGAGGACGAAGACCGTTGGCAGCAACCGACGCTCCCCGCGGCGCTCCAAGCACGGCTGCGGGGCGGCGCGCCCGCTTGCCGCGCCGGCGCAGTGCCGCTGACCGCAGAAACGCCAGGGTGGGCCTCGCGTTCACGTCCCCGGCGCTGCTGCTGGTCGGGGCCTTTGCGCTGTTCCCGCTCGGCTTTGGCGTCTACATCTCGCTGACGAACTGGCCCCTGGTCGGTCCGTACCATTTCATCGGCCTGTCGAACTACCAGAGCCTTATTCACAACTCGGAGTTCCTCCAGTCGATCGTCTTCACGCTGAAGTACACCGCGATCGTTACGATCCCGATCTTCGTGGTCGGGTACGCCCTGGCCGTGTTCGTCCGCTCGAACCGGCGAGGCACGACGGTGTTCCGGACGCTGATCTTCCTGCCGTACATCGTTGGTCTGGTGGCCGAGAGCTATATGGCCTTGGTGGAGCTGCAGCCGAGCTCCGGGAGCGTGAACTTCGTCCTGTCCAAGCTCGGGATCGCGAGCGCCACCACCGCGTGGACAGTGCGCACGGGCCTGGCGACGACCGCCATCTGCATCCTCGTCATCTGGTTCGCCTCCGGACTGACGATGATGCTGCTCATGGCCGGAATGCAGAGCATCCCGACCGATCTCTACGAGTCCGCCCGGGTTGACGGGGCCTCCTGGTGGAGCGCCGAGCGGCGGATCACGCTGCCGCTGCTGCGCCGGTCGATCGCGCTGAGCCTGATCATCTCGGTTGTCGGCTCGTTCCTCGCCTTCAATCAGTTTTTCATCATCACCGACGGTGGGCCCGGGACGAGCACCGTTCCCGTGGTGATGTCGATTTACCAGACCGCCTTTGCGGATACCGACGTGGGCCTGGCCAGCGCGATGTCGGTCGTGCTCGTGATCGTGGTCGGTCTGATCACCTTCGTCCAGTTCCACTACCTGCAGGGGGATGACGAGTAATGGCATCCGTGCGCAGCGGCCAGCAACCGGGTGCGGTCAGCGCCCCGAGCCTCCGCCGCCAGGCTCCCGGCAGCCGGGCTGGCGCCGCCGGGCAGCGGCGCGCAGGCCGCCAGACGAGCAGCGGCGTGGCGGTGTACATCGTGGCCGGCATTCTGATCAGCGCGGTGTTCGTGGTGCCGCTGCTCTGGGAGATGTTCCGCTCGCTGCAGCCGGAGTCGACGGTCAGCAACCCGCCGTCCGGGGCGAGCTTCAGCCACCTCACGTTCGCGAACTACCGGACGCTGCTCTCCGGCCAGGACGACATCATCCGCAACGTCACGAACAGCCTGATCGTCGCGGTGCTAACGGCCGCGCTCACCGCGGTGGTGTCGACGATGGCCGGCTACGGCTTCGGGCTTTTCCGGTTCCGCGGCTCCGGCCTGGTCTTCGGGCTGGTGCTGCTCGCGTTCATGATCCCGTTCCAGGCGGTGCTGACGCCGCTGTTCCTCGAGCTGCATTTCCTGCACCTGCTGAACAGCCTGATCGGCCTCGCGCTGTTCTACACCACGTTCAACCTGCCGGTCGGCGTGTACGTGATGCGCAACAGCTTCCTGCAGGTACCAGGCGAGATCGTCGACGCCGCCCGGGTGGACGGGGCCTCGGTGACCCGGACGCTGCTGTCCGTGCTCCGGCCGCTGGTGCTGCCGGGGATCGCCACCAGCGCCCTCTACGCGTTCCTGTTCTCCTGGACGGAGTTCCTCGGCGCGCTGAGCTTCATGACCAACGACAGTCTCTTTACGCTGCCGGTGGCGCTGAGCAACGTGGAGACCGGGACCTACGGCGCGATCAACTACGGCCTGCTGCTTGCGGGCGCGGTCATCGCCATGATCCCGTGCATAGTGGTCTACGTCGCGCTGCAGCGGTACTACGTGCGCGGCCTGGTCTCCGGCGCACTCAAGGGCTGATCCCGTTCCGGCCACCGGGGCGATCCACCGTAGATATGACGACGCCCCCGGAGCATTCCGCTCTCGAGGGCTCGCCAGGTGCCGGTGCGAGGTCGCCTCTCGGCGAGTGGCACAACGCGGCTCCAGCCGAACGGTATTCCGCGAAGGCAATAGTTGCGGCCCGGGGGACACAACGCACCAGCGATGTCTAGGAACGGCGCCGGGCGCCGAGCTATTCCACCGGCTGGGAGAATTTTCCGGGCGGGGATCGCCGCCACCGATTCCGGACGACCCGGCATACTGTGGGATTCCAGCCCGGGATCCAGGCGCGGCAGGCGGGAGGGCGGCTGACGGTGGCTCCGGAGACCTCGCTCATCGGCTGCATCGGCGTCCTCACCGTCGCTACCAGAGGAGCGGCCGGGCCCGGGGAGGTGCTGGTCAAGATCAGGGGCGGCTCCGAGACCTATATCGCCTGGTCGCCGACGCCGCTGCCCAAGGGTGCGACGGTCCTGGTCATCGAGTCCCGGGGAAGCCGCACCGTGGACGTCAGCGAGTGGGCCGATCCGCTCGCCCCGTCCCCCGACGACCCATACCGCCCCCTCAGGTAACCCGCGCCGGGGCGCCCGCGTTGGCGCGAATGTACCGTTTGATGGCCTATGACCCGTCGTCTGGGGCCGGGGGCGGACGGGGGTTCCGGCGGGTGTGGGCTATCCCTACCCTGTGAGCGGGCCTGCTGCCTTGATGGTGACCGGCGCCTCTTCCCTCGTGACCTATTTTTGTAGTAAGGCGGGTAAAAGCAGACAGTGACTGCTCCGGGGGCCAGCCCTGGAGATCCCGACTGGAGATGAAAGATGCTCGGCTACCGTGTTCCAGCGCCCGATGAGGCGATGCTCGTTTCCGGCGGCAGGTTCGGGCGCAACGGCGCTCCCTTCAAGGTCGTCACCGGCCACGGCGCGTTCGTTCCCCCGTTCCTCCGCAAGGTCAACTTCCTGACCCTGTCCATGGCCGAGTCCGAGGTTTCCGAGACCTGCGTGACCAAGCAGGGCATCTCGCTGAATGTCCGTGCGGTCATCGCGTTCAAGGTCGGCAACGACGAGGAGAGCATCGTCAACGCCGGGCAGCGGTTCCTGTCCGACCAGGACCAGATGTCCACGCTCACCGGGCGGATCTTCGCCGGGCACCTGCGCTCGATCATCGGCTCGATGACCGTCGAGGAGATCGTCACCGAGCGGCAGAAGCTGGCGACCGAGGTGCTGGACGGCTCTAAGTCAGAGATGGCCAAGATCGGCCTGACCGTGGACTCGCTGCAGATCCAGTCGATCGACGACAACAACATCGGTTACATCCAGGCGATGGCAGCGCCGCACAACGCCGCGATCCAGCGGCAGGCGCAGATCGCGCAGGCCCAGGCCAACCAGGCCTCGGCCGAGGCGCAGCAGCAGTCGCAGCGGGCCCAGGCCGAGTACGCCCGGCAGACGTCGGTTGTGCAGGCCCAGTACAAGGCCGAGGTCGACAAGGCCCAGGCCGAGGCCGCGCAGGCCGGCCCGCTGGCGCAGGCCCAGGCGCAGATGAACGTCATCGCCGCCCAGGCCGACCTGGCGCAGCGCCAGTCCGAGCTGCGGCAGCGGCAGCTGGTCGCCGAGGTGATCAGGCCCGCCGAGGCCGAGGCGCAGAAGGTGGAGATCCTGGCCAAGGCGGACGCGCAGCGGGTCACGATGCAGGCCGAGGCCGCCGCGTCGAACAACCGGATCGCGCTCGACCGGATGCTGATCGACCAGCTGCCGCAGATCGTGAAGGAGGCGGCCGCCGGACTGGCCGGCGCCAACATCAGCGTCCTGAACGGGGCCGACGGTCTGGGCGAGATCGCGGCCGGCCTGGTCGGCCAGGGGCTGACGATCCTCGAGTCGGTGAAGCAGAGCCTGGGCGGGCCAGCGGGGCAGAAGGTGACGTCCTTCGACCCGATCACGGCCGGCCAGGACGGCGTCGCGGCCGACAGCAAGCCAGCCGGCAGCTAGAACTCCAGCCCGCCTGCAGCCCCGGTCCGGGACCCGGACCGGGGCTGCTGCGTGCCGCGGCCAATCTAGAGCGAATGGCCCAGCATCGGGCTTATTGCTAGCAACTCCCTCGCCGGTGAATTATTCTCTCAGGTCGTATATAAATCCGCGCCTTAAGTAATCGAACCGGATATTAAGAAACGCTTTCACGGTCGATGACAACCATGCACGGGAGTGGCGCGTCTCGCTTATGAGAATGCAATCGGGCCAATAAAAGTTGGCTATGCATTATCACGTAGGTCCGTTTTAGGTTTGCCAGGGTCCCCGGTGTGCCGGGGGGACGGGCGCGAGATCGCGCGTCTTCTCGTGCTTCGGGGGCACCGGGTTCCTGGCTGACCTGCCCGGTGCCGACCGGTGCCGGGAGAAGGGGGGAATGGTGCCAGCTCGGGTGTGTGTGGAGCGGTCAGGGTGCGGCAGGAATGGCCGGCTCCCTGGCTGTCCCGGGCGCATCGCGGGTTAGCGCCTTCAAGCCGCGAGTGGCCGGTGAGCCCGTTGACCCCAACGACGTCACGTCCCGTAATCAAACGACTACTCGTGGTAACGTGTCCAGCACTACTGGCAGGGCGGGATCAAAACATCAATCACAGCCAGGCTCACAGCAAATGGCGACCGGCCACGCCTGACCGCCCAGGCCGCCGCCTTCGGGGCAGCCGGTACGGCAACAAACAGGAAGGAATGAACATGCGCATCCGCTTTACTCGGGCGGGCTACGCTGTGGCGGCCGGAGTAGCCGTCACCGCGATGCTCGGCATGGGGGCCGCCAGCGCCGCCGGCGCCTCGGTCGCGAAGGCTCACCCAAACGCGTCGACCGCCTGTGGGGCCGCGTGCTCTGACGCGAGCTTCCAGGTCCCCGGCTCGACCGACATTCTGGCCGCTCACTCGGGCCTGAACATCACGAACAACGTGGTGCGGCTGCTCCAGGGCAGCAACGCCTCCTTCAATGGCAAGGAGGACTTCACCAGGGTCGACGTGGGCACCGTGTTCCCGCTGTACTGCACGGCCACCGGGCAGGCGCAGACGGGCTCGATCTTCACGAACAACCAGTGCCACCTGCTCTCGGTGGCAGGACTGCTGGCCGCCACCACGTTCCAGTACGCGTTCAACCCGAACAACGGCGGTCCGGAGAACGAGTGCCTCGGCGCCTGGAACAACAACGCACCGGCCAGCGGGTGGAAGGTCCGGCTCGAGCCGTGCGGCGTCGCGCCGGACACCGTCATCATCAGCACGCCTAAGCTGCCTGGTGGCAACACCAGCACGGGTGTCTGGTGGGTCAACGGCGGAAGCGACAACTACTCCAACCCGCTCGTCGCTACGAACCCCGGTTCCGCGCCGTCGCAGGTCACGTGGACCACGATCGACCTGAACGGCAAGCACGCTGCCGACACTCAGGAAGTCCACACCGCTCCCGGCCCGTTCTAAAACTGGCCGTTAGCGAGCTAGTCCGCGATGCCCCCGCCGTCACCGACGGCGGGGGCACCGTCATGTCGCGCGGCCTTGTTACCCGGCGCGGCCGCGCGATCGCCGCAGGCCTGCGAGCAGCAGCGGCGGTGCGATCGCCAGGCATGCCAGCGCCCAGGCCAGGCCGAATCGCTGGGCGAGCAGCCCGACGGCGAGCGGCACCGCCCCGCCGAGCAGGCCGCCGGCGCTCGACAGCGACACCACGACGCCGCTGTCATCCGGCAGGCTGCCGTACAACTCGGCCTGCAGCACGGGGTACCACGGGGCCGTGACCACGCTCAGGCAGCCGAGTAGCAGCAGTTTCGGCACCAGGCCTCCCGCGACGAGGAAAGCCGGGAACACCACGGCGGTCACGGCGGCGCTAGCCCGCAGCAGGACCAGCCCCGAGACGTGATTCAGCGCGCGGATCAGCGCGGCATCACCGGCCAGCCCGGCCCCGAGCCTGATAGCCACACCCAGCGCGGCCTGCTCGGGCGTGGCATGCACCACGGCAACCAGGTACAGGGCGAGGAATCCGGTGAAGACGTCCAGTAGCAGGTCGCTGACCTGCAGAAGGACGAGCCATCGGACCACCCCGGGCTGCCGCAGCGCAGTGAAGGGGGACGGGGTGGGTGGGGCGCGGCGCACGGCGGCGGTGCCGGCGGCCGGATCGGCCCCGGGCCCATCGGCAGGCACCGGGACCGGAGGGTTCCTGGCCACACCGAGCCACGCGGCCGCCGCGGCCGCCGCGAGCGCCAGGTACGCGGATCGCCATCCGCCACCGGCCGCGAGCACGGCGATCACCAGCACCGGCCCGGCCAGCGAGCCCGCCGACCCGGCCAGTTCCCAGCGCGCCATGTGCTGCTCGCGCCGGCCGGGATCCGCGTCCATCAGGCCAGACTGCGTCAGGCTGACGAACGCCCCCGAGGCCGGGAAGAACAGCACGAACGCGACCAGCAGGCCGGCGAACGAGCGGGCAGCGGCCGCACCGATCAGCGTGAGGATGAACGCCGCCCCGCCGAGCAGGATGGCGCGACGGCGCCTGCGACCGTGCCCGGCCAGGATCCCGAGCGGCAGTTCCATGATGCTGCCGAGCAGCAGCGGCGCCGATTCCAGCAGGCCGATCTGACCGTAGCTCAGGCCCAGATCCCGGCGGATCAGCGGCAGCGCGGCGCTCTTGACGCCGCCGGCCAGCTCATCGACAAGTTCCACCGCGAGCGCGGCGGCGAGCACCGCCGCCCCCACCAGGACCGGCCTGACCTTCCCCGTTTTGGGCTGCACGAAATTGTCCTCCGTTCTCGTCTCACCGGCGTGGTCAGGCAGGAACGGAGGGCCGCGGGCCCGTTCAGCTCAGAGTCAAGGGAAGCTGCTCACGCAAAGAATCGTAGCTTGGCGACGGTCGGCCGGCCGGTCCCGAACCAATGTCTGGCCAGGACCGTGCTAGGGGAGGACAATTCGAAATCGCGGGAGATCGTCAGCCGCGGAAGGACTGGGCATGACGCTGATCTTCCTGGTGCAGCACGCGGAGGCGGAGTCCGGCCCCGGTGATCCCGGGTTGACCCATGCGGGACGGCTGCAGGCGGGCCGGACCGCACAGTGGCTATACGGCTGCGGCCTGAACGCCGTATACAGCAGCCCGCTGCGGCGGGCCGTCGAGACCGCGGAGCACATCGCGGGCGCGGCCGGCCTCGTCGTCCGGCGGGATGTCCGGCTGCGCGAGCGCGTGAACTGGGACGCCGGCCGGACTTTCGAGGAGTTCCTGGCCGAGTGGGACCGGTCGACTCTGGACCGGGACTTTGTGCCCTGCCGTGGCGACTCCTCCCACCAGGCGGCCCAGCGGCTGCGCAGCTTCCTGCTCGACCTGGCAGCAGAGCCCGGCCCGGTGGCCGCCACCAGTCACGGCGGCGTCACCACTGATCTGCTCCGCACGCTGCTCGGCGAGGCCGAACTGCCGCCGTGGCTGCTCGATAAGGGCGTCCCACCGGGCGCGATCACCACGTTCCGCAACCTGGACGTGGCCGAGATCGCCTCCGTGGCTCACCTGACGTAGCTGGCGGCGATCATGCCCGACATTCTCGGCCAGGGAGGGGAACGCCAGCACGGCCCGTGGCCGCGCCGACTGGCAGCGATCGCCGTGCTGCTGCTGGTGGCCGGCGTGATCCTGCTGCACCTGCCCAGGCACGCACCCGCGCGCCGGTCGGCCGCCCCGCGCAGGCCGGCCGCGACCGTGCCGGCGACTGGCGCGGCCGCCCTGCCCGACGGGGTGACCGGCAATACCTTGCCATGGGACAGCAGCGCCCGGCTGCCGGTCGCCGGGTCCCGGCCGGCCTGGTTCTGGCCCGCCACCGGCCGCACGGAGCCGATCGGCGGCCTGCCGCCGGACGGCTCGGGCTACCAGTTCACCAGCGTCGCGGGCGGCTGGGCGATCCAGGCCGGGCCGGGCACACAGTCTGGCTGCTCCGGCTGCGCCGGGCCGCCGCGACCCGTGTACTTTCTCGGGAACCACGCGCCGTCGGTGACCCGGGTCGGCCTGGCCAACGCGGTCGCGCCTGGCGCGACTCCCGGCGCCGTCTGGCTGACCAGCTTCCCTCCGGACGCGGACGCGGGCACAGCGACCGGGATCGCGCGGGAGGTCAGCGTCACCGGGACGCCGCTCGGGTCACCGGTCACGATGCCTTCCGGGTACGTGATCGACCAGGCGACGGACCGCGGCCTGCTGCTCGCCCCGGCGGTTCAGCGCCCGGGGCCGTCGACCTACACGTTGTGGGACTCCGCGGGCTCGCGGCCAAGCCGCACCTTCGCCGGGGTGATCGCGGCCAGCGCGAACGCGGTCGCCTGGGCGCCGGCCTGCGACCCGGTCTGCCGGGTACAGGTGCTGGACCTGGCAACGGGCCGGCGCACGATCGTCACGTTGCCCAAAGTCAGCTCCGCGGCCAACGCCGCGTTCAGCCCCGACGGAGACCTCCTCGCGCTCGAGACGAGCTTCTATAACGGCGGCGACGACGGTGCGCTGGCGACGCAGCTCGACGTGGCATCGGTCGCGAGCGGCCGCCTGACCGTCGTGCCTGGCACCTTCGCCAGCAGCGACGCACTGGTCGGCTTTGGCTGGCTCGCTGGCGGCGACAGCCTGATCGCGGAGCTGAGCTTTACCACCAAGGTTCAGGTGACGTCGTGGCGTCCCGGCGCCACCCGGCTGGCCGTTGCGGCCGTCAGACCGGGCCGGGACTCAGACGCGCTGGTCCTTGGCTGACGGCACGGACGCCTCGAGGACGCGTTTATTCTCTTCCATGCGGGTAGGGTTCGCCGATGCTCCCGTTCGGCGATGCCCTGTCTCAGGGTGCCGCGGCGCCTGCGCTTAACGGCGAGGGCTGGCGTCAGGCTGCCGAACTCGGCCTTGCCTTAGTTCTGTCCGCGCTGATCGGCCTCGAGCGTGAGATACGCCAGAAGAGCGCCGGGCTGCGGACGCACACCCTGGTCGGGGTTGGCGCCGCGTTGTTCATGCTGATCAGCAAGTACGGGTTCACAGATGTTCTGGAACCAGGCCGCGTGGTGCTCGATCCCTCGCGGGTGGCTGCGCAGATCGTGACCGGTGTGGGATTCCTCGGCGCTGGCCTCATCTTTGTGCGGCGGGATGCGGTGCGCGGCCTGACCACGGCGGCCGCGATCTGGGTCACCGCCGCGATCGGGTCCGCGTCAGGTGCCGGGCTGCCGGTGCTGGCCGTTCTGGCCACCGGAATCTATTTCATGGTGGCGCTGGTGTTTCCGCTCGTGACCCGCCGGCTGCCCAGATCGGCGACCGCGGTCTCGGCCTTGCGGGTGCGGTATCCGGACGGCCGCGGGCGGCTCCGCGACGTGCTCAAGCAGGCGACCGATCTCGGGTTCGCCATCGACGACGTGTCTACCGAGCCCGTCGGGTATCGGCCGGCCTCCAGATCTGGCGCGGCTCCCAAGCAGCCCATGGTGCAGGTCACGCTGCACGTCCACGGCAGGAACTCGGTCAACGATCTGGCCGCTTCGCTGTCCGAGATCGACGGCGTCGACGCCATTCTGGCCAGCGACGTCAACGAGGTGGACGAGTAAAGGGCCCGCTGGTTGACCTGCCTGCTCTCTGCTCCCTGGCTACTCTTTGGCCGCAGTCAGGTAGGCCATGGCTATGCGCTCGCGCCCCTTGCCCGCCTCTACCAGCGGCCTGAGCCAGTCGGTGAATTCGGTGAACTCCTCGGGGTTCAGCACCTGGCCCATGGCCTCGGCCAGCGGCGGCATCAGCGGGTTTCCTGACATGCGCAGGAACCGCTCCCAGGGAACCGGCTTCGTCGCCGACCTGACGCCGACCCGCAGCTCCAGGTCAACCGTCGCGAACCCGGCATCCACCGCGTGGCCGACGAGGTCACGGTCGTCGAAGTCCAGCATGGGATCGACGCCCGGCGGCTGGATGGAGTCGTACAGGGCTTTCACTTTGGCTGCCAGGGCCTTGACCGGCGTGACGTCATATCCGCCGAACAGCTCGGGATCGGACGGCGACATCAGCGCGTTGATCGGCTCGGCCAGGCTGATCCGGCCGCCGGGCCTCAGCACGCGGTAGAACTCTCGCAGCGCCGCCGCCTTGTCCTTGACGTAGATCAGTACCGACCTGGTGGTGACCGCGTCGACCGAGGCATCGTCCACGCCAGCTAGACGGTCTGCGGAGGCGAGCACGAAACGGCACCGGTCGAGCAGTTCCTCGGCCGTGGCGGCCTTGCGGCAGTACTCGAGCAGGTCAGCGGAGACGTCGGAGAAGATCACATGTCCGGACGGGCCGAGCCGCTCCAGCGCGCCGAAGCTGATGAGCCCGTCACCGGCCCCCACGTCAAGGAGCGTGTCGCCGGGCTGCAGCCGCGCGCGGTCGAGCACCATGTCGCGGACGGGATAGAGGAACGTGGTGAGATCCTGCTGGCGGGCGGCGGCGTCGCCGCCGAACCGCACGTCGAGCAGCCACCGGTGCCAACGGTCCGTGCCATCAGTCATGATTGTCCATTCTGCCCACAATCGGTTGCTGCCGCAGGCAGCCGCCACGTCCGGCGGCGGCTGCGATCGGAGCGGCGGCGGTTACTATCACCAGACGTGGCCAGCGAGGGAGGCTCGCGTGATCAGCTCCAGGCGGTACGCCGTGGCGGCGTTCGCGATCGGCGTCGCGGTGTGCGCCGTCGACGTGGTCTCCAAGATCCTGGTCGTGGCCGGTCTGTCCGGCCGTCCGCCGATGACGCTGCTCGGCGGGCTGATCACCCTGCAGCTTTACCGGAACGCAGGCGCGGCCTTCGGTGTCGGCCCGTCGTTCACTGCGATATACGCGCTGGTCGCGGCCGCGGTGCTGGTGGCGATTCTGCGGGTGTCCGGGCGGCTGCAAAGCTGGCTCTGGGCGGCCGCCCTTGGCCTGGTGCTGGGCGGTGCGGCGGGCAACCTGGCGGACCGGGTTTTCCGGTCGCCCGGCCCGATGCGCGGCTGGGTGATCGACTGGATCAAGCTGCCGTACTTCCCCGAGACCTTCAACATCGCGGACTCGGCGCTCACCCTGGGTGTGGTGCTGCTCGTCCTGGCGAGCCTTCGCGGGCAGCTTCGGCGCGAAGCCGTCAGGACAGCCGCGGGACAATAGCCGGCCGGGTCCCGCTAGCCGACCCACGCGAAGTCGTCGGTGCTGGTGCGGGCGGGAGCGAGCCAGCGCAGGTACGGATCCGCCAGGGCGAGCAGGCTGTCGTCGTGGCCGTTGCCCGGGCCGCGCAGGCTGGCGCCGACCAGATAGAGCGTGTTGCGCTGGGCGAGCGGGCCGGCCAGCGCGGGCGCGGTGAGGTTCATGGTTGCCGCCAGGCCGGGTGCCTCCGCGAATACCCAGGCGACCGGCCGCCGGCGGCGGCCAGCCGGAGCTGGCCGGCAAAGGCCGCCCGGCCGCCGGGTGTGAGGTAGCTGAGCAGCGATGCCGTGAGGACAACGACCGGCTCGTCGCCGGGCAGGCCGGACAGCAGGCGCACGGTGTCCGTGGTCGCATCCCCGCGCACCACGGCCAGAGCCGGTGCCGTCCGCGCCACGTCGATGGCAGCCCGCAGCGTGGCGAGGTCGTCGGTTTGTTCGGGCCAGATGAACGCTTCCAGCCAGGCCCGGGCGGCGGGATCGGCCAGGTTGACGGGCTCCCTGTCGATGCCGAGCCTGCTGGTGACCTCGGGAATGGCCCCGAGAACCTGGCCGGCAGGCGCGCTGCCGCGCAACTCGCAGCCGATCACGACCTGCGATGCTGCCGCGGTCGGCTTATCACCGCCCAGGCGGGGAGTGGCCGTGGCACTGGGTCGCGGCGAAGATCCGGAAAAACCGCTCGAGCCGTCCGAGCTCGTCGGCCGTGCCGCTCACCGGCTGGTCCCGCTGCGTGGCCATCGGCCCAAAGTTACCGGAACCGGCCCGTTCGCTGACCGTTCCTGGCGGTCGTCAGAGGTACCGGCGCTGCCGGGTGACAATGAGGTGTGGATTTCGGTGGTTCGGTCGAGTTCACCACCTGGGATGGTGAGCCGGTCAGTCGTGAGCCTCCGCACGGCGCGACGGTCGTGGTCGCCGCGCTGGCGCCCGATGGCTGGCGGTGCCTGCTGCTGCACCGCGCGCATCACGGTCCCACGTGGGAGGGTGACTGGGCCTGGACGCCTCCCGCCGGGTCGCGCAAACCTGGCGAGGCGGTGATCGCATGTGCCGTCCGCGAGCTGCGCGAGGAGACCGGGCTGGTTGCCTCTCCCCGGCCGGTGGTCACCGAGGACATTGACTGGGCGGTCTTCGCGCTGGAGGTGCCCTGGGGTACCGAGGTCGCGGTGGACGGCACGGAACACGACAGGCTCGAGTGGGTCACCGTCGCCGAGGCGCTGCGCCGCTCCCGGCCTGCCGCGCTGTCCGAGTCGTTCCGCACGGCGTGCGCGGCCATGGGCCTTAGCTGACCGGCGGCCCGGTCCGGAGCGGGCGCGGCAGCGCTTAATGCGATGCCTTGCGGTCCGTATGGTTGCGGCCGTAGCCGGGCGGCTAAAGGGATCGGCTCTGTGATGCGTGTAAGGGGTATGGAGCAAGAGCTGACGGAATTCGCGGAGTTCTATGAATCCACCCGCGAGGACTGCCTGCGGATCGTGCTGCTCAACGTCGGTGACCTGCACCTGGCCCAAGACCTCGTGGCGGAGGCGTACACCAGGGCCTGGCTGTCGTGGCGGAAGGTGCGCGCTGGAGGTGCCGCGGGCATGGGTAGTGCGCATCGCGCTGAATACGCATGTGTCCTGGTGGCGCCGCCGTCGGCGTGAGGTCGCCCTTGGTGACCACGACACTGCGATGCCTGTTGAGCAAGCCACGGTGGTCAGCGGCGACCTGCTGGCCGCGCTGCGGCGGCTGCCCGCTCGTCAGCGCGAGGTCGTCACGCTGCGGCTGCTGCTGGACATGGACACCGAAACCACGGCCAGAGTCCTCGGCATAGCCCCGGGAACCGTCGGTGCCCATCTACACCAGGCGGTCGCAAGGCTGCGGGCCGCGATCCCCAGTCACTACGGTCAGGAGATCAGCAAATGAACGACAGCGACACAGTGGATGTGGTGCGGGATTCCCTCACCACGGCCAAGGACTCCCTCGTTGGGGTTCACGTGAACACGCCGCTGGACGCCATCGTGAGGAACGGGCGGGCCAGGCGCAGGCGGCACAGGCTCACCGGCCTCACTGGGGCCGTGGCCGTCACGGCAGGGATGGCTCTGGCCGTGACCGCGCTGGCATCGTCTGGCCACCCGGCCGGCCAATCTGGCCGCCCGGCCAGCCATCCGCTCATAGCCGGGCTGGCGGCCTGGACGGTGGCCAAGCAGACCAATGGCGACATCAAGATCACGGTCCGCGAACTGAGCGACCCGTCCGGGTTGCAAAGCGCGCTGCGCGCGGACGGCGTCGCGGCCAATGTGAGTTCATCCACCCAGTTCGACCCGTCGTGTCAGCCTTACCCCATGACCCAGGGCCTCCTCACCAGCATTTACCACGCTCAGAAGGGCGTGGGTTCCGGAAATACCGCGCTGGTCATTCATCCCTCCGCCCTCCCCAGTGGCGCAGGCGTAGAGATCGGGGCTAGCGTCGATGGGCGTGTAGGAGACCGTAGTCTCCACCAGGTGGCCGGCAATCAAACCGTCCATCAGCCCGTTCATCAGGTAGCGGCGCTAGCCGACAACACCGTCCTTCGCGTCGGCCTGGTATACGCCAGCCAGCAGTGCACCGGAAGTTAATCCGCCCAAAGATAGCTGGAGCCAGAACACCTGCCCGAAGGGCCGCGCCTCGATTTCGCGCGGCCCTTCGGTCTGTCGCCTGGTCTGCGGTCGATTCCTCGTAGGCGCGAATCCCCATGTGAGCGGCCGCCGGGTCTCGGGGGCGAGCCTGAAGGAGCTGATGGTCGGCTGGGGCATTCGAGCACGCGTGCGGCAACGATCTACCAGCACGCGGCCAGAGATCGCGACCAGGCATTGCCAACGCACTCGGCGGCCTGGTCCTGCAGCTCCGGGCGACCAGTGCGAACCCGCCGGACGAGGCACAGCGGTGAAGTGTAGTTCCCGGGTGACGTGGCCCGTTTGTGGCCCGGCGCTGGCCGGATGAGTAGTTAGTGATCGCGCAGGCGGCCCGCTTTGCGCCGGTGACCTGGGCTTACGCGGTGGAGCGGGCGAAGGGAATCGAACCCTCATGACCAGCTTGGAAGGCTGGGGCTCTGCCATTGAGCTACGCCCGCAAGGCGGTTGCCATGGGTAGCGTACCCGTTCCCGGTGATCGCGCCTGCGTTCTGGTCTTCAGGCGCTGCCGAATGAGAACGTAACATCGGACAATGGGCCACCCGGCAGAGCATCAGACCAACGAGGCCCGCCGCTTGCTGGTGGTCGGCTGCGCGACCGGCATCGGCGCGGCATCGGTGCAACTGCTCGCAAGCGAGGGCTGGCAGCTTGCCCTGCTGGATATCGCCGCCGAGCCGCTTCGCGCGCTCGCGGAAGAGATAGGCGCGCGGGCCGCGATCGAGGTGGACGCGACCGACCCGGACGCGCTCGCGGCAGCGGTTGACCAGGGAATCGGCGTCCTCGGCGGACTGGACGCGGCCTGGTCCAACGTGGGCGTCCAGACCGCAGGGACGGTGCTGGAGGCAAGCGTGGCCGACCTGGACCTGTGCTACGCGGCCAACGTGCGGTCCCACTTCGTGGTCGCCCAGCGGGCGCTGCCCGCGCTGCGTGCGGCGGGCGGCGGCCCGTTCCTGATCACGGCGTCCAACGCCGGCCTGATGAGCGATAGCCAGCTCGTTACCTACTCCGCGACCAAGGCGGCCGCGGTGGCGCTCGCCCGTCTGCTCGCCCGCGATCACGCCGCCGATGGGATCCGGGTGAACGCACTGTGCCCCGGCTACGTGGACACCCCGTTCAACGGGCCGATCTGGGCGAAGTACGGCGGCCGCGACGCGTTCATCGCCGAGGCTGGAAAGCAGATCCCGCTCGGGCGCATGTCCGGGCCCGAGGAAGTTGCCCGGCACGTGCGCTTTCTGCTCTCCGATGACGCCTCGTTCCTGACCGGGCAGGCGTTCGCCGCCGATGGGGGAGAGACGCTGCTGTGATGCTAAGGCCGACATTATGACGACGCTGCACGGGTTGTGGGACACGACGCGCATGCACCTGCTCGTGGCGCTGGAACGGCACGGCAGCCTGTCACAGGCTGCCCGGTCCATCGGCATCGGCCAGTCGGCCGCCAGCGAGCATCTGCATCTGCTCGAGCGGGCCGCCGGTGAGCAGCTTGCGACCCGTACCGGCCACGGGCTGCAGCTGACCGAGGTCGGCCAGGTGCTCGCCGCACACGCTGCGCACGCCCTGGCCAGCCTCGAGGCCGGCGAGCAGCACCTGGCCGCCAGGGCAGGGCTGACCACGGGCTCGTTGCGGCTGGGCGCGTCGCCGGTTCCCGGCATCTATATCCTGCCCGACGCGCTGGCGCGCTTCGCCAGCGTCTACCCGGGCATCACGGTCAGCCTGAGCATCGCCTCGACCCGGCAGGTCCTGGACGAACTGCTGGCCGGGCGCATCCAGATGGCCGCGATCTGCACGAAGATCGACGACAGCCGGATCGAGCAGCAGCCCTTCCTGGAGGACCGGATCGTCGGCGTCACTCAGCCGGGCAGGCTGGACCTGACCGACGGCACGCTCAGCTCCAAGGACCTGAGCGGCGAGACCCTGCTGGTGCAGGAGCTCGGGTCCAGCACCCGTAGGTTCGCCGAGAACCTGCTCCCGGGCGGCGGGGCCGAGTGGAGCCAGATCTGGGAGCTCGGCTCGATCGAGGCCGTCAAGCGTGCCGCCAGGGCAGGCCTGGGTGTCGGCTTCCTGTCCTGCCACACGGTCGTGGAGGAGGTCCGTCGCGGGGACCTGGTCACGTTCCAGGTATCAGACGTGCCGTCGATCGTCTGGAACGTGTCGCTCGCGCGGCTGGCCGGGAGCCCGTTCGCCCCGGCGGCACAGTGCTTCTCGCGGATGTTCGGCTAGCCACCGGGCAGCAGCGTGATCAGGTCGTCCAGGCTGACGTAGGGATCCAGGCTGGCGCCCGTGCGGTTCGCTACGACCTCAACCGGCCGGAGCCCGGGATCGCCGAGATCGGATACCACGATGGCGGCTGCGGCAAAGTCGTCGTCCCCGGTGTACTCGCTGATTGTGACCAGGCAGCCGATGCCGGCGCCGCTGGCCGAGAGCACGCCCGCGCCTGAGTCCTCGATGGCGGCCGCTTCTGCGCCCGAGCACTTCAGCCGGTCAAGGGCGAGCAGGTAGACGTCGGGAGCCGGTTTCTTGCGCGGCACGATGTCGCCCGCGAGCACGGCGAACTCGGTGGCCAGATCACCACCTACTGCCCGTTCAAGGACTGCGCGCACCGAGGGCTCGGCCGAGGTCGAGGCTACGGCCAGCCGCCAGCCGGCGCCGTGGGCCTGCGCGGCCAGCCGGCGCACCCCGGGCCGCGCTGTAATCACGCCCGACGCGATGAGTTCGGTATAGATCTCGGTCTTGCGCCTGTGCCAGCGGCTGACCAGCCGCTGCTGCTCGGCGGGATCCGCAGGCAGGCCGGCTTCCGCCACGAAAGCTGGAGTCAGGAGGCTCGTGAGCCGCTCCTTCCCTCCGGCGATCCGCAGCTTCACGGCGTATTCGGCCGGGTCCCACCGCACCGGCAGCCCGAACTCCGCGAACATCGTGTTGAAGGCGACCCGGTGCCCGTCGCGTTCGGTCTGTGCCAGGACGCCGTCGCAGTCGAAGATCAGCGCCCGCGTCATGCCCGGTCCGCCGCCCCCAGGCAGGAGATGTGGTACCGCGCCATTTCCTCGACCGCGTCGCGGACGTGCGTCATGACCTGCAGCGGCTCCGACACCGACGGGTGGTCCGCCAGGAACCCGCGGTACCCGCCGATGAACGCGTGCTTCAGCGCAGTGGAGATGTTGACCTTGGCGCAGCCGCGCCCGGTCAGGTCGCGAAACTGGGCCTCGGTCAGGCCGGTGCCCCCGTGCAGCGCGACCGGGATGCCGGTCAGCGCGACGAGCTGCGACACCCGTTCCGCGTCGAGCGCCGGCTCCGACGTGTACATGCCGTGAGCGTTGCCGATCGCGGGCGCGAAGCAGTCGATGCCGGTCGCCGCGATGAAGCCGACCGCGCTCTCGATCGAGTACACGCCGTCCCGCTGCGCGGCAATGCCGTCTTCGACGCCCTTGATGCCCTCGATCTCGCCCTCGACGTCGACGCCGCTGGCGTGCGCCTGATCCACGACCTCCCTGGTCTGCCGCGTGCATTCGGCGAGCTCCAGCCCGGATCCGTCGAAGAGCACCGAGTTCCAGCCGTGTTTGATGCACTCGGTGATGACCTCCCGGTCGGGACAGTGGTCCAGATGCAGCACGACGGGCACCGGAGCGTCGGTGGCGATCGCGCCGAACAGGGCCGCCAGCACGCCGCCGCCCGCGGCCCGGACCGTCTTGACCGATGTCTGGACGATCACCGGCGACCGCGCCTTGACCGCGGCATTCACCACCGCCTGCATCGTGAGGTCATCAACGACGTTGAAGGCCGGGACGCCGTAACGGCGGTCGAACGCGTCGTGCAGGACCGATCTCAGCGTTGAGATGGGCACCAGGCGGCCTCCCCTTCTGCTCTACCGTGACGGTGGTGCGCTAACGCGCCCGGCCGCGAACGCCGCGGCGATCAGGCCGATCGCCAGGACGGCCAGCGGCAGGTCGCCCGGCTCAAAGATCACCTCGGAACGCCAGACGCCCATCGCGGTGTCCAGGACCGGCCTGCCGTCCTTGACATGAGCGCCGGTCAGGCGCAGCGGGAAGGTTCCCACGGGGGACAGCACGCGCATGCTGGCTAGCCTCCTTCTCCGGCTCGCGCCGCCCGCGAGCCGTCACCGATGAGTTCGAGCACGTGCTGGGTGGCCTCCCGGGCCGTGCGCTCGGCGTCATCCGCGGTCTTCGGATCCGCGGTCGAGTGGCAGCCCACGACGAGGCCGCCGTCACGGATCGCGCCCTCGATGTTGCGCATGGCCCGGCGCTGGTGCGCCAGGATGACCGCGTCACCGGTGACGCGCGCGACCTGCCCGTCCCGCTCGATGAGGACGTGATCGACCCGCGGCCAGCCGTGGATGCTGACCAGCCGCCAGCCGTCGTACGTGTCCATGCCGGGCCCGGCGGCGAAGACGCGATCCGCTGGGCTCACCACCGACACCCCGGAGGCGCCGGCCCGCAGGCACAGCTCGGCGCAGTGCCTGGCCAGGTCGCCGCCGCCCAGCACGACAGGCCGCCAGCCGGGCAGCACGCCGGACTCCACCAGGTGGATCATGGCCGAGCCGGGCAGGATCCCCGCGCAGCGGTCCCCGGTAACGCCGAGCTCGCCGGCCGTGGCCGGCCGGGTTCCGGTGGCCACCACCAGCGCGTCGGGCCGGTAGCTGCCGGCCCCGCCGATGCCGAGGGTCTCGACGACCGGCCCGGACAGGCTGACCGCCAGCGTGCCGAGCACGAAGTCCGCCCCGGCCCGGCGGGCGGCCTTCGCCAGCCCGTGCGTAGCAGGCTCGGGCTCCTGCCCGCCCGGCGCGGGAAGCCGCTCGACGAGGGTGACCGCGAGCCCTTCCCCGGCGAGCATGCGGGCCGCGAGCAGGCCGGACCACCCGGCGCCGACGACCAGTGCTGACGCTGCCATCCGTGCCGCCCTACACGCGCCTGGCCGGCGCGACGCCCAGCGTCGCCGACGGCTCGCCGACGGGGAGTTCCCAGGCCTGCTTGCCCAGGTACAGGGAGGCGATGAAGGTCACCCCGGACAGGCACGCCGATCCCTGGCATCTGCCCCATGTGGCGTGCGTCCGCCGGGCGATTCCAGTTATTGAACGGGCCGCCATCGGCTCGGCCAGGGCCCGGTGGATCTCGGCGGCCGTCACCTTTTCGCAGGTGCAGACCACGGTGCGGCCGAGCGGGTCCTGTGCGCTGGCGGCGCAGTCCCGTGACATGCGCAGCGGCGGCGGATCCTCCAGCCGGTCGATGAACCGGGCCTTCTCCTTGGCCGGCAGGCCGGCCTCGGTCAGCAGCTCGGCGACGTAGTCGGCGATGCCGGGCGAGCCGGAGACCCCCGTGGAGCGGATCCCGGCGACCGTGACGAGGTTGTCGGCCAGGGCCGACCGCTCGATCCGGTAGGTGGGCACGGAGTGGGACCGCACCCCCGCGAAGGTCTTGATCACGTAGCGTTCGTCGATGTCGGGCATGAGCGTGCGGCACTCGGCGAGGACGGCCGCGATCGTGTCGGCGTCGGTGCCGCGGTCTTCCTTGTCGTCGATGTCCTCGGCGGTCGGACCGAGCATCACGGAGCCGTGCGCGGTCGGGATGACCATCACGCCGTGGGTCCGCTCGTTCGGCATGCCGGTCAGCACCAAGGGCACCCGCGCGCCGAAGTCGCGGTCCAGCAGCAGCCACTGCCCGCGCCGCGGCCCGACCGTGAAGTCCTCGGTGCCCAGCAGCCGGGAGACCTGGTCGGCGCCGAGGCCGGCGGAGTTGACGACGAACCGGGGCCGGAACCGGTGCCGCGGCGTCCGCACCTCGGTGATCATGCGGCCGTCGCTGTCCGCGCCCGTCGCGGGCTCCTCGAGGAAGAACCGGACGCCGTTCAGCGCCGCCAGCTTGGCGTACGCCACCGGGAGCCGCACCGAGTCGATCACGCCCTCGCCGGGGACGTAGACGCCCGCCTTGAGCGCCGGGTTCGCGTGCGGCGCAACGGCGGCCAGTTCACTGCCCTCCACCAGCCGCGCCTCGACACCGCCGCGCCGCGCGTTGTCTGCCAGCCGCTCGGCCTGGCTGAGATCCTGCTCGTCCCGGCAGAGCGCCACGACGCCGCAGCGGCGGAACTCCACGCCCAGGCGGGCGCTCAGGTCTTCCCAGCGCGGGCTGGACGCGATGACCAGCCGGCCTTCCAGGCTGTCGGGGGGCAGCGTCCAGCCGCTCGCGGTCATCCCGCTGTTGGACTTGGAGGTGGAGTCGCCCACGTCGTGGCGGCGCTCGATGACCGCCACCGACGCGGCAAGCCGCGACAGCCGCAGCGCTATCGCCGTGCCGACCACGCCGGCCCCGATGACGAGGACGTCGGTGTCGATGACGTCGCGCGCGGTCATGCGGTCGCCTGCCGCGGCGTGGTCCTGGTGCCGACGGTCGAGCGGTGGCGCCGCAGCAGCGCCAGCGCCTCGGCAAACGCGCGCTCGCCCGACGAAGCGCGCATGTTCGCCAGGCAGGCGTCCGCGTAGCCGCCGAAGTCCACCTGCAAGGTCGAGATGGCCGTCTGCAGGTACGACCAGCCCGCCTCGCGGATCGCGGACACGAACCGCATCACGCGGATCTTGGCCAGGTCGACCTCATCCGCAGTGCCCTGGTAAAGCTCCAGGAACATCGCGTCCTGCTCCGGGGTGAATGCGTGATTGACCGACATGTTGGCGAGGTCGAACAGGGGGTCCCCCTTTCCCGCGTACTCCCAGTCAACGAGGTATATGCCGTCCGGTGCCGTGATGAAATTAGCGCTCAGCAGGTCGCTATGGCAGAGCCCGCACGGCGTGTAATCGACAAGGTCTTCGATCTCGGCGGCCAGCGCCATGCCGGCGGTGTACTCGGGATGGACCGTTACGCCGTAGCTAGCGACCTGGTCGCGGTAATAGCGGGTGTCCCGGAACGGGTCCATGTTGCCGAGGTCGTCTGGCACCGCGTGCACCTTGCGCAGCGTCTGCGCGACCTTTCGGAGGATCTCGGCGTCGCGCATCCGCTCGGCGGAAACGGTGCCGCCGGGAATGTACCGCGTAACCAGCACGCCGCGATCGATCTGCGCGGCGATGAGCTCCGGGCCGACGCCAAGCTCCGCGGCAAGCTTGGTGATCCGGCACTCCAGCGCCCGGTCGATCAGCAGCATTTCAGCCCGCTCGCCGAACACCCGGATGACGTACGCCTCGCCGGTGACCGTGGCCTTGAAGTTCTCGTTAGTGATGCCCCCGGGGATTGGCTCGATCTCCGCGGGGGCGTCCGGCCACAGTTCCGCGGCCACCGCTGCGGCCCGGTCCCGGCCGGCCGGGGGGGCCAGGTGCCCCTGACCGGCGGCCGGGCCTGCAGCGGCGGCCTCCGGAGTTGTTCTCTGCGCTGTCATCTACTGTCCGGCACCAAGCTCGGGGTCCTCGGCTCGGGCGGTGTCACCGGCATCCGTGACCGTGACGAGGGCACTGCCGTTCGCGCGGTCAAGCGCCTCGAGTTCCTCGAAGGTCCCCTGAGCCACCGGCCCGCGGAACCACTTGCGCGCCGACAGCAGCCACCACGCGCCGACCAGCACGAGGAAGGAGACCATCGTGAGCGGTGCGTAGTTGAACACGTCCCAGGAGAATCCGGCGCGGAACGGGATGCCGTCCGGCGTCACCGGCATGATGAACAGAATCGTGATGATGGTGATCCAGGCTAGCGCCAGCCCGCCGATCCACTTGTAGTGCTTGCCGAGGTTCCAGGCGCCGGCCGTGAACCGCGAGCCCTGGCGCAGGCGCAGGAAGATCGGCATCGCGTAGGCGCCGTACAGGCCTATGACGCTGATCGAGGTAGCGACCAGGTAGCCGATCGTTGCGTTCCAGAACGTGGGCACCATCCACAGAATGTCGAAGATCACGATCGTCCAGACCGCGACTGCCGGTGCACCCCAGCGGTTGAGCTTGCGGACCTGATTGTGGAACGGGACGGCCTTGTCTCGCGACAGCGCCCACAGGATCCGCGACGAGGCTGTGACGTCGGCGTTGTCGCAGAAGAACTGCGCCGCGACGACCACGAACAGCAGGAACTCCGCCCACGCGTTACCCAGCGACTGCTGCCAGATGTACTGCACGTCGAACGCGCCGGCCTTCAGCGTCCCGGCCACGTTGGGGATCGCGAACGTCACCGCGAGCAGCAGGATCCAGCCGAACACGCCCGACCACGCGACCGAGGTCCAGACGCCCCGGGCCGCCTTGCGCGAGGCGTTGTGCGTCTCCTCGCTGACGTGGACGGAGGCGTCGTAACCACCGATCGTGTACTGAGCCTGCAGGAGCCCGATTCCGATCACGAACCAGAAGATCAGCGACCGGAAGCCGTCACCGCCGAACCCGGATGCATTGATCGTCTTGGTAAAGACGAACGCGACCGACTGGTGGTGGGTTGGCACAATGATCAGCAAGGCAGCCGCCACGATTGTGCCTACGACATGCCACCATGCCGAGAGATTATTAATGATGCGCACCGGCGAGATGCCGTACATATTGATGACGCCGGCCAGCAGCAGGAAGACAGCGTAGAAAATAAAAATGGTGGTCGGCGTGGTCGTGACCGTTGACGGGAACCACAAATTGCCGAGTGCCGTCGCGAAAGTGGCCAGGCCGTATCCCACCGCGGCGGTGCCGATTGTCAGTCCGATGAGGTTAGTCCACCCGGTGAACCAGCCCCAGGCCGGCGTCCCGAGTTTGGACGACCAATAGTAGAGACCCCCCGCGGTGGGCATGGCCGACGCCAGTTCCGCCATGGCCAGAGCCACGACCACGCACATCAGGGATACGAATGGCCAGCCCCACGACATCATGATCGGGCCGCCGTTGGCGAATCCGATGTAGTAGGACGTGAGCGTGCCGGCCAGGATCGAGATAACGGTGAATGAGAGCGCGAAGTTGGTGAACCCGCTGATCCTGCGATTCAGCTCCTGCCGGTAACCCAGCTGATGCAGGAGCGCCTCGTCGGCGTGTTGCCCTTGCTCTGTTTCCGACACGCTTTCCCCCCTTTAGCCGACCGAGGCGCTGACAATTAACTTAGTCAAGAACGCGTAAAGGGATAACGCTGTGGACGGTACCTACGGCCGGGAGCCCCGTCAAGGCCGAATACAGCTATACTGGCCGATTATGGGCAGGTCCGAATTCGCCGGAGGCGATTTCGGTTTTAGCGATACCGGGCCTGGTGACCTGCCTGATGCGCTCAGCTCGCCGCAGAGGCAAGACGCCTGCGCGCTCGGGCGCAGCCCGAGGAAGGGCCTGGCGATGCCGTGGGCTGCCGGCCGGCCAGGTGCTTTCCCGTACACTTGCGCACGTCGGCCCTCAAGGCGTGCCGCCGGGCCGGGCACGGGGGCGCAGCACACGGGATGTAGCGCAGCTTGGTTAGCGCGCCTGCTTTGGGAGCAGGAGGCCGCGGGTTCGAATCCCGCCATCCCGACCAGGTCATAGTGTTATGGATCTTGGCCAGCCCTCGCGTGGGAGCCAAAGTGGGAGCACCGCGACGACTCCATCTACTTCGACCACCGGGTCGGTACGGCCTGCTTAGACGCCAGGCTGCATAAGGCCTGCGCTGGCCGCTGGCGCGGGGTGATCTCGCTCGGGTTCGCGCCCGACGGCAAACGGATCCGCCGTAAGGTGAGCGGCCAGAGTAAGGCTGATGTGAAGACGAAGCTCGGGGCTCTGCACGACGAGCTGCACGAGGGGCTGCATACCTCGGCCACGTACACGGTGAGGGAGGCTGTCGAGGACTGGCTGGCCAACGGTCTCGACGGACGGTCGGCGAAGACCGTATCGACGTATCGCGAGGTGCTGGATCCGCTGACGGCGCTGGTCGGCTCAGCCAAGCTGCGGGATTTGACGGCGCGCCATGTCAGGTCGGCGATGGTAAAGCCGCGCGGCTGACCGCGCGGCGGATCGCGCCCGGGGCCCGGTCCGCTCGGCGAGGTTCTCCAGCCACGCCTTGAGGGCGGACTGGCCTCGCAGCGTTCCGCCGAGCGCCGTGATGAGTTCAGCGAGCTCGCGGAGCCGCTGCTCGGCGGTCTGGAAGTGAACGGCCTCGCGCTGATTCATCCGAGAGTTCAGTTGACTCTCTTCCGAGGTGCTCGTCTGTCTTCTTGAGCGGCGTGCGCTGAGGCGGGAACCTTTCTTTGCTCGGAATGGCTTGGTAGCCAGATTGTAGCTCCATGCAAAGGCGGACCTCATCATCAAGATAGGCGAGGTCCTCGCTTCAACGTTTCGCCCCTAGTCCGATCCTCCACGGCTCCCACGATCCATAGGAGTGGAATTCCGATGGTCGGTAGGTCGACAAGAAGTGCGAGTGCATCGTCAATCGCCAAGTCCGCACTGCCCTATGAGCAGAGGGGAAGCGCACCCCTTAGAGGCTCGAGGCACGCCCCTCGTCACCTGCAATACGAAGATCGTCCAAGCCGGAGCGCATAAATATTAGCTCCTGGCAGAATCAAAAGTCCCCAATACCAAGGGTTTCGCCATCGAAGTCGATCTGAAAGGCAATTTCTCATCAATCGGCTGAAGAGGGCCAGCTCGGCTATTGCCGCCAACCCAAAGACCGGTAGGAGTTGCGCGCATGTGCTGTCGAAAACTGGAGCACTAGCCCATTAGGCACCAACACGGCCGTTGCAACAAATGTTTGTTGACAGCAGGCTTCATGCTAGGTACCGTCCCCGATCGGGAGGAGTCACTGTGGTCGATCATGACGCACGACCCGTGTCGGGTAAGTGGTTCGAAGAACTCACGGTTGGGATGACTATCGAGCATGTAGGCCGACGCACGGTCACAGAGACGGACAACGTGCTGTTCAGCACCCTGACCATGAACCCCGCTCCTCTCCACCTGGATGCGGAGTACGCGTCGAAGACGGAGTTCGGTCGACCGCTGATTAACTCCATGTTTACCCTGGCTTTGGTGGTGGGCCTCTCGGTCCCCGAGCTAACCATGGGCACGATCATCGCCCAGCTCGGGCTGGATCATGTCAACTTCCCGGCTCCTGTCTTCCAAGGCGACACGATCAGGGTCCAGACGGAGGTTGTCAGCGCCCGCGTTTCGAAGACTCGGCCTGATGCTGGCCTTGTCGTCTTTGAGCATCGAGCCTTCAACCAACGCAGCGAGCTCGTGTGTCAGGTCAGACGCTCCGGTTTGATGCACCGATACACCACCCGGGAACCCCAACCGTGACCACGGCTCACCTCAACACGCCAGCCCAGCACCCGCGGCCACGATGCGTCGGGGGGGTTTCTCGCTCAACGCTGTTTACGCGAACAAGATCGCTGCTGTCAAGGATCCCGGAGGAAGGCAGCCTTCATCGTTGGAGCAAAGCCGGAGGAGAAGAGTGGCGTCGCTCCTCCCCGATGGACAGTGAACCAATCGTGGACACCATGGAGACCCCCGAACGGCTCCGAATGGAACTCCTAAGCCGCCTGGTTGGATCCGACGGCTGGACTCGTCCTGCTCTAGGTCGGAACCATCTGGTAAGCGCCGCATGATTTTCGGCACTCGAAGCCTGCTCTTCGTGCCCGGCGACCGCCCCGACATGTTCTCGAAAGTAGCGAGATGGCGACCTGACATAGCAGTGGTCGACCTCGAAGACGCTGTCGCCCCCATGGAGAAGGCACGAGCCCGCCGTAACGCGGTATCCGCCCTAGCAAGTGTCGATTGGGGTCCGACTAAGGTGCTAGTCCGGGTTAATGCCCGGTCGTCGCCATGGTTCGCTCAGGATGTCGACGCTGTCGCTAAATCAGCCGTGGATGGCATTCTTCTACCTAAGTATGAAAGGCCGGACGATCTAATAACGCTACGCAACAGTATTCCCGGTGGTGCAATAATTGCTGTCGGCCTGGAAACTGTGCAGGGCGTGGCTGACAGTCGTAGCCTTCTGGCGTCGGGCGTCGACTGCGCATATTTCGGGGCTGAAGACTACATCGCTGACATCGGCGGCCGCAGAACAGCTTCAGGACATGAGGTCCTGTATGCGCGCAGTCAGGTGGCTGTTGCCGCCCGCCTCGCAGGCATTGCCGCAGTCGATCAGGCAGTTACCTCTATCTGGGATGATGAGGCGTTCCTACGTGACGCCCAGGCCGGACGGAACATCGGGTACCAGGGGAAGATCTGCGTGCACCCTCGGCAGGTCGCACTGGCCCATCGGGTCTTTACGCCGACGGAAGACGAGATCCGGCACGCTCTAGCCGTCCTCGAAGCTGCCGGGAATGGAGTCGCCGTTGTGGACGGTGAGATGGTCGACCAAGTGCACGTTCGACTGGCAGAGACGACGCTCGCTCGCAGGGATCAGGCATGAATGCCTAGCTTGGTGGCTCTGGAGTGAATTCGCGGTTTGCCCGGGAGTAACGGAGCGAGGTGCCCGGGGTGCGTAATGACCCGAGGGCTGCCCTGTCCTGCGGCGCCGGGCCCGCTGGAGGGGTATGCGGCCCGTTTGACGCCTTGTCCGGCGTCGCTGGTGCAGTCGGAGGTCCGGGAGTTTCCGACCGGGTTGCTGGCGCAGCAGGACCGAAACAAGGTGGCGGCCGGGGCCGAGCCGGTGGCCGGGCGGGTCAGCGGCCGGCGGCGGCTGCGGTTTTTCTTGTAGGAGTCAACCCTTGACCGCCAGGCCGGACAGCACAGTGTGATCGTGGCCGGAAACACGGTTGGTGGGCTCAGTTTCTGCTGGGCTCGATCAGGTGAACCTGCTCTCTGGCTACGGCTAACCAGCTCACTAGCCGCCCATTGGGATGGGAGCAGGTCACCTTCCGGCGCACCGACTGTGACAGCCACGCAGGGCACCAGCGCGAGGTGACGCACGTTCCACCGGGTCGTCTTCAGAGATCGACTGCGCAGCTCAGCGGGCACGCGGAGATCCTGGACACATCGGTGGAACAGACCCTTGACACTGGTGAAACGTCCTCATAAGGTCATACCCATCGAAGGTCAGACCTTCAAAGGTACCTGGAAGTCTGACCTTATGAGTAGCTCCCGTTCATCGCCAGGGACGGTTAGGTGTGTCACAGGACCCAAGAGTGGATGTTCGCAAGACGCCAGAGGCGTCTGGTTTCCGAGAGCCGACAACGTCGGCAGACGAACGGGAGACTTTGCCGCACCCCGCGACGGATGGGACCGCGGATCGCGTCACGAGTGCGGGCAGAGCGCCTCACGATGACGAATCCGAGATCCTCAGCCGAATGCCCAGCATGTCGTTCACGACCACGGCACAGGCTCTGGCCATCGAGATCAGGAACATGATCGTCGACGGCCAGTTGCCACCCGGGACTCTGCTACCGAACGAACGGACATTCGCCGAGCAGACCCAGATCGGTCGGTCCTCTGTGCGTGAAGCCCTGCGCATCCTCGAGCATCAGGGCCTAGTCCGGACGCGCCGCGGGAAAGGCGGCGGAACACGGGTCACACAGCCTGGCCTGCAGAGCGTCGTCGGGCCGCTGAAGCTCTTCATTCAGAGCAATAGCGTCTCCCTCGATTCCCTGCTGCAGGTACGTCAGGTGGTCGAGCCGGCCTGCGCGGCGCTCGCCGCTAAGCACCGGTCCGCCTTCGACCTAGACGCGCTGCTCAGCTACGAGACGGCCATGCGGATCGCTCACAAGGACGGGGATCAGCGGCGATTCCTGGACGCCAACTACGAGTGGCACTTGGCGATCATTCGCGCAAGCAGTAATGAGATTTTCATCGGCTTGCTGGAAGCGATCGGACCGTCCATTCGCGAGAAAACTGAGTTCCCCGGGCTGGATATCGAAGCGCGAGAAGCAACGATCAGGGCGCACGCAAAGATATTGAGAGCCATCAAAGAGGAAAAAGACGATGCAGCCTTCAGGAGCATGGAGCGTCACATAATTGCTTATGCAGAAATGATAGTTCAAGAGGAGCTTGACTTCTAATGCTTCGAGCCGACGAGCATCGCTATTCTGGTGGCATTCCAAAGAGGCTAGTTGTGCAGGAGACTCAATGACCGAGCTCGGTAACGGTGCGCTCAGCGGTATCAGGGTGGCCGATTTCACCCGCGTTATCGCCGGTCCGCTCGCCAGTCAGATACTCGGGGATCTCGGCGCGGAAGTTATAAAGGTTGAACTGCCGTCCGTGGGCGACGAAGCGCGCGGCTATACCGCCGGGCGGTCAACTTTGAGCCCTGTATTCATGGCGTTCAACCGAAACAAGAAGAGCGTGGGGCTGGATCTGCGGACCGACGAGGGAAAAGCCGCCGCCCGAGCCCTGGTGCTCAGCTCCGATGTGCTGATCCACAACTTTCGCCCGGGAGTGATGGAGCGGCTGGGATTCGGCTATGACGACCTCCGTGAGGAGGCGCCGGGACTCATCTACTGCTCGATCTCCGGCTTCGGTGAGAACTCGTCGCTGAAAAACAAGGCAGCGAACGATCTCATCTCCGAAGCGTTCGGTGGCGTAATGAGCATCACCGGTGAGCCGGATGGCCCCCCGGCCCGTTGCGGCGCATCGATCGGCGACGAGACCGCGGCCCTGTACGCGGCGATCGGGATCCTTGCGGCGCTGCACCGCCGGTCGCACGACGGGCTCGGCCAGCTGGTGACCACCTCCCTGCTTGAGAGCCAGCTCGCGCTGCTCGGCTACCAGTACACCGACTACTGGACCACCGGACACGTGCCGGTGCGGATGGGTAGCGCGACCACACTGGGCCTGCCCAACCAGGCCTTCCAGACGGCCGACGGATGGGTCGTCTTCGCTGCCACCGGCGAGCGGATGTGGCGGCGCTGTACCACGGCGCTGGGGATACCCGAGGCCGGCGACGATGCGCGGTTCGCCACCCTGGACCTGCGTTACGCACACCGGGCCGAGTTGCTTGAGGTCGTGTCCGCGGCCACCCGTGCGCTGACTCAGGACGAGTGCATCGAGCGGCTCGAGGCCGCGGGCGTCGCGTGCGCTCCGATCCACACGATCGACCAGATGGCCAATCACCCTATCCTCGACGAACTAGACGTCGTGCATGAGGTCAGCGGGCCGGCCGGGGAAAGCGTGCGGGTCGTCGGCCTTCCCGTTCACCTGTCCCGGACGCCGCCGACCGTCCGCTGTTCCCCGCCGATCCTGGGCTCGGATACGAAGGAGATCTTGGCTGAGCTTGGGCTCTCCGGGCTGCCGACGGCAGACAGCACCCCCCGACACCAGCCCGAGACGGCAGCCGGATGACGTCGCTGGATGTGAGGGCTGAAACCGAGGAGATCGCCGCCTTGCGCACGGCGATACAGCGGCTGTGCAAGCCGTTCGACGACACCTACTGGCAACAGATGGACCAGAGGCACGAATTTCCATGGAAGTTCTATGAGGCGCTTGCCCGGGGCGGGTGGATAGGCATCGCCATCCCGACCGAGTACGGCGGCTCAGGCGCCGGCATTACCGAGGCGTCCATCCTGCTGGAAGAGATCGCCGCGTCCGGGGCCGGCATGAACGGCGCCAGCGCCATCCACCTGTCCATTTTCGGGATGAATCCTGTGGTCAAGCACGGCTCGCTGCAGATGCGGCAGGAGTACCTGCAGCGGGTCGCCTGCGGGGACCTGCACCTGTCGTTCGGCATCACCGAGCCCGACGCTGGCACCGAGACGGCGGCCATCAAGACGAAGGCGCGGCGGGTCGACGGGGGATATGCGGTGACCGGGCGCAAGGTCTGGATGACCAAGGCGGACATATCTGAGAAGGTGCTGCTGCTTGCGCGGACCGCTGATCCCGGGGAAAGCGGCAAGAAGACCGACGGCCTGACGCTGCTGCTGGCCGACCTCAAGGCCCCTGAGGTAACCGTCCGGCCGATCCCGAAACTCGGCCGCAACGCCGTGTCGTCCTGCGAGGTGACATTCGACGGCCTGTTCGTGCCGGCAGCGGATCGCGTCGGCGAGGAGGGTAAAGGGTTCTCCTACCTGCTCGACGGGCTCAACCCCGAGCGCATCCTGGTGGCCGCCGAGGCGCTGGGTATCGGGTGGGCCGCCCTGCGCAAGGCCGTGCAGTATGCACAACAGCGGGTGGTGTTCGGCCGTGAGATCGGCAAGAACCAGGCGATCTCGTTCCCCCTGGCGGATGCGTACGCGCGGCTGCGCGCTGCGGAGCTGGCGATTCGGCACGCGAGTGCACGGTACGACGCCGGGCAATCCTGCGGCGAGGAAGCCAATATAGCGAAGTACCTAGCGGCCGACGCCGGCTTCCAGGCAGCCGACCGGGCCATGCAGACGCTCGGCGGTATGGGTTACGCCTGCGAGTACAACGTCGAACGCTACTGGCGCGAAGTGCGGCTGATGCGGATCGCTCCGGTGCCGCAGGAGATGGTCCTTAACTACCTGGCCGAGCACGTGCTCGGATTGCCGAGGTCGTACTGATGACTCCGTTGGCTGGAATACGAGTGGTCGAGGCCGCGAGCTTCATCAGCGGCCCCCTGGCGTCGATGACCCTGGCCGATCTGGGCGCCGATGTGATCAAGGTCGAGCGGCCTGGCGGAGATCCTTACCGGCGCTTCGGGCGCGTTCACAATGGCCGGGGCATTCTCTTCGCGAACTGCAATCGCGGCAAGCAGAGCGTCGTCATAGACCTGCAGAGCGACGAAGGGCAGGACGAGTTCCGCTCCCTCGTCGGCGGGGCCGACGTGCTGCTGACGAACTGGCGCCCCACGATGGCCCGGGGCCTGGGCTTTGACGAGAAGTCCGTACGGTCACAGTGGCCGGCTCTGGTGTGGGTCCGAGTGACGGGATTCGGGCAGGACGGTCCGCTCGCCAACGCCCCGGCTTTCGACTCGATCATCCAGGCGCGCTCCGGGCTGGCGTCCGCCCTCGGCGGGCAAGACTCCCCGATGCTGATGCCGTCCTGGCTGTGCGACAAGGTCGCGGCGGTGTTCGCCGTGCAGGCGGTCCTGGCGGCCGTTGTACAACGGCAGTCGACCGGCTCAGGTTCGGTGGTCGACCTCTCAATGCTTGACGCGGTGGCGTACTTCAACTCCGTGGATCTGCTTGCCGAACGAACCCGGATCGGAGATGGGCAAGGCAGCCGCACCGAGAATTCGCAGCTGCGGTCCAACCGCCCGATGCGTACCAAGACCGGCTGGCTGACTCTCAGCCCGGTGGGCGGGAGGCAGGTCATGGGCATGCTGACCGCGCTCGGCTGCCCCGAGCGGGGCCCGGAGCTGGCGGCCGTCCAGGACCAAGCCGAGATGGTGGCAATGCTCTACGAGCTGGCCGAGGAACGGCTCAAATCCAAGACCACCGAGGAATGGATCGAGCGCTTCGCCGAGCACAGCGTTCCAGCAGGGCCGGTGCTGGACATGGATGAGCACCTGCAGGACCCCCAAGTGCTGCACAACCGAACCTACGTCGAGTACGAGGATCCAGAACTCGGCCTGATCCGCCAGGCCCGATACCCCGCAGAGTTCGACGGGGACCGGCTGTCGACGCCAGCACCCGCGCCAGGACTCGACGAGGGACGAGGAGAGCGGCCATGGCGGTAGCAGCCAGCAGCATGCGACCTGGCCCCGGAAGGAGCAGCGGCCATGAACGTCGTTGTCTGCGTTAAGCAGATCCCCGATCCGGCCAGCCCGGGAAAGTTTTTGCCCGGCACGCACAACCTGGCCCGGGACAAGGATCTCGTGCTGGACGACTCGGATTCCTACGGCGTGGAGATGGGCCTGCAGCTGGCGGAAGCGGCTGGCGGCGGCGAGGTCACGCTGGTGTCGATGGCTCCACATGGCGAGACCAGCGGGATCCGGACCGCACTGGCGATGGGGGTGGACAAGGCCATCCTGGTCTCCGACGACACACTGGCCGGCTCCGACGCCCTAGCCACGGCAAAGGTGCTGGCCGCCGCGATCCGGCGGGCCAAGCCGGACCTGATCATAGCCGGGACCGAGTCGACCGACGGCTATACCGGCACGCTGCCGGTCCAGGTAGCGGAGGTCCTCGGCCTGCCCTCGGTGAGCTTCGCCAAGAAGGTGTCCGTTGCCGACGGCCAGCTGACCGTCCACCGCCAGACCGAGGCTGGCTATGACGAGGTCACCGTACCGCTGCCAGCGGTAATCACCGTGACTGCCGGAGTAGTCGAGCCCCGCTACCCGTCGTTCAAGGGGATCATGGCAGCCCGGAAACGCCCGGTCGAGCGGCTTACCATCGCCGATCTCGGAATCGACGAGACGACAGTCGGTACCGCTGGCGCGCGCCAGGAGACGGTCTCGGTTGCGGCAACCGAGACGCGCAAAGCGGGCGAGGTTGTGGTCGACGAGGGCGATAGCCATTACAAGATTCTCGCCTTCCTCGAGGCAATCAAGGTCATCTGAGCGGAGGGGCGGACGGCATGACAACCGACAGAATCTGGGTCGTCATCGATCACGCGGGCGGAAAGGTCGCGCCGCTGAGCTTGGAGTGCTTGACCAAGGCCCGTGCCCTGGCCAGCACGGTGGAGGGCGTCACCTGGGGCGACGGGGCGGCATGCGCGGCGGAGGCCGGAGCGTACGGAGCCAGCGCCCTGCACACTGTTGGCGACCTTGGCGGCGGCCTGCCCGGGCCGGCTATGGCGGCGGCGATCGCAGCCCAGATCGCAGCGGGCAACACGCCGAACGCCATCCTCATCCCGCACAACTACGACGGCCGCGACATCGCGGCGAGGCTGTCGGTGAAGATCGATCGCCCGGTGCTGACCAACGTGATCGGCCTCGAGGACCGCGAGGGGCTGGTGACCGAGCACTCGATCTTCGGCGGGAGTCAGATGCTAACCGCCCGATTCACCGACGGCGGTCCCGGGATCTTCGTCGTGCGAGCCAAGTCGTTCCCGGCCCAGGACGGTGGCGGCACCTCGGCCACGGTCGATGCCTGGGTGGTACCCGACCTCGGCGCGACCAACGGCGCCGTGATCGGCGCGAGGCAGACGGAGGAACGGGAAGGCCCCCGACTCGACGAGGCAGCCGTGGTGGTCTCTGGTGGGCGCGGCCTGGGCGATGCAGGTAACTACGAGCTCATCGAGAACCTGGCCCGGCTGCTGCACGGCGCGGCAGGAGCGTCGCGAGCCATTGTCGACGCCGGATGGGTGTCCTACAGCCACCAGGTAGGCCAGACCGGGAAGACGGTGAAGCCGACCGTCTACATCGCCGTCGGCATCTCCGGCGCAACCCAGCACCTGACCGGAATGAAGGGCGCCAAGAACATCGTGGCGATCAACAAGGACAAGGAAGCGCCGATCTTCTCGGTCGCGGACCTGGGCATCGTCGGCGACCTGCACGACATCTTGCCCAAGCTCATCAATGCCATCGAGGAAAGGAGGACAGCGGCGGGCAACTGAGAATCCTGCCAACCACCCAAACCAGTTCCGAGAGAACGGCACCTGCCCTCCACGGGGCCGCGAGCGGAAGGGAAAGAGATAATGACAACAACCGGCGAGGCAGTCAAGTACACGACCCTATTTATCGAAAAGCGCGACAAGATTGCGACTATTCATCTGAACCGGCCGGAGCGGCTGAACGCGATCAGCGACACCATGCGTGATGAGATCGTCGCTGCCTGCGACGACCTGGCAGTGGACTCGTCGATCAGCGTCGTCATCCTCAAGGGCGAGGGCCGGGCATTCTCCTCGGGTGCAGACGTGAAGAACGCGGGCGTCGTCGACTCGGGCAGTGAACTGCATCCTGGTGACACGGCGGCGGACTGGCTGCGCGCCCAGCGCGAGCAGCTGTTTTTGTGGAAGGTGTGGGATCTGCCCAAGCCGGTGATCGCGCAGGTGCACGGCTATGCCCTCGGCATGGGGTCGCTCCTGATGACGATGTGCGATCTGGTGGTGATCGCCGAGGACGCCCGGGTCGGCAACGCCCGGATCACGATGGGTGCGGGGATGATCGGCACCAAGTATGCGTGGGCGATCGGGCTGCGCCGGGCCAAGTGGCTGGACCTGCTGCCCGGCTGGCGGATCACCGGCAAGGAAGCCGTCGACTGGGGCTGGGCCAACATCGCCGTGCCTGCCGAGGACCTCGATGACGAGGTCGCCGCGCTGGCCGAGCAGCTGGCCAAGGTGCCGCTGACCCACCTGATGTTCCGCAAGGTCTCCCTCAACCGGGTCTGGGACGAGATGGGTTTCCGCAACTCCCTGGCCGCCGGCATCGACTTCGAT
>Ga0209333_1000018_pt1 | contig 99896 bp, 83 predicted proteins | sample BlaSpr_A8_OM2_O3_FD_187982 | JGI IMG/M metagenome (GOLD analysis project Ga0209333, IMG submission 187982) | Forest soil microbial communities from Thunder Bay, Ontario, Canada - Black Spruce, Ontario site 2_A8_OM2_O3 (SPAdes) (version 2) | ecosystem: Environmental > Terrestrial > Soil > Boreal... | reverse complement strand
TGCGGGGGCGGAGCCCCCGCGGGTGGGGGTGCGCGGGGGGCGGAGCCCCCCGCGGGGGTTAGTAGGCTGCCAAGGTGACTGTCACCGAGGTTGAGCAGCCGTGACCGACTACGAGGCCCGGCTGCGGGAGGTCGAGCGGGAGATCATTGCCCGGCGGCCCGAGCATTCGATCGAGCCGTCCCTGGACCGGATCAAGGCGCTGACCGGCCTGCTCGGTGACCCGCAGCGGGCATACCCGGTCATCCACATCACCGGGACCAACGGCAAGACCTCCACTGCCCGGATGACCGAGACACTGCTGCGCGCCCGCGGGCTGCGAACCGGCCTGTTCACCAGCCCGCACCTGACCTCGATCAGGGAGCGGATCTGCGTGGACGGCGAGCCGCTCAGCGCCGAGCGCTTCGTCGACGCCTACGAGGAGGTGCTGCCGTACCTGGCCCTCGTGGACGAGAGCCAGCCGGCCTCGCTGTCCTTCTTCGAGGTGCTCACCGCGATGGCGTTCGCCGTGTTCGCCGACGCGCCGGTGGACGTCGCTGTCATCGAGGTTGGCGTCGGCGGCACGTGGGACTGCACGAACGTCGCCGACGGCGCGGTGGCGGTGATTACCCCGATATCCATTGATCACGTTCGCTACCTGGGCAACACCGTGACGGCCATCGCAACGGACAAGGCGGGCATCATCAAGCCGGGGGCGGTCGCCGTGCTGGCACAGCAGCCGGTCGAGGCCGCCGAGGTGCTGCTGCGCCGGGTCGCCGAGGTCGGCGCCACCGTGGCCAGGGAAGGCATCGAGTTCGGCGTGACCAGCAGGCAGCTCGCGGTCGGCGGGCAGCTGCTCAGCGTCCGCGGCCTGCTCGGCTACTACGAGGACCTGTTCCTGCCGCTGTTCGGCGCGTATCAGGCCGGCAACGCCGCCTGCGCCCTCGCCGCGGTCGAGGCCTTTGCCGGAGCGTCAGCAACCGGGGAGCAGGACGGCCCCCCGGACGAGCCCGCCGCGCTCGACGACGCGCTGGTACGCGGCGCGTTCCGGATCATGTCGTCACCGGGCCGGCTCGAGATAGTCCGCCGCAGCCCGGTGACGATCGTGGACGCTGCGCACAATCCTGCCGGGATGGCGGCCACCGTCGCCGCCCTGGACGAGGCGTTCGCCGCGACCGACCTGATCGCCATCCTCGCGGTCAGCGAGGACAAGGACGTGCCGGCGATCCTCGACGAGCTCGAGCCGGTCGTCTCCGAGCTCGTGGTGACGGCCAACTCCTCGCCGCGGTCCGCCGATCCGGCCAAGCTCGCCGAGCTGGCCAGCGCGGTGTTCGGCCCGGACCGGGTCAGAGCGGTGGCCAGGCTGGACGACGCGATCGAGCTCGGGGTGGGGCTGGCCGACGAGGCGGACGCGGGGTCAGCCGACGGTGGTCCGCCCGGCACGGCGGTTCTGCTGATCACCGGATCGGTGATCACCGCGGGTGACGCTCGGCTGCTGCTCACCCGCGCCACGCCGGGCGAGCCGGCCCCAGGGCCGGCGAGCACGGCCCATGATGATGTCGACGAAGACATCGGCGAAGATGTCGACGATGATGTCGACGAAGACATCGGCGAAGACATCGGCGACGAGGCATGACCGCCATGGCGCGCAGCGGCGAGCACGACACCGGCCCCGGCGATCAGGCCGTCGGCGAGCGCGATTCTGCGGAGCATGGTTTGGGTGAGCAGGGTCCTGGCGCCCGCGGCCGCGGCGACGCGCCAGCGACGAAACGGCTGCTCTCCACCGTGCTGATCATGGAGACGGTCGTGATCTGGCTCGCGATCCCGGTTGCCCTGGCCGTCGACCACGCGTCTGTGCGCAAGGCCGGCGTGGCCGGCGTGGTACTGGCCGTGGCGGCGGTCGTGCTCGCCGCTCTGGCGCGGCGCCGGCTGCGCTGGACAATCGTCGGCGGAAGCGTGCTGCAGGCGCTGGTTATTGCGGCCGGCGCGATTGTCCCGGTGATGTACTTCCTCGGCGCCATTTTCGCAGCTTTTTGGGTTATCGGCCTACGCCTGGGCCATCGCTTGGATGTCGCCTCCTAGTTAGGCCTTCGTGGTAATAGCCCGCCACCTGCGCGTTCCGGCGTGCCACGCCGGCCGCCCGCTGCAACGGCCTGTAGGCTTTCGGTAACGGGCTCAGCTTGCGCGCGCACCGTAACAATTTGCTAACGAGCAGTAGCTGCTGGTCGCAGGCTGATCCGTTGCCCGAACGGGCATCCAGGGACGCGGGCACCATCGACGCGATCCACACGTTGCACGTTTAGGCAGCCCGGCGCTGGTAGATGAAGGAAGAAGGACCGTGGGCCGAAGTCCCGGCGAGCAGGTCCTGGAGCAGTATTCAAAGCATCCGGCATGACCCTCTGGAAGGTCTTCGTTCCACATGAGCAACGCGCTGGCGTTCCTCGGCCGCGATATGGCGGTCGATCTCGGCACTGCGAACACACTGGTCTACGTCCGCGGACGTGGAATCGTGCTCAATGAGCCATCTGTGGTGGCTCTGAACACGAACACGGGGCAGATCGTCGCCGTCGGGGTGGAAGCCAAACGCATGATCGGCAGAACGCCCGGCAACATCATTGCGGTCAGGCCCTTGAAAGACGGCGTGATAGCGGATTTCGACGTCACCGAGCGAATGCTCAGATACTTCATCCAGAAGGTGCACAAACGCAGCCACCTGGCTAAGCCGCGCATCGTCGTCGCGGTGCCCAGCGGTATCACCGGCGTCGAGCAGAGCGCGGTCAAGGAAGCCGGTCACCAGGCCGGCGCGCGGCGCGTGTACATCATCGAGGAGCCGATGGCCGCGGCGATCGGTGCCGGGCTGCCGGTGAACGAGCCAACCGGCAACATGGTGGTAGACATCGGCGGCGGCACCACCGAGGTGGCGGTCATCTCCCTCGGCGGGATCGTCACCTCGCAGTCGATCCGGGTCGGCGGCGACGAACTGGACCAGGCCATCATCACCTTCGGCAAGAAGGAGTACTCGCTCATGCTGGGCGAGCGGACCGCCGAGGAGATCAAGATGGCGCTGGGGTCCGCGTTCCCGGCGGCGGACGAGCCGAACGCCGAGATCCGCGGCCGTGACCTGGTGAGCGGGCTGCCGAAAACGATCGTCATCTCCGCCGAGGAGATCCGGCGCGCGATTGAGGAACCACTCGCCGTGATCATCGACGCCGTGAAGACCACGCTGGACAAGTGCCCGCCCGAGCTCGCCGGTGACGTCATGGACCGCGGCATCGCGCTGACCGGTGGCGGCGCGCTGCTGCGCGGGCTTGACGAGCGGCTGAGGGAAGAGACGGGCATGCCGATCCACATGGCCGACAACCCGCTCGACTCGGTGGCGCTGGGGACCGGCAAGTGTGTCGAGGACTTCGAGACGCTGCGCCAGGTCCTGGTGCCGGAGTCCAGGCGCTAAGCGGCTGGACTCCCAACTGGCCAGCATCGATTAGTCGGCGGCCGGTCCGCGGCATCCCGCGCTCCCGCGGGCAGGCCGGCCGTCGGCCCAAAAGCCGCCGCCGGAAGGGCGGCGGGGACGAGGTGATCTCTAGGTGCACGACACCCGACGGACCCGGGTGGTTCTCGCCGTGCTGCTGGTGGCCGCGCTGGCCCTGATCACCTTGGACTACCGGGACGGCTCGTCGGGCCCGGTACGCGACCTGAGGCAGGCGGGCGGCGCGGTCTTTGGCACGGCGGAGAGCGTCGTCAGCGCCGTGACCGGACCCTTCGTCGATTTCTTCAATCATTCCAGCGGGTCGAGCAGCACCGGCCAGGTGGCTTCGCTGCAGCGGCAGGTCATTCAGCTGCGCGCCGAGCTCAGCCAGGAGCAGCTGAGCAAGGCCGAGTACCGGCAGCTCAGCTCGACGCTGCAGCTCGCGGGCCGGGGCGGCTACCGGATCGTGGCCGCGACCGTGATCGCGATGGGGCAGGGATACTCGCAGACGGTGACGCTCGACGCCGGGACCGCCGACGGCATCAAGACCGGGGACACGGTGCTCAACGGCCAGGGTCTCATCGGCACCGTGACCGCGGTCAACGCGCAGACGTGCTCGGTGCTGCTGGCGACCGACGCCACGTCCGTGGTGGGCGTGACGCTGGCCACCAGCGGCCAGATCGGCTGGGTGACCGGGCCAGGCAGGAGCGGGTCCGGGAGCGGGCTGCTGAAGCTGCAGGTGCTGGACGAGAACGCCGACCTGTCCGCCGGCCAGCAGCTGGTGACGTCGGCCTCGATCCACGACCGGCCGTACGTGCCCGGCGTCCCGGTCGGTGTGATCAAGAAGGTGGAGAACCGGGGAGGCTCGCTGACCGCGCTCGCGCTGGTCCAGCCCTACGTCGACTTCACGTCGCTCGGCGTGGTCGGCATCGTGGTCGCGCCGCCGAGCCACAATCCGAGGTTCTCCGTGCTGCCTCCGGCACCGCACGTCAAGCCGGTGCCCACGGTGACCGTCACGGTAACGCCTGGCGCCTCGGCCAGCCCGTCGCCCACGCCATCCGGGGGCGGCTGACATGAGGCGCGCCGTCCTGTCCGTGGTCCTGCTTGCCGTTGCGCTGACGGCTCAGCTGACCGTGGTGAACAGGCTCTCTCTGCCCGGTGCCGGCGCGCCTGACCTCGTATTGCTCACCGTCGTGGCGGTCGGGATGTGCTCCAGGCCGGCCACGGCAGCGGTGATTGGCTTCTGCGCCGGGCTGTGCCTGGACATCGCACCACCGGGCAGCTACTTGATCGGTGAGTACGCCCTCGTGTTCTGCCTCGTCGGCTACTTGTGCGGGCGGATACGCGGCCTGCTCAACCAGTCGGCCATGCTGACGATCGCCGGCGCGATGGCGGCGGCGGCCGCCGGTGAGGCCCTGGTCGCGCTGCTGGGCATGGCGATCAGCGACCCGCAGGTCAGCTGGACGGCGGTGCAGCAGGTGCTCCCGTCTTCCATCGTCTACGACGTCGTGCTGAGCCCGTTCCTGCTGTACCTCGTGATGCGCGCCGTGCGCTGGGCCGACAGCCTGGGCCGGGACGGTGTCGCCGCCGGTCAGCCTGCCGACGGCTCCTCGCTTCTGGCCAGGTCCCTGGGCGCGGGCGGCGCGCGGTCCGGGTCTGCGCTGCCAGGCGCCACGGTGCTCGGCGGGGCCGGGCTGCTCGGCGGGGCCGGCTGGCTGGCTGGCCCGGTAGGCTCGCGCAGTTCCGGTGGCCCGCGGCCCTCCCGCGGCCGCGGGAAGCCGCACACCCCGCGTACGCCCCGGCTTCGTGAGGCCGCGGCGCGCAGCGGCGACGGGTGGGTCGGCGGCGGCCCGCGGCCCGGGCTGGCGGCCTCGGCCGGGCTGAGGACGGGCCGGCCACCGGTCGCCGGCCGCCGAGGCCGGCCACCCCGGCTGCGGCCAGCGGCCGGGACTCCGGGCTCAGCGCACGCCCGGCCGCAGCGGCCGCTGCCGCGCTCGCCGGCCAACCTCCGGATGGGCGCCGGCCGCCGCCGAGACGGCAGCCTCGGTCGCGCACTCGGCAGCGGCGCGGCCGGCGCGGGCGGCTCGGCCCTGCGTGGCCGCCCCGGCAGCGGCCCGCCTGGCTCGGCGTTCCGGGGCCGGCGGCCTGCCGCCGGAAGGCCGGCCGCCGCCCGGCCCGGCGCGGCTGGCCGTGGCGGCTCCTACGGCGCCCCCAGGTTCCGGCCGAATACCCGGCTGCCGGGAGGGTCATCAAACGACGCGACCATACGCAGCGCCGCGCTCCGCCGTTCACTGCCGGGGCGTCGGGCGAGCCTCCGGCTGGGAACGGGCCGGCGGCACGACGGGATCGTTGGCGGCAGCGCGCTGCGCGGCGGCGCCCTCGCCGGCCGGAGACTCGGGGCACGGCCGGTCAGCCTCCGGCTGGGTTCCGGCCGGCGCGGTGACGGCGCCCTGGGCGGCCTCTCCGGCAGCCGCCCGCCGTGGGCGCGTACCAGGCGAGCGGCGCCGCGGTTCCGGTCAGGTCCCACCGTCGGCGGGCACTCCCTGATCGGGAAGGGGGCCAGGCTGCGGGCTGGGAAGCGGGCGAGGTTCGGCTCGGGCCGGTCGTCGTTCCTGACGACCTGGACCGGCGGCAGGCTGGGCGGCCGGTCGACCGTCTGGCGGATCGGCAGCAAGCGGACAGGAGGATTTCGATGATCCCGGCGTCACGGCGGCGCCTCGCGGTACTGCATCTGGTGGTGGCTGCGCTGCTGATCGGACTCGGCGCACGGCTCTGGTTCGTTCAGGTGATGTCGGGCGCCGCCTATGCCGACCAGGCCAAACAGGAACTGACCGAGCACGTGATCGTGCCGTCGGTGCGCGGCGAGGTCCTGGACGACACCGGCAGTCCGATGGTGGATAACCAGTCCGCGCTCGTGGTCTCCGTCAACTTGGCCGAACTGGAGCAGCAGAGCGACGGCGGGGTGGCCGTGCTGCACCGGCTCGCGACGCTGCTCGGCATGCCGTACACGAAGCTCACCGAGGAGACCCGGACCTGCACGGCGAAGGTGCGCCAGCCGTGCTGGGCGGGCTCGCCCTATCAGCCGATCCCGGTGGCCCAGAACGTCTCGGACCAGGTGGCGCTCCAGGTGCTGGAGAGCCCGAAGGAGTACCCAGGGGTCACGGCCCAGGTGCAGCCGGTCACCAACTATGTCGAGCCGGTCGGCACCGACGCCGCCCAGGTGCTCGGGTACCTGCAGCCGATCACTTCGCAGGAGATGAAGCAGCGCGGCCTGCCGGAGACCGGGTTCTCCGGGGTGGACCTGGTCGGCCAGTCTGGCCTCGAGGCGCAGTACGACCAGCAGCTGCGCGGCACCACCGGCGACAAGACGGTATCGGTCAACGCGGCGGGGCAGGTGACCGGCACGGTCAGCCAGATCCAGGCCAAGTCCGGTGACGACCTGGTGACCAGCATCAACGGCACCCTGCAGAAGGACGTGTACAACGACCTGGCGAACGCGATCCACAAGACCGAGCAGGAGGGCAACAGCGGGGCCACCAGCGGGGCCGCGGTGGTGCTGACCACCACCGGACGGGTCGTCGCGATGGCCAGCTACCCGGGCTACAACCCGACCGTGTGGACCAAAGGCATCTCCCAGAAGCAGTTCGAGCAGCTCGTCGGCACCCCCGAGAACGCCGGGCCGATCCTGAACCGCGCCACCCAGGGCCAGTACTCTCCCGGTTCGACGTGGAAGGTGACGTCCACCGCCGCCGCGGTCGCCGACGGCTACTCGCTGAACGGCGAGTACAACTGCCCGGCCTCGGTGAGCATCGGCGGGCGCACGTTCAGCAACGACGGCGAGCCGAGCATGGGTGAGATGAGCCTGTCCGAGGCGCTCATCCAGTCCTGCGACACCGTGTTCTACGAGCTGGCCAACGGCATCTACCAGCGCGACGACGTCAGGGCCGACGACGTGACCAGCCCCAAGGCCCCGGTCCAGGAGATGCAGAAGATGGAGCTCAGGTGGGGCTTCGGCAAGCAGACCGGCATCGACCTGCCGGAAGAGAACTTCGGCACGGTGCCGACCCGCCAGTGGCTGTACTACTTCTGGAAGGACAACGCCCACACCGGCCAGGACTGGTGCAAGAACGGCAAGCAAAACGGCACCTACGTCCAGCAGATCGAGTACGACGACTGCCTGTCCGGCAACGACTGGACGGTCGGCCAGTCGGTGATCGCGGCCATCGGCCAGGGCTACGTCGAGGTCACCCCGCTGCAGCTGGCCGACGCGTACGTCGCGCTCGCCAACGGCGGCACGCTGTACAGCCCGCGGGTGGGCGAGGCTCTGCTCAGCCCGAGCGGCAAGGTGCTGGAGAAGATCAACCCGCAGGTAGCGGGCCACCTGCCGGTCGCCAAGTCCACCCTCGCGTACATCAGGACCGCGCTGCAGGGAGTGGTGACGTCGGGAACCGCCGCCGCCACATTCGGCGGCTTCCCGCTGAACAAAGTGTGCGTGGCCGGCAAGACGGGTACCGCGCAGGCGTACGGCAAGCAGGCCACCTCGGTGTTCGCGTCGTTCGCGCCGTGCAACAACCCTAAGTACGTGGTGGTGATGATGATCCCCAACTCCGGTTACGGCGCCGACGTCTCCGGGCCGGCCGTCAAGGACATCTGGGACGACCTCTACGGCCTGCAGGGAAATAAGGCGGCGCTGGCCGGTGGCCGGCTCCCGAAGCTGCCGCACATCAACGCGAGCGGCGAGATCGTCCCGTCGACCACGTCCATCACGTCGCCCGCGCCGCTGCGGTCGCCCGCATCACTGGCGGCGTTCGTGGCGCTGCCGGTAACCACGTCCTCCAAGGCCAGGAGGCGGAAGCGATGAGCTGGGCTCGCAGCTCCACCGGCCTGGGCACCAAGGGGACGGGCACATCCGGCCCCTACGGCAGGCTCGCGCCACTGCGCCCCGATGGACGCTGGAACGGCGCCGCCGCGCTGCCCAAGTCCCTGCTGCAGCGTTCCTTTGCCAGGAACTCCGTGCTGCGCCGCATGGACGGGGTGCTGCTCGCGACCGTTCTGGCGCTCAGCCTGATCGGCATGCTGCTCATCTGGTCCGCGACCTCGGCGACCCTGCGCGAGCAGGGCAGCGACCCGCGCACCTACCTGTACAAGCAGCTCATCAATGTCGTCATCGGGCTCCTGCTGATGCTCGGCGTGACCGTCCTTGACTACCGCCAGCTGCGCACGTACGCGCCCGTGCTCTACGGCGTGTCCCTGCTCGGCCTCGTCGCCGTGCTCGCGGTGGGCACGCCGGTGAACGGCTCCAAGTCCTGGATCACCGTGCCCGGCGGCAACCAGATCGAGCCGTCTGAGTTCGGCAAGCTCGCGCTCATCCTGATGGCCGCCGCATTCCTCAGCGAGATGCGCAACGCCAACGGCAGGCCCACACGGCGTGCCATCATCATGACGCTCGGCATGGCCATCGTGCCCCTCGCGCTCGTGGCGAAGGAGCCCGACCTCGGCGTCGCGATCGTGATGCTGCTCACGGTGCTGGGGCTGATCGCGCTCTCCGGGATCAAGCTGCGCTGGCTGGGGGTGGGCGTGGCAGGCGGGGCGCTCGGCGTCCTGGCGGTGTTCAAGCTGCATCTGCTCAAGGCCTACCAGCTGGGACGGCTGACCGCGTTTCTCCACCCGGACGCGGACCCGCAGGGCAGCGGGTACAGCGCCGCGCAGGCGAAGGTCGCCATCGGGTCCGGCGGCGTGTTCGGCCAGGGGCTGTTCCACGGCAGCCTGATCTCAGGGAACTTCATCCCGGAGCAGCACACCGACTTCATCTTCGCGGTCGCAGGGAACGAACTCGGCTTCGCCGGCGCGGCCGCGATCATCGCGCTGCTCGCGCTGCTCATGCTCCGGGCGCTGCGCATCGCGGCGCGTGCCGATGACACGTTCGGCATGCTCGTGGCGTCGGGGGTCGTCATCTGGTTCGCGGTGCAGTCCTTCATCAACATCGGGATGACGATCGGGATCATGCCGGTGACTGGCCTGCCGCTGCCGTTCGTCTCCTATGGCGGCTCGGCGATCTTCGCCGACATGATGGCGATCGGCGCGCTGCAGAGCGTGCACCGCCACCACGCCGTCTTCGGCTAGTCTTACAGCGCTGAGGCGACTGTAGTAGGATAACGGTATGACCTCACCGGCCAAACGGAAGGTATCGATCACTCTCGACGCGGACCTCGTTGAGGCGATGGAAGCCGACGGTGGCACAACACTGTCCGCCGAGGTGAACTCCGCCTTGCGGGCGGAGTTCACCAGGCGCAAACGGCAGCAAGCTCTGGCAGATCTCCTCGAGCACCTGGCCGACGAACGAGGGAGGCTGGACACGCCAGAAGACGAGGCCGAGATCGCGCGGTACATGCGCCTGCTCGGCGGCAGGGCAGAAGAACCCGGCGAACTCCGGGCCGGCTGATGCGGCTAGTGCTGGATGCCGAGGCGGTGAACGCGCTGCTGGATCCCCGGCATCCGGCGGAACGTAAGGTTCGGCGTGCCATGGAAGCGGCACGCAGGCTGCGTCGCGACGTCGCGATCGCAACGGGAACTCTCGCCGAGCTGTACCGGGGGGCGGGGCGCAACCAATCGCTGGACGCCCTCCTCGCTCGTGAGTCAGGGGACGGTCTGTTGCTCCGCGACACCGATCGCGGGTTGGCCCGCCTGATCGGGGCTCTTCTTGCCGAGGCACGCGCGGGTTCTGGGCTTTTCGCGGACGCGCATCCGGTCGCGGTGGCCGTGGAAGATGGCGGCGGTGTGATTCAGACGGCCGATCCCGATGACCTCACCCGGCTCGCGGCGCCTTACCGCACGGTTGTCATCGAACCGCTGGCTCGAAGCAAGAACTCGCCGAACTAAAAGCCCGCGGATCACCGTCGAGTTGCCGGGCGGTTAGGGGGTCTTGACGTCGGCCGGGTGGCAGCGGAGCCGGTAGCTCTCGTCGTCCGTGGACAGGCAGGTGCCGGTCTCCAGATCGAACTGCCAGCCGTGCACGGTGCAGGTCAGCGTCGTGTCCGAGATCTGGCCGAACCGGCTCAGGTCCCCGCGCAGGTGCGGGCACCGGCGCTGCATGATCCAGTCGCCGAGCTTGATGTCTTCCTCGTCGTTGCCCTTGTCGGCGTACCAGCCCTCGGCGTACATCAGCCGGTCGGGCGCCAGGCACTTGAAGAACGTGTACAGGTACTCGTTGTACGGGCCGATCCGGCGGGCCCGGAACCGCATGGACAGGAACAGGCTGTTGACCCAGTCGACCTCGTGGTCTGCGATCAGCCGCTCGACCAGCGGCCTGGCGATCGTGAACTGGTACCGGCAGGTCTCGCCGGCGTACGGCCGGACCTCGCCAGCGGGGAAGTCGATCACGATCGGCCTCCCGTCGCCCAGCCGCAGCAGCACCGGGCCGCCTACCCCGGCCTTGATGTGCCCGGCCAGCTCCAGCAGCGGCTCGAACCACGCCTTGAGCTCGGCCAGCACATCTATCCCGTCCACCGGCCAGCCGCGCTTGTCAGCGGCGATCCGGTCCCGCACCCTCGCGGCGTAGTCGCGCAGGTAGCGCTCCTTGTCGGTGAACGGCTCCATGGCCTTCTCGGCCGTGGTGGGCCAGTGCACCTCGCAGTGATCGTGGTCGACCTCCAGCACCGCGCCGGGCGTCAGCGGGCGGCCGCCCTCGATGCCGATGTCGCGGAGGTAGCCGAGGAACACCGTCTGGTCCGGGAACGTGTTCGCGGGGTCGTTCCCGGTCAGGTCGTTGAAGCCGAACAGCTCGTCGTCAAGGAAGCACGGCGGGCCCGCGGACGGGATCACGTACGTGGCATCGATCGCCTTGACGTACCGCGCCGCGCGGTCCAGGCCGTTGGCGCGCTTGGCCGCGCCGAACGAGCGCTTCGCTGACTCGGGCAGCTCGTAGGTCCACGGCCACCAGATCGCCCCGGAGAACTGCAGGAAGTGCGCGTCGTAAGGGCCGAACGCCTGAATAGTGTCGAGGTCGATCGGGCGGGCGTCGTTCTGGTTGAGGATCGTGGCGGTCTCGTCGCTCACCGACAGTGACGAGTCGCCGAGCGGCCCGTCGACCGGGGCCTGCAGCGCCTGCACCATCACCCGCATGCCGTTCAGCTCGACTTCCTTGCCGTTCGGCATTACGACGAACTTGGTGAAGCCGAGCTTCTCCAGTTCCGCCCTGAGGTCAGGAACCGGGTAGTCGGGCAGCAGCACGGTCGTCTCAAGGGGCACGTGCTCGCGCAGGTTCTGCGGGTCGAAGTGGTCCTTGTGCAGGTGGGACACGTAGAGGTAGTCAGCCTTGCCGTACCGCTCCCAGTCCAGGCCGCTGTTGTCAGGGAACACGAACCACGAGTCAAAGTACGCCGGGTTTTTCCATGGGTCGCACAGGATCGTCCCGCCGCGGGTTTCGATATGCAGGCCAGCATGGCCCAGGCACGTGATCTGCATTCCACCCTCTCATTGACGCGGCGCAGCGTGTCCCTGTCCGGAGGAAGCGAGCGTCATCACCGTAGATGGACCGCGGTCGCCCCCCGGCGCGGCTGCGGTCACCTATGCCCTATGACGCAGTTCTAGCATGGCCGGTTGGAAACCCGGCGGCAGCGACACGGCCACCCACGTTCCCGGGGGACGGGCCGCTCGGGCCGGCCGCCGAGGTCATGCTACTGGCGTTCCGGGCCAATTGTGGTCATGGCGGTCCAGGCTACCCGTCCGGCTGCTAGCCGGGCGGGCAGGGCGGCCCCGCCAGGCTCTGCTCCTGCTCCGCGGATCGTAGGAATTGCCGCTGTCCGGCGCATTCCGCCGCTTCGTGCGGGCGTTCCGGCCGGCGCCCTGATCCGGTCCTCGGCCGGCGCCGGTAGGCTGTGACGATGCCTGTGCCGTCGGTGTACACCAGCCTGGAGCCGCTGCTCCCGCTGGTGAGCAAGCCGATCCAGTACGTCGGCGGCGAGCTCAACTCCGTGGCGAAGGACTGGGATGCCACGGATGTCCGGTGGGCCCTGATGTACCCCGATGCCTACGAGGTGGGGCTGCCCAACCAGGGCATCCAGATTTTGTACGAGATCCTGAACGCCGACGCCCGCACGCTGGCCGAGCGAACCTACAGCGTCTGGCCGGACCTCGAAGAGCTGATGCGGTCCCACGGAGTGCCCCAGTTCACGGTCGAGTCGCACCGGCCGGTGCGCGCCTTTGACGTGCTCGGAGTCAGCTTCTCCACCGAGCTCGGCTACACGAACCTGCTGACCGCGCTCGATCTCGCGGGGATGCCGCTGTCCGCCGGGGAGCGCGGCCCTGACGATCCGCTGGTGCTCGCCGGCGGGCACGCCGCGTTCAACCCGGAGCCGATCGCCGAGTTCATCGACGGCGCGGTGCTCGGCGACGGCGAGCAGGCGGTGCTGGCGATCACGGCGCTGATCAGGGACTGGAAGGCCGCGGGGCGGCCGGGCGGCCGGGACGGCCTGCTGCTGCGGCTGGCCACGGCCGGCGTGTACGTGCCGCGCTTCTACGACGTCGAGTACCTGCCCGACGGACAGATCGCCCGGGTGGTGCCGAACCGGCCCGGGGTGCCGCGAGCCGTGGGCAAGCACACGCTGATGGACCTGGACTCCTGGCCGTACCCGCGCAAGCCGCTGGTCCCGGTGCACGAGGCCGTGCACGAGCGGCTGAGCGTGGAGATCTTCCGCGGCTGCACCAGGGGCTGCCGGTTCTGCCAGGCCGGGATGATCACCCGTCCGGTCCGGGAGCGCACCCTGGCCACGATCGGCGACATGGTGGACGCGGGCCTGAAGGCCAGTGGCTTCAGCGAGGTGGGTCTGCTGTCGCTGTCCAGCGCCGACCACAGCGAGATCAACGAGATCGCGACCGGCCTCGCCGACCGGTACGAGGGGACGAACACCGGCCTGTCGCTGCCGTCCACCCGGGTCGACGCGTTCAACGTGACGCTCGCGGACGAGCTCAGCCGGGGTGGGCGCCGGTCCGGGCTCACGTTCGCGCCCGAGGGCGGCTCCGACCGGATCCGCAGGGTGATCAACAAGATGGTCACCGAAGAAGACCTGATCAAGACCGTAACGACGGCCTACTCCAGCGGCTGGCGGCAGGTGAAGCTGTACTTCATGTGCGGGCTTCCGACCGAGACCGACGAGGATGTGCTCGCCATCGCCCGGCTGGCCCGCCGGGTCATCGAGGCGGGCCGTGCGGCCAGCGGGCGCCGGGACATCCGCTGCACCGTGTCCATTGGCGCCTTCGTGCCCAAGCCGCACACCCCGTTCCAGTGGGCGGCCCAGTGCGACCACGAGACCGTGGACGCGCGCCTCCGGGCGCTAGGCAGCACTCTGCGATCTGACCGCAGCTACGGCAAGGCGATCGGGTTCCGGTACCACGACGGCAAGCCGTCGATCGTTGAGGGGCTGCTGTCTCGCGGAGACCGCAGGGTCGCGAAGGTGATCAGGGCGGCGTGGGCCGACGGTGCGCGCTTCGACGGCTGGGGCGAGCACTTCTCGTATGACCGCTGGGAACGCAGCGCCGCCGAGGCTCTGGCCGACGATGGCGTGGACCTGGCCTGGTACACCACGCGTGAGCGCGGCTACGCGGAGGTGCTGCCCTGGGACCACCTCGACGCCGGGCTCGACCGGGACTGGCTGTGGCAGGACTGGCTCGCGGCGATCGACCCTGCGGGGGCCGAGGAGGTAGAGGACTGCCGCTGGACCCCGTGCTTCGAATGCGGCGCCTGCTCGGCGATGGGCACCGAGATCCAGGTCGGGCCCAGTGGGACCAAGCTGCTGCCGCTGACGGTCAGCGGGCATAGCAAGGCCAAAGCGAGCGTTAACGTTTCAAAGCAGGCGACAAACGACGCTGGGAGCGGGGCTTAGATGGCACGGCCCATGCCCGCTGGCCCGCCGCCTCCGCCCGTGGCTCAGTACCTGGTGATCAGGTACGCTAAGAGAGGCAGGATGCGTTTCGCGAGCCACAGGGACGTCGCGCGTGCGGTCGAGCGGGGAGTGCGAAGGGCCGGCTTGCCCATCGCGTACTCCGCGGGATTCACGCCGCACCCGAAGATCTCGTACGCGGGGGCAGCGCCGACCGGCACTGCGAGCGAGGCCGAGTACTTGGAGATCTCGCTCACCAGCGCGTGTACCGCACCGGACGTACGGGACCGGCTCGACGCCGCCCTGCCGGACGGGATTGACGTGATTGAGGTTCTGGAGCTGGCCGATAGGCCAGGCGGCATCGCCGCCCTGCGGCTGGAGGCGTCGCAGTGGCAGGTGATCCTGCCCGGCGTCGCCCCGGACGAGGCTGCCAGGGCCGTGCAGGCGTTTCTGGCCGCGGAAAGTGCCGTGGTGGAACGCCGCACCAGCAAAGGAACCCGGCAGCTCGACGCCCGAGCCGCCGTGGTCACGCTTGAGCTTGACCGGCGTGCCGCGCAGGATGCGGACGCCGGATGTGTGATACTTCGAATGGTTGTTCGGCACTTGACACCGGCCGTACGACCCGATGACGTTTTGACCGCGCTCAGCGCCATGACAGGCTTGGCGCCGTCGTCACCCCCCGTGGTGACCCGGCTGGCGCAAGGGGCGCTCGGCATGGAGGCCGCTATCGGGGGCACTCGCACCGGCGTTGCCGCCGGAAGAGGCGAGCTCGTATTGCCACGGCCCTCAGGGCTGACGGCGGGGTCCGCAGGGCTGGCGGCAGTCGGCCCGACCCCCCTGTCGCCTGGCCGGGCTGCGGCTAAAAGACAGGAATCCGAATCACGCCTGACAGACGCGGGCACCGCAGCTGAACCTGATGCAGCGGCTGCTACCGCGCTGGCCAGCGCGTACGAACAACTCCCGCGTGGCGCGACAGGGCCTACTCTCGGCCCGCGCGCCCGGGAGTATGACGGGAGATTGCCCGGATGCTCGAAACCGAGCGATTCGATAGAGAATCAGATAACGATGACAGGCCGGCCCGAGCTGGCCACTCCGCTGAGGTAACTCAGGACCCGGCCGAGGCCGGGCAGGGACAGGACGCGGCCGACCCCGGCAGCAAGGAAGCCGGGGGACGCAGTCGGGGGCTGTTCCGCCGCGGCCGCCGCACGGCGACCAGGCCGGCCGGCCCGCCAGTCGACGACCAGGCCGGCGGCTCCGCTCAGTCGTCTGGTGATCAGGCTGGCGGCTCGGCTCAGTCGTCTGGCAACAAGGCCAGCGGCTCCGCTCAGTCGTCTGGTGATCAGGCTGGCGGCTCGGCTCAGTCGTCTGGCAACAAGGCCAGCGGCTCCGCTCAGTCGTCCGGTGATCAGGCCAGCGGGCGCGGAAGCGCAGCCAGCGAGCCAGCCGGCCCGAAGACCAGGCAAGCACGCGGGGCTAAGGCCAGGCCGGCCCGCGAGGACAGCGCGGCGACGGATGCGCCGTCCGCGGCGCCAGCCGTCTGGCAGCCGCCTCAGGTGCCCCCGGTGCCACAGACACCGCAGCCCGCCCAGACAGCACCGGCTGCCGCGTTCCAGCCACCGCTGGTGATTTTCCAGCCGCCGGACATTACGTCCTCGCCAGGGCGCAAGCCAGGAGCCGGCGACGGTGGCGCGGACGCGCAGGGGCTAGGGGAGGATCGGCCCTCCGGTGCTGGCGAGCAGGATGAGGACGCCGGGGCGGGCGGTTCCTCCAGCCGGCGCAGGCGCCGCGGTGGCCGCGGCAAGGGCCGCAGCGGCGAGGACACGGCCGAGCAGACCGCTGACGCATCCGCCGACGGCGGGGACAAGCCCGCAGCCGCCGAAGCAGACGCCGAGGCGGCCGCGAACGGTGGCGCCGAGGCGGGCGACGACGAGGAAGCTGGCGACGGCCAGGGGACCGGTGCCAGGCGGCGCCGGCGCAGGCGCCGCAGCGGCCACTCCGGCGACGGCGAGGCCCCGGCGTCCGACGACCCGCCGAACACCGTCGTGCACGTGCGGTCCCCCCGGGGTGCGTCCGGGGATGACGGCCCGGACGTCAAGGGCGTCAAGGGCTCCACGCGGCTCGAGGCGAAGCGGCAGCGGCGGCGCGAGGGCCGCGAATCGGGCCGGCGCAGGCCGCCGATCATCACCGAGTCGGAGTTCCTGGCCCGGCGCGAGGCCGTCGAGCGGGTCATGGTGGTGCGGCAGCGTGGCGACCGGACCCAGATCGCCGTGCTCGAGGACGGGATCCTGGTCGAGCACTACGTGGACAAGGCCAGCCACCAGTCCTACGTGGGCAACGTCTATCTCGGCCGGGTACAGAACGTGCTGCCCTCGATGGAGGCTGCGTTCGTCGACATCGGCAAGGGCAGGAACGCGGTCCTGTACGCCGGAGAGGTCAACTTCGACGCGAGCGGGCTCGAGGGCGAGTCCAAGCGGATCGAGTCGGCGCTCAAGTCCGGCCAGTCGATCCTGGTCCAGGCGACCAAGGACCCGATCGGCCACAAGGGTGCCCGGCTGACCAGCCAGGTGAGCCTGCCCGGCCGGTACCTGGTCTATGTACCCGGCGCGTCCATGACCGGGATCAGCCGAAAGCTGCCCGACACCGAGCGCACCCGGCTCAAGCAGATCCTGAAGAAGGTGATGCCGGAGGACGCGGGCGTGATCGTGCGGACGGCGGCTGAGGGGGCCACCGAGGAGGAGCTCTCCCACGACGTCGCGAGGCTCGCCGCGCAGTGGGAGGCGATCGAGCGCAAGGCCAAGTCGGCCACCGCGCCGGAGCTGCTCTACAGCGAGCCCGACCTGACCATCCGCGTGGTCAGGGACATCTTCAACGAGGACTTCACCAAGCTGGTCATCGCCAGCGACGGTGACTGGGACCTGGTGGGCGAGTACATCCGCTACGTGGCGCCGAACCTGGCGGAACGGATGGAGCGGTGGAGCGAGGACCGGGACGTGTTCGCCGCGTACCGGGTCGACGAGCAGATCGCCAAGGCGCTGGAGCGCAAGGTGTGGCTTCCGAGCGGCGGGTCGCTGGTGATCGACAACACCGAGGCGATGACCGTCATCGACGTCAACACCGGCAAGTTCACCGGCCAGGGCGGCAACCTGGAGCAGACGGTCACCCGGAACAACCTGGAGGCCGCCGAGGAGATCGTCAGGCAGCTTCGGGTCCGGGACGTCGGCGGCATCATCGTGATCGACTTCATCGACATGGTCCTGGAGAGCAACCGCGATCTGGTGTTGCGGCGGCTGCTCGAGTGCCTGGCCCGGGACCGGACCAAGCACCAGGTGGCCGAGGTCACCTCGCTCGGCCTGGTTCAGATGACCCGCAAGCGGGTCGGTTCTGGCCTGCTCGAGGCGTTCTCCGTGCCCTGCGAGCACTGCAACGGGCGTGGCGTGATGGTCTCGCTCGAGCCCGTCGACCACGTGCCTGCCGGTGACCGCCAGAGCTCTGGGGGCAACGGCAAGGGCGGCTCCCGGGGCGGCGGAAAGAGCCGTGGCTCGTCGGGCGCGCATCCGAGCCACGTGGCAGCGGCGGACCAGCCCAAGAGCGCGGAGGGCGGTGCGGCAGCGGCCGACGGTGCGGCGGACGGCTCCCGGCCGGCGGCGAGCGGCGCGCAGGGCAACGGCACGGCCGATGGCGCGGCGACCGGCTCCCGGCAGGGGTCGGGTGGCCGCCGCAGGCGCAGGTCGTCCGGAGCCCAGGTCGCTCAGGCTGAGCAGGCAGAGCAGGGGGTTCAGGCGGAGCCAGCGGTTCAGGCTGAGCAGCCCGTTCAGGCTGAGCCAGCGGTTCAGGCAGAGCAGTCCGTTCAGGCTGAGCCAGCGGTTCAGGCAGAGCAGGCGGTTCAGGCCGAGCAGGCTGCTGACGGCCAGCTCTCCTTCGGTGGCGACCGCGAATCGGCCGCCCCGGACGGCGTCGGCGCCCCCGCTGGCCCGGACGTGAGCGCGCAGGCCGCAGTCGGTCAGCCGGCGCAGCCGGAAGCTGGCGCGCAGGCTGCTGATGGTCAGCCGGCGCTCCCGGATGCGAGCGGCCCGGTTGCGGGTCACCAGTCGCAGCCGGACGTGAGCGCGCCGACCTCCGACGGTCTGGCCATGCAGCCCGAGCGGAGTGTCCCGCCCGTCGGCGGCCCGGCGCCGCAGCCGGATGGCACGCGGCTGGACGAAACGGCCCAACACGGCGTCTGGCAGGACGGCGACGAGCGGCGTGGCGGCAGTGACCAGGGCGGCGAGCAGGAGGCTCAGACGGCAGCAGGCTGAGGCCCGGACGTCTGATATTCTTTGTGGTCGGCGCGTCGGACAAGCCGGCGGTAGCACGCTCGGGTTAGGGCCGTACGCTACGCAGGCGGGCCAGTTCGCATCGATGCTGGACGAAGCCGCGGATCTCGCGGCGGGCCCGCACAAGGGAGAGAGAGTTCTCGGTGTACGCGATCGTGCGCTGCGGTGGCAGGCAGGAGAAGGCATCGGTCGACGATGTCCTGACGGTTGACAAGCTCGCCGGTGAGGTCGGCTCCAGCGTGACGCTGCCCGCCGTGCTGGTCATAGACGACGACAAGGTCATCAGCGACCCCGCGGAGGTAGGCAGCTACCAGGTCACCGCGGAGATCGTGGGGGCGGCAGCCGGCCCCAAGATCAACATGATCCACTACAAGAACAAGACCGGATACCGTCGGCGCCTTGGTCATCGCCAGAAGTACACCCAGGTGAAGATCACCAGCATCGCAACGGCCAAGTCCGGCACCAAGGCGGGCGCCAGCAAGGCCAGCACGGCGAAGGCAAGCTCGGCCAAGGTCGGCGCCGGCAAGGCCGACGCCGTGAAGGCCGGCGCATCATCGGCGCGCAGCGGCTCAGCCAGCTCGAGAAAGAAGGACTGAGATGGCACACAAGAAGGGCGCGTCATCCAGCCGGAACGGGCGCGACTCCAACGCCCAGCGACTCGGGGTCAAGCGGTTCGGTGGCCAGTCCGTGGGCGCGGGCGAGATCATCGTCCGCCAGCACGGAACGCACTTCCACCCCGGGCTCGGTGTCGGTCGCGGCGGGGATGACACCCTGTTCGCTCTGGTCAGCGGGAAGGTCGAGTTCGGCAAGCGGCGCGGGCGCCGCGCCGTGAGCGTGATCCCCGAGGCGGCCGCGGCGACCGAGGCCCGCTAGACCGCTCGTCAGGTAGACGTCCGACTGCCGGACGGGATTTTCATGATCGTGGTAGATAGCGACCAGATAAGCGACTTTTTCCACCCAGATCATGGAAATGCCCCTGTCGCGGAGCCAGCGATCGGTCCTTCGAAGGAGCAGAAGGCTCCGGGGCCGTCGCCGGAGGGCCTCAAAGATCTAGGAGCCTCGAGTGCATATGCTGCACCAAACGCTCCTATGGATCTTGAACGCGACTGGCGGGGTGGCGGAGTATGGGGCCGGGCTTATCGCGAGAGCGCTGATTCCGCGATGAAGGCTGGATCGCGCCGGGGGAGCGCTGCCGGGACGGAGTGGGGGAGTGGCTGAATTCGCAGACCGGGCCGAGCTTCGCGTTAGCGCGGGCAACGGCGGGAACGGCTGTGCCTCAATCCACCGGGAGAAGTTCAAGCCGCTCGGCGGCCCGGACGGAGGCAACGGCGGCCGGGGGGGCGACGTGATCATCGAAGTCGACCCCAATGCCTCCACTCTGCTCGACTTTCACCGGCGGCCGATCCGCCGGGCCGACAATGGGAAGCAGGGCGCCGGCTCCAACCGCAGCGGCGCCGAGGGCGCCGACCTGGTGCTGCGCGTGCCCGACGGGACGGTGGTGAAGACCAGCGACGGCGAGGTGCTCGCCGACCTGGTCGGGGCGGGAACCAGGTTCATCGCCGCTCAGGGCGGCCGGGGCGGGCTGGGGAACGCCGCGCTGGCTTCGGCCAGGCGGAAGGCGCCAGGCTTCGCGCTGCGCGGAGAGCCCGGCGTGGAACACCGCCTGGTGCTCGAGCTGAAAACGGTCGCCGACGTCGGTCTCGTCGGGTTTCCGAATGCGGGCAAGTCGTCGCTGGTCGCGGCGATGTCCGCGGCGCGGCCCAAGATCGCAAATTACCCGTTCACCACGCTGACCCCCCATCTAGGCGTGGTCGAGGCGGGTGACACGCAGTTCGTGGTCGCCGACGTGCCCGGGCTGATACCGGGGGCGAGCCGCGGCAAGGGCCTCGGGCTCGACTTCCTCAGGCACGTAGAGCGCTGCCTGGCGCTGCTGCACGTGATCGACTGCACGGTCGAGGAACCCGGCCGCGACCCCATCGCCGACCTGGACGTGATCGAGGACGAGCTCGCCGCCTACGAGGCGGCGACCGGCGCGAGCCTGCGGGACCGGCCACGGGCCGTGGCGTTCAATAAAATCGACGTGCCCGCCGGGCGGGAGATGGCCGAGTTGGCCGCCCCGGAAATTGAAGCGCGGGGCTATCAGGTCTGCATGGTATCGGCGGCGACGCACGAGGGACTGCGGGAGCTTTCGTTCGTGCTGGCCGGCCTCGTCGACGAGGCTCGGAAGGCGCTGCCGACGCCGGAGCCGACCCGGCTGGTGATCCGGCCCGCGCCGGTCGCCGGCCGGGACTTCGAGGTGATCAGGTCGGGGGAGAACAGGTTCGTCATCCGTGGCGAGAAGCCGCGCCGGTGGATCCTGCAGACCGACTTCAGCAACGACGAGGCCGTCGGTTACCTCGCCGACCGGCTGGCGCGGCTCGGGATCGAGGACGCGCTGGCCGAGGTCGGCGCGCTGCCCGGTGCCGAGGTGCTGATCGGCGACGACGACAACTCGGTCGTGTTCGACTGGGATCCGAACCTGCCCGACGAGGCCGGCTTCGGCCCGCGCGGGACCGACCCAAGACTGTCGAGATAGCGGCGTCGCGAGCATTAAAAAAAGCGCGCTACGCTTGATAGCACGCCTTCTTAGTGAATCACAAACCTATTAAGCATAGCCAACGAAATAACGTTACCGAAAGGAAGCATGATTGTCAAGGGATGACATCGGGGGCGAGCAGGGGTACGTCTCCATGCTCTACGGTCGGCTTGACGACATGCGGAAGCGCGCCTCGGACCGGCTGGCACAGGTGCTGAAGCAGAGCGGCGGGACGCACCAGGCCCGGACCGAGCGCGAGGCGTTTAGCGCCATGTACCTCCAGCAGATTTCCCAGTTCGACGCAGCCGAGCACGGGTTGTGCTTCGGCAGGCTGGATTTCCACGAAGGAAAGCGTTTCTACATCGGGCGGATCGGTATTCACGACGATTCCGATGACTACGAGCAGTTGCTCATGGACTGGCGCGCCGATGCCGCGCGGCCGTTCTATCTGGCGACTGCCGCGTCGCCCGCCGGCGTCCGGCGGCGCCGGCACATCAAGACCCGCGGCCGGACCGTGGTGAGCCTGGACGATGAGATCCTCGACCTGGCGGCCGCCGATCCGGGAAAGCACGAGGGGCTGACCGGCGAGTCGGCGCTGCTGGCCGCGCTTGGCGCCAGCCGGACCGGGCGGATGCGCGACATCGTTGAGACAATCCAGGCCGAGCAGGACTGGATCATCCGCTCCGAGCTGGCCGGGGTGCTCGTGGTCCAGGGTGGCCCGGGTACCGGCAAGACCGCCGTGGCCCTGCACCGGGCCGCGTACCTGCTCTATACCTACCGCCGGCAGCTGCTGAAGCGCGGCGTGCTCGTCGTTGGCCCGAACGCCACGTTCCTGCGCTATATCGACCAGGTGCTGCCGTCGCTCGGCGAGACCAGCGTGCTGCTGTCGACCGTGGCCGATCTCTTTCCCGGCATCAGCGCCCAGGGCAGCGATCCGCCGGAGACGGCCGAGATCAAGGGCAGGCTGGCCATGACCGACGTCATCGCAGCCGCGGTCCGGAACCGGCAGCGGGTGCCGGACCGCCCGGTCGAGGTCCTGATCGACCGCGAGACGCTGCGCCTGACCCCGTCCGTCGCCGTCAAGGCCAGGGAGCGGGCCCGGCGCTCGCGCCGGCCGCACAACCAGGCGCGGCAGGTGTTTGCCCGCGAGCTGGCCGACGCCCTCACCAGGCAACTCGCCGCGCGGATTGGCGCCAACGTACTGGGCGAGGAGAACCTGCTCGGTAAGGCCGATGTGAACGAGCTCCGGCACGAGGTGCGCAACGACCCCGGCGTGCGGGCGCTCATCGAGCGGCTGTGGCCGATCCTCACGCCGCAGCGGCTGGTGGACGAGCTGCTGTCGTCGGACGACCTGCTCGCCGCCGCGGCGCCCCGGCTGACCTCGGCCGAGCGCTCTGCCCTGCTGCGCCCGGCCGGCAGCGAGTGGACGCCCGCTGACGTGCCGCTGCTCGACGAGGCGGCTGAGCTGCTGGGCGAGGACGACCGCGCGGCGAGGATCGCGGCCGAGCGCCGCCGCCGGGCGCAGATCGACTACGCGCGCGGCGTGCTCGACATCATCTCCCGCGACCTGGAAGACGACCCGGAGATCCTGATGGGATCCGACCTGGTGGATGCGGGCCGGCTGGCCATGCGGCAGGAGGAAGACGAGGGCCTGACCGCCGCCGAGCGGGCGGCCGGCGACCGGACCTGGGCGTTCGGCCACATCATCGTCGACGAGGCCCAGGAGCTTTCGGAAATGGCGTGGCGGATGCTGATGCGGCGGTGCCCAAGCCGGTCGATGACGATCGTCGGCGACATCGCGCAGACCGGCAGCCTGGCCGGGGCCTTGTCCTGGTCGAGTGTGCTCGAGCGGTATCAGGGGGAGCGGTGGCGGCTGACCGGGCTGACCATCAACTACCGGACCCCGGCCGAAATCATGGAGGTCGCCGCGGACGTGCTGGCGGCGATCGACCCGACCCTGGAGCTGCCGCACTCCGTGCGGGACACCGGCGCCGTGCCCTGGCGGCTGGCCGCCTCACCCTCGGATCTGGCGGGCGCCCTGGCCGACGCCGCCAGCCGGGCCGCCTCGTCGAACGGTGATGGCCGGCTCGGGGTGATCGTGCCCGCCGCCCGGCTCGACGAGTTCGGGGCGGCGATCCAGGCGGTGATGCCCGACGCGGCCATAGGGGAGGACTCGGACCTGGAGCGCCCGGTCGTGGTGCTGACCGTCGCCCAGGCCAAGGGCCTGGAGTTCGATTCGGTGCTGATCGGCGACCCAGCCGGGATCGTGGCGGAATCGCGGCACGGCCTCAACGATCTGTATGTCGCGCTGACCAGGGCCACGCAGCGACTCGGTGTCGTGTACTCCGGCGAGCTGCCGAAGGTCCTGGATGGCCTGCAGCCGGTCGGTGACCTCACGCTCGTTCGGTAGGCGGCACTCTCAGCCGACAACCCTGGGCTGGTCGATTACCCAGAGCCAGGTGCCGTCCGGCTGGCGCCTGGCGACCTCGGCGGTTGCGCCGCCCGCGAACCTCGTGGAGGTGAGCGCCAGGTTCCCGAACCGCAGCGCGGGCTGGCTGTCGCCGGCGACCGTTGGCCGCCCGTCAAGGAACCGCTGCAGCGCCTGCCTGATCGCCTCCGTGCCCGCCGCCTGAGCACCACCGGGCACGGCGAGCACAGCGCTGGGTTCGTACAGCGCCACCAGCCCCTCAACGTCCCCCGCGTTGGCACGCTCCACAAAGAACCGCCCCAGGTCCTCCGGCTGCGTCGCTCGCTGGTGCCCCTGGTCTCCGCTCATTGTCTGAACCTCCTCCACGCCAGCTCGGCTCGCCCGCCCCGATCCCGCACCTCCGGCGACTCCGCGGCAGGCATAAATCTCGACAGGTCGCCATGTTGCCAGGAGCCACCGACAGCCGGCCGTCACCCGCCGAACGGCGGAATCACCGGGCGAGGTCGGCCGGCTCGTCCAGCCGCGTCAGCTTCAGCGGGTTTCGGAACAGGTAGACCCGGGCGACGCGCCCGTCCTCCACCACGAGGCTCACCGCGCTGGGCTCGCCTGCGACATCGATCCGGCCGGCGGGCGCGCCATTGAGCCACACGATCGTCGACCAGAACGAGAACCGGCTCGCGCGCGCGAGCACCGTTGCCACCAGTTCGGCGCCATGGACCGGGGTCAGCGTGGCGGCCGCGAGCCCGCCGCCATCGGCGATCAGGACCACGTCCGGCGCCATGACCTCCATCAGCTCCTGCAACTGCCCGGTTCGCAACGCCGCCAGGAACCGCTCCACCACGGCCTGCTGCTCCGCCCGGCTCACCCGCATCCTCGGCTGCCGGGCCGCGACATGGTCGCGGGCCCGCAGCGCGATCTGCCGCACCGTGGCCGCAGACTTTCCGATGGCCCCGGCGATTTCGCCGTATGACATGTCGAAGACCTCGCGGAGCACGAACACCGCCCGCTCCGTCGGCGCCAGCGTCTCCAGTACGGTCAGCATCGCGATCGAGACGCTTTCCGCGAGTTCGACGTCCTCGGCGACGTCAGGGCTGGTCAGCAGCGGCTCCGGCAGCCACTCGCCGACGTAGTCCTCGCGGCTGCGCGACAACGTCCGCAAGTGGTTGAGCGCCTGGCGGGTCACGATCTGGACGAGGTACGCCCGCGGGTTGCGCACCTGCGCTCGGTCGACGTCGGCCCACCGCAGCCAGGACTCCTGCAGCACGTCCTCCGCGTCGGCCGCCGACCCGAGCATCTCGTAAGCGACCGTGAACAGCAGGCTGCGGTGGGCGACGAACGGGTCCTCGGTCATGCCGACGACACGGCTGGCTTCGCGGAGCCACTGGCCAGCGGAATCTCGCAGGCATCCGAGTAGCCCTGCGATGTGATGCCGTGCGCCGTGTTGACGCGAGTCCCCATGTTGGCAACGCCGATGAACACGGTGAGCTCGACCAGCGCCGCGGGGCCGAGCCGCTCCAGCAGACTCGCCGACAGCTCGTCGGTGACGGTCGTCGGCGTGCTGGTCATAGCCTCGGCGTACTCCAGCACGTCCCGCTCCAGCGGCGTGAACACCTCCGACTCCCGCCAGCGCGGCACCTGGCTCGCCTTGGCCAGGTCCAGGTTATGGTTCATCGCCAGGAAGTAGTTGACGTCGAGGCACCAGCTGCAGCCGACCTGTGCAGCGACGGCCATGTGCGCGAACGTCTTGAGGCTGGCGTCCGCCGCGTCCCACGTGGCCATCTTGGCCGAGAACTCCTGGCTGGACAGGGCCACACTGGGGTTGTTGTACGTCACCTCGACGGGTTCGGGCACGGCGCCCAGCTGCTTGATCATGCTCTCTCGGAGCTCGGCGGGCAGCTGAGCCTTCGGGACGCGTAGCGCCATGGTGTCCTCCTTGTGCGTTTGCCTGTTCGGCATGAAGACACCGCCGGGCTCGTGAACGTTACAGCCACGCCCAGCTCATCCGAGAATGCGACGAGGCCCCTACATGTATGAGATGCAGGGGCCTCGCCTGGCCCTGCCGCGCTTAGCGAACCGATTGCTCGGCTGCTCTGCGCTGCCTGGCCGCCCCACCGCCACCGGGCGCCCGCCCTCGGTGCCGGTCACCCGGCTCCTCGGCCGTTTCCTGGAGTTGCCCCCGGGATCGGCACCCGTTTTTGGTGGTGAGTGAATTTCTACAACCTCAGCCTGACGTGGCACAAGAGGTTTCCCGAAGCTATTTCAAGATTCTTTGGCCATCCACAGGACACCTTTAGTTATCCCCTGCACTTACCGGCATTTCCACCGCGCTATCCACAGATCCGTCCACAGTCCGTGGAATTCGCATTCGCCGTGCCGGGTGAGCCAGGGCACGGCAGGGTCGCGTCACGACCGTCGGCCGGGGTCGTCAGGCCTGCGCCGGGGGTCGTCAGGCCCGCCGACGTCCTCAGGGCAGACGCCGCCGTCCTCAGGGCCCGCGCCGCCGGGCTAGTTGCTGCTGCTGTCGTCGTCGTCCCGGCGGCCGCCGAGGCCGCCGAACAGACGCTGCCCGGCACCGGCCGCGGTCTCGGCCACCCCTCGGACCGCACCGATGAGCGGGTCCGCCGACCGGCTCCACGAGTCCTGGTATGACTTGGCGGCCGCCTTGAACTCGTCGCCGACCGAGGCGTCGGGATCGTCCTCCCGGCGCGGGTAGTTGCCCGCCAGGATGTTGGGGTAATCCCCGGTGTCGGCCCAGCGGTCCAGCTCCGCGAACCGGATCACCGCGAACGGGTGCGTCGTGCCCTGCAGCTGCAGCAGCTTGAGCAGGCCGTCACGGACGTCGGGAACGGCGTCGTACTCGCGCGCCTGCTGGTGGAACGCGTCCGAGTTGAACTCGACCAGCCGGGACCCGCCCGCCGTCTTCATCAGCGCGCGGCGCGCGGCATCGATGTCCTGGCCGGCCAGCAGGCCAGCGCGGTCGCAGGAAAGCTCGGACTTGCGGTACCACTCCTCGAGGGCCCAGATCACTCCCCTGGCCGGGAGCACGACGGGCAGCCAGGCGATCCGCGTGACCAGGTTGAGGAGGTGGTAGAGCATCGTCCGGTAGACGGCGTGCCCGGACAGTACGTGGCCGAGCTCATGCCCGATCACGAACCGGATCTCCTCGGCGTCCATCAGGTCGACCATGCCAGTCGTGATCACGATGAACGGCTTGTCGGCGCCCAGGGCCATCGCGTTGACCATCGGGTCCTGGGAGATGAACAGCTCAGGGACCGTCGGCAGGTCCAGGATGTAGCAGCCGTCCAGCAGCGACTGGTACAGCTGCGGGAACTGCTGCTCGGACGCGCGCACCGAGCTGGCGAGGAACATGAGCCGCAGGCTGCGGTCGTTGAACAGCCCAGCCAGGCGGCGGAGCAGGGTGTCGAACCCGGACAGTTTGCGCAACGCCACCAGGGCGGAGCGGTCTGCCGGATGTTCGTAGGCGCGGGAGCTGATACCGGGCAGACGGACCCGGGAGCGGTCAGGCACGGAAGTCATGCAGCCATGGTATGGCCAAACGCGCAATATCTCGATCCGCTTGGCCCCGCGCCCGTTCCTGATCGCCTGCCGGGGAGGATTTTCAGCTCTATCGACTGACAATCCTCCCCCAAAAAAGATCACGCACGCGAAGCCCCGCGGGCGGCGCCTGGGGTGCGCGGACGGCGGGCGGGCGCGAGAATGCAGCACATGACCGAGGAAGTAGCGGTGCCCATGTTTGAGCCTGATGCCGAGTCGATGCCAGCCGAGCAACTCGCCGAGCTGCAGCAGGCCCGGCTGCGCGGCCTGATCGGCCGGCTGCTCGCCGCCGGCGGGGTCCAGGCGGGGAGGCTCAAGGACGCGGGCATCACCGGCGGCGCGGACGTCACGCTGGCGGACCTGGCCCGGCTCCCGATGACCGGCAAGGACGACCTGTGGCGCGGTTATCCGTTCGGGATGTTCGCGGTCCCGCGGGAGGAGGTCGTCGCGCTGCACGGCTCGAGCGGGACTGGCGGGCGGCCCACGCTGGTCGGCTACACCCGGGCCGACCTGAAGCTGTGGGCGCGGATGTGCGCCAGGGCGCTGGCCGGGGCCGGCGCCGGGCCGGCCAGCCTGGTGCACAACGCGTATGGCTACGGCCTGTTCACCGGCGGGCTCGGCATCCATCAGGGCGCGATCGAGCTCGGCGCCACGGTGCTGCCGGTATCCGGCGGGATGACCGCGCGCCAGGTGACCCTGCTGCGCGACCTGCAGCCGGACATCCTGACCTGCACGCCCTCTTACGCGATCCGGCTCGGCGAGGCGCTGGCCGAGGCGGGCTACGGGCCCGGCGAAGGGCTGCGGCTGTCCGCGGGCCTCTTTGGCGCGGAGCCCTGGACCGACGCCATGCGCGGCAGAATCGAGGAACTGCTCGGCCTGCGGGCGCTGGACATCTACGGCCTGTCCGAGGTGATCGGGCCGGGCGTCGCGGCGGAGTGCGTGGTGGCCGCCGACGGGCTGCACGTCAACGAGGATCACTTCCTGGTCGAGGCCGTCGACCCGGCCACCGGTCGCCCAGTACCGGATGCGGAACCAGGGGAACTCGTGTTCACCACGGTCACCAAGGAGGCGCTGCCACTGCTGCGGTACCGGACCGCCGACATCGCCACGCTGCGCCGCGGCACCTGCGCCTGCGGCCGGACGCTGGTGAAGATGAGCAAGATCGCCGGCCGCCGCGACGACATGCTGGTGCTCAGGGGGGTGAACGTCTACCCGAGCGAGGTGGAGCGGGTGCTGCTCGCCGATCCCGCCATAGCCCCCGACTACCTTCTCGTCCTCGACGAGCGCGAGATCCCGTCGCGCCTGCTGGCCTGTATAGAACCTGGAACGCGTGGCTCCGCGCCGATGCCGTCGGCAGCGGAACTCGAGTCGCGGCTGCGAGAGCAGCTTGGCGTCGGTGTCGCCGTGCGGGTGCTCGCCGCGGGGACCGTGCCGCGCAGCGAGGTCGGCAAGGCGGTCCGGCTGCGCCGGTGGGCGGATGGCGAGCCGCCGCTGCCCGGCCTCGCGTGAGCCGTTCTTCGGCGGCCATCTAGATCCGGCATCTGGGGAGCCAGCGACGGGCTGACGGGGCTTGCCTTTAGAGTCGCTTTATGGACGACGGGCACACCGCCAGGCGCATCGGAGTGATGGGCGGCACGTTCGATCCCATCCATCACGGGCACCTGGTGGCGGCGAGCGAGGTCGGGCACTTCTTCGCGCTGGACGAAGTGATCTTCGTGCCCACGGGGCAGCCCTGGCAGAAAGAGGGCCGCCAGGTCTCCGCTTCGGAGGACCGGTACCTGATGACCGTGATCGCGACGGCCTCGAACCCGCGGTTCTCGGTCAGCCGGGTGGACATCGACCGGCCCGGGCCCACGTACACCATTGACACCCTGCGCGACCTGCGGGCGACGCGCCGGCCGGACGCGGAGTTCTTCTTCATCACCGGTGCGGACGCGCTGCAGCAGATCATGACGTGGCAGGATGCGGACGAACTCTTCAAGCTGGCGCATTTCGTCGGCTGCACCCGCCCCGGCCACCGCCTGACCGGGGCCGGCCTGCCCGACGACCGGGTCAGCCTGATCGAGATCCCCGCGCTGGCGATCTCGTCGACCACGTGCCGGCAGCGCGTCGAGGCGGGGGAGCCGATCTGGTACCTGGTGCCGGACGGAATCGTGCAGTACATCTCCAAACGGACGCTCTACCGGAAAGCGGACGCGGCCCCGCGGCGCGGCTGACCCGGATCATGCACCAATGCGGGATACCCTGAACTGCGCAGTGCCACGTCGCCTGCTGATGTGCGATGGTAGAGACAAGAGCTGAGTTCGAGGAGGACGAGCAGCACACGTGACAGCCACCCCAAGGGCCGTCGAGCTCGTGGAGATCGCCGCTGCGGCAGCGGCGGACAAGCTCGCAACAGACATCATCGCCTACGACGTCAGCGACCAGCTCGTAATCACGGACGCGTTTCTGCTCTGCTCCGCATCGAACGACCGCCAGGTCAGGTCGATCGTGGACGAGATAGAGGAGAAGCTGCGCCGGGTCGGCGCCAAGCCGGTCCGCCGCGAGGGCGAGCGTGAAGGACGCTGGGTGCTGCTCGACTACATCGACGTGGTCATCCATGTGCAGCACGCTGAGGAGCGCGTGTTCTACGCGCTCGAACGGCTGTGGAAAGACTGCCCGCAGATACCGCTGCCCGAGCCCGCCATCGCCGGGGCGCGCCAACCGGGTTCGCCCGGTAACAGGCAGCGCTGAGCATGGCGGGAGATAAGCCCGCCGCGCCCGGTCAGCCCGCGGTGGGCGTCGGGCCGGACCGCGCCGCGGGGCCAGTGCTCAGGCTTGTGCTCTGGCGGCACGGGCAGACGGCGTGGAACGCCGAGCGCCGGTTCCAGGGCCACAGCGACATCTCGCTGGACGAGACCGGGCGCGAGCAGGCGCGCCAGGCCGCCCGCTACCTGGCCGCCATGCGCCCGGATGCGATTTTTTCCTCCGACCTCGCCCGCGCCGCCGAGACCGCCGGGTACCTGGGAGAGCTCACCGGGCTGCCCGTGCAGCTCGACAAGGACCTGCGAGAGCGTGGCGGCGGTGCCTGGGAAGGGCTGACCGACCGGGAGATCCGGGAAAATTACCCGGACGCATACGCGGAGTGGGCCCCTCCGGACGGCGAGCCGATCAGCGCCGTCGCCGACCGGGTGTCCGCCGTGTTCGAGCGGGTCACCGACAGCGTGGACGGGTCGCTGGCGGTGCTCGTCAGCCACGGGGCAGCGATCGGCCTCGGCATCGCGCGGCTGCTCGGCCTTCCCGAGGGCAACCGGGTCCTCGGCCCGCTGGGCAACTGCTCGTGGTCCGTTCTGGGCACCCGATGGGGGAACTGGCGGCTGCTCGAGCACAACGTCGGCCGGCTGCCGGACCTCGATCCTGAGCCGGTGCCGGTGCTCGCGGCCGGACCCGATGAGAGATGAGCGCTGTCGGGCCTGACGCCAGGGTGCGATTGCCTGGGACGGTCTTGTACACTGACGTGGCGTTGTGGCCTGCTGGTCTGGCTTCGCCGTGAGGCTATAGCTCGGTTGGCACAGGGGCCAAGCGCTACCGGTGCGCATTGCACTTCAGAGCGCAGCCGGTAGTGGCGGCGGCTGGTATGGTGGATGTTGCTAATAACTGCCTCCGAGGGCCGTTTTAGAATGGGTATGTATTAAGGGGCTGTAGCGCAGCTGGTAGCGCACCTCCATGGCATGGAGGGGGTCAGGGGTTCGAATCCCCTCAGCTCCACTTAATTTCGTTGCCCCGGCTCGCCAGTTCTATACAATAGGGAATATGCGGGACACAAGCGCAATCGGTAATAGAACAGCAGGGATTGTGCCCGCAGCGCCGCTCTTACCGAGGTTACTTCGATTACTTCGGAGTCTATTGCGCGGACACGCAGCAGGTTTATCTCGTGCCGGTAGATGACGTCCCGGATCGTGGTGCGAATCTGAGAGTGGATGCTCCGCGCAACAATCAGATCAAGGGCGTGCGCTCGGCAAAAGACTACGTTATCCAGCCTCGATGATTCGTAACCTATCAGGTTCGTGACTGGGTCACCTTTTGATGACCTGTCGGGCGCCACCCAGATCAGGGACTTCGCCAACAGCGGGATCATCTGGGGGAAGATAACGTCGCAGAGCTGGTGGTCTGGCTGACGGCGGTTGTCAGCGGCGGCGCGTCGAGGCCGCAATGCAGGCACTGTTCCGGCAGCGCCGCACCGGCTGGGCCGCTAACGCGGGCCGGGTTGGTGATCGTGACCGCGGCGAGCAGGCCGCCGGCGGCGCACAGCGCGCCCGAGATGAGCACTGCGGTCCGGAATCCCGCGGCGAGCGCCTGCGGGTGCAAATAGACGTCGCCGGTGATGCCCGCCAGCGCCGGCAGCACGGCGACGGCGAGCAGGCCGCCGAACCGGGCCACGTCGTTGTTGACGGCCGACGCGATGCCCGAGTGTTCCGCGGGCGCCGAGCTCATCGCGGTTGCGGTGAGCGGCGCGACCGTGATCGCGAGCCCAAGCCCGAACACGACGACCGGTGGCAGTACGTCCCTCAGGTAGCTCCCCCCGGACGTGGCCTGCGTGAGCATCGCCAGGCCCGCGCCGACCAGCAGAGGCCCGGCGCTCATCTGGAGCCGGGGTCCTATCCTGGCGGCGAGCTGCCCGGATCGGGCCGACAGCGCCAGCATGATGATGGTCAGCGGCAGCAGCGCCAGACCTGAGCCGAGCGGCGAATAACCCGATACGACCTGGAGCGCCACCGGGAGCAGGAACGTTGCTCCGGTCAGCGCCGCATACACGATGAACGCCACGGCGTTCGTCGCCGCGAACTGCCGCTCAGCGAAGATCGACAGCGGCAGCATCGGCGAAGCTGCCCGGCGCTCCCGGGCCAGGAAGGCGGCCAGCCCCGCTGCACCGAGCGCCGTCATCGTCAGCACCGTGGGCGACGACCAGCCGAGCACGGGGGCCTCGATGAACGCGAATGTGACGCCGGACAGGAACACCGCCACGGTCGCCGCGCCCAGGTAATCGATCTTGCCGGTGGCGCTCGGGTCACGCGACTCGGGGACGTGGCGTGCGCCCAGCACGACCACCAGCGCGGCGATCGGGACGTTGATGAAGAAGATCCACCGCCAGGACGCTACCGAGATCAGGTAGCCGCCTACCAGCGGCCCGGCGGCCACGGCAACGCCGCCCAGGCCCGACCAGGCGCCGATCGCCCGGGCGCGGTCGGCGGGCCGGAATGACGCTTCCAGGATGGCCAGGCTGCCCGGGGTCAGCAGCGCCGCCCCGGCGCCCTGCAGCACCCGGGTCATGATGAGGAACGCCACGCTCGGGGCGAACCCGCATGCCGCCGAGGCCAGAGCAAACCACACGGCACCGGCCAGGTACACCTTCCGCCTGCCGAACCGGTCGCCGAGCGACCCGCCGATCAGCAGGAACGCGGCAAGCGTGAGAACGTAGCCGTTCATCACCCACTGCAGGGCAGCGATGCCGGTATGGAAGTCGCGGCCGATCGTCGGCAGGGCGATGTTGACAACCGTGGCATCCAGCGCGGCGATCCCCGAGCCGAGCACAGTGATCGCCAGCACCCATCGCCCCGGCACCGAGGAGTACGAAAGGCCGGGAGCATCTGCCGTGGCCGTGCCACGTGCCTGGTCCGGTTGCAGCGGCCGCCTCCCTATCGGGTCGTAGCCATCCTTCGGTTACTCCTTCCGCAGCCGGTCGGTGAGCACGATCTCCACGACATCGGCGACGGTCTCCTGGCGGCCCCAGTCACGCTGAAGCTCGCACGCCAGCGACACCCAGCTGATCGGCTGCCCGCCCGCCTGGATCACGCGGTCAAGGCCAGCGCGGTGTGCCTCGGGCGAGGTCCCGCCGATCGCGTCGACGACCGGGTACACCTCGTATCCCTCCCGGAGCGCGTCGAGAGCGGTGAAGGCCATGCAGACCTCCGTCCAGAGCGCGCAGAAGATCAGCTTCCGGCGGCCGGCCGCGCGGACGGCATCGAGGAACTCGGTGTCTTCCCAGGAGTTCACCGTTGTCCGGTCGACCGGCTTGTCGCTCTCCACCAGCACGGCGAGCTCGGGAATCGTCGGTCCCTGGCCGGCTGCGACGTTCACGGTGGAGTGGACGACCGGAACGCCGAAAGCCTTGATCGTCCGGACTGTCGATACGGCGTTCTTGACGAGTAGTTCCTGATCCATCGAGCGGACGCTGGCTACCTGGGCGGGCTGATAGTCGATCAGCAGCAGCGCCGCGTTCTGCGGGGTGATCAGGTGGTCGGCGAGCGGGTCGCGGATGGGTGCGCTGGTCATGTGACACCGCTTTCTCGGTTGGTGATCTGGCGGATCTCGAGCAGCTCAAGACCGAGTGATTCGATCTCGGCCAGGACCCCGTGCAGGCCAGGCCGGTCCAGCACGCCGGTCAGGACTGTCTGCCGGCCGCGCCGCTCGCAGGTCATCCCCGGAAGTGCGGACACCAGCGCGGCACCGAGATGGCCGTTGATCCGGATCAGGTACCTGGCGGAGGCAGGGTCCATATCGCCAGGATCTGGCCGGATCGGGTGAGGGCGCATCGCCAGGATCTGGTGAGACCGGGACCGGTTGGCAGGGCACCCGGCCCACCCGGCCCCCGGCGGTGTTGCGCTCGCCACCGCCCCGACGCGTAGCCTGGCCAGATGCGCAGTAGTGGAGGGCTGGCCTGCGCCGTGCAGATCGGATTCAGGCGTGGCATCTAGCGCAAATCCGGCCAAGCCGGGTCCGGCAGCTCCGCGACTGATTCAGCGGGCAGGGCTCGTCGCGGCCCTCGATCGCGCGGCGGAAACAAAGGTAACGCTTATCTCGGCCCCCGCCGGCAGCGGAAAGACCTCGCTGCTGCGGGCCTGGGCAGCCGGTCCCGGCCAGCGCTACCGGCTGGCAGTCGTCCAGGTGCAGCGCGACCAGCAGGACTCCCAGCAGTTCTGGCTTGCCGTTCTTTCCGCAGTCCGGCAGGCATCCGGTACACCTGTTGACGGGGAGCAACTGGCGGCGACACCTGACTTCAACGAAGCAACTGCCGGCGAGTGGGTCCTGTCCGAGCTCGCTGAGCATCGTGAACGGACGTTCCTGGTCATCGATGATCTGCACGAGCTGACGTCTCCGGACGCGCTCCTGCAGCTCACGCGGCTGCTGGAACAGCTTCCCCCGCACGTGCACGCGATCCTCGCGACGCGGCGCGATCTGCGGCTGCGGTTGCACAAACTCCGCCTCTCCGGTGACCTGGCCGAGATCCGCGCCGCGGACCTGCGTTTCACGCCGGACGAGACTCGCGAGCTGCTGCAAGCATCGGGCATCGCGCTCTCGGAAGCCAGCGCCGCGAAGCTGCACGAGCATACGGAAGGCTGGGCCGCAGGCCTGCGGCTCGCGGCGATCTCCCTGGCGCACAGTCATGACCCAGAACGATTCGTGGCGGAGTTCTCCGGCAGCAGCCGGACCGTGGCCGAGTACCTGCTCGCCGAGATGCTGGAGAGCCAGCCGGCCGACGTCCAGCAGCTGCTGCTGCGCACCTCGCTGCTCGACCGCGTCAACGGCGAGCTGGGTGATCTGCTGACCGGTCATCCGGGCTCCGAGCGGATCCTGCTCAACCTCGAGGACGCCAACGCCTTTGTCGTTTCGCTCGACGCCGGCCGGACGTGGTTCCGTTATCACTACCTGTTCGCTGACCTGCTCCGGCTAGAGCTGCGCCGCAGGCTGCCCGAAGAGCTGCCGGTCCTGCACCGGCTCGCGGCGACGTGGTTCAGCGAGCACGGTCAGATCGTCGACGCCATCCGGCACACGCAGGCCGCCGGTGACTGGGGCGAGGCGGCGCGGCTGATGGCCGATCACTCGTTCAGCCTGACGCTGGATGGCCAGGCCCAGACCATCCAGGCGCTGCTGCGGGCGTTCCCGCCGGGTGCCGTTACCGACGGCCCCGATCTGCCACTCGCGCGCGCCACCATTGACGTCGCCGAGGGACGCCTGGACGATGCTGCCGCCCACCTGACCGTGGCCGAGGCCTTGATCGGTTCGACGTCGCCAGACCGTAAGCACCGCCTCGAAGTGGCGTCTGCGGCACTCCGGTTGTCGCTGGCGCGCAAGCGCGGCCATCTCACCAGCGTGGTCGAGCAGGTCAGGTTCCTCGCCTCGCCGGTCAGCGGCCGTTCCGACGAGGACATCGCGCTCGACAGCGACCTGCGAGCGGTCGCGCTCATGAACCTCGGCATCGTCGAGGCGTGGACGCTGGCGAACCGGGACAGCGAACGGCACCTGCGGGAGGGTGCCGCACTCGCCCGCAGGATCGGGCGCCCGTATCTCGAAGTGGCGTGCCTGGCTGAACTTGCCTTCGCGTCGAAGATCGAGCCGCCGGCCACCACGCGGCGGCGGTGCCAGGAGGCGATCGCCCTCGCCGAGCACCATGGCTGGGGCGCCGAGCCGGTGATCTCGCCAGCGCTGGTGAACCTCGCCGGAACCTTCATCATCACCGGCGAATTCGACGATGCCGAGCGCTGGCTGCAGCGGGCCGTCAGGGCTACGGAGACCGACACCGGGCCCGTCATCAGGCTGCTGCTGCACCACGGCATCGGCATGCTGTCGTCCGGCCGCGGCATGCTGCGTGCGGCGCTTGCCGAGTACCGGGCGGCCGAGGACCTGCAGGCCGAGCTCGAAGGCTCATACGCGCTCGCGGGGCAGCTGGCTGGCTGGCGGCTGAGCACCCAGGCCCGCCTCGGGCAGCTCGCCGAAGTCCGGGCCGCGCTGTCTGCGCTCGACGGCAAGCTGGCAGGCTCCGGTGAGATCGCTAACGCGCGCGCCACCCTCTGTCTCGCTGAGGGCGACCCAGCCGGCGCCGTCGCCGCAGCTTCGGACGTCCTGGCCGGGCTAGCCCCGGCCATCGGACACCTGACCCTCGCTGAGGCGAACCTGCTGGCAGCACTCGCGCACCGGGAACTCGGCGATCAGCGCGCCGCCATCGCGGCCACCGAGAGCGCGCTGGCCCTGGCGGAAGCCGACCGCCTCGTGCTGCCGTTCGCGATGACCGGCTCCGTTGAACTGCTCGAGGCCATGCCGCGGCACGAGACGGCGCACGCGGCGCTGCTTGACGACATCATCGACATCCTTCACGGAGCCTGGACAGCTCCGCGTGATGAGCCTGCGCCAGCTGAGATCGAGCAGCTGAGTCCCAGCGAGCTGCGGGTGCTGCGGTACCTGCCGACGAATCTCTCCCGCCCGGAGATCGCCAGCGAGCTGTCGGTCTCGGTCAACACGGTTAATACGCACATCCGCAACATTTACGCCAAGCTCCAGGCCCAGGATCGCTCCTCGGCCGTGCATCGGGCCCGCCAAATACGGCTGCTCTCGGCCAGCCTGACGGGCGAGACCGCTCGCCGCGCGGCACGGCGCGATTAGTCCCGTCGGGGTGGCTCGGCCCGGACTAACTGGCCCGCACATTCACCGGAATCAGGTCGCGCCGGATTTCGCCACCCAGATGTAGCGCAGTTGCCTGGTCGTGTCACCATGCGCAAATGGACCTGGAAACAGTCGAAGTGCCGTGCCCGCACTGCAGGACCACCAGCCAATCCCCGGACTCGCGGGCGCGAGTGTGGAGTTGCCCGAACTGCGGGCGCACCTACGTGCTGCGACGGTGCGATGGCTGCGGGGCGGTCAGCCACGTCGCGGTGTCACAACGCGGCGGGGAGCCATGGAACTGCGTGTGGTGCCATGCGGTCAACGCCGGCTTCAGCGGCCGCAACGACCCAGCCGCTGCCGCGGTCGGCGATCTCGCAGCTGACGTCGTCAGCCGCGGACTCGCCTTCGATCCGGCGGAGCATGTCGCTGATGCCGATGTGCACGACACCCAGCCGGTCCTCATCGTGACTACCAACGAGGTCCCCGGCTACCGGATCGTCGAGGTGCACGGTGACGTCTTCGGGCTGGTCGTACGGGCACGCAACTACTTCAGCAACCTGGGAGCGCAGCTACGGACCATCGCGGGAGGCGAGGTCGTCGGCTACACCAAGCTGCTCACCGAGAGCCGCAACCAGGCGCGGCTGAGGATGTGGCGCGAGGCACGCGCCCGCGGCGCCAATGCCGTCGTCGCGATGCGCTTCGACTGCAACGAGATTGGCGACATCATGTCCGAGGTAGCCGCGTATGGCACCGCGGTCACAGTCGAGCCCAGCGAGGGAAACGCCGGCTTTCCTCAGTCGCCCCAGCCGTCATAGGGAGCGACATTGCCGGGGCAGAGCCGCAGACCCGAGCCAGCAATCCTGGCCGCGAATCCGGCTCAGAGCATCGGGCCGCACCCCCGGGCCGGCCGGGCCGCGGCCGGTCGGATTCAATCAGGGGTGCCGGTCGTGATCAGTGTCAGGAGCAGACGATGGCCCTTCGGAAGATCATCAACGACCCCAGCGAGTTCGTGGACGAGGTGCTGGATGGCATCGTCAGCGCCCATCCGGACGCGTACCGTTTCGCGTCCGCGGACAAGCGCGCGGTTGTCGCACCCGCCACGCCAGGGCGGGTCGGAATCGTCACCGGCGGCGGGAGCGGGCACCTGCCGCTCTTCCTTGGCTATGTCGGCTCCGGGCTAGCCACCGGGGTTGCCGTGGGGAACGTGTTCTCCTCGCCGTCTCCTGCGCAGATCTTCGCCGCCACCAGGGCCGCCGACGGCGGCAACGGGGTGCTGTACCTCTACGGCAACTACGGCGGCGACGTCTATAACTTCGACCTTGCTGCAGAGATGGCCTCGGCCCATGGAATCCCGACCCGCACGGTTCTCGGCGCGGACGACGTGCTGTCCGCGCCCGTGGACCGGGCGTCCACGCGGCGCGGCATCGCGGGCCTGGTGATGGTGTACAAGATTGCCGGCGCGGCTGCGGACCGCGGCTACACCCTCGACGAGGTCGCGATGATCGCCCAGCGCGCCGCCCACGCGGTGCGGACCGCTGGAATGGGCCTCGCGCCGACGATTCTCCCCGCAGCCGGAAAACCTACCTTCACTCTGGCTGAAGGCGAGATGGAAGTCGGCGTCGGCATTCACGGCGAAAGCGGCATCGCCACCGTTCCGATCGCATCGGCGGACTCGATTGCCGGAACGCTGTTCGAGCACCTCAATGCCGAGCTCGGGCTGACCGCGGGATCGCGGGTCGCCGTGCTCGTCAACGGGCTCGGCGCAACGCCGCTCGAGGAGCTGTACCTGCTCTACTCGGCGATCGCCCGGCTGGCCACGGAGCGGGGCGCGCACATCGCCTACAACTTCATCGGTGAATACGCGACCAGCCTGGAGATGGCGGGCGCATCAGTCTCGGTCATGCGCCTGGATAGCGAGCTCGAGGCGCTGCTCAACGCCCCTGCGCAATCGCCCTTCTACCGTCCCGGCACCGCCATCTCCCAGCCGCGTGAGGCAAGCGCCACCGTCGAGCAAGCCGTCGCCGTGCAGGCAAGCCATCCCACGGCGGACTTCGAGTCCCCACTGCGGTCCGCGTTCCTCGCTCTGGCCGAACGGATGCCAGCACACACCGATGAACTGCGGGACCTGGACGCGGCCCTGGGGGACGGCGATCTCGGGCTGACCGTGTCGGCAGGGGTCGTGGCGATGGCTGACCGCATCTCCGAGCTGCCGGGCACGATTACCTCGAGCGCATTGATGCGCGAGGCCGCGATGGCGTTCGCATCGGCCAACCCGTCTACCTTCGCCGCCCTCGTGGGGTCGGGCATGCTGGCCGCATCGACGGGCATCGACGACTCGCGACCGCTCGACAGGCAGGCAGCGGTCGCCATTGGCCGCGCGGTCGCCGCGGCCATTACGGCAAAGGGCGGGGCAGAACTCGGTGACAAGACCTTGCTCGACGTTCTCGTGCCGGCACTCGACGAACTCGACGACGGCGCGTCCGCCGGGCACCTGCGCGCCTTCCTCGACCGCCGCGTCGGCGAGATCGCGTCGTGGCGTTCCAGGCGAGGCCGCGCCGCCTGGCACCAGGAGCGCAGCATCGGGCTCAAGGACCCCGGATCCGTGGCGGTCGCCTACGCCCTCGTCATCCTGATCGACAACGGTCCGGCTTAACTGCTCGGCGCGCCCGGCCGCCAGGTTGAGCAATGGCAAATCACGACGCCCCGCTGCGCTAATGAACTAAGCCTGCGAAAGTCGCGGCTAATGACAGGCATGGCGGAACACGAGACGCCATATCTTATCTTGGCCAAGCCAGGCTTCTCGTGCAAGCCCGGATTTCTTAAGAGAAGCGTGAAGCGTTTCTAATAGTTTAAGTCTTGAGAGGCTCTAGCGAAGCTGCCTATATTTCGGGGAAGATGCTCTTCATCCGCGATCGACATCAACTGGGCCGCGGCGATCGCTGCGCCCGTTGACTGCTGGAGAACGCCACCAGGTGTGCTGGCCGAGCGAGCTCCCCGAGTTCGTTAGGAGGATCGGCGATGGGGTCAGCTCGTGTGCGGCACCCTGGATCACGGTCATGGGTCTGGCGCCGGATGGTGCTGCCGGCGGCCGGAGTTGTGGCGCTGGCGCTGGTGGCGGCAGGCTGTACCAACAGCAGCAGCACCGCGTCGGGAAGCAGCACGCCAGTCAAAGGCGGAACCGCGGTGTTCGCCGAGCCGCCGGACTCGCCGCCCGACTACATCTTCCCGTTCATGGACTCGGCGGTTTCCAACAACGTGAACCTGTTCGACTTCACTTACCTGATGTACCGGCCGATGTACTGGATCGGCGAGGGCACCCAGCCGGTGTTCAACGCCTCCCTCAGCGTCGCTGACGCGCCTACCTTCAACGGCCGGAACGTGACGATCAAGATGAAGAACTACAAGTGGTCCAACGGGGCGCCGGTGACCGCGCAGGACGTCATGTTCTGGATCAACATGGACCGGGCGGTACCGCAGGACTGGTTCGACTACAGCCCCGGCGGCTTCCCGTCGAACGTGACGAACATCAAGGCCGTCAACTCGACCACGCTGACGATGACGATGAAGAAGGCGTATTCACCGACCTGGTTCCAGTACAACCAGCTGACTCAGATCACCCCGATGCCCGCGGCGTGGGACCGGACCGCATCCGGGCCCAGCAACTGCGACACGACGGTCAGTGACTGCGCCGCGGTGTACAAGTACCTGTCCGGCCAGGCCAACGACCTGGACACCTACGCCACGAATCCGCTCTGGGGCGTCGTGGACGGGCCGTGGAAGCTGAGCGCGTTCAACTCCGACGGGCATATCACGTTCGTGCCGAACAAGTCCTACTCCGGCCCGATCAAGCCGAAGCTGGCGGCGTTCCAGGAGGTCCCGTTCACCACCGACGCAGCCGAGTACGACGTGCTGCAGTCGCCGAACTCCAGCACCAAGATTGACTACGGGTACCTGCCCCAGGCGGATGCGCCGGCCAAGCCAGCGAACGCCGCCGTCGGCGCCAACCCGCTGGCGTCGAAGGGCTACACGCTGTCCCCGCTGTACACGTGGGGCTACGACTTCTTTGTGCTGAACTACCAGTCGACCACCGGCAACGGCCCGATTTTCAGGCAGCTGTACTTCCGGCAGGCGCTGGAGTACCTGACCAACCAGAAGGCCATTATCGAGGGCCCCATGCGCGGCTACGGCGAGCCGACCGTCGGCCCGGTCGGCAATACCCCGCTGAGCAAGTTCCTGTCACCGACGGGCCGGGCAGAGACCGAATCCGGAGAGGGCCCGTACCCGTTCAGCGTCGCCAAGGCCAAGGCGCTGCTGTCCAGCCACGGCTGGACGGTGAACCCGGGCGGCGTCACCACCTGCGCCGATCCGGCCAAGTGCGGGCCGGGGATCGCCAAGGGCAAGGCGCTCAGCTTCACCTTCCCGTACGCGAGCGGTATCGGCTGGCTCGCGTCGCTGATGGCCGCGCTGCAGTCGAACGCGGCGCAGGTGGGCATCAAGGTGAACCTGCAGGCCAAGCCCATCAATCAGCTGACCGAGACGAGCCTGGCCAACTGCGTCGTGGCGCACATCTCATGCAACTGGGACTTCGCCGCTTGGGGCGGAGCCACGTTCTCGCCGGATTACCTGCCGACGGGCGATGTGTACTACTACTCCGGCGCGGCGACCAACTCCGGCGGCTACAACAACGCGGAGAACGACGCACTGATCAACAAGACGCTCACCAACGGGAACATGTCCTACATGTACGCCTGGGAGGACTACCTGTCGAAGCAGCTGGCGCAGGTGTGGCAGCCGGCCCCCGCGTTCCAGCTCACCGAGGTCGCGGGCAACCTCAAGGGCGCACTGCCGCAGTCGTCCACGTTGTCGATCAACCCCGAGAACTGGTACTTCGTGAAGTAGCGAAGCCCGTCAGGCCCCCCTGGTGCGGGGTAACCCGCGCCAGGGGTCCACCCAGCTACACGCTGCCGACCTGCTTGTCCTCGCCTGCCCACTCGCGCTGGCGCAGCACGAACTTCTGGATCTTCCCGGTCGAGGTCTTCGGCAGCGGCCCGAACTCGACCGCGTCCGGGCACTTGTAGTGCGCGAGGCGGTCGCGGCAGAACGTGATGATCTCTTCCGGAGTCGCCGTGGCGCCCTCGTTCAGGGTGACGTACGCCTTGGGCCGTTCCCCCCAGTGCGGGTTCGGGATCCCGACGACCGCGCACTCGAGCACCGCGGGGTGGGCGGCGATGGTCTGCTCGACCTCGATGCTGGAGATGTTCTCACCGCCGGAGATGATGACGTCCTTGCCGCGGTCGCGCAGCTCGATGTTGCCGTCGGGATGCCATACGGCGAGGTCCCCGGAATGGAACCAACCGCCCTTGAACGCGGTCCCGGTGGCGGTCTGGTCGTCGAAGTAGCCGCTCATGACGTTGTTCCCGCGCATGACCACCTCGCCCATCGCGGCGCCGTCACGCGGGACGTCGTGCATCTCATCATCGACGACACGGACGAGATCGGAGGAGATGTAAGCCTGCCCCTGGCGAGCCAGGTATTTCGCGCGCTGCTCTACCGGGAGTTGGGCGAAGCCGTCTGGCTCGGGGCACACGGTGACCGGGCCGTACGTCTCGGTCAGGCCGTACACGTGCACGACGTGGAAGTTCAGCTCGCTCATCCGGCCCAGCAGCGTCGGTGACGGGGGAGCGGCGGCCACCATCGCGGTCACCGGCTGGTCCAGCCGGTGCGCCCGGGGATGGTTGATGACCATCAGGTGGACGGTCGGCGCGCCGTTGTAGTTCGTCACGCCCTCGCCGTCGATCAGATCCCAGACCAGCTCGGCGTCTACCGCGCGCATGGTCACGTGCCGCGCGGCCACCGCCGTGACCGCCCACGGGAAGCACCAGCCGTTGCAGTGGAACATCGGCAGAGTCCACAGGTACACCGACTCGGTGCGCAGGCCGGCCACGATCACCTCGTTGAGCGCGTTCAGGTACGCGCCGCGGTAGGTGTACTGCACCCCCTTGGGCCGCCCGGTGGTCCCGGAGGTGTAGTTGACCGAGATCGTCTCCTCTTCGTCCTCCAGCCAGCTGGCCGGCCGCTCCGGCGAGGCGCCGGCCAGGAACTCCTCATACGCGTCCCCGGGGGCGCCGGTGTCATCGACGCGGATCACGGTCACGCCGGACAGGTCAGCCGGCTTCGTCTGCGCTTCCAGCGCGGTGTCCAGCAGCAGGTATCTCGCGCCGCTGTGCCGCAGGATGTAGCCGACCTCCGCTGCGGACAGGCGGTTGTTGACCGCGACCAGGATCCCGCCAGCGGCTGGCACGCCGAAATGGGCCTCCAGCATCGGCGACGAATTGAACAGCAGCGTGGCGACGCGGTCTCCCTTGGCCAGGCCCGCGGACCTGAGCGCGCTCGCCAGCCGCCAGGACCGCTCCGCGAGCTCGCGGTAGCTGCAGCGCCGCTTGCCGTCCACGACCGCGGTCTTGCCCGGGTAGATGTACGCCGCCCGTTCCAGGAAATCGACCGGGTTGAGCTCGGTGCGGAAGACCTTGCCACCCGCGTTCCCGTGCTCAGGTGCACCAGGCAGCTCAGCGCTCATCATCTGCCTCCGTCGGGGCTGTAGGTTACGGCTCCCGTTGGCTCGAGCAGGACCCCCGGGTTCATGATCCCGGCCGGGTCAAGGTCGGCCTTGGCGCCGCGGAGCGCGTCGGTGAACAGCGGCGGCATCTCGCGCAGGTACCACGGGCGGTGATCGCGCCCCACGGAGTGGTGATGGGTGATCGTGCCGCCGAGCGCCTCGATCGCCTCCGACGCCGCGCGCTTGATCGCATCCCACTGCTCGAGTTCCTGGCCCCGGCGGCCCGGCGCGAAGACCGAGTAATACGGCGCGGGGCCGTCGGGATACACGTACGCGAAGCGGCAGGTGACCACGCCTCCGCCGCACTCCCGCGCCGCCGCCTGCCGCGCGGCCGTGAGCACGCCCTCGTGGAACTCCCAGAAGCGATCCCAGGTGACCGCGGTCTCGAAGGTCTCGCTGACGACCCCGAGCTGGACCAGGCCATCGCGCAGGTGCGGGCCGCGCAGGAACGATGCCCGCCATGCCGCGGCCGGGTCACCCTCCCGGCGCGAGACCGCGCCGCGGTGACTCGCGCAGATATCCAGCGCCCGGTCCAGCCACGGGCCTAGTTCGTGGTCTGCGGACTCGAAGCCGAGCACCACGACCGATCGCGACCCGTCGCCGCTGCCCGACATCAGCGCTTCGTCGTGGCCCAGCAGGCGGCAGTTGGCCGGATAGAGCCCGGACTGGGCCACCTCCCGGGCCGCCTCCACCGCGTCGGCGAAGTCGGCGAACAGCACCGAGGCGCCTGCCCGGAACCGCGGCCGGGCCTGCACGCGCATCCACGCCTCGGTGATCACACCCAGGGTGCCCTCGGACCCGCAGAACAGCCGCTCTGCCGACGGGCCCGCGCCGGAGGCCGGCAGCCGCCTGGTCTGCAGCACCCCGCGCGGCGTCACCACGCGGAGCGACTCCACGAACTCGTCGATGTGGGTGTGCAGCGTCGCAAAGTGGCCGCCCGACCGCGTCGCTATCCACCCGCCCAGCGTCGACCACTCGAACGACTGCGGGAAATGCCGCAGGGTCAGGCCGTGCGGCTTGAGCTGCGCCTCCAGCGCCGGCCCGAGCGTGCCCGCCGCGATTCGCGCGGCACGAGAGGTGGTGTCAACCTCTAGCAGACCATGCAGGTGCCGGAGGTCCACGCTGACCGTGCCGCGATAGCCGTCACCGACGTCGGGCTCGACCCCGCCGACCACGCTGGAACCGCCGCCGAACGGGATCGCCGCGGCACCGGCCTCGCTGCACCAGTCCAGCACCGAGACGAGCTCGTCCTCGCCCCGGGGGAATGCCACCAGGTCTGGTGCGTGCGCGTAATCACGGCGGAACGCCCGGACCAGATCGCGGAACGACCGGCCGTAGGTGTGGGCGGCCCGCTCATACGGCTCCGTGCTGAAGGCCGGCTCGAGCGACGCCGGCGGCTCCAGCCGTGGCGGGCGCAGGTCCAGCTCTTCCACCCGGGGCGGATCCTGCATGTGCACGCCGTCGGTGCCGAGGCGTTCGGCGATGACTGCCCCCAATTGCTGCAGTTCGTCCGCTGTCAGCCCTTCGCCCTCCAGGCCCCAGCCCCAGAACTTGCGCCGTACGGCATTCACTGATGCGCCCTCCTCACAGGCCTCGCCACTCACGGGCCTGACCATGCCAGCAGCATCTCTCCGCAGGTCGGTGGCGCGCTAGTCATCCCCCCGAAGATCCAGAACGCCGTCCGTGGTGGTAGTGGCCTGTCTGCTGCTGTAGTGCCACCCGTGCTGCGTTCCCCGTGCCCGGGTAGAACACTGGCCGAATGGCGATCACAGTTTGTGGGCGCCAAAGGGGGGTGGCAGGTTGGCCACGGCGATGTACTGGTGGCGGGCGACCGTGCGGCGAACCTGGCGGCAGTCGCTGGTGCTGGCCCTGCTCGGCGGCCTGCTGGGTGCCGTGGCGCTGGGTGCCGTGGCGGGTGCTCAGCGTACGAATACCGCGTACGGGCGTTACCTGGCGGCGAGCCGGATCAGCGACGCGCTCGTCAATGTGAATGGCATCCTGCCGGGGACACCGGTGCTCCGGCCGATCTCGCTGATCTCCTCGCTGCCGGGTGTCGTCTCCCACGTCGCGTACATCGGCGTCGACGCCTATCCCGTGGTCCACGGCCACGTCGACCAGTCCTTCCTCACCGACGGCGTCGACGCCAGCCTGGACGGCGAGTGGTTCACCCAGGACCGGGCGACGGTCCTGGCCGGCCGGCTGCCCCGGCTCGGCTCGGTCGGTGAGATCGTGCTCACCCCGCTCGTCGCCCGGATGTTCGGCACGGGGGTTGGTGGCCACGTCACGTACGCCTACCACCGGGTGAACGCGGAAGGGATGCCGGTCGGCAGGCAGTTCACTCATACCTACCGGGTGGCCGCCATCGTGGAGGTCCCGCCTGCCCTGGTCGATGAATCCGACCAGCAGGAGGGCGCGATCCTGCCGCCCGGGGCCACCCGCCAGGTGCTGTCCGGCTACACGTACGCCTGGGTCGGGCTGCGCCTGGCTCACGGCACGGCTGGCATTCCTGGCCTGCAGCAGGCTCTCGCCAGGCTGGCCGCCTCGTTGCAGCGGCAGATCCGCCGGACGACTCACCAGAACCTGACCGACCTGAGCTTCCCGGTCGAGCGCACTGATCTCATTCACGGTCAGGTGCAGGAGGCCATCCGGCCCGATGCGGCGGCGCTGACGCTCTTCGGGCTGGTCGCCGCGCTGGCCCTGCTGATACTGGTCGGTCAGGGCCTGGCCCAGATGCTGAGCCGGGCCGCGCCCGACGTGGCGGTGATCCGCGCCGTCGGCGGCACCCGCGCCCAGGCCGCGCTGGTGGCAGGCCTGCCGGGTGTCATCGGCATCCTCGGCGGCGTCATGCTGGCCCTGGCGGGCGCCGTGGCCGTGTCGCCGCTGGCCCCGGTCGGTCCCGTGCGGCATCTCGATCCCAGCCGCGGGTTCCAGGCCGACTGGCTGGTGCTCGGTCCTGGTGCGGTCCTGCTCGCCACCGTACTGCTGGGGCTGCTCGCGCTCTTGGCCGTCCGCTCGGTGCGCCTGGCCAGCCGCGCCGCCGCTGGCCGGCCGTCCCTGATCGCCAGGAAGGTCGCAGCCTCGGGCCTCCCCGCCCCGGCGGCCGAGGGCATCCGCCAGGCGCTCCAGCCGGGATCCGGACGGCATTCGGTCCCGGTGCGGTCCACATTGCTGGGATCGGTTGCCGCGGTGACCGCGGTGGTCGCCGCGGTCGTGTTCAACGCCAGTCTCAGCGGCTTGACCACCCATCCGGCCCGGTACGGATGGAACTGGGACGTGGTCATCCAGGCCGAGGCCGGCTACGGCAGCTTCAGTCCGGGCGTGATGGCCCAGTTGCTTCGCGGCCAGCCGGCCGTGGCCGGCTGGTCGGAGATGGCGTTCACCCAGCTGCAGGTCGACGGGCAGAACGTCCCGGTGCTCGGCATCCGGCGTCATCGCGGGTCTGTGCAGCCGCCGACCACCAGCGGCCGGGCGCTGTCCGGCCCGGATCAGATCCAGCTGGGCAGCGTGACCCTGGCCGAGATCGGCAAGCACGTCGGCGACTCGGTCCGGATCGGCAGCGGGGGGTACGCGCGCACGGTCAGGATCGTGGGCACCGTAACCCTGCCCTCGTTCGGGCTGGGCGGCGCCGAGCACGTGTCCCTGGGCCGGGGTGCGATGGTGCCCGAGGACACGCTGCTGGCCGCCGAGGGCCTCACCGGGCAGCACCCGGCCGGTGAGGCGCAGGCCCATCCCGCGTACCCTTCGGCGGTGGCGATCCGCCTGGCTCCCGGCACCACGGCCAGCCAGCGCGCGCGGCTGATCAGCCACATCGTGTCGGCCAACCCCGACCAAACCCCAGGCGGCACGTACGAGCTGCACCGCGATCAGGCACTCGCCGCGCAGGTGGTCAACGCCGAGCAGCTGGGCGGCCAGCCACTTGCGCTGGCCATCGGGCTGGCCGGCGGCGCGGTGCTGTCGCTGGCCCTGACCGTGCTGGGTTCGGTACGGCGGCGGCGCACCGAACTCGCCCTGCTGAAGGCGCTCGGCATGACCCGGAGCCAGATCAGGTCGGTCATCGCCTGGCAGACCACCTTCACGCTGGCCGTCGCTGTGGTGGCGGGCGTCCCGCTAGGACTGCTGGCGGGCCGGTGGGCATGGCGCAGCTTTGCCGGATCGCTCGGTGTCGTGCCGGTGACGGTGGTTCCAGCGCTGGTGATTGTGCTCGGCTGTGCCGTCGTGGTGGCGGCGGGCAACCTGCTGACATCTGTGCCAGCCACCGTGGCTGCCCGGACCCGGCCCGCCACCTGGCTGCGGGGCCAGTGAGGAAGCCTCAAATCCGCCTGACCTGGATGAATGCGGAGTCCGGTAGCCTGGCCCGGTGAAGGCGCTGCTGCTCGAGAACATCCACCCGGACGCCGTCCAGCCGCTCGAGGATGCCGGGCTGGAGGTCATCCAGCAGCGATCCGCCCTCGGCGAAGGCGACCTGGCAGCCGCGCTGCCCGGCGTGGCGCTGCTCGGCATCCGGTCCAAGACCCGGGTCACCGAGGCCGTGCTCGCCGGAGCCCCCGATCTGCTCGCGGTCGGGGCGTTCTGCATCGGCACCGACCAGATCGACCTGGCGCGCGCCTCGGCCCGCGGCGTCGCCGTGTTCAACGCCCCGTACTCGAATACGCGCAGCGTGGTCGAGCTGACCCTGGCCGAGGTCATCGCGCTGACCCGGCGGCTCACCGAGAAGGACCAGGCCATGCACGCGGGCCGGTGGGACAAGTCGGCCACCGGGGCTCACGAGGTGCGCGGCCGCACACTGGGGATCGTCGGATACGGCAACATCGGCGCCCAGCTCTCGGTCGTCAGCGAGGCCCTGGGAATGCGGGTCGTCTTTTACGACACCGCCGACAAGCTTGCCCTCGGGAACGCGCGGCGCTGCGTCAGCATGGACGAGCTGCTCGAGGTGTCCGACGTTGTGAGCCTGCACGTGGACGGGCGTCCCTCGAACAGCTCACTGTTCGGCGAGAAGGAGTTCAGCCAGATGCGGCCGGGCGCCTTGTTCCTGAACCTGTGCCGGGGCTTCGTGATCGACCACGAGGCGCTGCGCCGCCATCTGGTCTCCGGGCACCTCGCCGGGGCAGCGGTCGATGTCTTCCCGGAGGAGCCCCGCTCGGCGGGCGAGGAGTTCGTGTCTGTGCTGCGCGGGCTGCCGAACGTGGTTCTCACCCCGCACATCGGCGGCTCGACCGAGGAAGCGCAGGCCGACATCGGCGCCTTCGTCGGCGCCAAGCTGGCCGACTTTGTCGCCGACGGCGCCACGTCGCTGTCGGTGAATATGCCGCAGCTGGCTCTCCCGCCGGCCACCGGCTCGCACCGCGTGGCGCACATCCACAGCAACATCCCGGGCGTCATGGCGGAGATGAACTCGGTGCTCGCCGCGCACGGCGTCAACGTCGAGGCCCAGTTGCTGGGCACGCGCGGTGACCTCGGCTACGCGCTGACCGACATCGGCGTCGACTATCCAGGCGGCGCCGTCGAGCAGTTGCGCGCGATGAGCCCGACCGTCCGGCTGCGCGTTCTGTCTTGACCCTCGGATCGCCACTATGTGCTTTCAGCCGTCGACACTTGGACCCCTGCGCGCAGCGTGCGATGAACCGGGCAGCGTTCGGCAATGGCCAGGAGCCGGGCACGCTGCTCGTCGCTCAGATCGCCGTCGAACGTGAGCTCGCGTTGAATATGGTCCAGCAGGCTGGTGGGGGTTTCGCATCCCGCGCAGTCTGTGGCGTGCACGCGTTCGTGACGCAGCCGCACCGTGGTGTGCCGCAGTCCCCAGCCTTTGCGCTCGGCGTACATTCGGACGGTCATGGCGGTGCAGGCGCCGAGCGCGGCCAGCAGCAGATCGTAGGGACCGGGGCCGCTGTCGGCGCCGCCGAAGGCGGCCGGCTCGTCGGCGGTCAGGTGATGGCCGCCGGCCGTGATGCGCTGGCCGTAGGGCCGGGCGTCCGACTCGGTCACGACCACCTCATGGCGGGCATCGCGCGCTGGCGCCGGCCCGCCATCCGGGCCCGCGGAACTCGGCAGGTAGCGAGCCGCCCACGCCGCCATGACGCTGGCCGCATACCCGGCATCGGCGGGACGGCTCAGCCGGTGATCCGCGCCGTCCAAGCTGATAAAGGCTCTGGGGCCGGACGTCGCCTCAAAGATGGCGCGGGCCTGGCCAATTCCCACCACCTCATCCTCTGGTGAATGCAGGACGAGCAACGCTCGGGGAAAGGCCTCCTGACCGTGCGCTCTTGCAGAAGCCTGAGCTGGGTGGGCTTGCAATGAGGCCGCAGCCGCTATGGCTACGGCCACCACGGCGCGTGCCTCAGGAATCTGTGACGCCAGAGCCAGCGCCGCCGCCCCGGCCGATGAGTGCCCGACCACGATGCTGGGCGCGGCCACGCTGATGCGGAGCTGATCGGCGACGATAGCCAGGTCCTCGATGACCGAGCTGAGGTCGCCGCCGTCCGGCTTCTCACCATCCAGCCCGTTGCCCGCAACGTGCAGGCTGAGCACGGCCACGCTTTGCTCGTTGAAGCTGCGTGCGATGCACGACACGGCCGGACCCGCGTTACCTCCGCTAAATTGGTGAGCCATCAGCGCAACCGCTCGCGGGTCTCCGTCTGGCATATCAAGCCGCGCCACCAGCTGATCTCCGCGTGATCCGGCGATTGTGAGCGTCCGAGTCTCGGCCACGATGACACCTCTCCTGCCTGTAAATGCAACCGTACGACGCCCTGTCGCGCCCGTCCGCGTCCGTCCAGTCGGTCGGAGGCAGCCGCTGATGGCGCAGAGCTTGCGAACTTCTCTCACGTATCGTGAAGCACAGTGCAATCGCTAATGCCTCCGGTCACGGCTGAGACGCCTGAGCTCGGCGCGCTGCGCCGGGAGGTCCGCGCGTTCGTTGGCGACGAGATCGACCACGGGCGGTGGGCGCCTGGCATCGACTCCTGGATGACCGGCTGGGACCCGTCGTTCAGCCAGCGCCTCGCCGGGCGGGGCTGGGTCGGCATGACGATCCCGGCGCAGTACGGCGGCCACGGCCGCGGCTTTCTCGAGCGGTTCGCCATCACCGAGGAGCTGCTGGCCGCGGGCGCGCCGGTCGGCTTCCACTGGATCGCGGACCGGCAGGTCGCCCCCAGCCTGCTGCGGTTCGGGACCGAGGAGCAGAAGCAGGCGTATCTGCCGCGGATCGCCGCGGGGGAGTGCTCCTTCGCGATCGGCATGTCCGAGCCCGATTCCGGGTCCGACCTGGCGAGCGTGCGGGCCCGGGCGGAGAGGGCCGATGGCGGCTGGCGCGTCACCGGCACGAAGGTCTGGACGTCCGGGGCGCACGAAGCCGAAGCCTTCATCGCCCTGGTCCGCACCGCGCCCGCCGACCCGCAGCACCGTCACGACGGCCTGTCCCAGCTGATCGTGGACCTGCGGGCGCCGGGCGTGCGCATCTCGCCGATCATCTCGATGACCGGACGGCACCATTTCAACGAGGTTCACCTGGACGGCGTGTTCATCCCGGACGAGCGGTTGCTGGGCGATGTCGGGTCGGGATGGGAACAGGTAACCAGCGAGCTCGCGTATGAGCGCAGCGGGCCGGAACGCTGGCTGTCGACGTTCCTGCTGGTGCGGGCGTGGGCATCGGGCGCCGTCGGCGGCAACGGCGTCGGCCTCGGCGCGACCGTGGCGCGGCTGCGCGCACTCCACCAGATGTCGCTTGCTGTTGCCGGGGCGCTGCAGGCAGGCGCCGACGCCGACCTGCCGGCGGCGATGGTGAAGGTGCTCGGCACCCGCTTCGAAGGAGACATCGCCGAACGAGCGCACCTGGCCACCAGGCCCGGCGACCCGAGCTCGTACGGCGAGGCGATCGACCTGGCGCTGCTGCAGCGGCCGGGGTTCACGCTGCGCGGCGGCACGAACGAGATTCTGCGTGGCGTCATCGCCCGCGGGCTGGGGATGCGATGAGCAGGCCTGACGAGATCGACGCCGACTTCACCGCCCTCGTTGACGAGGTCTTCGGCGACTATGCGGAGACGATGCAGGCCGACGCGCCTCTCGACGCCGCCGACCCGGCGTTCGCCGAGCGGCTGGAGTCGCTGGGCCTGGCCCGCCTCACCGCGCCGGAGAGCGCCGGAGGCAGCGGCGCCACCTGGCGCGAGGCAGCGGTCGTGCTGTGCGCCGCGGCCCGGCACGGCATCCCCGTCCCGGCGGTCGAGGAGGACCTGCTCACCGGGGGCCTGGACGTCGGCGAGCGGCGGCTGCGCGGGGCGCTGATGCGCGCCATCCAGATGACCGGCGCCATGGACGCCGCCGTCGATCTCACCGTGCGGCACGCCGCGGAGCGCAGGCAGTTCGGCCGGCCGCTCGCCGCGTTCCAGGCCGTCCAGCAGCTGTCGGCGGATGCGGCCGCGGAGGCGGCTCTGGCCCGGGCCGCCACCGATGCAGCCCTCATCGAGGCCGTGGCCACGGAGTTCGCCGGCGGAGGCCTGCTCTTCGCGATCGCCGTGGCCCGGTCGGTCTGCGGGCACTCCGGGTCCACCGTCGTCCGCAACACCCACCAGGTACACGGCGCGATCGGCACCACCAGGGAGCACGTCCTGCACCGCGTGACCATGCCGATCCTGGCCTGGACCAACGACTTCGGCAGCGTCGCGGAGTGGGACGCGCTGATCGAGCAGGCCGCCCGCGACGGCGGCGACGCCGGCCTGTGGGAGCTCGTCAGCGGGACGAACGCGGCTACCGCGGCCCCATCCTGATCGCGCCGTCGAGCCGGATGGTCTCGCCGTTCAGGTACGGGTTGCGCAGGATCGCCATCGCGAGCTCCGCGTAGTCGTCGGGGGCACCGAGGCGTTTCGGGTGCGGCACCGACGCCTCAAGCCCGCTGCGGATGTCCTCGCGCAGCCGGCCGAGCATCGGGGTGTCGAAGACACCGGGAGCGATGGTGTTCACCCGGATCAGCCGGCTGGCCAGGTCACGCGCTGCCACCAGGGTGATGCCGTGGACGGCCGCCTTGGACGCGGTATACGACGTCTGCCCGATCTGACCATCGAACGCCGCGACCGACGCGGTCATCACGATCGCGCCCCGCTCGCCGTCGATCGGCTCGGTCCTGGCTATCCGGGCCGCGGCCAGCCGGAGCACGTTGTAGGTCCCCAGCAGATTCACGCGCACGACCTCGGCGAACGTGTCGAGGGGCCCGGGCTGGCCGTCGCGGGAGAGGATGCGCGTCCGGTCTCCGCCGCGGCCCGCGGTGTGCACCACCGCGCGGATCGGGCCGTTCGCGGCCTCGGCATCGTCCAGCGCCGCGTTCAGGGCCGCCTCGTCTGTCACGTCCGCGACGGCCGAGGTGGCCGTTGGCGCACGGCCTGAACCGTCGGCTCCGAGGGTCTGGAGATCCACAACGCTGACCTTCGCCCCAGCTTCGGCCAGACGGGTGGCAGTGGCCAGGCCGAGCCCGGATGCCCCGCCCGTGATCAGCATTGACGTGCCGTCGAGCCGCATTCCGCCTCCGATACCGTTATGTACAGATGATTGTATTAGGTGTTACGATATCGCTCCAGGTAGGGAGGTTCCTGCGGTGACCAGCTCGGGCGAGTGGATCAACGGGAAGATCACGGATTCGGCCATCGAGGTGCTGCGGTCCCGGCTGGGAAACATGGGTCCCATGGGTCCGGCCACCGATCAATACTCGCACGCGGCGATCAACCGCTACCTCGCGACCGTCGGCGACGACAACCCGCTGTTCTGGGACGACGGTTACGCGGCGAAGACCCGGTGGGGAGGCGTGATCGCCCCGCCGCGCATGCTGATCAAGCCGACCGAGGATACGCCGGGGAACGTCACCGAGCCGATCGACGAGACCCGGGTCACGTTCATGGGCGAGGACGTGCTCCAGGGCGTGTTCGCGATGGTGTCCGGCTGCCGCATCGTCTTCGAGCAGCCCGTGCGGCTCGGCGACACGCTCCGTAACCGGCAGGGACCACACGGCGTCGTCGAACGGCAGAGCCGGATGGCCGGCCGCAGCCTCGAGCTGATCAACAAGGTGGAGTTCGCCAACCAGCGCGATGAGCTCGTGGCTACCGCGTACGAGTCCGTCATCCGGATGGAACGCGGCGCCGCCCGCGACAGCCGTAAGTACCTTGATATCCCCCCGGCGAAATACACCGCCGAGGAGATGGAGAAGTTCTGGGAGCACCTGGAGCGCGAGTACGACGAGCGGCGGGGCGGCCAGGCCCGCTACTGGGAGGACGTGGAGGTCGGCGAGCCGCTGCTGACGCTGGCCAAGGGCCCGCTGACGATATCGGACATCGCGGCCTACTTCATCGCGCTCGGCTACATGTTCTGGTCGAACCGCGTCAAGCACTTCCGGCTGCAGGCCGACCCAGCGAAACGCCTCATCAACCCGGAGACGAACATCGAGGACGAGTGGGCGTCCGCGCACTGGGACGAGTACTTCGCGCGCCAGAGCGGGATCCCGCGGCCCTACGACGAGGGCCCCATGCGCTACGACAACATGGCGCACCTCGTGACCGACTGGATGGGCGACGACGGCGTGCTCAAGGAGCTGAGCGTCTCGCTCCGGGCGCCGGTGCTCCTCGGCGACATCAGCTGGTGCACGGGCAAGGTCGTCGGCAAGCGGGTGGAGGGTGACAGCCACCTGACAGACCTTGAGCTGTGGATCACGAACCAGCGCGGCGACCGGAGCACGATCGGGTCCGCCATCGTCGAGCTTCCGAGCCGGGGCTGACCCGGCCAGGCGCTCGGCCCGCGAGGCCCGTCAGCCGGCGTGCTTCTGCGCGAATCCGAGGAAGCCGGCCTGTGCATCGGGCGACTCGGCGATGCGCTGGCGCTGCGCCTCGGCCACGTCGGCGAGCGACGGCGGCACGATCGGCACCAGCGAGTCCAGCAGCGCCCTGTTGGCGGTCAGCGTGGCGCGCGGCAGCGCACACAGCTGCCCGGCGAGCTCAAGCGACGCCGTGATCAGGTCATCCTTGGCCACGAGCCGGTTGACGATGCCGAGCTCATAGGCGCGGCGGCCGGTCATCCGCAGGCCGAGAGCCAGTTCCATGGCCACGTGGCGCGGCATGCCGTTCAGGTAGCCGAGGTCCCAGCCCGCCGCCAGCCCCCTGGGGACCTCGCTGACCTCGAACACGGTGTCATCGGCGGCGACGCAGAGGTCGGCCGCGAGTGCCATGAGGAACCCGCCGCCGAACGCGTAGCCGTGCACGGCGGCGATCACAAGCTTCTGCAGCCGTCGCTGCTTGCCCCGGTAGAAGGTGGGGGCGTCCTCGTCGGAGTCCTCGCCGGGCCAGAACGGGTTGAAGCTCTCGCCGATGTCGGGGGCCTGCATCGTCTTTCGCCCGGCGGCGAAGTTCTCCAACACGTCCATGCCGGCCGAGAAGGCACGGCCGGATCCGGTGAGGACGGCGACGAAGGCCGAGCTTTCATCGAAGCGGCGGAAGGCCCCGGCAAGCTGCCCCATCATGGTCGTGCTGATGGCGTTCAGCTTCTCCGGCCGCTCGAGCGTGATGAGGACGATGCCCTCGTGCTCGGTCTGCTCGTAGCGCACGTAGTCGCGATCAGACACTTCCTGCCCTCCTGATCCGGCGGCGGCCTGGCCCATCACGAGCCTGGAGATGGCGCTAAAACACGGCGATCGGGTTGACCGGAGACCCGGTCGCGCGGCGCAGGGCGAGCGGCACGATCACGGACATGAAGGCATAGCGGCCCGATTCCCGGCACTGCGCCGCCAGCGCCTCGAGGTGGGCGTTGTCGACGAGCCACATTCCCATCGCCACGATCCCGACCGAGTGGATGGGCGTGGCCATTCCGGGATACGGAGCGGGACGCACGTCGTGGGCGACGTCGCACACCGAGACGGCGACATCGCGGCGCCGCAGCCACGGCAGGCAGTCAGCCGCCAGGCCAGGGCTGCCGTCCCGGCCCTGGTCGTAGGGCTCACCGGCGGCCTCCGCCGCGAACCGGCCGGTGCGGACGTACAGGGCATCGCCGGGCTCGACCTCCACGCCGCGCGATGAGAACCACTCGTCCAGCTCGCCCGGCCGCAGGCCCTCCCCGGACTCGAGCCATGGCTTGTCGCGGATCGCAGGCCCGTCGACGAGCACGCCCCGCCCGATCACGCCGCCGGCCGCTGGCTCCACGCCTCCGGCCAGCGCGCCCCTGGCGGTGGTGCACAGCGAGGCGTCGCGCCCGTTGTACATCTTCCCGTCCCAGAACATGTGCGAGTGCGCGTCCAGGTGGGTGTGGTCGTAACCGTGAAAGCTCAGCCCGAACCAGTCGGACGCGACGCCGGATCCGACGGTCGCCGCGCCTTCCCCGCTGGCGTTCATCCGGTGCGTGAACTCGAAGCCCACCCACGGGCTCGGCCGGGGTGCCAGGAACCGGCTGCAGGAGACCGAGGTTCCGTCCGTGACCAGGGCTGCAGCGCGCGCCCGCCGTTCGGAAGTGATCAGGTTCAGCGTTCCGGCCTGATCCTCCTCGCCCCAGCGCCCCCAGTTCGACAACGTCTTCATCCAGGCAAGGACCTCTGGCTCGGTCGCTGCTCGCGGTGTCACCCACGCCCTCCTTCTATATCAATTATTGAGATCTTATATGTCTTTGTCGATGTGAACAATGAGCTTCAGGGTGCCAGGCGGGCGTCCCGGCGCGGGCGCCGCGGCGCGGGCGCCCCGGCTCGCGGCGCTGGCGGCGGCCGGCCTGCCTTCGTGGCCTGCGCGGCTGCGTCCGCACTTCGGGCGTGCACCCTGAGCGACGCTATGGTTATATTTATTAAACTGTTTATACCCCTTGAGCGTGCGGCGGCCTGCGGCTGTGGCCGGACGGCGAGATCGCGACCCTGACGAGCGGAGCAATGGGCGATGACCGAGTACCAATACATCACCACCGAATCGTTCGACGACGGGGCCATCGTCCGGATAAGGATGGCCCGGGAACGGATGCGGAACGCGCAGAACCGGGGCCTGCTCGTCGAACTCGGCGACGCGATGCTCGCCGCCGAGGCCGACGACAGGGTGCGCGTCGTGATCCTCGGCGGGCTCGGCCCGATGTTCTCCGCAGGGCATGACCTTGGCTCGGCTGACGCCGTGCGAGAGCGCGAGCCAGGCCCGGACCAGCACTCTACGTACCGGGCCTACGGCGGGACCCGCGCCGGGGCCGAGCAGCGGATGCTGCAGGAGTGGCATTTCTACTACGACAACACGCGGCGGTGGCGCAACCTGCGCAAGATCACGATCGCCGAGGTCCAGGGGGCGGTCTACGCCGCCGGGCTCATGCTCATGTGGGCCTGCGACCTGATCGTCGCGTCCGACGACGTCATCTTCGCCGACGTCGTCGGCACCCGCCTGGGAATGTGCGGGATCGAGTACTTCGCGCACCCGTGGGAATTCGGCCCGAGGAAGACCAAGGAGCTGATGCTCACCGGCGACTCGATCGACGCCGAGGAGGCCTACCGGCTCGGCATGGTCTCGAAGATCTTCCCGGCCGGCGAACTCGCCACCAGGACCGTTGAGTTCGCGCGGCGCATCGCCCAGATGCCGACCATGGCCGCGCTCCTTATCAAGGAATCGGTCAACCAGACCGTCGACAACATGGGCTTCTACAACGGGCTCCAGGCGTGCTTCACGCTGCACCAGCTGAACCACGCGCACTGGGCCGAGATCCACGACGACAAGGCCTCGCTGGGCCTCCCGGAAGACGGGGTTCCCGACTGGCGCACGGCGCCGCCGGTGGTGCCGGCCGTCAACAACGCGGTCCGGGCCGAGTAAGGCGGACCTTGTAGACAAATATAAAGAGTTGTACGATGCTTTTCGGCCGGGTAGCCCGAAACATGAGGCGGCCGGAATCGGGGAGGTTTTCCAGTTGGCGACCACCGAGTCTGATCCAACGTACGGCCGCATCACCGATGAGAAGATCGCGCAGCACAAGCGCAAGGTAGGCGTCTGGCGCCGGGCCTACCTCCCGCACAACTACGAGGTGAGCTGGGACGGCACCCGGCACTTCGCGTACGGCGTCGGCGACGACAACCCGCTGTGGTGCGACCCGGAGTACGGGCCGGCGACGCGATGGGGCGGCCTCATCGCCCCTCCGATGTTCGTGCAGACGATGGGCGAGGACGACGCCCCGCCAATGAGCGATGAGGAGCGCGCGATCGCCCGCCGGGATCCTCTCGCCGGCGTCGGCTCCTACCAGGCGGTGATGGAGTTCGAGTGGTGGCGGCCCCTCCGGCTCGGCGACCGCGTGCGCGCGCGCAACGCGTTTGTGGGCGTCCAGCCGAAGAACAGCCAGTTCGGCGGGCGAACGGTCCACGAGACGATCGCTTTCCTGTACCGCAACCAGAAAGATGAGCTGGTCGCGATCAGGCGCGGGACGTGGATCCGGGCGGAGCGTGATGCCAAGGCCAAACGGGATTACCAGCTTCCAGAGCCATACACCGATGAGCAGCTTGCCGACATTGATGCGGCATATGAGGCCGAGCGGCGACGGGGTTCCGACACCCTTTTCTTCGAAGACGTGGAGGTTGGCCAGGAATTCCAGCCGCGCGTGAAGGGCCCTCTTGTCACGACCGATATGATCCGCTGGCACGTGGGCGTCGGAATGGGCATTACGCCACCGGGCAGTGCGCGGCTTTCTTACCTGGTCCGGCACAAGGTGCCGCGCCTTTTCACCGCGGACCCGCTGAACATTCCGGACACGGTCCAGCGACTGCACTGGGACCCCGACTGGGCGAGCTCGCTTGGGCTCCCGCGCCCGTATGACTACGGGTCACTGCGCGAGTCCTGGATGACGCTGGCGGTCTGCGACTGGACCGGCGACGACGCCTGGCTGTGGAAGTTCCGCTGCCAGCACCGGCGCTTCAACTTCAACGGCGACACCACGTGGGTGCGGGGACGCGTCGTGGGCAAGGATGCCACCGATTACGGCAACGAGGTGCGCATCGAGGTGTCTTGCGAGAACCAGCACGGAGCGGTGCTGTCGCCCGGCGAAGCGGTGGTCCTGTTGCCCACCCGCGACCAGCCGGTGACCCTTCCCCATCCTGTTGCAGAGAATTTCGAGGAGATGTTCCGTCAGGAGCTCCTCCGCTACGGCGAATGACCCTCCACCCGGGGCCGGACGCCATCGCCGCTGGGCCTCTGAGCTGCATAGCAGCAAGCGCAACCGAAGTGGAGGCCTTGCTCTCATCAGAGTAATCATCTAGATTATTGTGTGCTCAATTGCGGCTGAGCCCGACAGATCATGGAAAGGGGGGCATCGTGCGTCATCTCATGAGACACCCCGCCGTTTGCAAGCCGAGGAATGCGACCTGAGTGGCTGCGATCCTCATCGCCGCTCTCGTTACCGGATCGGTTTATGGGCTGATCGGGACGGGGCTGGTGCTCACCTACGACACGAGCGGGATCTTTAACTTCGCCTACGGCGCGATGGCCAGCGTCGGCGTCTACCTGTACTTCGCGCTCCGCGGCCAGCACAACCTGCCGCTGGCGGTCTGCCTGCCGATTTGCCTGATCGTGCTCCCGCTCGTCATGGGGCGGCTGCTGGAGCCCTTCGCGCAGAAGCTGACCCAGCAGCACCTGACCCTGCAGGTGGCGGGCACCATCGGCCTGCTTCTCGTGATCGAGGCGGTGGCGGAGCTCGGCTTCGGCGTCAACACGCAGTACGTGCCCACGTTCCTGCCCGCCAACGAGGTGACGATCCTCGGCACGAAGGTGGGCGTATCTCAGATAATCACCTTTATCTTCTCGATCATCGCAGTTGTTTTGCTCAATGTGCTGCTGCGCAGGACGCGTCGCGGCATCGAGATGCGGGCCGTGGTCGACAACAGCGACCTGCTCGCGCTGTCGGGCGGCAAGCCGAGCGCCACCCGCCGGCTGGCCTGGACGATCAGCTCGTTCCTGGTGGTTCTGTCGGGGCTGCTGATCGCGCCGAGCATCGGAATCGACCCGCAGGATCTGACCTCTCTCGCCATCCTGGCGTTCGCCGCGGCCGCATTCGGGGGGTTCAAGAACACCAACATCGCCTACCTGGGCGGGTTCCTGGTCGCGGTGCCAGAGGTCCTGATGGCGCGTTACATCAATTCGTCGTCGATCCTCGGCAGCCTGTCACAGAACCTGCCGTTCCTGCTGCTGGTCATCATCATCCTGGCCTACCCGAAGCGGGCGTTCCTCCGCGCGAAGCTGTTCGAGCCGCGGCGCCGGCTCCACGGGGCCCGCTACCTGCCCCGAAACGCCGAGATCGTCCTCGGCGTGTGCGTGCTGGCGTTCCTGATCGCGGTGCCCGCGTTCGCCGGTTTCCGGATCTCCGCCTGGACAGAGTCGATCGCGATCCTGGTGCTGCTGCTGTCGCTCGGCCTGCTCGTGCGGATATCCGGTCAGGTGTGCCTGTGCCAGATGGCGTTCGCCGCCATAGGCGTGTCGGCTTTCGCCGCCCTGACCAACCACGCCCACCTGCCGTGGCTGATCGCACTTCTGATCGCCGGCCTGGCCCCGATCCCGTTCGCGCTGGTGCTCGCGATCCCGGCCCTCCGGCTGTCGGGGCTGTACCTGGCTCTCGGAACCTTCGGGTTCGGTTACGCCATCCTCAACATGTTCTACCAGACCAACCTGATGTTCGGCCCGGGCGAGGCGGGGCTGGCCATCCCGACCCCCGCGGCCCTGTTCAACTTCCTGAACCCCAACGACCTCTACTACCTCCTGCTGGTCTTCGCGCTGGTCGCCACCGCCGTTGTCGTGGGGCTCGAACGGACACGCGCAGGCCGGCTCCTGCACGGGATGGCGGACAGCCGCGTGGGCCTGGAGACGCTCGGGACGAGCGTCGGCAGCCTGCAGATGCTCATATTCGCGCTGTCGGCGTTCGTCGGGGGCATCGCGGGCGTCCTGATCGGCGTGGCGTACGGCGCGGTCAGCGGCACCTCTTACTGGCCGGACACCTCGCTGCTGTACTTCGTGGTGCTCGTGATCATCGTCGGGCGCGCGCCGTGGTTCGCGCTCGTCGCCGCGCTGGGCGTCGCCGTGCTGCCCACCTTCTACCAGGGGAACTTCAACTACTACCTGCAGATCGTGTTCGGTGCCTCGGCCATCCTCGTCGGCGTGGGCTTCCAGCTGAAGACGCCGCCGGCCGTGGCCCAGATGCTGCGCTTGGTCGGCACGAGGGTCCGCGGCCAGGCGGCGGCCGGGGCCGCAGGCCCGCCCGAGGACCTCGCGACCGTGGTCGAGGCCGCGGCGCCCGCGGCCGCGAAGGGCGGCGCCGCGGTCCGGCGGAAGGGTGACGAGCGCACCCGGGAGGGCGCCGGCGCGCTCGAGGTCACGGACGTCGTGGTCACGTTCGGCGGCCTGGTCGCGGTGAACCAGGTGTCGCTGGAGGCGCCGCTCGGCCAGATCACCGGCCTCATCGGGCCCAACGGGGCCGGCAAGACCACCCTGTTCAACGTGTGCTCCGGCCTGCAGCAGCAGAAGACCGGCACGGTGCGGTACGCGGGCCAGGAGATCTCCCGTCAGAGCCCCTCGTGGCGGGCGCGCCACGGCCTGGGACGCACGTTCCAGCAGATGGAGCTGTTCGACTCGATGACGGTTGAGCAGAACGTGCGGCTCGGGCGGGAGGCCCGCCTGGCCGGCATCCGGCCCACCCACCTGGTGTGGTCCAGGCGGGGCCAGCGCCACGACATCGACGGCAAGGCCGAGAACGCCATGGGGATATGCGGCCTGGAACGGATCAGCAACCGGACCGTCGCCGACCTGTCCACCGGCGATCGCAGGCTCGTTGAGCTGGCTCGCTGCATCGCCGCGGACTTCGACCTCCTGCTTCTGGACGAGCCGTCCTCGGGCCTGGACGCCGCGGAAAGCCAGCGTTTCGGCGCGGCCCTGCAGAGCCTCGTGAGCCAGCAGGGCACCGGCATCCTGCTTATCGAGCACGATATCGAGCTGGTCGTGCGGGTCTGCGAGTACATCCATGTCCTGGACTTCGGAAAGAAGATCTTCGAGGGACCGCCAGCCGAGGTGCGCCGGTCGCGGGAGGTCCAGGCGGCCTACCTCGGCGTCGTCGAGGAGCCGGTCTGATGCCAGCTGACGCGAGCCGCAACGGAGCCGGCGGGGCCGCGCGCCAGCCCGCCCTCGAGCTGACGGACATCACCGCCGGATACGGCGAGTTCACGGCGCTGTGGAACGTGTCCGTCGAGGTCCCCGCGGGCTCCGTGGTGGCGCTGATCGGCCCGAACGGCGCGGGCAAGACCACGTCGCTGAGGGTCGCCTCGGGCCTGCTGCGCCCGGCCAAGGGCCAGGTGCTGCTCGGCGGAACGGACGTCACCCGGCAGTCCGCCGGTGCCCGCGCTCGCGGCGGTCTCTGCCTGATCCCCGAGGGGCGAGGGATCTACCGCTCGCTGACGGTCAAGGAGAACCTGCAGCTGCACGCGCGGACCGGCGGGTCATCAGCCTCCATCGAGCCAGCCATCGACGCGTTCCCCGTCCTCGGCTCGCGTCTCGGGCAGCGCGCCGGGTCCCTGTCCGGGGGCGAGCAGCAAATGCTCGCCGTCTCGCGCGCCTATCTCACCGATCCGAAGGTCGTGCTGCTCGACGAGCTGTCGATGGGGCTGGCTCCGATCGTCATCAACGAGATCCTCGCCTCGATCGACAGGCTCATCAAGTCCGGGGTCTCCGTGCTCATCGTCGAGCAGTTCGTGCAGCGCGCCCTGGAACTCGCCGATCTCGTCGTGATCCTGGCCAAGGGGGTCGTGGTCTTCCGCGGGCCCGCCAAGGAGATCACGGAGGAGCGCCTCGCCGGCCTCTACCTCGGTACGAAGGCGTAGTGACCTCGTCAGGACTCTTGTCATGATAAGTGTAATGATCTAACTTATAGAGTTAAAGGATGGATGACCCGGACAAGGAGTCATCGAAACGTTGGCGGCATACCGGGAGGTCCCCCGCAACCCACCCGGTCGGGCCGTACAGCATCGCTCATGGCTGCAGGGGGGCGACGCCTGCACACACTGCCACCGGCAGCAGCCATTGATTCGTCACACCGCACTCGAGAAGTGCGCCGGAAGAGTAGGGCGAAGATGACATCACTCGTCAACGGAGCGCGAAGATGAAGTCACCTGTCAAGCGGCCTTCGCTGGCCGCCTCGATCGTCGCCGTGGTGGTGGCGGTCTGCCTGGCGGCGTGTGGATCCTCGGGCTCGGGGGGTTCCTCGGGCGGCTCGAACAGCACGTTCACGATCGGCGTCGTCGGCTCGTTCAGCGGCGTCCTGGCCAGCTCCTTCGGGGGCATCGAGCCCACGCTTGTCGCCTGGCAGAAGTGGACCAACGCGCACGGAGGCGTCGGCGGCCACCCCGTGAAGATCGTTCTGGACGATGACGCGGCCTCGGCATCGACGTCGCTCACGGACGTCCGCCAGCTTGTGGGCCAGGACCACGTGTCCGTGCTCGTCGACGCCTCGGGCGTCGACAGCACCTGGGTGTCCTATATCGACTCCGCCAAGGTTCCGGTCATCACGATCAACGGCAACATTCTGTCGTCGGAGTGGTTCACCGACGGGCCGGCGCTGATGACGTACCAGGCGCTGGGGTCCTTCGCCGTAGCCAAGGCCGAAGGCGGTACGAAGCTCGCGTTCCTCTACTGCGCCGACGTCGCGGCCTGCACGCAGCAGGTGGGGTCCGCCAAGAGCCTGGCCAGCGACGCCGGGCTCAAGATGGTCTATTCGAGCGCGGCGGCGGCCAACGCCCCGACGTACGCACCCGTGTGCCAGGCTGCCAAGGCGGCCGGCGCCAACGTGCTCAACGTCTATGGCCCGGTCTCGCTCCAGGTGAACGTCGCCAACGCCTGCACGCAGGAGGGAGACAAGTTCATCGTCATCTCCTCGTCGCTGAACTTCACCAACTACTGGCTGAAGTATCCGTCGCTGAATGGCGCCGTCGAGGATGACCCCGACTTCCCGGTGGCGTACGACGGCAACGCAGCGGCGCAAGCGTTCCACAAGGCAATGCAGCAATACGAGCCCTCCGAGGTCACCAATGTGAACTACGGCGAGGGAAACGCCGTGGCGTGGGTCGTGATGCAGGAAGCGGCTCAGGCGCTGAAGAACTCCGGGGTGTCGAAGAGCGCAACGATAAGCGCGAGCGACATCACGAACGGCCTTTACAAGATGGACGGCAACACGCTGGGCGGGCTTGCACCGCCGCTGAAGTTCAGCAGCTCGGACACGGGCCAGAGCATCAACTGCTGGTACACGATGGCGATCCAGAACAGCAAATTCGTGGCTCCGGTCGGCCTGAAGCTCAGCTGCTACAACAAGCCGCTTTCTTAACGGGGTTACCCATACCCGGCGGCACGCGGCGCCCGGACCGGGAAACTGCATCTCCGGGCGTCGCTCCGCCGGTGGTACGGGTGGCGTTAAGTGCCAGAAAGGATCGAGAGTGGCGATCGACACCGGAGGGCTTGACGGTCGGATCACAGAGGAGGCGGTAGCGGAACTGCGAGCCCGTATCGGGGTTCCGACGCCGAGCGCGCCGTGGAATTCGGAAGCCACCTACGACAACATCTGGCACTTCGCCCTCGGCGTCGGCGATGACAACCCGCTGTGGTGGGACCGGAGGTACGCCACCGAGCACACGAGGTGGGGCCGGCAGTTCGCGTCGCCGACCTTCCTCAACAGCTGTCAGCGCAACGGCCCGGTTGACGGCCGTCCTCCGGGGTCGCTGGCGGAGTTCGAGACGCTCACCGGGGTGATGGGCGTCTGGTCGAGCGACCGGTGGGTGTGGCGCAGGCCGACGTGGGCCGGCGAGCGGGTGCAGCCCACCGCCGAGCTGCATGAGGTTCGCGAGCTGGAAACCCGTTTCGGCGGCAGGTCGCTCGCGCACGTGAAGAAGACGACGTTCCGGGGCGACGACGGCGACGTGATGGCCGAGCTGTACACAACGCTGCTCAGGTTCGAGCGGGCGAGCAACCGGGAGCGGGCCAAGTACAAGGATGTGCAGCCCGCGCGGTACACCGAGGAGGACGTCGCCCGGTTCCACGAGCAGTACCAGGGAGAGCCGGGACGACGCCGCGGCGCCGACACCCGGTACTGGGACGACGTCCAGGAGGGCGAACCGCTCCTGACGATCCTGAAGGGTCCCATCACGCTCACCAACATCGTGGGCTGGTGCATCGGCTGGGGGTCTCCGTACTGCCAGACGAACCGCATCGCATACCAGTGCCTGCACGACAACCCCGGCGCCCGGCTGACCAACCCCGAGACCGGCATCGAGGACACGCTCGCCGGCGGCCACTGGGACGGGTACCTGGCACGCATGGGCGGGATGCCGGCAGAGTACGACGTCGGCGGGATGAGGATCAGCTGGCTGGCGCACCTGCTGAACGACTGGGCGGGTGACGACGCGTTCATCCGCGAGCTCAACGTTCGGCTCCGGCGGCCGAACCTGCTCGGCGACGTCAACTGGCTGACCGGCACCGTATGGAAGAAGGATCCGCGCGTCAGCGACGAGATCACGTGCCTGGGCGGCGCGCCGTACGGCTCGGTGACGTGCAACCTGACCGCTACCAATCAGCGAGGAGAGACGACGGCGAGTGCGGTGGCCACCGTGGTGCTGCCGCGGAAGCAGGGGGCTGCGGCACGGTGAGCGCTACCAGTGTGGAACCGGGCGAGCCGCGCGGGCTACTGCACGAGCGGCTACTCGAGGCCGCGAAGCGGTACGCAACGATGCCGATGATCTACGCCAGCTCGGGCGGGGTCAGGCAGCGCACGCTCGGTGACGTGATCGAGGAGGGCACCCGCGCCGCCGCCGGCCTGGTGCGGCTCGGGCTGCGCCAGGGCGATGCGGTCGTCGCGCAGGTGCCGAACTGGCCCGAGGGCGGGGCGCTGCTCTATGCCAGCCTGCTCCTGGGCCTGCGCATCGTTCCCGTGATCCACATCTACGGGAGTGCCGAGCTCACCGAGATAGTGCGCCAGACCGGCGCCAAGGCATACGCTGCGCCCGCGCAGTGGCGCCGCATCGACTTCGCCGAGCGCTCGGCGGCAGTCGGCAGATGCGAGACGATCGAGCACGTCATCTCGATAGGCGGCGAGGCGGATTTCGCCGACGTCGCGTGGGACCGCCTCATCAACGGCTCCAGCCCGGAGCCGCGGGCCGCTGCCCAGGACCCGCGGGATGTGTGCCTGGTGTCGTTCACCTCCGGCACGACGTCGCGTCCAAAGGGCGCGCAGCACACCCATCACTCGCTGCTGAGTGAGGTGACGCTCAGGCTTGCCGGCGCCGCCGACCGTCGGGAGATGGCGTATCTTGGCGCGCAGCCGGCCGGGCACATAGCCGGACTGCTTGGCTTCCTCAGGCCCGCGCTGGCCGGCGCGAGGCGCTCCGCCTTCCTCGACGCGTGGGACGCCGGCCTGGCCCTCGAGCTCATCGAGCGGTACCACCTCACCGCGACCACGGGACCGCCTTTCTACCTGTCCACGCTGATCAGGGAGGCAGGCCGGGCCGGTTACCGGCTGCAGATCCGCGACTGGGTGTCGGGCGGCGAGCGCGTCCCGGCCGACCTGATCGAGGAGGCCGACGCGGCGGGCATCGCGGCTTTCCGCTGTTACGGCTCGACGGAACATCCCACGGTGTCGACCTCACTCCCCACGGACCCGCTGCGGCGCCGCGCGCACACCGACGGGATCCTCCTGCCGGGAGTGCGGATCCGCATCGTGGACGACGACGGCCGGGAGGTAGGTGCCGGCGGGGAAGGCGAGATCCTCACCTGGGGCCCGGACCTGTTCGCCGGTTACCTGGACCGGGCCCACACTGCGGCCGCGTTCACCTCCGACGGGTTCTACAAGACCGGGGACGTCGGCCGGCTTTCGGCCGAGGGCGTCCTGGTGATCACAGACCGCAAGAAGGACATCGTCATCCGCGGCGGTGAGAACATCTCCTCCCGCGAGGTGGAAGACATCCTGCTGCGCCACCCGGATGTCAGGGACGCGGCCGTGGTCGCGGTCCCGGACCGCCTCTACGGCGAGAGGGTGTGTGCGTTCCTCATCCTCGAATCCGGCGCGGATCTCTCGCTCGAGGGCGTGCGCGGGCACTTCGAGCGGGCTGGGGTCGCCAAGCAGAAGACGCCCGAGCGGCTGGAGATCGTCGACGACTTCCCCCGGACGCTCGTCGGGAAGATAAGGAAGGGCGAACTGCGGGTGCGTGCTGCCGCCCTGGCCAGCGGGAGCGCCGCCGTGAAGGACCCAGCGTGACGGAGGATACGTTCGACCTCCGGAGACAGCTCCGCACGATCATGACGCTCGACCCGTCGGCACCCGCGCTGCAGTTCGCCGGCCGCTGGTTCACGTGGTCCGACCTGTCGGGTGCCGCCGACCGCATCGACGAGCTGCTCAACGCCGCCGGGATCGGGACCGGGTCGGCGGTCGGCATCGTGCTGCGGAACTGCCCGGAGGCGGTGGCGGCGCTGCTGGCCGTCATCTCGACCGGAAGGGCCGTGCTGAGCCTCAGCCCGATCCAGCCCCGGGCGGCGCTGCGTGCCGACGTCGAGGCGCTTCGCCCGCCCGCCGTCATCGCGGGCCGGGCCGACTGGACACCGGAACTGCGCGACGGAGTGCGCGGCGCGCAGGCCATCGGCATCACCCTGGAGGTCGGCGGCGGCGAGGTCAAGTACGTCGAGGGCAGCGACCACCTCGGCACTGGCGCCTTCTACGAGACCGACGGCAAGACGGCCGTCGTGATGCTCACGAGCGGGACCACCGGGCCGTCCAAGCGCGTCCGGCTCAGCTACGCCAGCCTGGAGGCTTCCCTCACCGGCGTCTCCCACTACCAGTCCCGCGACGCGATCAAGCCGGCCCTGAAGGACACCACCGTCGTCCAGTGGACCCCGCTGGTCCACATCAGCGGGCTATGGAGCGTGCTCTCGACGGTGATCGAAGGGCGGAAGATCTCGCTGATGGAGCGTTTCGACGTCAGCACCTGGGCCGCGCGCATGCGGGAGCACCGCCCGAAGACGGCGTCGCTCCCGCCCACCGCGATGCGCATGGTGCTCGATGCCAACGTCCCGAAGCCCATCCTGGCCAGCCTGCGGGCGGTGCGATCCGGAACGGCGCCCCTGGACCCGGCGATGAAGCGCGAGTTCGAGTCGCGATACGGGGTGCCGGTCCTCATCGTGTACGGGGCGACGGAGTTCGCCGGGGCGGTGGCGGGCTGGACGCTGCGCGAGCACGAGCGGTTCGCCCAGCAGAAGGCGGGCAGCGTGGGGCGGGCGCATCCCGGCATCGAGGTGCGCGTGGTCGACGCCGGGACCGGGCAGGAGCTGCCCACCGGCACGGCAGGCGTCCTGGAGGCGAAGTCATCGCAGCTGCCCGGCCCGGACTGGGTCCGCACGACCGACCTGGCCCGCATCGACGAGGACGGGTTCATCTGGCTCGAGGGCCGGGCCGACGACGTGATCATCAGGGGTGGCTTCAAGGTGCCGGCGGCCGCCGTGGCCGACGTGCTTCGCGAGCACGAGGGGGTACTGGACGCGTCGGTCATCGGCCTTCCGGACGCCCGGCTCGGCGCGGTACCGGTGGCCGCCGTCGAACTTCGGCCCGGCAGCGGGGACGTCACGCCCGAGGAACTGCTGGGGCTGCTCCGCAGCCGGCTCCCGCCGTACCAGGTGCCGGCGCGCATCCTGATCGCCGACGCGCTGCCGCGGACCCCGTCCATGAAGATCAGCCAGCCCGGCGTCGCCGCGATGTTCGCTGCCTAGCAGGCGGGGAGGGAGACCGATGGAGTACACCACGATCACACACGAGGTCGCCGACCACGTGGCGACGGTGACGCTGAACCGGCCTCACAAGCTCAACGCCTTCAACCAGCGGATGTGTGACGAGTTCGCCGACGTGTGGCAGCGGACCCGCGACGACGACGACGTGCGTGTCGTCGTGCTGCGGGCCGCCGGAGAGCGGGCGTTCTGTACCGGGGTCGACGTCAGGGAGCGGCTGCACCGGCCGGACAACATGTGGAGCTTCCAGGATCCCGGCAAAAAGCTCAGCCCGAAGGTGAACGAGGTCTGGAAGCCAGTCGTCTGCGCCGTGCACGGCATGGCGGCCGGCGGCGCGTTCTACTGGATCAACGAGTCCGACATCGTGATCTGCTCCGACGACGCGGCGTTCTTCGACCCGCACGTGACCTACGGCCAGACCGCGGCGCTGGAACCCATCGGGCTCAGCCGGCGGATCCCGCTCGGCGAGGTCCTGCGCATCGCGCTGCTGGGCCTGGACGAGCGCATGTCCGCCCGGCGCGCTCTCGAGATCGGGCTGGTGTCAGAGGTCGTGACCAGGGACCGGCTCTGGGTTCGGGCCCGCGAGATCGCCCTGATCATCGCGCGGAAGCCGCCCGCCGCCATCCAGGGCACCGTGAAGGCCATCTGGCAGTCCCTTGACATGACCCGCTCGCAGGCGCTGCAGATGGGGCTTTCCTACACGCAGCTAGGCAACCCCATCGGCACCGCGGAGGTGGACCGGGACAGCGTCGTCCGCCCGGAGATCCGGCTGCGATGAGCGGGATCGGCTAGGGAGGCGCCGGTGGACTTTGGCTTCAGTCCCGAAGACGAGGCATTCCGTCACGACCTGCGGGACTTCCTGGAGAGTCACCCCGCTGGCCGGTCACCGCGTGACCGGGCCGGCCGCCTGACCTGGCAGCGGCAGTACCAGGCGACGCTGGCCGACGCCGGGTACGCCGCCCCCGCCTGGCCCGCGGAATGGGGCGGGATGGACCTGCCGCTCACCCAGCAGCTCATCTATCACGAGGAGATGACGCTGGCCCGGGCCCCGGGGCCGCCCACGCCGAACGTCAACATCGTCGGCCCAACGATCATCCTGCACGGCACCCAGGCCCAGAAGGAGCGGTATCTGCGCCCGATGATCCGGGCGGAGGAGCTGTGGTGCCAGGGCTTCTCCGAACCGGACAGCGGCTCCGACCTCGCGAGCCTGCGGACGCGGGCCGACCGCGACGGCGACGGCGACGAGTACGTCGTCAACGGGCAGAAGGTCTGGACGAGCGGGGGCCCGGTCGCCGACTGGATATTCGCGCTGGTCCGGACCGGGACGCCGGAGTCACGCCAGCACGGCATCAGTTACCTGCTCATCGACCTGAAGACACCGGGCGTTACGGTCAAGCCGATCCGGGACATGTCCGACCGGAAGCACTTCTCCGAGGTGTTCTTCGACGACGTGCGCGTCCCCGTGCAGAACCGCGTCGGCGACGAGAACGGCGGGTGGGCGATCGCCCGGACCAGCCTCGGGCACGAGCGCTCCACGGCGTTCGTGGCCGCTCAGCACCGTTACCGGCGCATCGTCGACGAACTCGCCGACCTCGCCCGCGACATCGGCGTGATCCGGGACCCGCTGATCCGGCAGAAGCTGGCGCGAGCCGAGATCGACGTGCGGCTGCTCGGGCTGAACGGGCTCAGGGTTCTGTCGGACGTGCTCCGCACCGGCGAGCCCGGACCCGCGTCGTCGGTCACGCGGCTGTTTCACGGCGAGTTCGAGCGCCGGCTGCACGAGGTCGCCCTCGACGTGATCGGCGCCAGAGCACTCCTCGGCGCGAGCGATCCGCGGTCGGTCCAGGACGGTCGCTGGGTGTGGGGCTTTCTGCGCACCCGGGCATCCACCATCGGGGCCGGGACGGCCGAGATCCAGCGGAACACGATCGCCGAGCGAGTGCTCGGGCTGCCGCACGAACCCACGACCGGTCACGAGAGCTGAGGACACACGGTGGACCCACGGCTCGACGCTGACCAGCGGTTCTTCCACAGCACCACGCGGCGCTATCTGGAGTCACGGATGCCGACGGCGGAGGTACGGCGGCTGGCGGCCACCCCGGACGGCTTCGAGCGGCCGTGGTGGGCCGGCGGGGCAGAGCTCGGCTGGACGTCCTTCCTGGCCGGCGACGAGGCAGGCGGCGGCAGCCTGTCCGGCAACGGCACGGCCGACCTGGCGATCGTCGCGGAGGAGTTCGGGCGGTCCGTCGCGCCGGGACCACTGATCGGCACGAACGTGGTGCTCGCGGCCATCTGCTCGCCCCGCGCCGGTGACGCCCACGCCGACCCGGCCAGGCAGCTTCTGTCCGGTGCGGCAACCGGCGCCTGGGCGGTGGACGACGAGGGTCACGCGTGGGCGCCCGAGGACCCGCAGCTGGCCGCGCGCGCCGGCGCAGACGGTTTCGTGCTCGCCGGGCGGAAGGTGCGGGTGGAGTACGGTGCCCAGGCTGGCTGGTTCCTGGTGAGCGCGCAGGTCGACGGGCGGCCGACGCAGTTCCTCGTGCCCGCCTCGGCGCCCGGCGTCGAGGTCGAGCCGCTGGAAACGCTCGATCTCGTGCGGCGGTACGCCGACGTGGCATTCCACGACGTCCGGGTGCCCGCAACGGCGGCCGTCGGCGACGTCGGCGGCGCCGCCGATGCGCTCGCCCGGCAGGTGCAGATCGTGGCCGTGCTGCAGTGCGCGGAGATGGCGGGTGCGGCGGACCGCACCCTGGCCATGGCCGTGGCCTGGGCGGAAGACCGCTACACGTTCGGTCGGCCGCTCAACTCCTATCAGGCGCTGAAGCACCGCTTCGCCGACATGAAGGTCGCGGTCGAGGCGAGCCACGCGACGACGACGGCGGCCGCCCACGCGGTCGGGCAGGGGAGCGGGGACGCCGCCCGGCTGGCCTCGGTAGCCAAGGCCTACGTGGGGCGGGCCGCCGTCGAGGTGGGTCAGGAATGCGTGCAGATGCACGGGGGCATCGGGCTCACCTGGGATCACGATCTCCACTTGTACCTGCGCCGGCTGACCACCGACCGGGTGGTCGGCGGAGCGCCACGCGATCACGTCCGCAGGCTGGGGTGCTGGGCCATCGAAAGAGAAAAGCATGACTGACGCAGAGGTGAAGCAGGCCCGGAAGCCCGAGGAGAGCGTGGCGTCCTTCCAGGCCCGGGCCCGGGCCTGGCTGGCCGGCAACATGCCGCGGCTTCGGGAGGGCTGGAACCTCATCCGCGAGGACGACGACCGGGCGAGCCAGTCCAGGGAGCTGCAGCGGCGGCTGTGGGACGGCGGCTTCGCCGGCATCTGCTACCCGCGCGAATACGGCGGTCTCGGCCTGCCGGTCGAGTACCAGCACGCGTTCGACGCGGTGGCGCAGGGATACCAGCTCCCGGTCATCTTCTCCACGCCGACCCACTCGATCATCGGGCCCTGCCTGCTCGACTGCGCCTCGGAGGCGCAGAAGCAGCGCTACATCCCCGCCTTCCTGCGCGGCGACGAGCTGTGGGTCCAGTTCATGTCCGAGCCGCGCGGCGGGTCGGACATGGCCGGGGCGACGACGCGGGCGACGCGCGACGGCGACGTCTTCGTGCTCAACGGATCGAAGATCTGGAGCACGTTCGCCTACCGGGCCGACTTCGCCATCGCCCTCGTCCGGACGAACTGGGACGCGCTCAAGCACCGCGGCCTGACCATGCTGATCGTCCCGATCCACCATCCCGGGATAACCGTTCGCCAGATCACGATGGTGGACGGGAGCGTTGAGTTCTGCCAGGAATTCTTCGACGACGCGATCATCGGTGTCGAGAACGCCGTGGGCGCGGTGAACGGCGGCTGGACGGTCGCCAGCCGGCTGCTGTTCCACGAACGCGCCGCGGTCGGCGGGTCGTCGCCGTACCTCAGCGTCAAGAACCTGCACAGCGGCGCCCCGCTGGAGCCGTTCGGCCAGCTCGCCCGGCGTGCGGGCCGGATGGACGACCCTGACCTGGCCGAGTTCCTCGGCGAGGAGGAAGTGCTCAGCACCGTCCAGCAGCAGCTCGTCGAGCGGACAGCGGCCAGCGCGCGGACCGGGCAGGCATCCGAGCACGCCGGGACGATGCCCCGCCTGTTCACCGGCGTGTCTCTCGCCCAGCGCGCCACGATGGCGCTCGATCTGGCCGGGGCCGAGGCCGCGGCCTGGCGGCCGGGCCGCGCCGGCCGTGACACCGGCGTCGACTTCGTGCAGCGGCAGGCCCGGTCCATCGGCGGCGGCACCACCGAGATGGCACGCAACATCATCAGCGAGCGCGTGATGGGCATGCCCAGAGAGCCCTCACCCGACCGCGAGGTCCCGTTCAGCCAGGTGCCGAGGGGAAAGGTGCAGTAGCGAGGACGATGGCAGGGCAGCTGACGACCGAACAGCACGAGATGGCGCGGGTACTCGAGCGGCTTCTCGCGGCGCGTGACGACCCTCGCGGGTTCCTGGACGGCGGGCCGGCGCTCGACGCCGCAACCTGGCGCCAGCTCGCGGACCTCGGCTTCCTCGGGCTCTTGCTGCCGGAGAGCGCCGGCGGCCCCGGCGGCTCGGTGCTGGACGAGGCGATCCTCGCTGAGGCGCTCGGACGGGCCGGTGCCGCCGTTCCGGTCGTCACCACGGCCGTGGCCGCGGCGGTCCTGGCAGCCTTCCCCGGCGGCGACGCGGCGAGGTCGCTGACGGCGCGGTTCAGCGGCGGCGGCGACGTGGTGGCGGCCGGCATCTCGGCCGCGACCGGGTTCGACCTCCCCATAGCCGTCCAGGATTCGGCAGGAGGCCCGCTGCTTACGGGCGAGGCGGGAGACCTCATCGAGGGAGCGGCCGCCACCGTGCTGCTGCTCCCGGTCCGCCGCGACGGCGGCACGGCATGGTACGCAGTCGAGCTCGCCCGTGCCGAGGCCCGCGAGCAGCCGTCGCTCGATCCCAGCCAGCGCCTGCTCGCGCTGACCCTCAGCCAGACTCCCGCGGCCGCAGTGGGGTGGGCACCGGACGCAAGCCCGCCCGGCCGGATTGCCGGCAGCCTCGCGCTCACCCTGCTCGCCGCCGAGGCGACCGGCGCCGCGGCTCGCGCGCTGGAACTGACCGTGCGCTGGGCGAAGGACCGCGAGGCGTTCGGCCACCCGATCGGCTACTTCCAGGCGATCAAGCACCGGCTGGCCGAGATGCTCGTTCTCGTCGAGAACGCCCGGTCGGCCACGTACAACGCCGCCTGGGCGATCGACGCGGGCCGCCCCGACGCCGCGGTCGCGGCGCACATGGCGAAGGCCATGGCCACCGAGAACGCGGTGCGGATCGTCCACGACGCGATCCAGTCGCACGGCGGGATCGGGTTCACCTGGGAGCACGACCTGCACCTGTACCTGCGCCGCAGCAAGAGCTGCGCGCTGGTCCTCGGGGACCCCGACGAGCACTTCGAGGCGGTGGCGGCCGCCCTTCTCGGGCCGCTGCCCGCCGCCGGGAGGGCGGCTGCCCGGTGACCGACTTCGGCTACCTCCTCGACACCGCCGCGGACACCGAGTTCCGCGCCGAATTCCGCGCGTGGCTCGACGAGCACCTCCCCAGCGGCTGGGGCCAGGGAGACTCGGCCGTTCCGCGCGACCCGCGGGACCGTCGCGCGTTCCTGCGGGACTGGCAGGCCGAGATGGCGCGGGACCGCTGGGTCGCGATCCACTGGCCGGTGGAGCACGGCGGGCGCGGCGCCACGCTGGCGCAGCAGGTCGTGTTCGCTTCCGAGCTCGCCGCGCGCGGCATTCCCCAGATCCTCGGCCACCGCGGCCTCAGCATCGTCGGCCCGACGCTGATCAGGCACGGGACCGCCGAGCAGAAGGACCGCTTTCTGGAGCGGATCCGCTACGGCCAGGACCTGTGGGCGAGCGGGTTCTCGGAGCCCAGCGGCGGGTCGGACCTGGCCGCGCTGCGGACGCGCGGCGACGTGCGTGACGACCATCTGATCGTCAACGGGCAGAAGATCTGGACCTCGAGCGCGCACTGGTGCAACTGGATCTACACGCTCGTGCGGACCGACCCCGGCGCGCCCAAGCACCACGGCATCTCCGCGATCGTGCTGCCGCTCGACTCGCCGGGCATAACGGTCAGGCCGATCCGGCAAATAACCGGGAACGCCGAATTCAACGAGGTGTTCTTCGACGACGTCGTGGTCCCGATCGGCAACGTGATCGGCCCGGTGAACTCGGGCTGGCAGGTCAACAGGACGACGCTGTCGCACGAGCACTTCACGCTGTTCATCGCCGCGCACGCGCGCCAGTCCAGCAGCCTTGACAAGATAATCAGCCTCGCGGCGGACACCAAGGGGCCGTCCGGACGGGCCAGATCCGAGGACCCGATGCTGCGCAACCGCATCGCCCGCGCGTGGTGCAAGACGCAGGTGCTCATGATCAACGGCCTGCGCAACGTGGCCCGCATCGAGGGCGGCTCGGATCCGGGCCCGGAGGGATCGATCTCCAAGCTATTCGGCCAGGAGGCGCAGAAGGAGCTGTTCGAGCTGGCCATCGACGTCTGCGGCAGTGCCGGCGTGCTGGACCGCGGCGCGGACGGAGCCATCGGGCGCGGCCGCTGGCTGTACGGGTACCTGTCGTCGCGGGCCGCCACGATAGGCGGCGGCACCAGCGAGATCCACCGGAGCAAGATCGCCGAGAACGTCCTCGGGATGCCCAAGGACTCAGGAAGAGAAGCCGACTGATGGACCCGCTGGCCGACCGCGCCACCGACGAGACGCTCCCGCTCGGGGACATCCGCGTGATCGAGATGGGCTTCGGCGTCGCCGGGCCGTTCCTGGCGCGGAACCTGGGCCACTTCGGCGCTGACGTCATCCGGGTCGAGTCCGCCCGCCGCCCCGACTCGCTCCGGCTCGGCGGCGCCGGATGGCTCCCGCCCGAGGTGGACACCGCGATCCGCAGGGATACCCGGCCCGCCATCGACTTCTCGTCCGGCGGCAAGCGCAGCATCGGCCTCGAGATCGACACCGCCGCCGGGCGCGCCGTGTTCGACAAGCTGATCGCCACCGCCGACGTGTTCGTGACGAACTTGAGCGCGAACGTCCTGCCGCGGCTCCGGATCACCTACGACGACCTCCGCGACATCCGGGGCGACATTGTCCACATCAGCCTGACGTCGTTCGGGTCCGGAGCCGGGCCGTACGCCCGGTACCGGACGTGGGGGCACAACCTGACCGCGGCCGTCGGCCTGGACAGCCAGATCGGCTGGCCGGACCGCGGCCCCGGCCAGCTCGCCATGGCCTATCCCGACTACGTATCCGCGCACACCGGCACCGCCGCGGTGCTCGCCGCGCTGCTTCGCCGCGATCTCACCGGCCAGGGGTGCCAGATCGAGCTGTCACAGTTCGAGATGGCGGCGTCCTGTCTCGCGCCCGGCATGATGCAGACGCAGATGCGGGGCACTGACGCCGGCCAGCCTGGCAACGGGATGCCCGGCGTGTGCCCGCACAGCATCTACCCGAGCCGCGGCGAGGACCGATGGGTCGCGCTCTCCGTCACCGACGAGGCGATGTGGCGCGGGCTGTGCCGCGCGGAGGGACTCGAGGAACTCGCTCAGGACGACCGCTTCGCGACCCTGGCCGCCCGCCTGGAGAACGAGAATGACCTCGACGAGATCCTCGGCCGGTGGACGAGCGCGAGAACCGACTGGGCGGCGGCCGCCGAACTCCAGCACTACGGCGTGGCCGCCGCGCCGGTCATGGACTCCTGGGACGTGCTCGGCGACGAGCACCTCGCCAGCCGCGACTTCTTCAGCGTGCTGCCCAGCCCCCGGTTCGGGCACGACCTCGTGTACGGGCAGGCGATGGCGCTGCGGTCGACCCCGCCGGTCGTGCGCAGCGCCGCCCCGGCGATGGGGCAGCACACCCGCGAGGTACTCGAGGGCCTGCTCGGGTACGCGCCCGCGGACGTCGACGGCCTGCTCGCGGCTGGGGTCTGCACCGAGATGACGGAGAGCCCCGTCGCGCTCGAGCGCCCGTACCGGCACTGGATCGACAAGCTCCTCCGGCTGCCGTGGCCGCCCGCCGCGTTCGACCCCTACCGGATCATCAGAGAGCAGGTCCGCGAGGCTTTCACCAGCACCGGCGAAGCGGACGCAACCGGAGAAGCAGACGGCACGGCGGCCGGAGGCCGCCGATGACCGGGACCGCCGGACCGCGCATGCTCGCGGGCCTGAGAGTCCTCGACCTCGCCGGCGACGCCCTCGCGTACGCGGGGCGGGTGCTCGCCGACCTCGGTGCCGACGTCGTGCTCGTCGAGAAGCCAGGAGGCGACGAGCGCCGCAGCCACCCGCCGGCCGGTGCCACGCCGGACGGCCGGATGGTGAGCGCCCACTTCGCCGCGATGGCGGCGGGCAAGCGATCGCTGACGCTGGACAGGGCGGCACCCGAGGGCCGGGAGATCCTGGAGGAGCTGCTCGGCCGTGCCGACGTGCTGCTGTCCACCGATGACGTCGACGACCTGTCGCGGGCCGGGCTGCTGCCCGCCGACGTGCTGCGGCGTCACCCGCGGCTCGTGTTCGCCTCGGCGACGCCGTTCGGGCTGCAGGGCCCGCGGCGCCGCTGGAAGGGGTCCGACCTGGTGGCGTGGGCGACCAGCGCGGCGATGCCCTCCCAGGGGGACCCGGACCGCGCGCCGCTCGCCCCGGCCGGCGGCCTGGCCGACACGGCATCGTCGGTGAACGCGCTGGCCGCCGTGCTGGTCGCGCTGCGCGCCCGGCGCCGGACCGGCCACGGTCAGCTCGTGGACATCTCGCGCCAGGAGGCGATGATGTCGTGCGCGATGGAGGCGGGCCCGCCCGTCGACCTCGACCTGGGCCGGCTGGCGATGCGCAACGGGAACCGCAAGCCCAACCCCCCGACCGGCCACTACCGGACCGCGGACGGCGCCGTGTCCCTGGTGGCGTTCATGGACCAGCACTGGGACGCGCTCGCCGCCTGGATACGCGACGAAACCGGCAACACCGAGGTGACGGACGACGGCCTGCGGGGGCCTCCCATCAACCGGCGTCACGTCGCGAAGCAGGTGGACGCGTGGATCGAGGAGCTCACCACCAGATACCGAAAGCAGGAGTTCGCCGACGCCGCGCAGGCTCGCGGCATCCCGTGCATGCCCGTCAACAGCCTGTCGGACCTGCTGCAGGATCCGCACCTCAGGGCCGCCGATGCGTGGACGGCGCTGGACATCAGCGGGTTCGGCCCGCTGCGGATCGTGAAGCCCCCGCTGGTGTTCGACGGCCAGCGCGCCGACGCGGGCTCGGTGCCGGAACCGGGCGCCGACACCGACGCGATCCTGCGGGCGGACCTGAGCGCGAGCGACGGGCAGATCGCGCGGTGGCGCGCCGAGAAGATCGTGTGAGACCACGCGGGCCCATGAACATCGACTCCGGCACCGGCACGATCCGGTCCTTCATCGAATCCGGCGTCGGCGTCATCGAGCTCAACCGGCCGGAACGCCGCAACGCGCTGCACCCCGAGATGTACGACGCGATTCCGCGGCTGGTCGAGCGGTACGGCTCCGACGACGCCGTCGGGTGCATCCTGCTGACCGGCGCCGGGACGGCGTTCTGCGCGGGCGGCGACGTGCGCGGGGGAGGGGACCGGCACCACAGCGGCGCGCCGCCGCACGATCGCCCGCAGGGGCGCGGCGATCCCCTCGCCCATCAGGCCCGCGCCGTTATCCTGCTGCAGGAGTCGCCGAAGATCACGATGGCGGCGCTGCCGGGGCCTGCCGTCGGGGCGGGCACCAGCCTCGCGCTCGCGGCCGATCTGCGCATCGCCGCGGAGTCGGCGAGCCTGATCACCGGCTGGGCGCGCCTGGCGTTCAGCGGCGACTTCGGCGGAACCTGGCTCCTCACCCGGATGCTCGGCGCGCCCCGTGCGCTGGCGGCTCTCGTCGACAACGCCACGATCTCGTCGGCCGAGGCGCTGGCGCTCGGCCTGTTCAACAAGGTCGTCCCCGACGAGCAGCTGCCTGCGGCCGCGATGGCGTGGGCGCGGTCGATCGCGGCCGGCCCGCGCACGGCGTTCGGCTTCATGAAGCAGAACGTTCGCGACGCGGCGCGGCTTTCCCTCAGCGAGGCCCTGCCGCTGGAGAGCGAGCGCCAGATGCTGACCCGCCGGACCGAGGACCACCGCGAGGCCGTCAAGCGCTGGCTGGCCGAGGCCGAAGCGCGACGCAGGGCGCGGCATGCCGGCGGCGATGATTAGGTCATGAAGCTCGGAGCGAACCTGATCCACGGCCCCGGGGACAAGGTGTCGGCGTTCGCCGCCCGGGCCGAGGAACTGGGCGTGCACTCGCTGTGGCGCGGCGAGGCGTACGCGGGCGACGCCGTGACGGCCATCGCCTGGGCGGCCGCTCAGACGTCGCGGATCGTCCTCGGCAGTGCCGTGATGCAGATGGCGGCGCGGACGCCGGCGATGACAGCGATGACCGCGCTCTCGCTGCACGAGCTCACCGGCGGCAGGTTCATCTGCGGCATCGGCATGTCCGGTCCCCAGGTTGTCGAGGGGTGGCACGGCGTGCCGTATACGCCGCCGCTGCGGACGACCCGGGAGTACGTCGCGATCATGCGCGCGATCTTCCGGGCGGAGTCGGCCGTCTCCTTCGACGGAGACGTCTTCCAGCTTCCCTACCGCGGTGATGGCGCGACCGGCCTCGGCAAGGCGCTGCGCCCCCGCACGTCGGCCGCCCCGGAGCTGCCCGTCTACGTCGCGGCGATCGGCCCGAAGAACGTCGCGCTCGCCACCGAGATAGCCGACGGGCTGCTCCCGATCCTGTGGAACCCGTACCGGGTCGCGGAAGGATTCGGCGACGCGCTCGCGCGCGCGCAGGCCGGAGTTCGAGATCGCGGCGACGGTTCCGGTGGCGGTCGGCCGGGACGTGGCGTCGTGCCGGGACAAGGTCCGCCCGTGGATCGCCGCGTTCGTCGGCGCGATGGGCGCACGGTCCCGCAACTTCTACAACGCTCTCGTCCGCCGCTACGGCTTCGGCGAGGCGGCCGAGAGCGTGCAGGAAGCGTTCCTGTCCGGGCGGCGCGCCGAAGCGGTGTCGCTGGTCCCGGACGAGCTCGTCGACGAGCTGGCGCTGGTCGGCGACCGGGCGCGCATCGCCGCCAGCCTGGACGCCTGGAGGGAATCGGGCGTGGACACGATCATCATCGCCTCGCCCACCGACGCGAGCATGCGGCTGATGGCCGAGCTCCTGGCCTGACGCTGCGATGACGCACGATGAGCAGGGGACGTGGGCGCTGGACCTCGACGGCTCGCTCATCGACCTGCTCACCGGGACGAGGCTCCGCCCGGGCGCCAGGGAGCTGGTCATGCTGCTGTGCGAGGCGGGCGTGCGGGTCGTGCTGTGGAGCGCCGGCGGATCCGGCTACGCGCAGGAGCGCGCGCAGCGCCTCGGGCTCGCCCCGTACGTGTCGGCGTACCACGACAAGGTGCGTTCCGGCACCGAGGGGCCCTGGCGCACCGGCCACATGCCAGCGGCCGACCGGCCGTCGGTGTGCGTCGACGACCAGCCGGAGTACTGCCCGCCGTCGGCGCGCGTGATCGCGGTCCGGCCGTACATAACGGAGGACGTCTCGGACACCGGTCTCGCCGCGGCGGTCGAGGCCGCCGAGCGCTGGGTGCGGGAGCGACGGGGATAGCCCGGTTGCCCGGCGTCCCGCACGCGCGTGCTCACATCCCGATGCGCGTGGCGAGCAGCTCGCGGTAGTGGGCGGGGTCGCCGAACAGCACCTCGGAGCTCTTTGCCCGCTTGAAGTACAGGTGCGCCGGATGCTCCCAGGTGAACCCGATGCCCCCGTGAATCTGGATGTTCTCGGCGGCGGCGTTGAAGTAGGCCTCCGAGCAGTAGCTTTTGGCGAGGCACGCGGCCACCGGCAGCTCGTCGCTGTCCTGCGCCGCCGCCCAGGCCGCGTAGTAGGCCGCCGACTTCGCGGACTCGACCTGCAGCAGCATGTCCGCGCATTTGTGCTTGATCGCCTGGAAGCTTCCGATGGGCTTGCCGAACTGAACGCGCAGCTTCGCGTACGCGACCGACATCTCCAGCACCTTCTGCGCGCCGCCGACCTGCTCGGCCGCCAGCGCCACGGCGGCCAGGTCGAGCATCCGCGACAGCGCCTCCCAGCCGCCGCCCTCGGGCCCCACCAGGCGCGCTGGCGCGCCCGAGAACGTGAGCCTGGCCTGCCTGCGCGTCATGTCCATGGTGGTCAGCGGCTCGGCGCCGAAGCCGTCCGCGCTGGAGTCGACCGCGAACACCGACACGCCCGCCGGGGCCCGGGCGGCGACGAGCACCAGGTCGGCGACGTGCCCGTCGGTGACGTAGAGCTTCTCACCGGAGAGCGTCCACGATCCCGGCCGGCCGGAGGCCTCCGTGAGGATCCCCGCGCCATCCCAGCGGCCGGAGCCCTCGGCCACGGCGACCGTCGCGATCGTCGTGCCCGCCGCGATGCCGGGCAGGTAGTCGGCGCATGCCGCCTCGTCGCCGGAGGCGAGCAGCAGGTTCGTCGCGAGCACGACCGTCGAGAAGTACGGCGAGCACAGCAGCGCCCGGCCCATCTCCTCGAGCACGACGATCAGCTCGACGTAGCCGTACCCCATGCCGCCATGGGCCTCGGGCACGATGAGGCCGAGCAGGCCGAGTTGCTCCGCCATCTGCTTCCAGACCGCGGGATCGTAGCCCTCGGCGGTCTCCATGAGCCGGCGCACCTCGCTCTCGGGGGACTTGTCCTCCAGGAACCGGCGCATGGAGACGCGCAGTTCTTCCTGCTCGTCACTGAAGCCAAAGTGCAACGGATCCCCCTCCGGGGCAGCGCGGCCTTCTCCGTCATAGCTTGTCTTGCTACTATCGTCTTAAAGATATCAAAGTAATAACTATCGTTCATGCGCCAGGAGCTGCCGTGCCGGACGCGCCCCGGGAGAATGAGCCGGAACGCGGCGCCGTCCGCTGGGATGGCGATGCCAACGGCTGGCTGGTGCGGTCCTACTCGGCGTGCCGCGCGATCGCGCGGGACGACGGCCGTCGCTGGCAGAAGGTGTTCCGCCCCGGCCTGAGCGAACCGGACCTGATCGAGATCTGGGGTGCCGGGAGCGCCAGCGGGATTACCTACGTGCCGAGCGGCGCGACCGCCAACCCGCCGGAACACGGCAGGCTGCACCGGTGGTGGATGCGGGCGCTGTCCCCGGAGGCGGTGGAGCCGTATCGCGCCGCGACGATCCGCCCGATCGTCGACCGCGCGCTCGGCCGGCTGGACGGCCGGGGCCGGGCCGATCTCGACGCCGAGCTGGCCCAGTGGATCCCGATCCGCGTGATCGCCGCGATCATGGGCCTCCCCGGTGACGCCGGCTTCCTCGACGAGTGCCGGCGACTGGTGCTGGCGGCAACGGCGGTGCGCGGCATGGCGACCGGGGAGCAGGGCGTCGTCCCGGCCGAGTCCACCGCTGCCTCGGTGCAGCTGCGTGAGCTGCTGCTGCCGCTCGTCCGCAGCCGGCGGGACGGGGCGGGGACCGACTTCATTAGCGACCTGTGGCGGCACGCGCCGCAGATCTTCGAGCCCGGCTGGGACGAGCTGACGATCGTCGCCAACGTGCGCATCATGTTCCAGGCCGGCACCCGCACCACCGCCAACGGCATGGCCAACCTGCTGTACATCCTGCTCACCCGCCCGGACGTGCGGGCCGCCGTCGCGGCGCGGTCGCCGCAGCCGGTCGCGGCGCTGGTCGAGGAGTCGCTCCGCGTGTACAGCCCGGTCTACGCGACGCTGCGGCGTGCGACCGTCGACCTCGAGCTGGAGGGGGCCCAGATCCGCCGCGGCGACGTGGCCCTGCTGCTCAACCAGGACGCCGGCACCGACGCCGCGGCACACGCGTCGCCCGGTGAGCTGCTGCTCGACCGGCCGCACGCAAACCGCCACATGGCGTTTCACCTGGGCGCCCGCGCGTGCACCGGGCAGTTCCTCGCGCGGGTGGAGATGGAGGAGCTCGCCGCCGCCGTGACGGCGCGCGTGCCCGGCATGCGGCTCGACCCGGCCGCCGCGGAGCCGCCGCGGCAGCAGCGCATCGGGCTGCACGGGGCCTGGCGGCCGCTGCCGGCCGTGCTGGCCGGCTGACGGCTCAGGCGAGCTCGACGAGCGTGGCGTTGGCGGTCCCGCCGCCTTCGCACATGGTCTGCAGGCCGTAGCGGATGCCATGGTCACGCATGTGGTAGATCATTCGGGTCATCAGGATCGCGCCGCTCGCGCCGAGCGGGTGGCCGAGCGCGATCGCGCCGCCCATTGGGTTCAGCAGCTCGGGGTCGGCGCCGATCTCGGCCAGCCAGGCCAGCGGCACCGGCGCGAACGCCTCGTTGACCTCGAACGCCCCGATCTCGTCCAGCTTGACGCCGGAGCGCGCGAGCAGCTTCTCGGTCGCGGCGATCGGCCCGATCAGCATCAGGACCGGGTCGGCACCGACCACCGTCCCGCTGCGGTACCGGACGATCGGGGTCAGGCCCAGGCTGCGGGCCCGCTCGGGCGTGGTGACCAGCAGGGCGGCGGCCCCGTCCGAGATCTGCGAGGAGTTCCCGGCGTGGATGACGCCGTCCTCGCTGAAGGCCGGCTTGAGCTGCGCGAGCCGCTCCACGGTCGACCCCCGCCGCACGCCCTCGTCAACGGCTATCTCGTGGTCGCCGACGGGCACCGGCGCCAGCTGGGCGTCAAAGGCGCCGGAGTCGATGGCCGCGGCGGCGAGTGCGTGCGAGCGCACCGCGAACGTGTCCAGCACGGTGCGGCTCAGATCCCACTTCTGCGCGATCAGCTCGGCGCTGATGCCCTGGTTGAACGAGAAGTCGTCGTAGCGCGCCAAGACCGTCGGCCCGTATGGCATGCCGACCGTCCGCGCCGCGCCGAGCGGTACCCGGCTCATGCTCTCCACGCCGCCCGCGATCACGATGTCCATCGCGCCGCTCATGACCGCGTACGCGGCGAAGTCGAGGGCCTGCTGGCTGGACCCGCAGGCCCGGTTGATCGTCGTGCCCGGGATCGTCTCCGGCCAGCCAGCGGCCAGCGCCGCGAACCGCCCGATGTTGCTGGACTGGTCGCCGATCTGCGAGACGCAGCCCCAGATGACGTCGTCGACGTCGGCCGGGTCCAGCCCGGTACGGCGCGCGATCTCGGTGAGCACCAGCGCCGAGAGGTCGACCGGGTGCACGTCGGCCAGCCCGCCGCCCCGCTTGCCTACCGGCGTACGCACGGCCTCCACGATCACTGCATCAGGCATTGGTGCCTCCCTCGCTCTCGGATCCATCCTCGGCGTTGCGCTGCTTGCGCACCAGATCCATGAACCGCGCCAGCGTCGCCAGCTTCTCGTCGGTGCTGCTACCGTCCGGCTCGACCCGGACCGTGGTGATGCCCGCCGCGGCGAACGCGGCGAGCCGGTCGCGCACCATGTCCTCGGTCCCGACGAACGCCGACAGTCGGGCCATGTCGTCCGGTACCGCCTCGGCCGCCTCCGCGCGCTTGCCCGCCAGCCAGAGCTCCTGGACCGCCAGCGCCTCTGCCTCGAAGCCCGCCCGCTGGCAGGCGAGGTTGTAGAAGTTGTGCCGGCGTGAGCCCATCGCCCCGAGCCGGAACGCCAGGCTGCGCCTGACCTCGTCGAGCAGCGGCCCGATGTCGGTGCCGAACTTCAGCGCGCCGCCGGCCTGCAGGTCGATGTCGGCGACGTCGCGGCCGGCCTGCTGCGCGCCCCGCCGGATCGGCTCGGTGAACGCCGCTGAGGCCTCGGGGATGAACGTGCTCGCGAGCCATCCGTCGGCCCGGGCGCCGACCAGTTCCAGCCCGCGCGGCGCCAGCACGGCCAGGTAGACGGGGATCTTCCGTTCGGCGCGCTGGGCCAGCCGGAGGACCTTGCCCTCCCCGCCCGGCCGGGGCAGCACGTAGTGCGACCCGCTGTAGGCGAGGGGTTCGCCCGCAAAGGCCAGGTCGAGGATGTCGAGGTACTCGGTGAGGCGGCCCAGCGGCTGGCCGAACGCCACGCCGTGCAGGCCCTCGACGACCTGCGGCCCGCTCACGCCGAGCCCGAGCGCGAAGCGGTCGCCGGAGATCGCCGCCATCGTCATCGCGGTCATCGCCGCCATCGACGGCACCCGCGTGCTGATCTGCATGATGCCGGTGCCGAGCCGCATCCGGTCGGTGCGCGCGGCCACGTAGGCCAGCGGGGCGACGCTGTCCTGCCCCCACGCCTCGGCCGACCAGCAGAAGTCGACGCCCAGCCGCTCGGCTTCCACGGCGAAGCGCACCACCTCCGGCCAGTCACGCTCGGATCCGGAGTCCCAGCCGCCGATGCCGACGGCCACCTTCAACGCGCTCATGCCGCCCGGTGTATCACGCATAGTCGTCGGTCCGGCCGCTCAGAAGATCGCCAGCGGGTTGACGGCGCTGCCGGTGGCGCCCGTGAAGGCGAGCGGGGCCAGGGTAAAGAAGAACTCCCAGCGGTCCTGCTGCTCGCACTGGCGGGCTACCTCCTCCAGGTCGGCGTTGTCGAGCAGTGGCATGCCCATGGCGGTGATCGCGACCGCGTGCACCGGCACGCGCACCGTGGCGTAGCCGGACGGGACCACGTCCTGCGCGGTGTCGGCGCCCACCATCGACACCTGCCACTCGTGCAGGCTGGGCAGGCACGAGGCGTGCCATCCCGCGTGGCCGCCGCCGGGGACGTCGTCTCCCTGCTCGCGCCGTTTGCGCCCGTAGCCGGTGCGCAGCAGCAGTGCGTCCCCGGGGCGGACGGTGATCCCGGCGGCATCCAGGATCGCGGAGAGCTCGTCGCCGGTGACCCCGTCGCCAGCGGCCAGCCAGGGCACGCGGCGGTGCCGGGCGGCGTCGACCAGGATGCCGCGGGTGATGATCCCGCCGCGCAGCGCGGTGATGTCGTGCTCGACCGCGCCCTTGTGCGCGGTGACCCGCTCGGCAGGCCTGCCGTTGTACATCACCCGGTCCCAGAAGATGTGCGAGAGCCCGTCGAGATGGGTGATCCGGTAGCCGTGCGGTGCGTACCCGAGGTACTCGGCCGCGCCGTTCATCCGGTCGTCCAGCGCGATGCCGTCGCGCGGCACCCGGCCGGCGTCGGCCAGCCCCTGCCCGGTGCGGAGCATGAACCGCTGCGGCGGGGTAGCGCCCGGCTCGTCGGCCACGGACGGCCCCGGATCGATGGGCCACGCGCACGAGACCACGGCGCCGGTGCGGATCAGCGCGGCCGCCTCGGCCCGGCCCGCGTCGGTGATGTAGTTGACCGTGCCCTTGCTGTCGCCGGCACCCCACCGGCCCCAGTTGCGCAGTCGGCCGAAATAGCCGAGCAGTTCCTCTTCGGTGGGACCGGTGTTCATCGCATCCTCACGCCTGGTAGTGGTCCACGCCGTCGAGCTGCACCGCCCGCAGCCGGCCGCGCGCCACCAGGACCTGCAGGTGCGCGACCGTCTCCAGAACCGCGAGCATCTGGTTGAACGGGTCAAGGTCACCGAGCCGGCGTTCCCGCCGCGTCCAGCGCAGCTCGCGGGCCACCTCCAGGCCGGTGCCGGCCCGGCGGGCCACGGCGGCCGCCGAGGCGTCCAGCCGTTGCTCGTGATGGGCCAGCAGAGCGTCGGCGCGCTCGTGGGTGCTGGCGGTCACCGGGCCGTGGGCGGGCAGCAGCTTCTGGTCGGGCAGGTCCTTCATCACGGCGAGCGACCGCAGGTAGGCGGCGAGCGGCGAGGGGCCAGGCGCCGCCTCGAACCCGATCGACGGCGTGATCCGCGGCAGCAGGTGGTCACCGGTGAACACCGACCCGGCCTTCTCGTCGACGAAGACAGTGTGGCCCCGGGTGTGACCCGGTGTCGGTATGCCGTCCAGCGAGCGGTCCTTCAGCGCTATCGGCTGGCGGCCGTCCAGCCACTCGTCGGGCGGATCCCAGAAGTCCAGCGTCCGGGCGGCCACGGGGGATCGGGAGATCGCATCGGCCAGGTCTGCGGCGCCGGCCCTGCGCAGCCTGGCGACCGACGCTTTCTCCGCGCTGCCCTCGGCCATGCGCCGGATCGCCCGCAGCGTGTCCGCCTCGCCGGCGCCCAGCGCGATGTGCGTGCCCCACCGGCGGCGCAGCTCGACGGCGTTCGAGTAGTGATCACGGTGCACGTGCGTGACCAGGATCCGGCTGATGTCGGTGAACCGGTAGCTGAGTTCGGCCAGCCCGCGCTCCAGCGCCGAGGTGGTCTCGGCCACCGCCCAGCCCGCGTCGATGAGGGTCAGGCTGTCGCCTTGGTCGATGGCGTACACGTTCACCGCGCGCAGGCCGTCGTTGGGGAGCGGCAGCGGAATGCGGTACACCGACGGCGCGACCTGGTACGTCCCGGCGGCAGTCCAGTCCGCGGAGCCGGAATCCAAGCGATCTCCCTGGCGGGCGTGAGCCCTTGACGACGTCGATTAGGTACATATAGTTAGTTCTTATTAACGATGCTATACGTGGCGGGGCTACCCGTCCAGGCGGGCGAGACGCCCGGCCGCGCAGGGGATACTGGGTCCAGGAGAGCCCGGTGCCTGGCGTTTTAGCCTGTGCCGTGGCCGCTACCTCGCGTCGCGGGAAGGGGCGGCAATCGCATGACCGATCAGCAACAAGCAGCGGGCCCGGGCGCCCGGGCATCCCGTCCGGGCCGGCTCGGCTCTCCCGAGCTCACGGCGCAGGGGCTGCGGAAGGTCGGCTATCTGCCGAACGAGCGCATCGCCAGCGTGGTGTACCTGGGCGAGCAGCTGGCCAAGCCGGTGCTCATCGAGGGCCCGGCCGGCACCGGGAAGACCGAGCTCGCCAAGAGCGTCGCGCAGATGTGCGGCATGCGGCTGATCCGGCTGCAGTGCTACGAGGGCCTCGACGAGGCCAGGGCCCTCTACGAGTGGAACTACAAGAAGCAGCTGCTCCGGATCCAGGCCGGGCAGGCCGACGGCCAGTCCGGGCTGACCGAGGCGGCATGGTCCGACCTGGAGTCGGACATCTTCAGCGAGGAGTTCCTGCTGTCGCGGCCGCTGCTGACGGCGATCCGCGCGCCCGAGCCGGTTGTCCTGCTCATCGACGAGGTCGACCGCCTGGAGGTGGAGACCGAGGCGCTGCTGCTGGAGGTCCTCTCTGACTACCAGGTGTCGATTCCCGAGCTCGGCACGATCACCGCCACCCAGATCCCGCTGGTGTTTCTCACCTCCAACAACTCGCGTGAGCTGTCCGAGGCGCTCAAGCGCCGCTGCCTGTACCTGTACATCGACTACCCGTCGGTCGAGCGGGAGAAGGAGATCGTCGCCAGCCGGGTGCCGGGGATCGGGGAACGGCTGGCGGAGCAGGTCAGCGGGCTGGTGCGGTCGCTGCGGCAGATCGACCTCAAGAAGCGCCCGTCGGTGTCGGAGACCATCGACCTGGCGAACACGCTGTTCCTGCTCGGCGCCGAAGAGATCACCCCGCAGCTTGCCGCGGACACCCTGCACGTCCTGCTGAAATACCAGTCGGACATCGAGAAGGCGGCCGACGTGCTGACCGCCGGCCAGCCGACGTGATCACTCCGCCCGGACGGGGCTGTCGATGGACGTGAGCCTCGCCGCGTTCGTGGCCGAACTGCGGGCCATCGGGCTGCCGATCTCGGTCTCAGAGAACGTGGACGCCACGGCCGCCGTCGCGGCCATGCCCATGACGGACCGGGCGTCTCTGAAGAGCGCGCTGGCCGCGACGCTGGTCAAGGACAGCGACCACTACGGCGCCTTCGAGCTTGTCTTCGAGATCTTCTTCGGCGGGCGGCGCGTCGGGGCCGACGACCCGGCCGGCCCGGCCGCTGACGGCGCCGCGGCCGACGGCAGCGGCGCCTCGGGAAACGGGGCGGGTGGCGGCAGGGGCGTCGTGGCGATGCTCAGCGGCGCTGAACTTGCCGACCTGCTGCTGCGCGCCGTCCTGACGGGCGACCGGATGCTGATCCGCGCCGTGGCGGCCGAGGCGGTCACCAGGTACGCGGGCATCGAGCCGGGCCGCGCCGTGGCCGGGTTGTACTACCTGTACCGCACGCTGCGCGAACTCGACCTGGACACGCTGCTGGAGCGCCTGCTCGCCTCGGCCGACGCGGCGGGCCTGTCCCAGATCGACCGCAGGCTGGCCGGCGACGACTACCGGGCCCGGGTGGATGCCGTCCGCACGGAGGTGGAGGCGGAGATCCGGCGCAGGCTGGTCGCCGACCGCGGCGCCGAGGCGGTGGCGGGCACGCTGCGCAAGCCGCTGCCGGAGGACGCCGACTTCCTGAACGCCTCGAAGGAGCAGCTCGCCGCGATACGGCAGGCGGTCCAGATGCTGGGCCGAAAGCTGGCCGCGCGGCTGGCGCGCAAGCGCAGGCACCAGCGCCGGTCGGCGCTCGACTTCCGGCGGACGGTCCGGCGGTCGCTCTCCACCGGCGGCGTTCCCGTTGACCTGGTCTTCCGGAAACCGCATCCGGCCAAGCCGGAGATCATGCTGATCGCCGACATCTCCTCATCGGTGGCGGCGTTCGCGACGTTCACGCTGCAGCTTGCCTACGCGATCAGGTCGGAGTTCTCCCGCGTCCGGAGCTTCGTCTTCATTGACGGGATCGAGGAGGTCACCGGCGTCTTCGAGACCGCGCCCGACCTCGCTGCGGTCACCCGCCACATCAACAGCCACACCGTTGCGGTGCGCCTCGACGGCCATTCCGACTACGGCATGGTGCTGGAGACCTTCTGGGACCAGTGGGGGCCGCAGGTCAGGAAGAGGACCAGCGTGATCGTGCTCGGTGACGCGCGCAATAACTATCACGCCGCACGGTCGTGGGTTCTCAAGTCCATCCGCGAGCGCGCACGCCACCTGTACTGGCTGAATCCCGAGCCCGCTTACTCGTGGGATACCGGCGACTCCATCGTCTCCGAATACGCCAAGCACTGCGACAAGATGGTGGAATGCCGTAATCTCCGCCAGCTCAAGGAATTCGTCGAAGCACTGGATTAGTACATTCCCGCGGAGAGACACGTGAACGACGTACCGGTAGTGCTCGTGCACGGTTTCGCGTCCTCGTTCGAGCGGAACTGGCAGGAGACGGGCTGGGTCGACCTGCTGCGGGACGAGGGCCGCCCGGTGATCGGCGTCGAGTTGCTCGGTCACGGGCCTTCGGCCAAGCCGCACGAGCCCGCGGCCTACGCCGGGCTCGAGCAGTCGATCGTCGCGGCGATGCCCGCCGCCGGGCAGGCCGACGCGGTGGGCTTCAGCCTGGGAGCCCAGCTCCTGCTCCGCGTGGCCGCCACCTCGCCCGGCCGGTTCCGGCGGATCGTGCTCGGCGGTGTCGGCGACGGGGTCTTCGCCAGCACCGACCCCGAGCCGGTGGCCCGCGCCGTCGAGGCCGGGCACGCCGCTGAGGAGGCCGGGCCGTCCGCCGCGGCGCTGGCCTATTTCGCGGCCACACCCGGCAACGACGCCGCCGCGCTCGCCGCGTGCCTGCGCCGCCCGCGAGCGCCGCTGACCGAGGCCGACGTGGCGGCGATCGCGGTTCCGGTGCTGGTCGTGCTCGGCGAGCGCGACGTCGCCGGGCCCGCGGGCAGGCTGGTCGCCGCGCTGCCCGACGCGCGGTTCCTCGTGCTGCCGCGGACCGACCACTTCGGGACGCCGAAGGACTTCCGGTTCGTTCAGGCCGCGCTCGACTTCGTGAACGCCAGATGACCGGGGTGCCGCACGTGAACCATGATCAAGTCGCGGTCGTGACCGGTGGCGGGAGAGGGATCGGCTTCGCGATCGCCGGCGCGCTCGCGGACACGGGATATCACGTGGTGATCCTGGACAGCGGCGTGCAGCTGGACGGCCAGCGGCCCGACACCGGGCCGGCGGCCGAGGCCGCAAGCCGCCTGGCCGCGCGGGGCGGCTCGGCCGAGGGCATCGCCTGCGACGTGGCCGACGCCGACCTGGTCCGGACCGCCTTCGCCGGTCTCGCCGAACGGCGCGGCCGGGTGGACGTCCTGGTCAACGTCGCCGGCATCCTGCGACCGGGCCCGTTCCTGGAGGACACGCGCGGTACCTGGGACGCGGTCCTCGGCACGCACCTGGGCGGCCACATCAACACGATCGGCGCCGTGCTGCCCGGCATGCTCTCCCGGGGCAGCGGCCGGATCATCAACTTCACGTCCACGGCCGCGCTCCTCGGCTCGCGCCGCCAGCCGGCGTACTCGACGGCGAAGGAAGGCATCGTCGGGCTGTCCCGCCGCCTGGCGTCGCTGCTCGCGTCGGCCGGGGTGTCGGTCAACGCAGTCGCGCCAGCCGCCGCCACCAGGATGAGCACCGGCCTGCGCGTCACGCACGGCGAGAAACTCGCCGAGCGGCGGCCCAACCTCTACGACCGCGACGCCGCCCACGTCGGGCGCTTCGTGCGCTGGCTGTCCGGGCCGGAAGCAGCCGGGGTCACCGGCAAGCTCTTCCTGGCGAGCGGTAACTACGTGACCGAGTACGAGCACCTCCGGCTGCGCAAATGGTCGGCGATCCCGCCGGACGGCACCGGGCCGGAACCAGTGGTCGCGGGGTCGCAGCTGGCAGAGTGCCTGCGGTGGGTGATCGGGCGGCCGCACCCGACCCTGATCGGGCCGTGGCCGACCCGGGACTTCCGGCTGACCACCGTCGAGCGGCTCTTTGAGGGCGCATCGATCGGCCCCGACCTGGCCGCTGCCCCGGCGCAGGACCGCGACCGCCGGGAAGCCGCGGCCGTGCTGGCGATCGGGGACGACGAGCGGTCGGCCTCCGTGCTCGGCCAGGCCGGGGACGTCGTCCGGGCCGAGGACTGGCCGTCGCGTGACGGCGGCGTGGCGGCCGTGCCCGCGGCGGGCGCGGTGGTGTTCGCGCCCGACCTCGCCACCGCGGGCGGAATGCTGCCCGACCCCGGCGCGGCCCGCTCGGCGGTCGCGGACCTGCTGGGCCACGTGCAGTCGGCGGTCGAGCTGACCGCGCACCACGACGACCGGGGCGTTGTGATCGTGCTGCCCGGCTGGCTCCCGTGGCTTGACGAGCACGCGGACCTGGCGCGCTGGCTCGCGTGGTACGCCGCTGTCGGGCTGGTCCGCGGCGCCGCGGCGACCGAGGCGATCTACGGCGTCCGGGTCAACGGCCTGGTGCTCGGGCAGGGCCATCAGCGCCTGGCCGGCGCGACCGTGCGCTACCTGCTGGCTGCTGAGTCATCGTGGCTCAACGGGTACGTGCTGACCGTGGACGGGCTGGGCGTTGGGCTGCTGTCCGACGAGGAACCTCGCTGGCAGGGCTACACCACCGGGGAGGAGCTCGCGCTGCCGAAAGGGCTCCTTGCCAATCTATCTGATTAGAGAGTATAAAGAGTTATATGATCATCGATGTCGGCCAGCAGGCAAAAGTCACGACGGCCGCCGTCCCGCTCTCACGGACTTCATGATCATGGACTTCTCCTGGACCGAGAGCGAGGATGCGCTTCGCGGCGACCTGCGCACGTACATCGAAGACACGCTGATGCCCGGGTGGACCCACACCGACCGGGATATGCCGACGCAGGCGACGGTCGACGAGGTGATCAGGTTCTGCACGGGCCTGGCCGAGCGCGGCCTGCTCACCCCGGCCTGGCCGGTGGAGTACGGCGGCCGCGGTGCCTCGCAGTGGGAGCAGACCGTGATCAGTGAGGAGCTCTGGGGTGTGGGAGAGCCCCGAGGCCCGCAGTACATGAACGTGAACTGGATCGGGCCTGCCATCAACCAGCTCGGCTCGGAGGATCAGCGCAGGGAATACTTCGGGCCGATCGCATCTGGCGAGGCGATGTGGTGCCAGGGCTTTTCCGAGCCCGACGCGGGCTCCGACCTCGCGGCCCTGAAGACATCGGCGCAGCGCGACGGCGACGTCTACATCGTCAACGGCCAGAAGATCTGGACCTCCTACGCGCACGCTGCCGACTACTGCTTCCTGCTGGTGCGGACGGCCAAGACCGACAACCCGCGCCGCGGCATATCGGTGCTTCTCGTGCCCATGAACCTGGACGGCATTGAGGTGCGGGAGATCCCCACGCTCGGGGTCCGGCACCTGGTGCACGAGGTCTTCTTCCAGGACGTCGCGGTGCCGGTCGGGTGCCGCCTGGGGGAGGAGAACGAAGGCTGGAACATCATCCGGCACCTGCTGGCCAGCGAGCGGGTCGGCAACGCCCGGCATGAGTGGGTCGACCGCAGCCTTGACAAGCTGGTCGATGAGGCCGTCGAGGCCGACGTCGACACCGCGGACCCGCGATTCTGGGAGACGCTCGGGCGGGCCGCTGCCTGGGCCGCGGCGGCCCGGGTGCTGAACTACGCGGCGGTCCAGGCGTGGAGCGAGGGCTCAAAGGAGTACCCCAACCTCGCCGCGACCTACCGGGCGTCCATCGCGCAGATGGAACTGGGCGCGGCCCACGCGTTCGTGGACGTGCTCGGCCCGGCCGGCCTGCTCGAGTCCTCACGCGGCGACTACCAGATGGTCGGCGGGACGCTGTCCACGATCGGCGGAGGCTCGCTGGAGATGCAGCTCAACAGCGTGGCCTGGTATCAGCTCGGGCTTCCGAAGGGGTGACGATGGACGTCAAGCTCTCCGCCGAGCAGTCGGATCTCGCGGCTTCGGTGCGCGGGCTGCTGCGGCGCCACCGGTCCTCGTCACCGGCTCCCGGCCCATCCGAGGCCGACCTCGGCGCCCTGCAGGCGCTCGAGGAGGCCGGCTTCGCGGACGTCATCACGTCCGGCGGGTCGGCGGTCGATGCGGTGCTCGTCGTCGAGGTTGCGGCGGCGCTGGCGCCCGGGGCGCCGGTGGCCGGCCGGATCCTCGTTGGCCCGCTGGTGACCAGCCAGGAGCTGCCGCCGGTGCTCGCGCTGTCCGACCGCGCGAGCGGCGCGATCACCCGCTTCGCCCAGCAGGCCGACGCCTTCCTGGTGCTGGCGGGCGACACGGCCTGGCTGTCCGACACGTCCACCGCCGATATCCAGCCGGTGGCCTCGCGCTGGGGCTACCCGGTGGCCCGCGTCACCGTAGCCAGCGGCGATCCGCTCGGCCCGGGAAGCGGCGCCCGTCTGCTGAACGCCTGGCGCATCGCCCTGGCCGCCGAGGCGGGCGGGCTGATGCAGGCGGCGACGCTGCATGCCTCCGAGTACGTCACCGTGCGCCATCAGTTCGGCAAGCCGATCGGTGCCCTGCAGTCGATCCAGCATCGGCTGGCCCGGTCATACGTACTGTCGCAGGGCACGAAGTGGCTGGCCCGCCGGGCCGCCTGGGACACCGTGGACACGGTCGCCGCGGCCGCGGCTGCGTGCTACAGCGCCGAGGGCATCCGCGAGGTCATCAGCACCACACAGCAGGTCTGCGGCGCCATCGGGATCACCGACGAGTTCGGCCTGACCGCCTACACCGCCCGGCTCGCCATGCTGCAGACCGAACTCGGCGGCGCCATCGCACACGCCCGCGCGCTGGCCCACGCCCGCTGGGACGAGCGCGTGCTGGCAGCCCGCGCGGGACGCCGCGAGCCGCTCGAGACCCCGGCGAGCTAGTTTCGGCGCGGCGGTCAGTCGGGGAGGTCGACGACCGTGTCGGCGTCGGGCCCGAGCAGCGTGGTTCCGATCGCCTGCAGGTGCTTGGTCCAGTACGCCTCGGCGCGATCAGCGTCCTGTGATTCCAGCAGCTTCAGCAGCTTGTCATTGGCGTGCACCGACCGAAGATTCTGCCGCACCTGCTCTTCGGCCTCGCCGGGGTGCATTGGCCGGGTGTACCTGCGCATCACCTGCAACTCGATGATGTCGGCGATCGTCTGCAGAAGCACGGTCAGCGTCTGGTTTCTGGTTCCCTCGACCAGGCCCTTATGGAACAACCAGGAATGGTGCGGGAACTCGGCGAAGTCGCGCACGCTCGCCCGCGCCGCCTCGTTGCGCTCATGCAGCATCTCGAGAACTTGGCGCGCGTCTTTTGATTCAGCAATCCGGCGGGCGGCCATGGGCTCGATCATCGTGCGGGCCTCGTGAATGTCGCGCAAGCTGACGCCGCGAAGCTGCAGCAGGACGCCGACCGCGCGGGCCGCGACCTGCGGGTCCGGCGCGGTCACCAGCGCGCCGCCGCGCGAGCCCCGGCGCATGCGCAGAAGGGATTCCATCTCCAGGACGCGAATCGCCTCGCGCAGCGTGGGCCGGGAGACGCCGAATCGTTCCATCAGCTCGCTCTCGGCCGGAAGCGCGTCGCCTTCCTTCAATTCCCCCCGGATTATCTGGCCGCGGATGCGGGCCGCCAGCAACTCGGCCGCCTTGGGCACTCGAAGCTGGGTTCCAGCGTGTTCGAAAGCCAATGGAACCTCTCAGGTTTAGCCGGCGATGCCGTGGCGGGCGCCCCCCGCTGATTGACATCCCCGATATTGCTAAATTATTGTACCAACTGTAAACCACTAACGGGCGGGCTGGCGGACGGAATTCGTTCGAGTCGGCAAGCCAGAACGTAACCAGCCTCCCACTGGGCGCTAGCGACAGTGGGCGATGTAGGACAAGCAGGCTAAGGGCCTGAGGTCTGCGGTCAGGCGAGGTATTTGGTGACACCCGAGGATGGGTCGCTGCCCCTGTCCGGAATCCGCGTGGCCGAGGTGGGGTATGCGATGGCCGGGCCGCTCACGGCCCGGTATCTCGGGCACTTCGGCGCGGATGTGGTCAGGATCGAGTCGCGCCGCAAGCCCGACTCGCTGCGGGTCAGCCGCGCGTCGTGGCTGCCCGCCGAGGTCGGCTTCGATATCGCCCGGGACACGTCGCCCCTGCTGAACCTGTCGTCTGCGGAGAAGCGCAGCATCGTCCTGGAGATCGACCAGCCGGACGGCTATGCGGCCTTCTCGCGGATCGTTGCCACGGCCGACGTCCTGATCACCAACCTGAGCGCCGACGCCATCCCGAAACTGCGCCTGACCTATGACGACATCAGGGCGATCCGGCCCGATGTGGTCTACCTGGCGTCCACGGCCTTCGGTGACCAGGGACCCTACCGTTCGTTCCGGACCTGGGGAATGAACCTGTGCGCGATATCGGGCCTCGACGCGATGCTCGGGTGGCCCGACCGCGATCCGAGCGGGATGGGGATGTCCTTTCCCGACTACCCCACGGCGCTCATCGCGGTCTCGGCCATCGTCGCCGCGCTGCAGCGCCGGAGGGCCACGGGCGCGGGCGCCCACCTCGAACTGCCCCAGTTCAACGTGGGCCTGAACTGTGTCGGGACGAGCATCGCGGATGCCGCCCTCGGCGGCCTTGGCTATCAGGCTCGTGGCAATCGTGACGTCAGCGCGGTTCCGCAGGGTGTCTACCCGGCTCGCGGAGAAGATCGCTGGGTGGCGATCTCGGTGACTGGCGACTCGATGTGGGCGGCGCTCTGCCGCGTTGACGGCCTGCAGGGGCTGGGAGCCGATGGCCGTTTCGGCACGACCGCGGGCCGGACGGAGCACCACGACGAACTCGACGACGCGCTCTCGGCCTGGACCCGGAGCCGGACCGACTGGGAAGCCGCTAGCGAGCTTCAGGACGCCGGCGTCGCCGCCGCCCCGGTCTCCGACTGCTGGGACGCGCTCGGCGATCCGCACCTGGCCAGCCGCGACTTCTTTCAGCTCGCCGCGTCGCGCCGGTTCGGTGCCGACCTGGTCTGCCGTCCCGCGGCCGCCTCCGCCGACGGCGCCGGGGCGCGCGTGCGCCGCGCCGCGCCGGCCATGGGCGAGCACAGCCGCGAGATCCTCCGCGACGTCGCGGGGCTGGACGAGCCAGCGATCGACCAGCTGATGTCTGACCGGATCTCCGAGGAGATGGCGCAGCCGGGTACGCAGCTGCGCCGGCCCTACCTGGGCTGGATCGGCCGGCTGCTGCGGCTTCGCTGGCCGTCGGCATGACCGGCCTGCTGCACTCGGTGCGGGTGATCGACCTCAGCCGCGGACCGCTCTCCTACGGTGCGCGGATGCTGGCTGACATGGGAGCCGACGTCATCCTCGTCGAGCCGCCGGGCGGCGCGGCCAGCCGGCGGGAGCCCCCCGTGCACCGGCTCGCTTCCGGCGAGGAGCTGAGCGCGGTGTTCGCCTTCACGGCGGCCGGCAAGCGCTCGGTCACCCTCGATCTCGCCGGCCCGGCCGGCTCGGCTGCCCTGGAGCGGCTGCTGGCGACCGCGGACGTCCTGTTCTGCGCCGGCCCGCCGCCGGAGCCAGCGGGAGGGCCGGCCGCGGCGCCGGCCGGCGGCGGCTACCGGGAGCTGGCCGACCGCCATCCCGGCCTGATCATTTCCTCGATCACTCCGTATGGCCTGCGCGGCCCGCGCCAGCGCTGGCGCGGCGGCGACCTGACCGCGTGGGCGTCGAGCGGCGTCATGCCGGCCTACGGCGACCCTGACCGCGCCCCGCTGGCCCCGCGCGGCGGCCTGGCGTTCGCCGCTGCCGCGCTCAACGCGGTCATGGGCATCACGCTCGCCCTCGAGTCGCGGCATCACACCGGCCGCGGCGAGCTGATCGACATCTCGCTCCAGGAGGCGGCGCTCAGCGTCGCCCTCGAGCTCTCGCCCGCGCAGGCCCTGGACAACGGGGCGATGTTCAAGCGGGTCGGCAACCGCCGGCCGGCTCCTCCGATGGGCCACTACCCGACGCGCGACGGCGCGGTGATGATCGTCGCCTTCACGCCCTGGCAGTGGACCGCGCTGGCCGAGTGGATTCGCGACGAGACCGGCATCGAGGACGTCACGAGCGACCGCTACAACGGCACCCCCGCCAACCGGGCCCCGTACGTGGAGCAGATCGACGGCTGGGTCGAGCGGCTGACGTCGCGTTACGGCAAACAGGACTTCGCAGAGGAGGCCCAGCGCCGCGGCATCCCGGTCAGCCCGGTCAACTCGGTCGCCGACGTGCTCCGCGATCGGCACCTCGACGCGACCGGCGGATGGGCCGACGCGACGTCACCCGGTGGCTCCGGCGTACGGCTGCCCGTCCCGCCGCTGTTCGTGGACGGCCAGTCGCTGCCGGTCGGCGCGATACCGCGAGCGGGCGAGCACAACGACGAGATCCTGGCCCGCGAACTCGGCCTCGGCCGGGATGAGTCGGGGCACGGGTGAGGCGCGAAGACAACGGAGACGGCAGCGGAGGAGACGCATGTTCGGGCTAGCCGGAAAGACAGCGGTGGTGACCGGCGGTGGCCGCGGCATCGGCCGCGGCATCACGCTGGCGCTGGCCACGGCGGGGGCGAACGTCGTCCTGGCCGGTCGTAACCGCGAGCCCCTGGAATCGGCGGCCGCGCAGGCCCGCGAACTCGGCGTCGACGCGGTCCCGGTGGTCGCCGACATTACCGTCCGCGAGGACCTGGACCGGCTCGTCACCCGCGGCCACGAGCCGACCGGGCGCATCGACTGCTGGGTGAACAACGCCGGAAGCTCCCGGCCGCAGGACGTCAGCGCGCTGCTGGACCTGGCCGAAGATCAGTGGGACGCGGTCACGAACCTGAACCTCAAGTGGACCTTCTTCGCCTGCCAGGCGGCCGCGCGCGCCATGTCCGCGGGACCCGAGCCAAGGGGCGGGTCGATCATCAACATCTCCTCCCGCAGCGGCTCGCAGCCCAATCCGATGACCGGCCAGTACGGCGCCGCGAAGGCCGGCGTGGAGAACCTGACGGCCACGATGGCGGTTGAGTGGGGCCATCTCGGGATCCGCGTGAACGCCGTAGCCCCGGGCGTGGTGCTGACCCCCGAGAGCATGGCGAGCGGGAGCATGCAACGCCCAAGCCGGCGCCAGCGGCAGATCGACATGATCCCGCTGCGCCGGCTCGGCACCGTCGAAGACGTCGCCTGGCTGTGCGCGTTCCTTGCCTCGGACGAAGCCGGATGGATCACCGGAGAGACCATCCAGGTGACCGGCGGCAGCCGCATCAGCGTCGGCTACCTGACTTACATGCACCACGTCACCGAGCGCCTTGCGGCGGACCGGTCCACCGGCTAGCGGCCCGCCGATTACCTTTACCGCACCTCACGGTCGTGGGTTCCCGAGGGCATCCGGCAGCGCGCGCGCCACCTCTTACTGGCTGAATCTCCGCCAGTACTGGCTGAATCTCCGCCAGCTCAGGGAATTCGTGGGAGTACTGGACTAACTCATTTCTCGCATGGCACGGTGTTCGCTGGCTGAAAAGGGGACCCGGGTGGCAGGCAAGACGCATATCTCCCTCATGCTTGCGGTGCCGTCCGCGCCCGCCGCTGCCGACTGGTATAAACGCGCGCTCGGCGCCACCGAGCTGTGGAACCTCGGCAGCGTCGTGGGCCTGGAGATCGAGGGAGCGCCGTTCTTCCTGCATGAGCCCGCAGGCACAGGGTTCGGCAGTCCGGCTGCACTCGGCGCGACGACGGTGAGGGTAGAGGTGTTCTCCGACGACCCGGACATGTTCATCGCCCGGGCCGTGGCGGCAGGAGCCGACAGCTCGCTCGACGAGATCAGGGACCATCAGACGCCATGGGGCGTTCACCGGCAGGGAGGATTCACCGACCCGTTCGGTCATGTCTGGCTCGTTGGGGACAAGTCTCCGCTGACGCCGTTCCCCAGCCAGTGATCCGTTGCCGGGCTCCGGCGCACGCGCCAACGACTGCGAGATCAAGAGGATGAACAAGCCCCAGTGCTGCGTCAGGTTGGGTCTACCACGACGGCCCGCGGAAGGTGAAAGTGCTTGATTACATGCTCGGCGACTTCGCCAGGCGTCAGCAGCGTGTTGTTGATACGCAGATAGTCTTGACGGTTGTCAAACCTCCCGGCGGAATTGAGCTGGTGCCGTGCGTCGAGTTCGAGCAGGCCGCGCCGGGACGCCTCCAGGTCACGCCGCGAAGGCTTCTCGGCTAGACGCGATGCGCCCTCGTTACGCTTCAGCCGCTCAGCCTGGGTCGCTTCAAGCTCGACGAACAGCACGCGCGCTCCGCGCTCGCGGAACGGCCGTGCGCACTTGTCGACGAATGCCTGCTCTTCGGGCATGTCGAACGCCCAGACGAAGGTGAAGATCAGGCCCGGCAGGTCGCTGGCCGCGACCTCCTCGATGACCAGCCGACGAATCTCACCGTCGATGCGATAGAACGCCGGGGTGCCGTAGTCGAAGTAGCGCAACGCGACCTCGATGGAGATGTGGTTATGGAACAGCCGCAGGCCGGTGCGCTCCGCGATGGCCTGCCCGACGGACATCTTGCCGACGGCCGGCGGCCCGACGAGAAACAGAAGCATCGGTGCCGCGGCATCGGCCATGGCAGGAGAGTAGGCCAGCCAGACCGCAGAGCGTCAAGGCCTTTGCTGCGTTGCCGAAGCGCGCCGACTACTGTGTCCGGCGGAGCCGGCCGTCGACCGTGGCGAGATCATCGTGCAACGCGCGGAGCGTGCCGATGCCTTCGTCGCGCGCATTCTTCCCGCGGTGCCCCAGGATCGCGAGCGCATCCCCGATGGATTCGATGGCTCGCTCGATCGCCGTGCAGGCGGCGTCCTTGGCCTCTGCGCGGCGCCGGTCGGCCTCTGCTGCGGGGTCATCGCCCACCCAGTCGCAGCCCGAGCAGCGGTACCCGAGCAGCCGCGGCGTCTCGTACTGGGGTTCGGCGGCAGCGCCGCAGCCCGCGCAGATCAAGTCGTTCTCATCGGGCGGCGCGGCCCCGGCGCCGGCGCGCACACGCTCAGCCTCGGCCATCCGCGTCATCACGTGATCAAGCTCGGCGTGGCAGACAAGCACCGCCTCGTTATCCCCGGCCTGGTCCGCCTCATCCAGCCGAACCAGCACGTCGGCCTGCAGCCGCGCTAGGAACCCGCTGAATAAGGGAAGTTCTTGGGCGGGAAGGGCGCCGACAAGGCCGTCTGTGCGGCAGTAAGCCAGGCCCGTGGGCCGGCATCGTGGTC
>Ga0209333_1000017_pt1 | contig 100356 bp, 78 predicted proteins | sample BlaSpr_A8_OM2_O3_FD_187982 | JGI IMG/M metagenome (GOLD analysis project Ga0209333, IMG submission 187982) | Forest soil microbial communities from Thunder Bay, Ontario, Canada - Black Spruce, Ontario site 2_A8_OM2_O3 (SPAdes) (version 2) | ecosystem: Environmental > Terrestrial > Soil > Boreal... | reverse complement strand
CCAAGCCTCTTCATGGAATTTGCAATGCCTACCGCCAAAGGCCAGTCGTCATGATCGAAGACGATGGCCAGAGTACCGAACCGCGCCGATGGCGCCGCCGCGGCCGCCTGAAGGACCTCCGGTTGACCGTTGATCTCGGACCGCAGCGCGCTGCTTTCCACGACAGCGAGGATTACCAGCGCGATCAATGCCAGAACATTTAGGCGCCGCAGAGCGGACCAGTTTAGAGACGGGCGAACTGCAGCGAGCAGGAGAAACCATGCCAGTAGATGAAGAGCGTAAATGAAGTTCCCGTTAAATGCCTGGAACCCCCCGGTGACTCGCGTGCTCCAGTAGACGAACAGTATTCCACTGCCGGCCCAGATCCATGTCAGATACCGCAGAAATGGAGGACGCAGTTCCTTCGAGGTCCTTTTTCGCGTCACGGCAACGGCGCAGAGCAGCGTCAGCGTCATCCAATAGGCCTGCACATAAAATCGCGACAGGCCAAACCCCAGGAGCCCCAGAGCTCCTTTGGTCAGGGCGACATCCGGTGCGCCGATGAAAAGGACAAAGCATGCCACATAGCCGGTCGCGAGTCCCAGGTTGTTCCGTACATTGCCGAATTGGTGAAGGTAAGCCAACAAAGCGTCCAAATTGTTGGGCCGGTCCAGAATGATTTCGAGCAGCGGCGGCAAGGCAAAAACGAACACAATCGCGGCGCTCAAGGCAAACGCACGCCACTGTCTCGAAGGGAATCGGCGCAACCCGCCCTGCCGACTTACCCGCACAAGAATATATGCCAACGTGCCGCCGCCGATTACTCCCACAAAGAGAAACTGCGCAAAGTGAGCGTGAATCAGCAACATTCCCGCAAAAGCCAAGAACGGCAGGGCGCGAGTCTGGCCTGCCAGTACGGAAGCCGCGCTCACGACAAAAAGCAGGAACGGGAAAAGCAAGACGTCCGGCATCCAATTGGAAATCAGCATCGATGGCGGCCCGCTGACGTTTACCATTACGGCAACCGTTTCGGTCGCCAGCAGTGCCAGTGGAACCGGCAAATCCACGTGCCGGCGGAACAGGTATAGCGCCGCGCAGAGCAGAGATCCATTGAAAAGGATCGTGATCAGAAGCTGACCGTTGTAAGGGGCGGGCACCACGTGCAATAGGTCATAAAACAGAAACTCACCCAGCGCAAACAAGTACAAAAAGGCGGGACCAGGGTGTTGAAACTGCCAGCGGGAGTAGTGCCCGGTCAATAGCCGGAAGTGTTTTGCTTGCTGTACAAGCAGGGAGTTGGCGGCAAAATCGCCCGCCTCGACCACCGGCCGCGTAAAGATCCGGAAGTTTACCGCCAAAACCAGGAGCACGAAGATGGCGGTCAAAACCAATGGCGCCTCGTCCCGATTTCGCATAATCGTCGTTGAAAAGCATCGGGCTTTTATTGACACGTCCAATTCGTACCATTCGATACCGCCATATGGCCGGCCCCGCCGGCCGCGCAGGCCGATGCCGGGGTACAGTTGGTGCAGTACACGAAGAAGCCTGCGGCGGGCGTGCCTGGGAGAACGGCAAAGCTGTACGTCTTGGGGCGCACCTCGCCTAGAGGAACATTGAACGCAATGTTGGAGGCGCTGTCAGGGGTGGTCGTGCTGCCGTCCGAGTTTGGATGGGCAGATCCCAGGGCGTACCAGTTCGAACTCTCGAAATAGTCGGTGAAGGGAGCGTGAGCGAACGCACTTACGGCGCCAGCCGCGTTGTAGAACACCTCCTTCCACCCGTTCGAGGATGCCGTCATCGTCGGGGCCGCAGAGGCAACCGATGCCGATCCCTGGTTGAGAACGATGCCAGTCTGCAGCGGCGCCTGCGACAGAGAACCGTCCAGCGTGTTCAAACCGTACAGCACCTGGCCGGTAGCGGACGAAAAGTTTGGCGCTGTGGCTCCGTAGAATGTATTACCGGTAACGCTCAGTTCAGTCCATGCACCACTGAACGTGGCATCAGTTGCAAACGTGTTGCCCGTGATGGTGAGAATCGAACTTGCGCCCCCCGTCATGGCCATTGTGCCCCCGAACAGGTCGCCGGATAGGGTAACCCATGCCGGATTAGTCAGTGTGACGGAGGACGCGATAGTTGTTCCAACTATTGTAGCGGCCACCAATTGGGTGGCTGCGTCTAATGAGAACGTGGCGATGGAAGAATCAGCGAAGCCGCAATGCGTGACCTGAAGGCCGCCTATGGAAGGTGTGCCACTGTTACTTTGAAAATAGGCTGTCCCGAAGTTTTCAAAGCGCACGCTTGTAAATGTGAACACTCCCGCGTCCGTGTTGGAGCCCAGGAACGAGACGGCGTACGGCGTCTTGGCCCCAGTGGTGCGGGGAATGATGTTCATCCCTACGAACCTGACGTCGTTGGCCCCCCCGCTGATAATGACGGCTTGAGCCGGGTTGGGGGTTTCTGGGCCATTGACTCCAAAAGACCCGCCGTAAAAGTGTACCTCTGAGGCATAGCTGACCTTCAGATATGCGGTGCTCGCCGAGTCAAGGTAAGCGCCGTAGCTGTCGAGCCCAAGGCTTGTCGATGAGGTATCTGGATAATCAGCCCACTCATCTACGTCTGATCTAGTAACATGGATATTGTCCTGAAGGCCGTACTGGAACCACCGCCAGAACACTCCAATAGAGCCGCTTGGCACCGACCCGGCGGCGCGGCTTACCGTCAGGTCTTTTAGCACCGGGCTGCTGGCCGCCGAGGTGGCTGAGCCGAACTGCACGACAGGTGTCACCGCAAGATCAGCCGAAAGCACCGTGCTGTCCCTACCGACGCCCACGACCGAAATATTGCTGGAGTCAATAACCAGTTGTGCGTGCATGGGGGATGTTCCAGCAGGATACTGGAGCGTGCCGCCAGCAGCGCCAAGCGCGACCTGGGCCTCTTTTCCTCCTGCGGTAGCGCTTTGTATGGTCCATCCGCTAGCATGGGCGTGGCTGCAGTTGATGATTATCACACCGCTTGGCTGGCCGGAAGTGCCGGTGCCTCCCGTAATGGGACACGACTCGGGCGTACCCGTGCCACTAACATACAGGTAATGGTTCGTGTCGTCGTAATTGACGCCCAGAGGCACGGGAGCGAGCATAATAGAGTTGCCGCCAGGGGACAAACTGCCGCTGGGAGTTTGGGGCGGAAAGTTGTAGTCCGCCGTCAAAAAGATCTGGGCGTTGGCCGAGGATAGGAGCAAGGAGATCGGCGCGAGGCAAAACAGACGCCTCGCGGCGCGGCGCGGCCGGTCGCGAAAAGTGCGTGGTTCCGCGATGGTCACAAAAATCCCAAAAATGAGGCCAAGTCCTGCGACGATTATCACTTGGTCTTCCTCCTACGATTAAAGGCGCGATGTGTGCGGTCGCTCCGGCGATTGGCGGTGGTCAACCCTTCTTCAGATCCGCGTCAGCCCCGCCAAGCGTCGGCGGCTGCAGAAGGTACGCTTGAGCATAGCAGGCTTTCGGTCCAGAATTGCAGCGGCGCCGTGGCGCAGGAACCGCAGCCCAGACATCTTAACAGCGGGTGCCCGAAATCCCACCTTCAGGGAAAGACTGGCACCCTGTCAAGTCCGGTCGAAGCGGCCAGGAATGTCTGAAGCAGCCATTCTGACTGCGTTGCTGCAGCCGAAGCAGCGACCGATACGTCTCGACGGTTTTTGATGAAGGTGCTGCATCAGCGGTATGGGTACATTGCTTGAGAAGCGCTGCGTAGTATTCATGTGCGTTTTCAATGATAGACAAGGAAATCCTGGCGCTCGACCGAGAGGTTATTCGCTACGCGGAGGGGTTGTTGCATCAAGGCGCAGCGTGTGAATAGCCAGCCCAAGTTTTCGCGCATCCACGGAAAGCCCGAGGTCGGCGGGCGAGAGGGGATCGTGGTTTATGAATTCGATGCGGACCGCTCGGGAGCGGATCAGTCGGGCTGGCAGCCGCACCTGCCGTCGTATGAGGGGTTCATGGTCCGTGATCGTCCACTGGGCGGCGACGCGTCCGTTTACCAGCAGAGTGTCGTCAAAATGGCTCCGCCGCGGTGGGGTAAAGGCGTGTGCTTCGATCAAAAGTAACAGATCGCGTACAGGCGGCGCAGGCAGTTGCAGCAACAAGACGGAGTGGCCTCCGACGGTGAATGAGCCTAGGAGCCCTGGGTCGCCCCACCCTTCGCCCTCGAAGTATCGTGCATTCCCACCCGTACGGAAATCCAGCACTTCGCCGGGCGAGTAGACGGTTGGGTCGAGGCGCAGCGTGTGGATCGCCAGCCCGAGCTTTCGCGCATCCACAGAAAGCCCGAGATCAGCGGGCGAGCGGGGATCGTGGTCTATGAATTCGATGCGGATCGTTCGGGAGCGCATCAGCCGGGCTGGCAACCGCACTTGCCGTCGTATGAGGGGTTCATGGTCCGTGATCGTCCACTGAGCGGCGACGCGTCCGTTTACCAGCAGAGTATCGTCAAAATGGCTCCGCTGTGGCGGCGTAAAGGCATGTGCTTCGATTGACAGCACCAGATCGCTCACTGGCGGCTCAGGCAGCTGCAGCACCAGTTCGGAGTGGCCGCCGACCGTAAATGAGCCTCCGGGCCCTGGATCGCCCCACCCTTCGCCTTCGAAGTATCGTGCATTCCCACCCGTACGGAAATCGAGTACCTCGCCGGGCGAGTAGACGGTTGGGTCGAGCCGCAGCGTGCCGATCGCCAGCCCAAGTTTTCGCGCATCCACAGAAAGCCCGAGGTCGGCGGGCGAGCGGGGATCGTGGTTTATGAATTCGATGCGGACCGCTCGGGAGCGCATCAGCCGGGCTGGCAACCGCACTTGTCGTCGTATGAGGGGTTCACGGTCCGTAATCGTCCACTGGGCGGCGACGCTCCCGTTTACTAGCAGCGTGTCGTCAAAGCGCCTCCGCTGCGGCGGGGTGAAGGCGCGTGCTTCGATTGAGAGTACTAAATCGCTTACTGGCGGCGCAGGCAATTGCAGCACCAGTTCGGAGTGACCGCCGACCGTAAATGAGCCTTCGGGCCCTGGATTGCCCCACCCTTCGCCTTCGAAGTGTGGTGCGTTGCCATCGGTACGAAAATCGATCACTTCGCCAGGCGAATAGGCGGTGTTCAAGTCGAGGTTAGTCGGCGACCACGATCCTTTCCGCAAATCCAGCCCACAGAGCCCTTGCTCCACGTGCTTAAGCAAAGCCCATCTCTGCGCGTGATCGACATAGTAGTTGTCGAACATCATCAGGTTCCAATCCGGAGGAGACCAGCCGCTGTATCCGTTGATGGTGGGAAGGTTCGCAGCCCGCGCTACCAGCATTGCGTCAATTTGATTTGCGAACCACGGTTGCGGCAGGGCGGGTACAGTCAAGAGAAACGATGAGCACCCAACCGGCGGGTGCTTTATTCGAACCAGGATTGCGTTCTCGACCGCGCGATCGATTGCGTGTGTAGACGCGATATTAATCTGCTCCGCGACCAGCAGGGCTGTAAGGGCAGGAATAATCATACGCCCGACGCGATCGTGGCGATGTCGCAACCGCTCAAGCACAAGGCAAGCTGAGAATACCAGCAACACGTTCAGAACAATATTGAGCCGGGCCGGGACGCGAATCGCCGAGCCGCCGGGAACTGCCTTGAAGACCACCCACCACAACGACCACCGGCCCACGTGGATCGACAAAGTCCAGAGGCACAAGAAGGACGCGCTGAATACAGCTATCAACAACTCCTTCCTATGTCGACCAGAATCGGTTTCGTCCTTTCCTAACAATTTGATGAAGCATACGACTCCCCCGCCTATTGTCAGAAGCAGGATGAGCGGAGGCCAGCCCAGGTTTCTCTCGCCGGTCGCAAAGGGATGCGCCAGAATCGATTCCAATGCGCGGCCCCACAGCCAATTCCCGGGCCCAACATTAAGCAAGTCAATAGGCGCGCCGCTGTAAAGTAAGTTCTCCGCGAACGTTCGCCCCCCCGTAGTCTTCAGTGTGGGAACGTACGTAAGCAGAAACGGAACCATCGCAACGATAAAGACCAATGCAGCAATGCCGAACAGCCAACGCCTGGCAAGGGCCTCTCGATGCCAATCGGAGACCGGGGTAACGCTCCGGCTTTCGATGATTTGAACCAATGCCGCAATGGCGGCGCAGCACGCCGCAGCCAGAATCGTAAACCAACCAATATAGAAGGATGTGAGGAGAACCAGCGCTGTTAGTGTAGCGCAGAAAATAGCATACACGTAAGCGGCTCGTGTGCCGCCAGCTCCGTGCTCGCGCCATGCCGAACAGGCAAGGGCGACGATTAGCGGCGTGAAAACAACGGTTGCAAGCTGGGCGTGCCCCATGGAAACGAAGTACAGATTTGACAGCGTAAATAACACCGAGCCAATAAGGGCTACCGGACGGCTGACGCCTGCCGTCCGGAGGAACCATAGCATTGAGAAGAAACCTATCGCTTTGAAAACGACGAACGCTGTTTCGAAGGCCAGGTAATGATCGAGCCCAGCGGAACGGGCGATAGTGTAGGGCAGGCCCATCAGGAACAGCGAGTCGCTGTAACCCAGTACGCCACGCTCCGGCCAGAAGAAGTTCGGCGATGTGAAGGGAGCTTCGCCATGCATGACGGCCCGTAAGTGTTCAAGAATCGCGATGTTAAACCGGGCGTCGCCGATATCGCCAGCGATCATGTTGAATCCGGACTGCAGGAACCCACGGAAGAAAACGATCAAAGTGACTAGGCATATTAGGAGCGCGACGAAGACGAAGCGAGCGCGTCCTTCAGTAGCGCCTAGGGCCGTGTCGGGCCGCAAGCTGTGAGTCTTACTTGTGCCGCCGAGCATACGTGTAAGGAGGTTCTGCCGGACCCGGTAGCGCCGGGAAGGGAGGATCCCGTTGGGCCAAGTACAAAGATATCGCCCAGGCCATGACTGTCGAATGGGATGGCTGCGCGGCGGTCATTGGCGCTCCAAGGAGAATCCCCATGATTGTAGCGCTTCCCGATAACGCGCCGCGACGGCATCCGGACGGAAATTCTCCAACACGTATCGTCTACCGTTTGCACCTAGAACGGCGCAAAGGGCCCCGTCATCAGCGAGGCGGCACAGGATTTCGCGAAACTCCTCGTACCCGGAAAAATACAGTCCGCCGTTGCTTTGGATACAGAAATCGGTAGTAACGCCGCACTCTGCGTTGACAATCGCTGGACGGCCCGCCAGCCAGCTCTCCATGGTGACGATGGAAAAGCTTTCCATGCGGCTCGGAACGCACAACGCGATCGCGGCAGCATACGCGTCGTACTTGTCCTGCGCCGGCAGGAAGCCGAGTTGGACGATGCGCGACGTATAGCCAGCCGGGATCTGCAGGTCGCCGCCACCGATGAAAACCAGCTTCTGCGTACGCCCGGTTTCATCGCCGTAGCGGCAAAAGTAGTCGAGCAGCAAATCGCTTCCTTTACCCTTTTCGGTCCGCCCGGCATAAAGAAAGAAATCCGCCAGGCCATATTTGGCGCGGAAGCGGTCCGGATCCGCACGCCAGTCGCAGTCGACCGGGACGCCCGCAATGACGGCCCGACCCGGACTCACACTATAGAGCCTCTCGGCAAGCCGCTTCTCGTGACCGGAGTTATAGATCAAGCCTCTCACAGATTCGCACATCCGGCGGACGATACGCATACGCGCATACGCCTCATCGTGGAGGCAGGGGACCAGTACGGAACGCTCCGGACAAACGCGGCTTCCCCAATACGTGGTACCGAACATGTAGGGAAGGAACAGAAATACATAATCATCTTGGTGACTGGCGATGAATCGATAGAGGTCCGGGCTGTTAATCATCTCTGCCATAAATACGTCCTCATCGCCGCCGGTCAACGGCTGGTTATGCATCAATTTGCCGTTGACCCGATCGAAACTGGCCGTATCGCGTTGCCGTACGCGAAATCTACGCACGGGAACACCGCATTCCAACGCAGTGCCCGGGGTATGAAAGTCTCGATTCCAATCCGATTGAAACTGTTTCACGCATGTTGTGAGGACTTCGGCCGCCACACCGGCCCGGAGGAGAGCCTTTATGGTATCCCGGCATAACGATTCGGCTCCGCCCGGGATGTTCTCGCCGTACCACGGGATCACGAATCCGACCTTGATAGCCATCCGCGCTAAAACACCGACGGAATCCGATTTTCGGAGCTTGGCTGCGCCGATGCGATCGAAGACAGAACTCCCATTACGCGCCTATCCACTTCCTCCCACGAGTAGTTCTTTCTGACGAACGCCTCTCCCTGTATTCCCAGGGCGCGAACCAGAGCATCGTCGTTCAGCAGGCAATTCATGGCTTCGCGGAATTCCTCGTAATTGGCATACCACAATCCGCCGTTGCTGCGGATGCACTGACCGCGCAACACCGCGCAATCGCCATTGGCCAAGAGAGGTTTTCCGAGCAGCCAGGATTCCAGAGCCGCGATACACAGACTCTCGTAAGGCGAGGGTGCGACCATGAATTGGCAGTGGCGAATCGCGCTATATTTCGTGGCTTCCGGGACGAAGCCGCTCATGACGACTTGCGGATGGCCGGGAACGGGCATGACTGCCTTCCCCACCATGAGCAGTTTCAAATCCGCGCTGGGGGATTCGGCTAGATAACGCACAAAAAACTCCATCAAGGTCCCGCATCCCTTGGATTCGTCAATCCGTCCGACGTACAGGATAAACCGGGAGTTCCCCAACCGCTCGCGCAAGGCCTCCCATTGAGGATCCGGGAAAGCATCGGGTATCGGACTGACGCCGGAGCCTATCACGTCTCCTTTAAGGTCGATGTCAAAGAATCGCCTCCTTAAGAATGCAAGCTCCTCGGGAGAGAGGCACATCAGGTAGCGGGCTTGCCGAAATACGTTACCAAAGCTTTCGAGATAAATCGGCAGCTCGTCATGAGCGGTCGGAATCAGAACCGCGCGGTCCGAAACAAGAGGCAATCCAAAATAGGTCGTTGCATAGAGGTACGTTTGGAACAAGAAGACATCATAATCGGCACGATGGCGTTCCAGGTAGGCGAGCAGCGATGTCGAGTATGGTCCTTGCAACCTCATCCAGCGTAGCTCGTCTTCTTCGGTGTGGGGTTTCAGAAAAACGGCTTGCGATGCCTCGTCAAATTGCGTCGGGGTGCGCGGCTGGTCCACTCCAAATCGCCGCACGCACACGCCGTTGATATTCTCAGTGCCTTCGGGATATTCGTCTTTCCACGTCACGTAATCAATCGCACGCGTCGTGAGCACGTCGACGTCGTTACCGCGGGCCAGGCGCTCGGCGAGTCCCCGGCAGTGAGTTTCCGACCCGCCGTTCACCTCGACGCCGTAGCGTTGGACCACATATGCGATGCGGAGGCGGTTCATGTACTCCGGGTTCCCTCATCCAAACTGGTTATGATATCAAATAGCTGTTTTTGCAGCACGCCCGGGCTGAACACCTGTTGGTAGCGCTTGCGGCCCAAGTCTCCGAACCGGGTTGCCAGATTGGTGTCGTTCACCAGCTCTGCAATATAGGATGCGCACTGCAGCTCGTCCCAATGTTCCAGGACGAAACCGCAGCCGCCTATCGTCTCGGGAACGGCGGTCTTGCCCCAGGCAACAATGGGAACGCGGAAGTACATAGCTTCCACTAGCGGAACACAGAAGCCCTCGTGCTCGCTGGTACACAGAAATATGTCCGCGGCAACATACAGGCTTTTGAGCTGGCTCCCGGTGACGGAACCGGTAAAGACGACCTGGCTCGCGACGCCGAGACTAGCGGCGAGCTGCCGCAAGTCGTCGACATAGTTCCGCAGGCGGTCGTCTATCCCGCCGGAGAAAATCAGTTGGGAGCGGGTATTGAAGTGGCGGCAATATACGGCAAACGCCCGAATGGCTCGCGCATGTCCCTTGTTGGGCTTAACGCCGCCCACAAACACTATATTGACCGTCTCGCCGGAATATCGTTGGATGGTTGGAATATCGAAAGGCTCATGTCCCAATTCTTCGGTCAAATGCAGCGGGGCTAGCACGCGGCAGTTTTCCGGGGGCACGCCCAGTGCAATCAGATCGTCGCAATTGAAAGTAGAGTCGCCGAGAACGAGCATGTTCCGGAGGTGCGCGATCCGTTCGGTCCCTTCCTGGCCTGCCGCACAGGCCTGCTGGTATGGAATCGAATAGCCCGCGAAGAATTGCGGCGGAGTAACGTTGTGGTGCCGAAGGACAATTCGATTGTTTGTGTTGAAAAGAATATCCTGGCCCGATCCCCAGCCCATAGAGTGATGGTAGATCAGTATGTCCTCGGACGATTGCCAGTAGTCCGCCGGCGCCGTGGAGACCGGCTTCGCGATCGGGGTACACTGCGGATGGATGCCTTCGGCAAAAACAGTCACTGAATAACCATGGCATAGCAATGCGTCGCGCATTTGGGAGACGTCGTTCCCGATCGCGTCGTACGGCACAAGGCTGGGCGTGAGTATGTGAACGCGCGGAAGTCGATTCACAATCAAACGCGTCGCCCGATCACGGCGTAATCCTGCGGCCCGTAGAAGTATGCATTGAACCTCCGCGCCAGTTCCATGCCGCCGTCCGGGACGTTGAACGATTCGGGGTAGGGATGCAGTTGCAGGATCTCAACGTCACAGAGGCCGCGCGCTTCCAGCAAGAACTGTGCAGTAAGGCAAGGGATGGGATGGCGGTGCGTGGGATCGATGTAGAAGTTGTGGGACCCAACCAGCACGTTTTGTGGATTGGGTGTTTCGAAAATCGCCAGGCCGCCGGGTTTCAGCACGCGCACGGTCTCATCGATCAATTTGATTAAGACATCCAGCGGGAGATGTTCGATAATGTGAAACCCGGTTACCGCACCAAGCCGGCTATCGGGTAAGCTGCGAAGGTGCTGAAGAGCATCCTCCTCGGTCACGCGCAAGCCTTTTTCCATGCACTGTGCGATGAAGATACGGTTCGTATCGACGCCGTACGCATCCAAATTGGCTTCGGCAAGGATTTCGAGCCATTCGCCGCGGCCGCAGCCGAGATCTAATATCGGCATCCGCTGGTCGCCGATCCGATTCTTTTCGAGCAAGGGAAGATAGAATCGCAGGCGATCTTGAATCTCCGTCCGGATGCCACGAAAGCGATCTTCGAGGGCCATGTAGAACCCGTCAAGCACATGGCTGTCTTCGTCGGAAAGTACGACGGGCTGAGCTTCAGCGGAAGTGGCGGCGGCCTTTTTGCGCACGTCTTCCAGTAGAATCGAGATCCGGGCGTGCTGATGGGAATTCTCCGCCCGCAATTGCTGGATGGCGATATCCACCTGGCGGGATTTTTCGGACGTTGAAACGCCCAGGGCTTCGCGTGCGCCGGTCTGCTCGGCCAAGTCGGACGACAACTGCTCACGTGCCGCCGTCTCAGCCTCCAAACGTTGGCCCAGGTGTTCACGTGCCGCGGTCTCGGCCTCCAAAGCGTGCGCCAGCTTCTCGAAACGGTCCTCGACTTCCATTGAAAACCGCCAATTTTGTTGGGTGGCAGCCGCTACACTTTTGAGCGCAGCCACTTGCTGGTCGAAGCCCGCCGCTACACCCGCCTGAAAATCGCGGATCCCGGCCGTGTACCAAAAAAGCATCCTGCGAAGGGCTTTGACCAGCAGAGAGCCAAGTCTTCCGCGGAACGTCGGTGGCTGCGGTGGCAACTCTCCGACAAGCAACTTGTTTAAATGCAGCGAACGCACCGTCGTTTCCAGTGAGTTCATGTCCGGCAACTGCGGATTTGGGGAAAAGTCGGGTTCAGCCGGCAGCCGCGGCGGAGCCGAGCGTTGCCGGATGCGTTCCCTGATTTCCTGCATGATGGTCTGGACGTTTGTATCGTTAGCCATAGAGCTGTTCACGAGGCTGTTTGCTGAACGTTGACCCTTATCCTGCATCCGTTGGCGCTATTGCGTTCGTCGAACCACGCCACCCACTCTTGAACGAGGCTGAAGGCGATGTCGTACGAACCCGAAATTGAGGGCGTTGGAAGGCGGACGTCCCACTTCAGCTTTCCGCCGGGCGCGAGTGCTTGCGGCAACTGGAACCGTAAATAGTCCACTTGGGGATCCGCGGTCCGCGCGTCTAACCCTAACCAGCGGTAGCCGAGGTGAATGGGATGAGGCGGGGCCGTCAGGAGCGTTACCGGCCCGCAATTTGTAACTTCGACTTCCACTGCAAGTCCGGCGCCTGTAAGTACTTCCCCCGCCGCCCTCACGGTCATTACGCATCGGCAGTCATCGGGTAACATCGCGTCCATCGGCGTGAAACCCCATTGCGAGTGAATACTTCCAACAGCGCGGAACATTTCCTCGCGATCTTGCCCGGACACGCGCGTCGCGTTTGTGCGAAATCCGCGGTGCAATCCACGCAGGAACTTTCGCGGCGCCAGGCTCAGGGTGAACAATTCTATGCAGGGCAGCTTGATCCGGGCGAGGGGTGTCCAGTTCTTGCGGTCAAGAACGGCAATTATTGCGTGGGTTGGAGGACCCGTGGAATGACGTTCCCCGCTGACCCCAACAAAAATGTATTTCTCTGAAACAGCCAGTCCCCGCGCCCACCCGCCCATATTGACCTTCCGTACTATGGAACCGGATTCGTCGATGAACAGGAGGTCGCCTGGGCGGGAGTTGCAAACCAGCCATCCGCCATCAATATGCAGGGGGTCGTGGGGACAGCACAAGCCACTAACGACGTCGGTTTGGCTCTCCACGTCAAAGATTATTCCAACCGGGGCGTGCATATCGTGGCTCCATCCATAATTTTCGCCAAAGCGTCCAAACGCCGAAGCGTAGAGCTTTCCCCCGTGTACGTGAACACCGTTCACATGCCAGGCGTCGTCGGTGCCGGGAGCAGTCCAGGCGCGCTTCACTACACCATCGAGACCCAGCCAAAATATGGTGTTGACAGCGGGGCACGGGGTCACCAGGTGTTCCCCATCATAGATTAAGGCATGTGGATCGTCCAGACAATCGATCCGGTGATAATCGATCACGCCCAGCTCATCGTACACGAGGAGTTCCCCTGTAGCCGGGAACTTTGGACGCGCACGTGTGCAGAGCACACGGTACAGACGGTCGCCGGCGTTCACGATTCCGCTGGAATACAGAGAATCGATTTTCTCGACGGTGTCGCCTTCGATTGCAAGAAGCCAACCTGCGGATTCAGGACCCTCGCCAGCAGCCAGAAGAATGTCCCCGTCAAGAGAGAGACTGCAGCTCAGACGTTCAAACTCCACTCGCTTTATTCCTCCCCATCGTTAGGGGCTGCCCAATGGCTTCGGTATCCTCTAATGGTCGTCGTGGAAACGTACGGGGAAACCCACCCGCATCCCCAAAATTAACAGCACTTCCCATTGGTGTGGCATCCTGCGAGATCGGAGCGGGGCCTCTAGCCCCGGCGACAATGAAGCGGCGGCGCCGAATGACGCACGAACTCTGACACGATTTTGCGAAGATTATTATAACCCAACCGCATGTGCACGCAAGGGGTTGAAGCAATTTGGTAGTATGCTATACGAGCAAGACGTGGCAATGGAGGCCATCTGCCCGATCAGGCTGGAACTCGTTCGGACGTGGCGAACGGCAGCAATCGGGCCGCGAACCGATTCTGAGGGCAGCGAAATGGCGTATCGGTTCCCGCACCAAAGCCTTGCGGATGCCAAGACCGGCGAAAAATAACAAGCAGGGACGAAAGTTTGCCGTTCGCGGAAGTGGCCCCAGCGGCGGCGCCTGCGAAGGTGAAATTTGTTCGTGAGACGATTTTTTCCCTATGCTTCAAGAGATTCTTCATCTCGCATCGGCCGCGACGTATGATTTCCGAGTGACAGCTTGCCCACAGGATCCTCTAAAGCGCAACTTTGCCGAATGGGTTCCGTACTATCGGCTAAAGTGGGCGATCAGCCGCGTGCTTCAACCCCGCCGCATTCTCGAGATTGGTGTCCGATTCGGCTACTCCGCCGCCGCATTCCTCGATGCCAGCCCTGGTGCAACATATTTGGGAATCGATAACGATTCAGAAACGTATGGCGGACACAAAGGCGCCGTCCAATGGGCTCGCCGGATTACCGGCGGCGCGGCCGCCGAGTATCTGATCGCCGATTCTCAGCAGATGGTGGAGTTTCCTGGAGGCGCATACGATCTCGTTCACATCGATGGACAACAGGACGGCGTGGGATCCATCCAGGATCTGCGGAAGGCGCTGGGGCGGGCAAAATACATACTCGTCGACGGCTTTTTCTGGACCCGCGAGAATTTCCTGCATGTTTCCGAGTTTCTATACCGCTATCGCGATCTCCTGCAGAGCGTCGTCGTTATTCCCGGTTACGCGGGGGAGTTGCTGATTACTCCCTTGCGGGTACAATCGCCAAACGGGCCGGTTGCGAGCAGCGCCGCACTGAGGCACACGTATACGGAAAGCTATTACTTACAGGACTGCGGCGGATTCGACTCGTATAAGAACGACAAAGGTCTTCATTTGTCTGACTGGCGCCTTCGATCCGTAGCAGATCTGGCTGATCTCGCGCCAGTAGGGCGCGCTCTCGATTTAGGCTGTGGGCGAGGAGAAATTAGCGTTCATCTGGCCAGAATCGGTCATGAGGTATTGGCCATCGATTATTCGGATAGCGCCATCGCACTGGCGCGGGCCGCGGCCGCGGAAAACGCCGATCAACCGGCGAAGATCGCTTTTCACTGTGGCGATGTGAATGAAGCGCCTTTTTCGGGCCGATACGACGTCGCTGTGGCATCGGACCTGGTGGAGCATATGTCGCCTGGCGAACTGGACCGGCTGTACTCTCGAGTAGCATCGCATTTGTCGCCCCAGGGCGTGTTTGTAGTTCATACCTTCCCCAATCTCTGGTATTACACATACGAATACAAACGACGGTTGCGGGAAGCCAGGAAGCTTCAGGCGTATCTGCCTATCGAACCCAGGAGCCGGTACGAAGAGTTGATGCATATCAATGAGCAATCTCCAAGGGTACTGAGGCGCCAACTCCAAACGTACTTCGGGCACGTGTTGTTGTGGTTCGCAGCCCACAGCCTTGAGAATCGGTTCGAAAATCTGGAGAGGCGGTTCAGCGTAGCGGAAATGCGCTCGGCGGGCGACCTGTTTGCGGTGGCCTCGCATTCGCCGATCGATAGAAGAGCATTGCTGGATGGCCTCGCGATGCGTCCCATTTCCGCCCTCAAGGAGGTTAGCCTTGTCGTACGACAGAAACCCGCGAGTGTTCCGGCTGGATCTCGGTTTCGCGTTCAGGTGCGACTGCTGAATCAAAGCGGGGGCGAGTTGAAGAGCCAGCCTCCGAATCCCATTCACCTCTCTTATCATTGCTATTCGTTGAATGGGGAATTGATTGTATTCGACGGGCTCCGGACACGCATTCCAGTCGCCAAGCCGGGCCTCGCAGTGAACATTAGCATGGATCTCGAAGCCCCTGCCGCGCAGGGCCGCTGCCGTTTTCGGCTGACTCTTGTACAGGAAGGGGTTCGGTGGTTCGACGAGATCCCGGAGGGACCGTTCGAAGACTGTTGGATTGAAGTGGTGGAATTGGGGGTCTAAGCCGGCGCAGTGGCAAAAGGGGGCATGGCTGCCGCGAGCCGGCACCCTTCGAGAAGTTCTCCGTCGACGGTGCACAAGTCCCCGATTTCCTGCGCGTTAACGGGAATTCGGGCGAGCTCTTTAAATGTACGCCGGCAGAGAACCGCGATACTGGCGTTTTTGTCCCGCCGGAGCGGATCGTGCCGCGCAGCGCTTATGCCGACGAAAATTGAATCGGCGGTCTCGGCAATCCCGCGGGTCCATCCGCCGAGATCGACGTCGGCTATCGTTTTTTTTGAAGCAGGCTCAATCACCAATAACTTATGCTGGGACGAACTGCAGACCACCCAATTTCCATCGATTAGACGCGGGTGGTGGGGGGCCGAGATATTCGCCAGCACGTCCTCACCGGTTGCCAAGTCGAAAACAATCCCGGATCCGTCAGTACGGTGATCGTTCCATCCCCGCTCGTGAGGAAACCTTCCAAACGCCGAAACGTATATGGTCTTTCCTTGGACGAACGCCCCGTTCATGTGCCAGGCGTCACCGTGGCCGGGAGCGATCCATTGATCGACGATTTCCAGCGCTGAATTCAATGTAAGGATGCTGTTGGTGCTGGTGGAGACGATTACATAGCCATCTCCGTACACAGCGACGTGATGCGCATCACCATGACCTCGCAGGCGGCGGTACGCCAGCAAGCCGGTCCGGTCGTAAACCAAAAGGCCAACGTCTCCTCCCGGCTGAGACCAGGATAGACGCACAAATTCCCCAGGGCGCGTCGTTCCACTGGAGGAATTCATCGCATCAATCCGTTGCATGCCGGATCCGTCGAAAACATAGAGCCCTCCGGTGCCCTCCAGATCGGCACAGAACGCGGCTAGAGCCTGAGTCCCCTGCATTTCCTCACCATGCTGTTCATTTCACCGGCGACGCGGGTGTCCAAAACCACGCCGACGGCACCATCGAAAAGTAACACCAAATCACCACACTTCGGTAGCCGCCGCCGCGCAGATGATGGACGCTGCGGGTAGGACTCCGTTGCCGCGATGCGGCTGGCGGAAAGGGAAGTTCTTGTTGGTCTGGCTGTCGCGTATAATGGTGAATTCGGTTTGCCGAAAGGCGGTCGAAACTCGGGTAAATTGCCCTGTCGCGTACCGGGCGGGCTGGCACTCCAATAACTTAAATGGGTAAACGTGCGTTGATTACTGGAATTACCGGGCAAGACGGGTCTTATCTTGCCGAGCTCCTTCTTTCAAAGGGCTACGAAGTCCACGGCGCCATCCGGCGGGTCGCCCTCGAGGATCCCGAGCATCGGCTAGTACGCTTGAACGCCGTCCGCGGCGACGTGACGCTGCATGCCGCTTCGCTCGAAAGCTTCGCGAGCGTATATCAAGTGGTCGCCAAGGTGGCGCCCGACGAATGCTACCATCTCGCCGCGCAGAGCTTCGTCAGCTATTCGTTCGACGACGAGTTTTCGACTCTGAACACGAACATCAACGGCACGCATTTTCTGCTCTCTGCGGTCAGGGACTTGGCTCCGAAGTGCCGGTTTTATTTCGCCGGATCGAGCGAAATGTTTGGCAAAGCCGAGGAGTTGCCGCAAACCGAGCGAACACGCTTTCACCCGCGCTCAAGCTATGGCATCAGTAAGGTTTGCGGGTTCGAATTGACGCGGAACTATCGTGAGGCGTACGGGCTGCATGCCAGCAGCGGAATACTATTCAATCATGAGTCCCCACGGCGCGGTTTCGAATTCGTCACGCGAAAAATCACGTCCGGCGTCGCCCGCATCCTGGCCGGGCAGAGCCGTAACGTACAGTTAGGGAATCTGGAAGCAAAGCGGGACTGGGGACATGCGCGGGAATACGTAAAGGCCATGTGGCTGATGTTGCAAGAGCCCGATCCGGACGACTATGTGATCGCGACGGGCGAGACCCACTCCGTACGGGAGTTCGTGGAACTCGCTTTTTCTCACGCCGGCCTGGATTACAGAGACTATGTCGCGACCGATCCGACGCTCTTCCGTCCGGCGGAGGTAAACCTGCTGCTCGGCGATTACACCAAGGCCCGGACGAGATTGGGATGGACGCCGTGCACCACCTTTGAAGCCTTGGTCCGCGAAATGGTCGAGGCGGATTGCCGAACGCTTGGAGTAGAGCGGGATTTCTTGCGAAGCGATGCCGGGCAGCGCGCGTAAGGCGGCGGCGCGCGAATGGGTAACGAAACTCTACAACGGATTCGAGAAGAAATGGAGCGGGCGTACGGCCCTGCGGAAGCAAACGACCACTTTGAGCGGGGAGCGGACCACTCGCCCTCGCTTGAAACCACAGCGCTGCGATCCGTGTTAGCAGCGCTGCACGCCAGTTATGCTCTGGTTGGCCAGTTGCCGCCGGAGCCGCCGACCTTTCGTGGCCGTGTTGGCGCCCGTCTGGTCAAGCTCGTACAGCGGATGCTTTTTTGGTACACACCGCAGATCGTACATTTCCAGTATTCCGCGCTCCGCGCGTTTGAAGAGCAAGCAAGCATTTTGCGGCGCGCCGAAGGCCGTATCCGCGAGCTGGAAGTCGAAGTTGACGCGCAGCGCGCGAAGAACGAGAATCTATGCCGGGCGTGGGAAGATCTGAAGGTCGCCATGGCCGCCAATGTGGAGAGGCGCGAAGGATAACTGTTGGACGGGTGCGGCGAAGCTTGTGGGCGCTGGAGGATTGCGCCATAGCCGGTTTGAAAGTTCTGGCCCGAGGTTGCAAGAGGCCGTGGATTGCGAATATTGATTGTCACAGTGCGGGTTCCGTTTGTGCGCGGCGGCGCCGAAGTACTCGCCGAGGACTTGTGCCGAGTGCTGATCGAAGCCGGCCATCAGGCTGAAATCGTCGCCATACCTTTCAAGTCGTATCCCCCGGAGCGTATCTTGGACCAGTTGCTTGCGTGCCGGCTCCTGGACCTAAGCGAGACCGGCGGCGCGCCCGTCGATCGCCTGATCGGTCTAAAGTTTCCCGCTTACTTGATACCGCATCCACGCAAGGTAATCTGGATGCTCCACCAACATCGCCAGGCGTATGATCTGTGGCAACATCCGCTCAACGACTTGCACACTTATGCCAATGGCCTTGACGTGCGGTCCGCGATTCATGCAGCGGATATGAAGCTTCTGCCGCAGAGTCGCGGGATCTTCACGATTTCGCGTAATGTCGCACTCCGCCTGAAGGCTTATTGCGGGCTAGATGCCACGCCGCTTTACCCTCCCCCGCGGGATGGCGGCCGCTTCCATACTCGCCCAGCGGAGGACTTCCTGTATTTCCCCAGCCGGATCAACCGGCTCAAGAGGCAGGATCTGGCGCTGAGGGCGCTGGCCCTCACACGCTCCCGGGTGCGGATATGCTTCTCCGGTCCGGCCGACGATCGCGGTTTTGAGCGGGAGTGCGCGGATTTGTCACGCAAAGAAGCCCTCCAAAACCGCGTGCAGTGGTTGGGTGCGGTATCCGAAGAGGAGAAGCGCGATCTATACGCCCGCTGCCTGGGGGTTCTCTTTCCGCCGCTGGACGAAGATTACGGCTATATCACGCTGGAGGCCCTGCTAGCCCGTAAGGCCGTCATCACGTGCGCCGATTCGGGCGGTCCGCTGGAATTCGTCGTGCATCGCGAGACCGGCATTATTGCGGAGCCGACGCCCCAATCGTTGGCCACCGCCATGGACGATCTTTGGGACGATCGCGATCGGGCCAAGCAGTGGGGCGATGCCGGCCGGCAGCGCTATAGCGACCTGCGGATCGACTGGGGCAACGTCATAGAGAATCTCCTGCAATGAAGATCTTGGTCGCTACCTCGGGTGTGCCCTTCATTCGCGGCGCTGCCGAAATCCTTGCCGGCAGTCTTCTGGAAGAGCTCTCCGAGGCGGGCCATGAAGCCGAATTGACAGTTATTCCATTTAAAGACTACCCGCCCAACCGTATCCCGGATCAGATTCTCGCCTGCCGGCTGCTGGATCTCACGGAAAGCTGCGGCATTCGAATCGACCGGGTTATCGGGCTCAATTTTCCCGCCTACCTGATTCCGCACCCCCATAAAGTCATCTGGCTGCAGCACCAGCATCGTTCGGCTTACGACTTGTGGGACCAGCCGGCGGCAGGCGGCCTCGTGCATTCCCCCGACGGTCCCGTAATTCGGGAAACGATTCGCCGGGCGGATCGCGAACTGATCCCGGAAGCCGAGGCGATCTACACGCAATCGCTAAAAGTGTCGGACCGGCTGCTCCGGTATTGTGGAATCGCTGCGGCCCCGTTGTACTATCCTCCGGCGAACGCTCTTCTGTTCTACAAAAGCCCCCCTGCCGACTACTTCTTTTTCCCGAGCCCTATCAACGCTGCAAATCGGCAGTGGCTGGCAATCCAGGCCTTAGCCCAATGCCGGGAGCGCGTGCGCATCCGCTTTGCCGGGGAACCCGGCAGCCGCACCCAGCAAGCCGAATGCGTCCACGCCGCCCGGAAACTCAAGTTGAACGATCGGATTGAGTGGCTCGGCGGAGTATCCGAGGATCGAAAGCGCGATTTGTACGCGCACTGCCTGGGCGTCGTCTTTCCTCCCGCGGACGAAGATTACGGATGCGTGACGCTGGAGGCTATGTTGTCTTCAAAGCCGGTAATCACCTGTTCGGATTCCGGCGGCCCCCTGGAATTTGTCTTGGACCGGCAGACGGGATTAGTGGCCCAACCCACTTCCGAATCGTTGGCGCAAGCCATGGATATGTTGTGGGCCGATCGGGGCTGCGGCGCCGCCATGGGCGAAGCCGGCCGCGCGCGTTATCGGGACCTGCATATTTCCTGGGCGAACGTGGTGGAGAAACTGTTGTGTTAAAGATCAATTGGTTCTCACCCCTTTTGCCGGCGCGGAGCGGCGTTGCGCATTATGCCATGCAGGTCCTGCCGGTGCTCGCCAGAAGCCATGATGTGGTTTTATGGACGGACCAGGATCAGGTGTCGCCGGAAGTGCATGCAATTGCGCGCGTGGCGCGCTACGATCCAGCGGCTCCTCCCTGGCGCGAGATCAACAACGGCACGATTTCCATCTATCATCTGGGAAATCACCCGGATCTTCACGCCGGCGTCTGGCGGGTCAGCACACAACAGCCGGGTATTGTGGTGTTGCACGATCTTTGCCTGCACGATTTCTTCTTTGCGCTTTCAGTCCGCCAGGGGAAGGAGCGCGCCGCCTACCGGAATGCCATGGAGCGCTGGTATGGCCAGGAGGGCCGCGAGAGCGCCGAGGCGTTCTGTGCAGGCGGAGTCAGCGTCCAAACCATGCAACAGAACTTCCCGCTGACACGAGAAGCCACGCGTAACTCGCTTGGAGCTATTACGCACTGTGGCCGGGCCCTCGAAGATCTCCATGAAACGCCCGCCTGTCCCACGGCCACTCTGAACTTGCCGTATGCGGCTGCCGGCGAGTCGCCGTACCGCGCGTGGCTGGCGGTGCGCGATGGCGTGCCGCGCCCCCCCTATCGGCTCGTGGTCTTCGGCTATCTTAACCGGAACCGGCGTATGGGGGCCGTGCTTGAAGCGCTGGCGGGGATCGGCGAGCGGGAGCAGTTCCGTCTGGATATATGCGGGCAGCTCTGGGACGAGAGCCACATCCGGACGGAGATCGAACGCCTCGGATTGGGCTCTATAGTAAGCCTGCATGGCTTTCTTTCCGGCGAACAGGCGGAGCAGAAGCTCGGCACCGCTAATTTGGCGATCAATCTCCGATACCCTTCCATGGGAGAGGCGTCGCTCAGCCAATTGCAATTCTGGGACTATGGCCTGCCCACCCTGGTGACCCGCACAGGTTGGTACGCCTCGTTGCCGGAGGACGCCACTGCATTTGTCCGGCCCGAATCCGAAGTCGCGGACATCCAGGCACATTTACGCGCCTTTTTGGCCGATCCCGGCGCCTTTCGCGTCTTGGGGGAATGCGGCCGGCGGTCGCTAAAGAACCACGATCCGGAAAGCTATGTGGATGCCATGACGCGCTTTGCCGCGGAGGCATTGGGGCTTTCGCCGCGCGTTTCCGCGCTAGCCCTCGCGCGAAGAGTCGGGGGCGATTTAACGGAGTGGCTGCCAGCCGCCGGGAGCCCGTACCTGTTGGAGCGCGCCAGTAAAGAGATTTACACGGCTTTTGAGGGACGCCGGCACTAGTGATGGCGGGGAATTAATTTTGCGCTAAGCCAAGGCGCCGCGAGCCCGCAGACTGTTTCGTTGGCTGAACAGGAAGCGGTATTCTAAAATCATGCGCATCCTGGTCGAGGAATTAGAGCGGCCGGTGGCCATCCAGTGGGAACCCCGGATGACCGACGACGAGTACTTCCAATTTTGCGCGAACAACTCGAAACTACGCGTGGAGCGCACCCCGGAGGGAGACATCGTCATTATGCCGCCGGCGGGTTTTGAGAGTGGCCACCGGAATAGCGAATTGATCCGGCAACTGGGTAACTGGGCTATAAACGACGGACGTGGCTTGGCATGCGATTCCAATACCGAATATATCCTGCCTAGTGGCGCCGCCTACGCTCCGGACGCCTCGTGGGTTCTCCAGTCGCGGTTGGACAAGTTCACCCGTGACGAGAAGCGTAAATTTCTGCGGCTGTGCCCGGACTTCGTGATCGAGTTGATGTCTCTTTCAGACCGCCTGTCCAAGGCGAAGGCCAAGATGCGGGAATGGATGGAAAACGGCGCGCAATTGGGATGGCTGCTGGACCCTGATCGCCGCACCGTACATATCTATCGCCCGGACCGGGAGCCTGAGCGGCTCGTCAACCCTGAGCGGCTCGCGGGCGAGGGCCCCGTGGCCGGATTCGTTCTGACGCTCGCCGGCATCTGGGCCGAACTATAGCGCGTGGGCGAAGGCAGCGCCTAATTCTCGCGCAGTCGGTGCGAGAAACTGGACGCCATGCGGCGCGGAAACTTTGGATTCCACCGGGGTAGAATAAAGGACGAATGACCTCTGCACTTCCCCTCGCTCGCCTGGTGCCCATCGTCGCGCACGCGGTAGCCGTATTCGGCGATGAGCAGAAGGCCACCCACTGGCTGACGACTCCCCTCGCCCTGTTCGATAATCAACCCCCCATGGAGCTGTTAGCCACTAGCGAGGGCATCGAGCGCGTCGAGCGGACGCTCACCCGCATCGAACACAACATTCCTTCCTGATGCCCGTCTTGAGCGGCAGTCGCGTTTACCGCGTATGCCGGGCGCGTTATGCGCGTCTCGACGGCGCCGGGGCGCTGCTCGTCGGCGGCCGCTGGAATTCGTCCGGGCGCGCTGTCGTCTATATGGCGGAGAGCATCGCCTTGGCCGTCCTTGAGAATCTGGTGCACATGGCCAGACAAGACTTCCCGCGCGGCTACGTTTGTGTGGCCGCTGTGCTCCCCGACGGAATTAGCATGCTCCACGAGAAGGATTTACGCAAGAACGCGGCGCTCGAAGACTTGAGCACCCAACAGTTGGGCGACTGGTGGCTCGATTCCCGAACGAGTGCCGTCCTCCAGGTGCCGTCGTTCGTGATCGTGGGGGAGCATAACTTCCTGCTCAATCCAGCCCACTCGGAATTTGCGCGGATTCAGGTCGAACCACCGGCGATCTTCCATTTTGATGTACGGCTCTTTGGGGGATCGTAGTACCCGCCGCCAGCCGGGCGCAAAAGTGCGTCCTGAGCGATTGAGAATCGACGATTTATCCAAGCTATTCTTGAAAGCACGGTGAGGACCTGCTGGCGTTTGGTAGACGGTAACATACTTTATCGTCTAGTAAAAACGGTATTCTGCGTGGCTCATGGTCTGGGGATCGGAACGGAGATGCCCGGCGCTAACTCTACCTTCGCTGGCATTTCCGACCATTCTGCCTCGTTGAGGAAATCGTTCTGCAGCCATCGGCGCAAGTGCTGCAGATCTCGTAGTCGCATCATAACGGAATCGTTTGCACCGCACCAGGCGGCGTTAGCAGTGAACGCCGTATTGGTGACGATCATTCCGATGTGAAACTGCGGCCTCGAAGTCCTGATGGCGCCCAGAAAGCGTTGGACATCCATCGATCCCGTTTTCCGCTCAGTCCGGTGATGCTTTGCCTGAATAGCCAACAAGAATGGAACCGCGCAGCGTTCAGGCTTTGGGTATGCGACCATATCGACGCCGCCATCCATGCGAAAAACATTTCCTACCATGTGCACTCGGAGGCCCATGCGCTCCAGGCGATCTGCAACTAAGCGCTCAAATTGGGCCGGGTCAAGTTGCTTGAGACGCCCAAGATTCTCAAGAAACCACGAGAGTGCCTCGGTGGAAAATTCTACAAGTTGAACTCTATAAGCTTCGGGACTTCCCCATTTTCTTGCGGCCTTATCGCGGATCTGAGCGTGCAGGTATAGGGTCATCGGAGCCGCTTTTTGTAGTGTGGGTTGTCCACCTCGTGGTAGAGGAGATCATTAATATCGGTGGGCCTCAGCCGATACTCCCCCAGTGCGCGTGTCTTGGTGATAAATCCGTATTTCGGTCGATCTCGTTGTTGACAAGCCGAGCATAGGGGCACATGGAGAATAGGATGCACACGCGCCGTCGTTCGACCGCAGTCGGTGCAAGAAGCTTTTCTGCTCATTGCTTTCATCCAGAGTATAACGCCCTGGGCCGCCAGCTTCCCATAATCGGTCGTTATGTAAACTCGGGGCTGTCGTGTCGCCAGCCCCCTATCCCGATCATCCCCCGGTGAAGACGCCTGCATACCGTCCCCCCACTTTCCCCTACCCCTCCCGGAACGGCACCTCCATCAAGCTATGCAGAACAATATAAGCGTCCAGCGCCGGAGACATGTGTTTGATGTAATACAAGTCGTACTCCAGCGACTTCCGCGCGTCCCGCAGCCGCGAACCGTAATCGCAGTTGAGCTGGCTCCAACCTAGAATGCCGGGGCGCACCGCATGCCGCTGCCCATAGTAGGGCATTTGCTCCATCAATATCGGTATGAACTCCGGATGGTGCGGTCGCGGCCCCACCAGCGCCATTTCGCCGCGGATGACGTTCAATAGTTGCGGCAGCCCGTCCAGACGCAGGCGGCGCAGCCACCTACCCACCCGTGTCGATTGGCCATCGGCGCGTCGACAGCGGAAGCGGTAAAGCGTGAATGGCACCAAGTTCACGCCCCAACGCAACTGTCCGTCGACAACCGGACCTGGGGAGGACAACTTGATTGCCGCGGCAATAGGTAACAGAAGCACCGCCAGCAGGGCCAGGCCGGCCAGCGCCACGATATTCGAATAGATGGCTTGCAATGCGATGGCGCCGCGGCGCGCCCCCAGCTCATCGGAAAAGATCAGTTGCGAGGGCAGCAACTCGGCCAGGCACACCCGTTCGCAGGCGGTTTCGTACAACTCCGCCACGCGCTGGATTTGGATGCCGCGAAACTGCAGATCCAGGAGTTCTCTGAAGGGCATGCCGCGCCGGCGGTCGGTCACCCCCACCCCAATGAAGTTCGGGCGGACTTCGGAAATTACGCGCGCCAGTTCGGCGGTCGAGCCCAGGACCCGCGCTCCGTTCAGCGGCGTGCCGGCCGGCCGATCGTCATCGATGTAGCCGGCTAGAGAAAGGCCCAACTCGGGGTGCGCCGCCAGGCTGCTCCCCGCTTCCAGGGCGGCAGCATTGGTCCCATAGAACAGCACCCTTCTGGCGCCCAGGCTCTTCCATAGCGCCGCGCTGTAGAATATGCGCCAGACCAGCAGGACCGCCAGGGTCAAGGCGCTGCCGAGCATCATGATGGAAGGCGCCAGCACCAATTCCGGAATCCGCAGATAACTCAGCAGCGATTCCAACAGGAAGGTCACACCCAGGGTCAGGCAGAGCTGCTGTACCAGCAGAATCTTGGACCGCACGCCTACCTGCACATACAGCTTGTTAAGCTGCAGCCCAACCAGCACCCCTGCCACCACCAGCGCGATTTGCAGCAGCCCGTTGTCGTATAGCAGGAATACGGATGGGTCCGCGCCGCCCAGCCAATAGGCCGCCAGAATATAGCAGGAAAAGATGAGGATCGTCTCCGGGACCAGCAGGCTGAGGATGCGGGTGGAGAACAAACTCCTGAGAAAAGAGAACATGGCCTTTATGCATAGTACACTGGCAACGAAGGCCATGCGTGAACTGAACTGGAAGCCGGGGCAATCCGCGGAGTTGAGCGTTTTGGGCGAGGGGGCGCGTGCCGGGCCTGCAGGGGCCCCCGTGTGCATCCTCGAATTTTTGGGAAAACGCATGCGCCTAGCGGCGGATTTAAGAGTGAAAGGCGGCGACGCCGTGTGCCTGGAATGGGATGGGCAACTGTTGTTGGGCCAGGTGCTGAGCACCGAGCCGGGCAGTTTTTGGATGGAGGTCCATCACGTGTTGCTGGACGCCAGCGGGCTGAGCTGGCAGAAAAATGGCTGGCAGCGCGGATAGGCCTGCCGGATGCCCGCTAAAGCGCAATGGCTGCTTCGCGTCCCCGAGATCCTGGCGGAATTATCGGCGCTGGATGCGCCGGTCGTGGACCGTGCCGTCTGCGAGCGCCTGTTCCGCCTGCGCAGGCGGCGCGCCATCGACCTGATACGCGGCTTCGGGGGTTATCAGGCCGGCCGGACGTTTCTGGTCGACCGGCCCAAGCTGGTCGCGCAGTTGGAACAGATCCGCGATAGTCCCGATTTCAAGGTGGAATGGCGGCGAAAAGAACGCCTTACGGAACGGTTGGACGCCATCCGCCGCTTGCAAGCCGGCGCGCGCGTGGCAATCGCGGTGGAGCCGGAGACGGGTCGGCGGCGATTGCCGGACCTGCCGCCGGGTGTGGGGCTGAGTCCCGGCGAGCTGCACATTCAATTCCAATCGTCCGAAGAACTGCTGAGCAAGCTTTTCGCACTGGCGCAGGCCATCGCGAACGACTTTGAGGCCTTTGAGAAGCGGACGTCGGCGGAATGAGAGTAGCACTACTGAATTAAGTGGCGTTCCACTTCATCGGCTCAATGCCTGCGACCGAGGCACCCGGATACGGCATAAAATTCAAGGCGGTGGGATGACGGCCACGTCCGAACCGGATGAAGGCGGGGACTCCCACGATCACCACTTCGGCGGCGTCGATTCTATCGATCAGCCGTTCGTAACCCGGCTCCCGCAGGTGCATGGCAACGATGGCGGCTTAGTAACCTTCCGGCCCGTAGCCCAGGATCCGGTCTTCTTCCTCGCGGCCCATCACTCGCCCCAACTCGCCGGCCGGCATGATCGGCCAGATGTCCTGCTCCAGGTACTCTCTTAGGCTCTTGCGGCCGCCGGGATTACCGGCCTGGGCTTGAAGCCGAATCCGGCGTTCCACCAGCGCCCCCGTGATGGCCTCCGTTTGGTTTCATGGGCCAGGTTGGCCACTTCACCGGCCAGCTTTTCGACCTCAAGGTTCTTGATGTTCAGCGCCATGGTGGAAAGGCGCCAATGTTCTACCATTTACCCTCGCCTCCCGATGGCGTGCTGCTAGACTCAGATCGTGGAATCCACGCGCAGCCCGCTCCGGATGGCGTACCTGCTGAGTCAGTATCCTGCCGTCAATCACGTTTTCATGCTGCGCGAAGTTTGTTCACTGCGCAAGCTTGGATTGGATGTTCAAGTCGCCTCGATTCGAAAACCGGATCGAGGTCCCGGATTGATGACCACTGCGGAGCAAGCGGAAGCACGGGCCACTTATTATGTGAAAAGCACCGGGCTATTGCGGCTGGTGCTGGCTCACGCGCATACGTTGGTTTCAAGGCCGGGCCACTACATTCGCGGCTTGGCTGGCGCGCTGCGCCATGGGCCGCTTTACGGCCTTTTCTATTTTGCCGAAGCGGTGGCCGTGGGGCATTGGATGAGGCGCCATGGTTTGTCCCACGTGCACACTCACTATGCATCAACAGTGGGTCTTCTGGTAGGGCGGATCTTTCCCGTCACTCTATCTATCACCATTCATGGCCCGGCCGAATTTCAAGATCCGGCCGGCTCGCGGCTCGCGGAAAAGGTCCAGGCGTCTCTATTCTGTTGCGCCATCAGCCAGTACGGCGTCAGCCAACTGATGCACGCGTGCGGCTACCTGGAGTGGCCCAAGTTGGAACTCACCGCCTTAGGCGTCGATCTCAATGCATTCCCGCCGCTGCCGTTCCGGCCAAGTCCCTCGCCCTTCCAAATCGTTTGCGCCGGACGGCTGGCGCCCGTAAAGGGCCAGCACGTGCTGATCGCTGCGATGGCGGCTTTGGTCAACGAGGGCCGCGACATCCGGCTGCGGCTTGCGGGAGATGGACCCGACCGCATCGCTCTGCGCCAGGACGTGGAGAAGCGCGGACTGTCGGACCGGGTCTCGTTCGAGGGCAGCGTGAATCAAGACAGGATGCTGGATCTGTACCGGGAATCCGACGCCTTGGTACTCTCCAGTTTTGCCGAAGGCCTGCCCGTGGTTCTGATGGAAGCCATGGCCATGGAAATTCCTTGTGTAGCTCCCTGGGTGAACGGGATTCCGGAAATCGTCACGCACGAAACCGATGGATTGCTGGTGCCGCCCGGCGACGCGCAGGCGCTGGCCCAGTCTATCGGCAGGCTGATGGACGATGCCGAACTCCGCCACGCCCTGGGACAAAAGGCGCGCCTGAAAATCCTGGAGAAATTCGACCTGCAGCGCAATACCGAGCATCTGGCCGATGTTTTCCGCAGGCGGTTGAACGGATAGCGGCGCTCATCCCAGCGCGTACCGTACTTGCGCTTCGGCCCCGCGAATCCAGTTGAAGATATCGGCCAGCGTGGCGCGGGCGTCGTGCCGCGGCCGCCAGCCGTTCACCTCCGTCAATCGCCGGTGGTCGGTGAGATAAATGCGCACGTCGGCGGGGCGGGTTTCAGCCACTGGCGTAATCGAAAGCCGGTTGCCCGTGATCTCCTCGCATAACCGCGTAGTTTCCTGCAGCGACAGACTGAAAGGCAGCCCCCCGCCCACATTAAACAGGCGGCCCTGATAAGTTTCAAAATCGCCGATCTGTTCCAGCAGGAGCTCGCAAAAATCGTCGACGTGCAGGAAGTCGCGCACCTGCCGGCCGCTGCCGTCGAAGCCGATATAGGAAAGAGTCCGCCGGAAATAGTGCGCGGCCATCCATAGCGCGACGACTCCTTGGTCGGATTTAGCCATCTGCCAAGGTCCGGTCAGCAGGCCGCAGCGGTCGATCAAGTAGCGGATGCCATACGCATCGGCATATTCGGCCACCATCAATTCTCCGGCCAGCTTAGTCATCCCGTAGAGGGAGCGCGGCCCATCCAAAGGGAAATCCTCGCTTACGCCCAAACCTGAAGCCCCCGCCGCGGTCTGCTCCGCGGAAAGGTGGAAACGTTCCGGCCCTTCCTCGTAAGCCAGATCGTTCAAGCGCCGGTAAGGATAAACACGGCTGGTCGAGATGAAGACAAAATCGGCGTGTACGCGCCGCGCCAGTTCAAGGCAGTGATAGCAGCCGGTCAAGTTGGTGTCGATCAGGTATTCCGGCGAGCCACCATACCCCGCCTGCGCGGAAGGCTCCGCGGAGCATTCCACGATCAGATCCGGCGGCGCCGGCAGGCCAGTGAGATCGGCCAGCGAGCGGATATCGCCATGCGCAAACGCCACGTCCGCGTCCCGCAGCCGGCTCAGGTTGAGTTCCGAGCCGCGGCGATGCAGGTTGTCGAAAGCCGTCACCTGCGTCTGTGGATGGCTTCTCTTGAGGGCCAGCGCGACACTCGATCCCACGAAACCGGCGCCTCCGGTAACCAGGATGCGCTGATGGATAGGCATGCTCAGTGACCAATGTAGCAAGGTTGCTACATTTGGTTCAGTGTCGAACCCGCTCAAATCCGCCGCTGCGGCCGCTCTTCACCACGGAGGCGGCCTCGCGGCCGTACGTTGGTTCAACCGCCAAGGCCTCCGCATCCTGATGTACCATCGCTTTTCCGACCGCTCCGCCCTAGCCCGCCAATGCGCTCACATTCGCCGGCATTACGAGCCGGTAGGGATGGCCGCCGTCTCCGACTGGCTGCACGCCGGGCGCACCCTGCCGCCCTATGCTCTGGCGGTCACGGTGGATGATGGCTACAGCGATTTTCAGGAAGCGGGTTATCCCGTCTTCGCCGAGTATGGAATTCCGGTCACGCTCTTCCTGGTGACCGATTTCCTGGACGGCAAATCGTGGCTGTGGTTTGACCGGATGGTGTACGCCTTCCAGCACGCGACAGTTCCTGACGTATCCATTGAGATGCCCGGCGGTAACGTCTTATACTTCCGGCTGGAATCCGCAGCCTCCCGCCGGGACTCAGGCCAGCATCTGGCCGATCTTGCGGTTGCCCTGACCCCCGCTGACCGCCGCGAACTGGTCTGCGAGCTGCCGAGGTTGCTGAAAGCGGAGATGCCAGAACAGGCACCGCCCAAATACCGGCCGCTATCGTGGGACGAAGTCCGTTCGCTGGCGGCATCCGGTGTGGAGTTCGGCGCGCATACCAAGACGCATCCCATCTTGTCGGCCCTGACCGATCCGGACGAGTTACGGGAAGAAATTGCCGGTTCGAAGGCGCGCATCGAATCCGAACTGGATCGGCCGGTGCTGCATTTCTGCTACCCCAACGGCAAAATGAGGGACATCGGACCGACCGCGGTGGAAACCGTGCGGGCGGCCGGCATGCAAACGGCGGTGACGGCTGAGCCGGGCCTGAACCAAGTTCGCCAGGATGCTTTCCTGTTGCGTCGCATCGGGGCCGATCCGAGTCACCCGGAGATGTATTTCGCACGGCGCCTCGCGGGCCTGTGATTTCTACCCTCCGTTGCCGCTCCAATAAAATCCGTCATTCTCCAACAAACTTACGGCAAGATCGTTCCGGCCACCCAGCATGGAACCCGGATCCGAAACGAATACCGGTTCCGAATGCGTGCGGCGATAGCCCGCCCTTTGGATAGCCGCAATCTGCAGAGGCGAGGATGCCGCCACGGTAACCTCCGTGATGTGGGGATCCGCTCGCGCGATGGCCGCAGCGGCGGCATAGGCCTCTGCCCATTCCTGCGCGTCTGCCGAACGAATCCACAGATCCGCGATGCGGTACTGGTAACCCACCCGGCCCAACAAGAAGTAACCAGCCCGTGTCTGACCGCGTACCAAAAGATAGGCATCCATTGTGGCCGCGGGGCAAGCCAGAAAATAGTTGAGCGACTCGGGAGTACGTGCGCAAACCACCTGTTGCGTGAAGGCCGGATCGGGAAACGTCCCCGTGGCCATGCCATCGAAGCTATCCACGCGCCACGCCGTCAGACCGTGCCCTGCGTCTCGTGCCGCCCGTCGCAATTCCCGGTAGTCCCGTGCCAGCCGCAGCGGCGATTTCCAATCTTTCCGATCCGCCATCCGGAAGTACCGCCACGGGCGCAGCACGCGCGTATAGTGGTGGATCTCTGCTCCAGCGTGGAAACCTATCCGCGGCAGAACCTGGCGGGCATCCTCGGTCCCGCCGATGTTGATCATCGTGCCAGTCAGTCCCTGTATATGCCGGTAGAGCATGATCCCGGCGCCAGGCACGGCCTTGCTGGCGGCCCAATCGATGACGTTGCAACTGGCGACCGTTCCCGAGCCGGTCAGGAAGCGGCACGGAACCACGCAGCCGAAAGCCGCGATTTTGCCCTTGTAGCGTAGCGCGTAGCCGCGGCTGCCTTCCCAGAACGGATGCGGGGCGAAGCACTTCCAGCGCAGCACGTCAGCCTGGAACATGCGGTGACTCTCGCCCACGCCGAAAACGGTCCGCAGGAAGCGCATCACATCGCCCAGCTCGGACTCGGCTACCGGCGAGATCAGCGCCCGACCCCCTTCGCCGCCAGCACCGCCTTTAGCTTGGCGACGCTGGTGCTCTCCACGGTCTCCTCGATCGTGAACTTGACGCCGAACTCCTCCTCGCAGCCCATCATCAGCTTGACGTGCGCCAGGCTGTCCCACTGCGGCATGGTCTCCGGCGACATTGAATCGGCGAGGGTCAGCTTGTCGTTATCGAAAGCTTCCCGGAAGATTTGTTGGAGGCGCTGATCGATTAGAGGCACGGTTTTATCCCACTTTAAACCGTAATCGCGATAGAACAGAAGCGCTCGATCTCGCGGTACATTTTATCGAATGACGGTGCCCGCCGTGCCGCATCGAGATCGAACCTGCTCGCCAGGCAAGGTTGATCGACGGTCTCCGAGTACTTCCTGCCGGGAGGCATGGCTTTCTGCAACCACCCCTTGGCGTCCCGAATCGATTCCGGGTCCGCAGGCGCAACCAAATTGGGTGGCAGTCCTGAGTGGCCGGCAATGGACTCAGCCGCAGCAACGAACCAACTCTCGAACCCGCTTTTAGCGAGAACGACTCCAACCGGCCACCGGCCGTTGGCCGTGCCCGTGGCCCGAGCCAGGAGCAACGGCGCCAACTCCTTCGGACAATCGTCGTCGCTGTCGATGACGATCAGCACTACGCCGGGTGAGCGAAGTCCCCTGCCGGCACGGTTCCACGGCTCTCTCCAATTCACCCATCAACAGCAGCTTGCTCCTAGTGACTCTAAACGGACGCACGTCCGCGTATACAACCGGATTCACGAACTTTACCAGGCGTTTTAGCAACGCGGGCGCCGCGTTGAAATCTCCCTGACCCTCCACTATGCAGGCGACATATAGCGGCACCATTTAGCGGAAGAGTTGAACCTCACTTTCGGCACCGGCGCCGGGTTTACGGAGATCCGGAGCCAAGCCGCCCATTCGCAAGAGTTCACCCGCGGTGTAGAGCCGGTCATGCAGTGTTGAACGGGTCGCATTGTCGATGCCTAAGATTTCCGTCTGCCCGTCCTCCCAGGAGACGGCGCGTATCGCATCGCCGGGAATCGCCGGATTATCGAGGAAATCCGTGCTATGAGTGGTCACTACCACCTGAACAGACCCGCTTGCCTCGCGTATTGCGTCGAGCAGGACAGCGGTGGCCGCTGGATGAAGTCCGGTTTCGGGCTCTTCCATAGCAATGAGCGATACCCGCGCATCGCTGCCGGCATTTTGAAATAAAGACACAAGGAGAGCTAGCGCGCGGAGCGTTCCATCCGACATGCTGTTGGCCAGAAATTTGGATGGGGATGATCCGCCGGCTGCCATGTAGAAGTTAAGGAGCTTATAGTGTTCAAAATCGTCGGCGTCGACCCGCTCAAGCCCTGGCACGATAGCCCGCAAATACTGGTCGATTCGATCCTTCGTATCTCCTTGAGTGTGGCTGAGTCTGTCGAGCACGCTTGCCGTATTTTGGCCGTTTGCGTTAAGAATGTCGGCAGAGCCGGTCGTGTCCAACTCGCGCATCATCTTCGGATCGGGAGTGTAGAACTCCATGCCAGAAAGAAGTTCGTATACGGGCTGGAACTCAGAAACCGCTGCGGCATTTACGAGAAACAGTCGGTTCGCGGTTGGATAAGGGAGGGGCCCGGACTGGATTTTAGAAAAGGCGCCCGATTGGAGGGCGAACGTATGCGCCAGTTCGCCGTCGGAGCCGCGAATAACACAGGCTTCCTTGCGAACCTCGAATCCTCGAGGATATTGCAGGCCAATTTCGAAGCTATAATGCCCGTCCCGCCCACCGTCCAAAGCGAAATCGAAACGCATCCCTAAGCTTTCCGGGTTTGTAGGTGAACGATGGAGCAAGCTGTGTAAATTTGTGTAGGACGTCGTGAATACCTGATCGAGCGGCGTGCGGAGGGCATCCCGGCAGAAGCGCATCGCATCCAAAAAGTTGCTCTTACCCGCGCCGTTTGGGCCCACCAGAATGGTTAATGGACCAAGCGGTACATCGCAAGCGGCAATGCTTTTGTAGTTCTTCAGAGCTACGCGGGTTATTCTACTCTGAGTTGTCATAACTCCTGACCGGCTGGCTCGCTGCTGCCATCAGTATACACCCTCAAACCGCCGCACCCGCCCCCTGCGTGAGGTCCGTACACGCGATCATGGACGGAGCTGGAAACACCTTGCCGATCTCCCATACGAACAACCTACGCTCGCCCTCCTGCCCGGCCGCCGTGCAACCCAAGCGGATGTACAGATCGGCCACTTGGCTGTTCTTGGCAGTAGGAATGTATTCGCCCGTGATGCGGGTGTAGCCGTTTTCCGCGCCGTAGCGCACCAGCGCTGCGAACATCGCCTCGTCCAGGCGCCGCCCCAGCACGCGGCAGCTCATCAGCCAGGTATCCACGCGCAAGCCGGCGCCTTCCGGCACCGCGATCAGCACGCCGGTCAAGCCGCTATCTCCAAAGCGGTCGCTGGTGCGCATGGCCTGCGTGTAGGCGCCCGCAGCCAGCAGGGCGCGCACTTCCGCATCCGCGCGCCGCCGCGTGGTCAGATTGAACTGATTGGTCTTGTTGATGAGTTGCACGATGCGCGGCAGGTTCGCTTCGTCGAAAGGCGCCAACTGCACGTGAATGTCGAGCTGCGCCAGGTAATCGTCCACGCTGCCGGCAGTAGATTCCAGCGTCTTACGCTCCAGGTTTTCGCGGATCGATGCGGTGCGCTGCCGGTCCTCGCTGGTGATGGCGAGCGCCTCAAACAGTCCCAGTCGGCTCACGGCGGCCACATAATGCGCCGGATCCGCGGGCATCTCGACCACCTCGACCTCCTGCAGATTCTGCCGCACACGCGACCGCTCGGCCGGATTGTCGTCCACAAACACCATTGCATCCAGGCCTATATTCATCGCCGCGGCAATTGCGCGCAAGTTCTCTTCTTTGGGTTGCCAGTTGGCCATGAATACGGCGATGTCCCGTTCGCGCAGCACCATCTCCGGATGCTGGCGGAAAGGCAGCACAGCGTCTTCGGGGTTGTTCTTGGAGCAGACCGCCAGCAGCACTCCCGTGCGCGTGAGCGATTGCAGGTACCGCTGAAAGTCCACGAAGGCCTCGCCCGCCGGGCCGCCGCCCAGTTGAATTCCCGCCAGGCCATCCTCGCCGATCACTCCGCCCCAGAGCACGCCGTCCAGATCCAGCGCCAGGCACTTGGAGGTGAGCCCTAAAATCGCGCGCAACAGCGCCGTGAGCTGATGGCCCAGCGCAGGCATGGCCTCGGCGGATGGATACTGTTTGGCTGTATGCCACAGCACCGGATCGTTCCAGCGGTCCTTCCCGAAGCGCGCCGCAATCTGGTCCACATCCAGAATCGCCACACCGGGGGTCCGCGCGGCGGCTTCCCAAAGCGCCAGGTTGATGGCGCGCAGCAACCGGCCGCGCCCGCCGGGCAGTGCCGCACTCAAATTGCCCAAGGCGTCGAACGGCGGCACTTCATAATTGAACTGAATGACCGTCGCGCCCAGGCGCTCCCTAGATTCCCGCCATAGTGATTCGAGCCGGACGGTCTTCTCGTGGACGATGTCATCGGGTGAATCTTCCTCGTCCCGCAGGCCTAGTGAGCGCCAATCCGTGCCGATCGCGATCACATCCGGCTGGAAGCGGGCCAGGCCGGAATCCGGATCGCGTATCTGCTGCTCGTATTGGTTAAAGGGGCCAATGTAGATCTCCGCATCGATTCCGGCCCCGAAGCACTGTGCCCGCAAGATCGGAGCCAGGAAATCGATCATGGTACTACTTAGCAGCGCGAACCGGCAGTGCCGGCGAAAAGGCGTCTCCCCCTTCCTGCGAGCTTGCGCCAGCAAACGGGCTGCGTTTCGCAAAGTACGCGGCATGGCGCTGAATTTGCACGCTTCGGCCAGCGGATGCCAGGCCTGCTCAGGCTGCCCCGCGGCAAACAGGTTGCGCGCCGAAGCCAGCATGACCAAGGCGCGCTCCTCGCCGGTGGCTCTTTCGCGCAGGAAGCGCAACGCTCCGGCGGCTTCGTCAAAATGGCCGCACCCTTCCAGCAGCGCGGCGCGCAACCAGCAGCCGCAGTCGCTGCGCAACGATTCCAGCCGCGCAGCCAGATCCAGCGCCGCCTTGCCATTGCCGGACGCAATGGCTCCCGCCAGGTGCTCCAACCGTGTCAGGTCGGCGGCCCGGCAAACCGCCTCGTGCGAGCCGACTAACTGCAGTAGCTCGAAAGCCTTGTCGGCAGAGTAAGGCGGCTCTCCCAGAAGCAGCAGACCGAGTTCCAAAGAAACGGTATTCATCGGCTAGGTTCAGTATATAGAATCCGGTCTCAATCTTGACCGGTAAGGTTCACGCGACCGTCGCCGTCTCCCCGGTTGAAGTGGATTCGGGGGATCGCCTCTTCCAGCGGTTCCAGCAACTTGCGCAGGCTCTTGGACAACGCCAGCAGGTAATTCGAAGGACCTTGCCAGAACCCCGCGGCCCGCAGCGCCAAGGTCCAATCCCGATGCATCTGGTTGGATATGACCACGTCGGCGTGCCGCTCCCTAGCAGCCGCAACGCCACTGTGGACCAGCGAAGGAATAGCGGACGGCGTACCCACCCCGTCCACCAGCGCGGCCACCCGCATCTCGCCGAAATAGGACCGGTCGCGCGGGTGGCAATCGAGCATCTGCACCCATCCTGCCGGCCGATCGCCCTCGGTTAGGTGCACTCCGTAATAGCAAGGCTCTCCGCTTGGATAAATGCACCGCAAATAACTCGCATTGCGTACAGCGCTCAACGAATACTGTAGCGTGCTGTCCAGCCAGATCCGATCCGCCCACTTTGAAAACTCATCAATGGGCTGCTGCCGATACCGCCCGTCGAACCGGTTTCGCGTGCGCGCTCTCTGGACCCCCTTCAGCGCCAGTCCACCCAAACCTGAAAATGCCAAAACATCGGCCGCCGTGCGGCGTTCCCACCGGCCGCGCAAGGGGCCGATATTTCGCAGAAACCGCTTACCGTTCAGAACCAGGAAGAAGAACGGGGTCTCCAGGATCGACCAACCTGTGGCACGCAGCATCCGCGGCAAAGGCCGGTCCGCGCTACCCATGCCCATCGCGAACAGCAGGGGTTGTTCTCCGAGGGCGTGTGCCAGCATGGCGGCGCCCACCACTGCATAGCGTTTATCGGCGATGCCTTCCGACAGAGGCGCGTTATAGTGCCCCACACAGTGGACCTGACCACGGATAATGAACGGCTGCGTGCGGACAAAGTACCCTCCGCGCACCTCCCCGGCATCGTCCACAACTACGAAATGGCGGAATTCGATCCCAGGAGCGGGTGTGTTCGGATTCGCGGCCGGAGCGGTTTCCGGCAGCGGGAAAAGCAGGGCGTCGGCCGCCCGCATCCGGGTATTGAAGGCGCGCACGGCAGGCTCGTGCGAAGCTTCGTAAAGGACCACCCGGAGACCCATCTACACCGAGTGTAACGCGGCCCTCTGGGCGATCACCGGCCGCCGGAGTAGGCCGCGTACAATGTCAAAGCGCGAACGCTCGCAGCTCCCTGATGAGTGGAGTGAAAGCGTGCTGAATACGGGACCCGTTAAACTCGATCCACACCTTTTCGGCGTAGCTCGACGGGAATTCTCGATATTTGGACGGGTTCGCGAGTTTCCGGCGGGCTTGTCGTCCACAGTCGCAAGGACGATTGCGGTACGGCAGATGCGCATCCACCCCTGAACCTTTTCGTGGACCGATAAGCCAAAGCTGCGCAATTCCTGAGCAATAACCGGCACGAAATCGAGCGCATCGAGGAGATCACGAACTGCGCGAACGTGAATAAACGATGGCCCGCCATGAGAGAGGAACACATTTCTCATAAAAGGCGGATCGTCCTCGCTCGGTGGCGCGGCCTGCACAACTGGAGCACATCTCGTCGCCTGCACGGCGCATGACCAGCGCGTATTGGTCCACTCGCATACGCGGTACTGACATATGAGGCATAGGTGCTTGTGCAACGTAAAATGCTCCAACTCCGCTCAGGACATCCTCTTCACGCAATAGCGCTCAACAGTCTCATCGTTGGGGTGCTGGCCGGCCACCTCTGACATGTTCAGCATGATCTCTCGTGTAAACGCACCAGCCTTCCTCTCATCTCAGGGAACCACCACGGAAGTGAGCGGACCGGCGGCCAGCACGGTATCGTTCGCGGCCCGGTACTCGACCCGATAGTACAGAATCCGCTGCGAAATAGCGGGTATGGTGATGGTGCATCCGGCGGCGCACGCCGCACCAGCCGGATTCTCCGAAGCGAAGTAATATGGCTGGTTTCCGGTTGTCACCGTGCTGGCGGTCGCGATGCACGCATCGTTTCGCGTGGTGCAGTCGATGAGTTGCGGAGCGCCGTACTCCTGGTAACCGAACTGCACGATCGCGTTATTCACGCCTAGTCCCGCAGGCGGGTTCAGGGCAAGGGCGACCGGCACAAAAGTCCCGCGCGACACGGAATCCGGGGCTGGATAGGGCAGCATTTTGGCCATCCACATATCGCTGCGCTGATAGTTGAGATAATCGATTCGCAATAGCAGCCAGGAGTTGTCCGGCAATAGCCGATTATTTTCGAAGCCGTAAACCAGGCGCAAACGGGATGTCGCAGTCACCAGACTGCGGGAGTAAGCTCCCGCGAAGTCGGTGCGGTCCAGGGTGAACTGCCGCACGGCGTCGGCAATGTCGGATATGTTTCCCACGCAAATATCGTTGCCCACGCCCAGCGGAGTGCCGCCGTGGATGCCGCTGCCGGAGCAGTAGTTCCAGACGACCCCGGGGCAGTTGACGTACACTTGTCCCACGGTGCTGCCCGCATAGCATTCTCCGTTGGCCCGCGCGAAGCAGGCGGTATACGAGCCGGATGTGCCCGTGGAAATGCTGGAGCCGGGTCCGCTGATATCGATCAGCGGATGGGAGCCGCAGCTATTCCCTTGCGCCATCAGTTGACGGTTAATTCCCACCGTGCCGTTAGACCCGAAGAAATCGTCGGGATCGGTCACCAGGCTCGGCGTCGCCACGTAAAGCTGCTGCGCCACCAAATTGAAGGTCGGATCGAAGCCCCCGCCTTGGACCGGCATGTTGTCGTATGCGCGGATCGATTCGTAGGCCGAGGCGGCTGCGCCCGCCGCGTTTGGATGACTGCCGACGTCGAAGCCCCAAGGATGGCCGTAGACGCCGGCGAATGCCGGATTCGTGCTGGCATAATTGACACCAGTGGCTTGGTACGGCGTCAGGTTGGCAAAGGGCAGGCTCAGGATGCCAGGCACCGCTCCCAGGGCGGTTTGGTAGTCGGTCGGCCAACCCCAAATGGGCTCTGCCCACTCCGGTACGTTGGTGGCCACTGCCTCGCCGCCATCCCGCCACTCGCCATGGCCCCCGGTGTTATTCGTGTCCTGGATCAGGCAGTTGCCGTGCGGATCGGGCGATCCGCCGCATCCGGCAAGTGGATTCCAGTACACCGTAACGGCTTGATTCGCGCTGGTCGAGCCGGGCGCGATGCCGCTCTGGTAGGACTCCCAATACAGATATACGGGACCGCTCGCGATGGCCACCTCCGATGCGTAGGCGTTTCGCTGGAAAACGAATAAACCCGGTGTGGTGTTGTAGTTCTTGATTTCGAGCGTCATCAGCTCGTTGGAGCCACCGGACCAGTTGCAGCCGCCGGAAGAATTCGTGGTGACGCAGGCCGTGTCGCCGATCTGGGTAGTGCGCATCTCGCCGGGTGTGCCCAGGAATGGGGCCGCTACCGGCGGCGCGAAGTACGGCTCGTATCCGGTCACGCTGTGGGATGTGTAGCTGTTCATCTGGATGGCGATGCAATCCGCCGTGGCTGACAAGCCTGAGTTGAACGTATTGCATTTCGCCGGACCGGTCGCGGGAATGCCGGCGATGTTTGAAGTCGTGATTGGCCGGTATTCATTGCAGTCGAGCGATACCCAACCCGTCTCTCCGGTTTCGCCCACGCCGTGCAAACTCCGCCCCACCAGCGCGCCCTGGCCGGCGCCGATAGATCCGTGCGGTGTATTGAAGGTGTTGATCGCGCCTACGATGCGCGGCCCGCCGGACTGTCCGGCGTGCGCCGGATTTCCATCTCCGGGCGAGAATGCGAAAATCCATCCTGGAGAGTCGCTGCCGCCCGAGTAGCAGGCGGGAAAGAAAATTCCGGTGGTCATTCCGTACGGGACGCAGTACCCATTGTTGAAGTAAGCGGTGGAGTAAGTCGGGTCGAACGTCGCCATCTGGTCGGCGATGCTCTCGGACGCGCTGGTCTGCGGCGTCAGGTTGGTGAACGTCAGGCCGTTGCTGTAGTTGGCGGTGTAAGTTCCTGGAGTCAACGCGGTAAAATTCCCGATCTGGGCACCGCCGCCTTGTGGAGTGGCGGGTTGCGTAATGGTGGATGGATTGAAGATGCCCTGGATCACCAACGGGCCTCCGCCAGCCGGGTCCTGCGAAACACCGTAAAACGTCAGCACGGATTGCGTCTGGTCGATGTCCGCCGTCTCTCCGCCGGGGAAAGGGATGCCGTCCCAGGTATTCGTCGCCGCGCCGCCGCTGCTTCCGGCGTAGCCATAGTAGGCGTCGTTGGCGGGGTTGGTGGGATCGATCCAGTAAAGGCCGCCATAGAGGCACCAGAAGCCGCCGGAGACCGGGTTGATCATGCAACCCGTCCCGGCTCCATTATCCGGGTAGCTGGGAGATGCGCTTTCGATCGCCGCCATACTGGCGGCCGTGAGCGTAACGGTACTGCCGTCCGTGGGCGCCTGCGCGCGCCATATCAGAAACGCAAAATTATTGACGCACCAGTACACGTTTCCGGACGGCGGCGCGCCGGACACCGTCAAATCGTTGCCGTCCACGAACCCGGTGATGACGTACTCGGTGGATGTGGTGCTCGCCGGCGGCGTGGTGCAAGCGTCGTTGTTCGACGATAGCCGGATGTGTCCGTTGCCTCCGGTCACCCAATAGAGGCTGAAGGTATCCCCGGAAACCCAGGTCACGATATTGCCGGCCATCGTGGCGCTGCCCGAATGCGGGGACGACTCCTGCACGTTGAACCTCGGGTTGGTATCCAGCAGCCAGGGGATGACCCCAAACTCCGCGGTGCTGGCCTGTCCCAAAGTCTGCTGGCTGCTGGTTTGGCCCATGGTGGCCTGTTGAATCGAGCTGGCGCACGAAGCGCCGCCGTTCAGCGACAGGCAGACGTCCAGCACGCGGAAGGCGGTGGTGGCGGAATTGACGAAGCCCATAAGCCCAACGCTGAGTTGATCCAGCGTCCAACTCTGCCCGTAGCTGGAGGAACCGTATCCCGCGTCCCAGGCATTGTTCCCGTTGAGAGGGGGCCGCAGCACCAGCGGAGCGGTGCTGTTGCCCACTGTCGTGTTGCCTGTGCCCGCCACCACATTGCATGGTGAAATCCAAGGCCCGGCGGTGTCGCACGGAGCGGTCTGCCCCTGATTGAAAGCGGAGCCAAATGGCATATTGTTCCAGTACCCCCAGTCATTCCCGCGAAGTCCCACGCGCTGCAGAAGAACGCCCGTAAGAGGGTCGATAAAGGACTCGGGGGTCAGTCCCCCCAGCGACTCCGGCCAAGGCTGATCGCCGGGATGCGTGGCGTCCGACAGCCACGGATCGCCGTAGACGCCGCCCAGCGGAATGTTGCCCGTGGTGAACGTGAATGTCATAATGTCGCCGGTGGAGGGACAAGTAATCTGGCCGAAATACGGCGTATAAGCCTGCAGCGCGCGCGAATAGTGGCGCACGCCGGCGTATTGCCCGGCAGTAGCGTATTGCGCTGTGCGCTGGCCGAGCACCACTGTTCGGGAAAGTCCGCTCAGCACCGTGCTGGGCCGGGCCAGATCGGAATTCGAGTTGGCAAACGTGCCCGGATCCACATCCAGTGCCGGAGGCGTCAGACTAACGCTCTGGCTTACCTGGATGGTACAGGCGTTTCCATCGGGCGCCGTGTACGCGATCAGGGCTTGCGTGGCGGTCGTGCCAAGTACGCGGAAGTTCCCGATGGCTGCCCGGCAGGAACAAGCCGAAGCCAATAATAAAGCCGCAAGTTTCATCGCGTTAACCCTTGCATCTTCATCGCCCACCAGTCGACCGAAAGACCTTCCGGCGAAACACCGGTGGACAGGTTGATGAATTGAGGTGTCAGAGTGGCCGTCGGCGCGGCCGCTACACTTCCTGAGTTGGCGCTGTCGATCTGGAATTGGATGGTACCCTGCGTCAAAGAGTAAATGCGTACGTGGTACCAAGTGTTTGCCGCTACCGCCAGTCCGCTGTTGACGCAGGTCTTGGTTCCGGCAACAATAACCTCGTACACCCAGTTCGTGGTGCTCTCATTCGCCGGACAACCGCCGCCTGCCGAGTCGTACCGCACTGCAATCTCGTTCCCGCCGGATGGGTGGTAAGCGGACTGATTGTCGCTGAAGCCAACCAGATATTGAGCGTGTGCGACGCTGCTGGAGTCGGTTTGGAAGATAGCCTGTGCTTCCCAATAAGACCAGGCGCCTCCGGATCCCAGGTTGGCAAAAGCGTAAACCGCCCCATCAGTCGCATCCGACAGCGTAAGAGAACAACCGGTGCCGGCTGTGCTCGAACTGTCCACAGACAGAATGCCAGGATGGTTTGCAACGCCTTGTATCATGGTATCCGTGCAATAGGATCCCAGCGTGACCACATCCCAATGCAGCGTTCCGAGTTGGCCGTTGCTGTCCTTGCCGGGCAGGAACTCTTCTACCGCGTTCATCACTGTCGAGTCGAGCGGAGTGAAATCGACCGTACCCGCCGTGTTCGTCAGGTTATTGCGAAAGGTATAGCTCCCGCCTCCCCCGCTTCCGCCACCCGCGCAGGACCAAGCCCCGTTCACGTACATGGCCATCGCTCCGGAGCCGCCCGCCGCGCATGCCGCGGTCTGCGTGCAATTCGAGCAATACAGAATAGTTCCATTCGCGCCACTGCCAAGATTTGCGTACGTCGAACTGCCCACCTGCGCCGAATTGCTCAGCGTAAGATTGGTGGCCGACAAGTTGCCGGTCTGTGTAGTATCGTTGATCACCGCCATCACAGAATTGCTCTGCGGGAACTGCGGCGCCCACCCGGCTACGTGTACCGTTTGCACCGGCAATGAAGTGTAGCGGCCGGAGGCACTGCCGCCGAAATCGACGAAGACGTAATCGGCTTGATTGGGTGTACCGTTGAACAGGGTGCCCGGCACGGGATTCGCGGAGTCGGCGGAGATCACGCTGGGCCCCACTTCGTTCGCAAAATCGATCTGATAGCCCGAGTTGTTGAACATCTGCAGCGTAAAGTTCCCCGAGCCGCCATTCAGCCGCAATCCAGCCGTGGTGGTGTTTACGACGTTGCCCGAGATGATTTGGCTGGGGGCCCGCACTTCCAAGCCGACTGGGCCCGCAAACTCGGCGGCGGAGAAATTATGGCTGCCGGCCCCAGCGTCGATCAGCATCCCCCATCCGGTCGCCGTGGTGGCCATGATCTGGCTTCCATCCAGTGAGCTATTGCTGTATACGCCCCCCAGCGTGTTCAGAAACGCATTGAGATTCGAAAGGTGACCGTTGCCGTTGTAAGTGGTGGAGGTCTGGACCTGCATTCCCCAGCCGCCGTTCTGGTAGAGCACCATCTCCACGAAGTCGGAATCGTGCGGGCCGCGGAAAGTCCAGCCGTTTCCGTTATTGAAGGCCGACCGGATCCCGGTAAAATATCCTTCCAGATCCAGGTAGGGCGTGGCAAAGGTGGAATCCAGGCCCCACTCCGTGTAAATCCCGTCCGAATATGCGTTCCGCACGGACACGTCGGTTATCTCCAGGCCGTGGCCATATAGCCGGATGCCGTAGCTGGCCCCCGTTTGGTTGATTTTGTTGCCGTCGATCGTGCAACCCCGAATTTCTCCGCGGAACAAACCGAACGTACTGTTCTGGCCGGTCAGCGCCGCGAAGTTCGTTTGCGAGATGACATCCACATTCGCGCCGTTTTTCAACATCAAGGTGGTCACGCCCGGGCCGGCGCATTCGATCTTGCCCGTTCCCGTTTGGTCGGTGAGAGAGTCCGAAAACCGGATACCCCCCACCGTGTGCGTCCCTACCCCGAAGTAGATCTTCTGACCTTTGGCCAAAGTGATAACGCTGTTGACCACATATGTGCCGTCGTCGGCTCGAACCTCCCCGCCGCCGGAGGCCAGTGCCGCCGTAAAAGCCGCCGAATCGTCGGTAACGCCGTCGCCCTTTGCTCCGAAGTCTTTGACGTGAACCACATCCTGCAGCTTGGAAGTCACCGTGCGCGTCACGGCCCCCGCGCCCAACTGCAAGAACGTGCTGGTTCCCGTCAGTTGCTGCGTCCACGTGTTGGTGGCGGTGCACAGGTATATGTTTTGTCCGGGCGCGGCATCCGTGGCGAAGTACTCGGCGCCTTGCGTGCAGGTCGCCGGCAGTTGCGCCGTGGTCCCGCGCTTGGCCGGTATGGTGTACGTGGCGCCCGACGCGTCCCACGGGCCGATCTGGATACGGCCGCCATTCACCACTGTTTGCCCCCCAAGAAAAGCTGCGCTCACCAACAGGAGAACGCAGAGCCGAAAGCTGTTCTTCATTAGTAATTCCTCACAATCGTTGCCTTGTAACTGGCACTGGGTGGAGTCACGGCGGATCCGGACAGGTTGCATAAGCGGACCGTTACCGTGTTCGTACCGCTCACCAGCATGATGCCGAAGATGCCTGCCGGCAGCGCCGGCCAGCCGGGTGCGACGGCGTCGCCGGGGTTGGCGCCGGCCACGGTCAGGGTCTGATCCGCGGCGCACCCGCCTGTCGCAATGCTAGGAAAAGCCATGGTTGCCGAGTTCATCAGATAAGTGGGGATCACGCCATTGTCCACCGCCAGGGTGCTCAGTCCGGGAGCCTCGGTATCGATGATTCCTGTTCCCGCGGCCAGCGTCTTCGCGCTCAGGAAGGCGCGTTGATCGCGTCCCCCCGTGCTGTCCCATGTGCCATTGGTTGCGGTCCAGGTGTACACCGGCAAGACGTTCGGCGGAAAGGATGTAATACCAGCCTGCTGGATGCAGCCGGCCGAGCACGCGACGGTCAGATTATTCCCCACCATGAGAGTGCCGGAAGGGCTCACGTAAATATACGCCGTACCGATACCGCTCCCGCTGACCGTGGCGGTCGCGCTGTTTGTAATGCTGTACACCTGGTAGCCGAAGCGCACGTTGCACGGCGACGTGGGCCCGCAACCCGCGCCGATGCTCAGTGCGGTGGAGGATGCGCGCACCGCAGCCAGATCTCCAAGCTGGTACGCCATGGTCACGCCAGTGCCGGCAGCGCTCGACGGCTGCCATGCGGATGCCGCCGAGTTCCACACCAACGCCTGTCCGTTGCCGGGGAGCGTGCTGGAGACGGCTTGTCCCTGGATGGCCCTCACCGTGGCGGCAGTCAACGTGCCGCTGAGATCGCCGCCCGCACTGGGCAGTTGGCTGGAGCCAACCGTGCCGGATATCTGCGGGAAACTGTAGTCTCCGCTCTGCGCGGTGACGATGCCGGTTCTGCCGAATACGCTGCTGACCGCGCCGCTGCCCGATACCGTGCCCGGCTGCCACGCGGACGCGCTCGCATTCCAGATCAACGCCTGGCCGCTGGTAGGGGCCGTGTTCGCCACCACCCGGTTTTGAATGCCGGTCACCGTGGCGGCGGTCAATGTGCCGTTCAGATCGCCACCCGCACTGGGTAGTTGGCTGGAGGCGACCGAGCCGGATATTTGCGCGAAACCGTAGTCTCCGGTCTGGGATGCGACTGCGCCAGTTCTGCCGAACACGCTGCTGACCGCGCCGCTGCCCGATACCGTGCCTGGCTGCCACGCGGACGCAGTCGAGTTCCATACCAAGGCCTGGCCACTGGTGGGGGCGGTGTTCGCCACCAGCCGGTTCTGAATGCCGGTAACCGTGGCGGCGGTCAATGTGCCGCTCACATCACCGCCCGCGCTGGGCAGTTGGCTGGAGCCTACGCTACCCGATATCTGTCCGAAACTGTAGTCTCCGGTCTGCGCCATTACCGCGCCGGTTCTGGCGAACACGCTGGTTACCGCACCGCCGCCTCCGCTCACGGACGCAGTGCCCGCGCCGTTTACTACGCAGTAGCCGGTCTGCGCCGTAGTGAAATTAATTGTGACGTTGTAGGTCGTAGGGCTGATTTGGACGGTGTTCGGCTCTACCTCCTGCGGCGGCGTAGAATTGTCATAGCAAGCTACAACCAGGTTGGCCGTTCCGAACTGGTGTACCGTCCCTGGAATCGTAATGCTGACTTGCGCCGCGAACGCATACGAGGCGTTGCCGGTTTCGGCCGCCGCCGGCTGCCATTGGTTCGTGGCGGCGTCCCATTGTAATACCTGATCGCTGGACGGGGCCGCGCTGCTTACATTCCGTCCTTGCAGCCGGGTTACCGTCAATGCGCCCGGAGCGCCGGATATGTCTCCGCCCAGCGCGAGCCATTCGGTGCTGATTCCGTTGCTGGACAGCACTTCGTTTGTGTCGCTCGAATTCACCGGCAGGCTGCTGCCTTCTACCGTCCACGTATTTACAGCATCGCAGGCGTATACATTGCTGCCTGCGGACGCCGTCGTCAGGAAGAAGAACTGCCCTACCGCGCAAGTGGGGGGCAGGCTGCTTCCCGTTTGCATCGGCTTCGTGGATGTGGCCGCCGAAAAATCGACGCTCTTGCTCTGCGTGCGCAAATCCACCAATGTCTGACCCTCTCCCGTAGCGATAAACCAAGTCCACAAGAAGAGCCCTGCTGCAAATCTGCATTTGTTCATGTCTTCGCGAAGGCCTCTACATAGACTCGATAAAACGAGGCCACTCCCTGATTTGAGTCCAGCACACCCCAGCACGGATCTGGCAGGTCAATCGGCTGCAAGTCATAGAAAGTACAGGGGCCGAAATGTAGATTACCTTTGTGACTCGTGTTGAGCGGATCCCTCGGCCGCTGGCTGGACTCGTGGGCGTGTCCGTCCCGGTAAGCGTCGCCGCGCATCCCGGTGCGGGCGCTTGCAGCAGAGGCACAACCGCTCGTAGGGTTCGAAGGCCCCATCAACCTCTTTGATATCCGCCAGAATTTCCGCATTGCTTGGTTGGTGCGATTTTACGACTTCATTGTTTACTCCTACCAATACCAACGCACAGAGCAAGCTAAAGACAAAAAGGCACAGAAACAGCGGTGCCACCCAGGCGGGGAGATTAGGCGCCAGAGCGATGGGGATCGCGGCCAAGAGGACTGATCCCGCTAAGCCGAAGAGAGCATAGTAAATTTCCGAATAGTCCAGGGAGGGCTTGGCGGACCGTGAAAGCCCGGCTTTGACTCTGCGCCAATCCCGCACCCTGGTCGCAATGCGGTGCTCGCTGCCTTGTGACGGAATGAAGAGGGGATCTTCACGCAGAATGCAGAATAGAGATGGAGTTTCGCAGAGTGTGGGGCCGCGTCGGTGATTTTGGCGTCATTGTTGTTAACCCCTACCGTTCGCTCAAGTGCGCTCGGCTCGTCCCATAGGTTAGGCGCAGCAGTTGCGCCAGTAGATTTCGCCGGCCTCGTTGCAAGTCGTAGAAAATACAGCATCAAAATGTTGGCTACCGCGTGACCGACCAAATACCACCTTGCTCCGGTCCTATCAGTGTGTCGGTTGGCTGGCAACCGCAACAGATTCCCGGACCTGACTATGCAAGATCGTCCCTGTCTACACAGTCGGTTTAGTCCATGTAGAATCAGCGACTTGACTTTGTTTGTTTGACCTGGAAAGCGTTCGCACGGGTCAAGGAGCAGTGCTGTCAACACGGTGCCGCATCCCTGATGAGAAGGGGATTGAGACCGTGGCGTTGCCCACCTGTATTGGCGGGCCGGGAAAGCGTGACGCCGGCCCGGCCGCTGTTTCCGCGGCGTCTATGTGAGAATCGTGCGTCTTATGTGAGAATCGTGTAGGGAGCCTTAACGGGCATCCGTACATTATGTGTGGCATCGCAGGATTCGTAACCCGCTCCCCCAGCCCATCGCCGGACTCGCTGCTTGCCCGCATGACGGACACCATCCGCCATCGCGGTCCCGACGGCTCCGGTTACTATCGCGATGCCTTCGCCTCCCTGGGCCACCGCCGCCTCAGCATCATCGATGTCGCCGGAGGCCACCAGCCCATGTCCAACGAAGACGGCGCGCTCCGGATCACCTACAACGGCGAGATATTCAATCACGCCGATCTCCGTCCAGCCCTGGAACAGGCCGGCCACCAATACCGCACCCGCTGCGATACCGAAACTATCCTCCATGCCTATGAGCAATACGGGCCGGATTGCGTGACGCGCTTCCGCGGCATGTTCTCGTTCGCCATTTGGGAGAAAAACTCGCGCACGCTGTTCTGCGCTCGCGACCGCCTCGGCAAAAAGCCCTTTTATTACTATTGGGACGGCCATCTGTTCGCCTTCGCCTCCGAGATCAAAGCGTTGCTCGAACACCCCGCCATCTCCCCGCATTTCGACGAATCGCTGCTCTCGGAATACCTCGACTTCGGCTACTGTTCCGGTGAGCAAACGCTTTTCTCAGGCATCCGCAAGCTCATGCCGGGGTACTGGCTCCGCCTGACGCCCGAACAACTCGAAATCCGCCAGTACTGGGAGATTCCCCGCCCCGCCGGCCATCAAGAGAACAACGCCAAGCGCGACGACCAATCCTGGATCGCGGAATGCCGCACGCGTTTGGAAGAAGCGGTCCGCACGCGCCTCATGAGCGACGTGCCCCTCGGGATGTTCCTCTCCGGCGGCGTCGATTCCAGCGCCATCGCCGCGCTGATGAAGCCCATGTCGAAAGGGCCTGTCCAAACTTTCGCGGTAGGCTATCGCGAGCAGGCCTTCAGCGAACTCGCCTACGCCCGCCAGGTCGCGGAAAAAATCGGCACTGAGCACCATGAAATAGTCATTGGCCGGGACGATTTCTTCAACGCCCTGCCGAAATTGATCTGGCACGAAGATGAACCCATCAGTTGGCCCTCCAGCGTCTCGCTGTATTGCGTGTCGCGCCTCGCTGCGGAGCAGGTGAAGGTCGTGCTTACCGGCGAAGGCAGCGACGAGATGTTCGCCGGTTACGCCCGCTACCGCACTTACATCCTTAACCAGCGCTTGCTGAAGCTTTACCGATCTGCGCCCCGCTCCTTGCGCGCATCCGTCCGCTCCGGAATAGACGGCTCCCGCCTGCTTTCGGGTAACATCCGGCGCAAGCTGCAGCATTCCGTGCTGGGCCGCGGCAACGATCTGGAATCCCTCTACCTGGATAACTTCTATGCCGCGTTCTCGCGCGCCGAGCAGCAACGCTTGCTGAACGCGCCCGTGGGAGCCACTTGCGATTCATTTCTGCATTACTGGAATGAGCGGCCGGACGCCTCTCTGCTGTCCCGCATGCTCTACGCCGACCAGAAAACCTACCTCGTCGAGCTGCTCATGAAGCAGGACCAGATGAGTATGGCCTGTTCCATCGAGAGCCGCGTTCCTTTTCTGGACCACCAGTTCGTCGAATTCGCCGCGTCCGTTCCCGATCGCATGAAGCTCCGCGGCGGTGTGGGCAAATACATTCTGAAGCGCGCCGTCGAAGACATTCTCCCGCACGACATCGTTTATCGCAGAAAGATGGGCTTCCCCACGCCGCTCCGCCAATGGCTGATGGACCCCAGCGCCGATGCCCTAATCTCCCAGCTTCAGGACCGCGACGGCCTGCTGGCCCCCTATATCGATTTCAAGTACTTGAACGATCTCCTCACCCGCCATAAGAACGGCCTGGAAGATGCTAGCGACCGCATTTGGCGTCTTCTGAATCTGCAGCTTTGGGGCGACATCTTCATCACCAGTCGGACAGGTATCCTTGCCTGTCCCCTCCCATGAACCTCACCCGACTGCTGCAAATGAGCCCGGCCGAAATCGGCACCCGCGCCAAACAAGCTTTCTCCAAACGTTGGAGCAACCCTCCAGCTTGCCGGCTAGTCCCGTCTGCCGCGACCCCGACCCTCCCGGACCTGCCCCCGCTCGCGACACTCGACGAAGCCGAGCGCATCTGTCGTCACCGCTTCGATCTGCTCGGCTACAAGGATCTGGATTTCGGCACACCCATCGATTGGCACTTCGACCCAGTCCATAACAAGCGTGCCCCCCGCATACCCTGGTATCAAATTCCATTCCTGGACTTCGCCCAAATTGGCGATCACAAGGTCATCTGGGAGCTGAACCGCCACCAGCATCTCGTCACCCTGGCCCAAGCCTGTTTCCGCGACGAAATCTTAGCCCAATGGACCCACTGGCAGAGCGAGAACCCCTACCCGATCGGAATCAACTGGTCGAGCACACTGGAAGTCGCCTTTCGGGCGCTGTCTTGGCTCTGGGTTCGCCACCTAATCGGAGATTTTCACCCTGACTTAATCCCCGCCCTGCACCTTCACGGCTGGTACATTGAGAGATTTCTATCCACCTACTTCTCCCCCAACACGCACTTGCTCGGTGAAGGTGTGGCGCTCTTCTCCATCGGTCTGCTTTGTCCGCAAATCGCCGATGCGCCCCGCTGGCAATCCCGCGGCTGGAAAATCGTCTTGCAGCAGGCCGAAACCCAAGTTCGTCCCGACGGCTTCCACTTCGAGCAATCCGTCTACTACCACATCTATGCCCTGGATTTCTTCCGGTTCGCGCGAGACATGGCTGCGATAAATGCGCTCCCCATCCCACCGTCTTTCGATCGCACAATCGAGAAAATGAGCGAGGCCCTGGCAGCCCTCTCCCAAGCCGGCCGCGCGCCAAACTTCGGAGACGACGACGGAGGCCGCGTCATCGTCTCTCCGCGTCTCCGCGTCTCCGCGTCTCCCCCTCGCTCCGTAGGCGGCATCTACACGATGACCTCGCCGCACACCCAACTCTTCGTCGACGCCGGCCCGCATGGCGCCCTCACTGCCGGACATGGCCATGCTGACGCCCTTAGCGTCCAACTAATCGCTAACGGTCGCCCCATACTGATCGATCCCGGCACCTTCTGCTACGTCTGCCCAGATCGCGATCGCTTTCGCGGCACCGCCGCCCACAACACGCTGCAAGTGGACGGCCGCGGTCAAGCCCAGCCCAACGGCCCCTTCGCCTGGACCGGCATGCCCGAAACCACCGTAGACCATTGGCACACCAGCAAGGGCTTCGATCTCTTCGCCGGACATCACAACGGCTACCATCCCGTCATCCACCATCGCTGGGTGTTCGGTCTCAAGAACAAATTCTGGCTGGTGCGCGATGTTGTGACTGGCCCCCTCGACCACCAACTGGACATCCACTGGCACTACCTCAATGAACGTGACATTGCCATCCTGCCGCCCGCCGGCCACAACTGGACGCAATCAATCGAACCCTGGGACTGGTCCCCAGTCTACGGAAAGAAAGAACCCGCCAAAGTCCTACGATTCAGCAACAAAACCGCACTGCCCGCCGATTTCGCCGTGCTGCTCGTTCCGGGGGCGCCAGGTACATTCAAGCAAACCGCGCCCGGCGCCTACCACTACGACGAGCCGCAAGCTTCGCATGAATTCATTTTCGGCGACCGTTTTATCTACCGCGCTACTGGCCCCGCAGGCGTTACCGAGTTCTTCCTATGAAAATACTATGGGTCAAAGCCGGAGGCCTGCTCCCACCCGACATGGGCGGCAAGATCCGCAGCTTCCAGATCCTCAAGCAGCTCGCCCGCCGCCACGAGATCACGCTCTTCACCTTTTACGCGCAGCATCCCGACGACCAGCATCTCCGCGGCAATGGCATCTTCTCGAATATTGTGCCCGTCCCCTTGCCGCTCCCGCCCCGGCGCAGCATCGGCGAATATCTCCGCTCCGCGCGTATCATGGCCGCCGGCCGGCCCGTCACCATCGACAAATTCCTCTATCCGGAAGTGCGGCGCCGCTACGCCGAACTTCTGGGATCCTCCACTTTCGATGTGATCGTCTGCGACTTCCTGGTGCCGGGCTCGCTCATGCATTGGAAAACGCCCCCGCCCACCATCCTGTTCACCCATAATGTGGAGGCGCAGGTTTGGGAGCGCCACTATAAGGTCACCTCCAATCCGTTCATGAAAACCGCTTGTTGGTTGGAATCGCGCGCGCTGGCCGGCGCCGAGCGCCGTTACGTGGAGCTGGCGGATCACGTTTTGGCCGTCTCGGAAAACGATCGCGCGTTTTTTCTCCAGTATGTCGACCCCAGCCGAGTATCCGTGATTCCCACCGGCGTGGATACCGAGTACTTCCAACCGTCGTCCGAGGCCGAACAACCGGACACGATGGCCTTCACAGGTACCATGGATTGGATGCCGAACGAGGATGGCGTCGCCTACTTCGTCGACAAGATATTTCCGCTCATCCGGCGCGAGATCCCGGACGCAGCCTTTTGGGCCGTGGGCCGCCGTCCTCCGCGGCGCATTCAAGCGATGGCATCCGGCAGCGTGATTGTGACCGGCGCGGTCGACGATATCCGCCCCTATCTGGGCAAAGCGGCGGTGTGCGTGGTGCCCCTGCGTAGCGGCAGTGGAACCCGCATCAAAATCTTCGAAGCCATGGCCATGGGCAAGCCCATAATCTCGACCACCATGGGAGCTGAAGGACTGCCTGTGAGCCATGGCGAGAACATCATCCTGGCCGACGATCCCGCCGATTTCGCGCACCAGGTTGTGCAACTCTTGCGCGATCCGCTGCGCCGTGCGCAACTGGGCCGGGCCGCGCGCAGGCTTGTCGAGGAGAACTATGGGTGGCCTTCGGTCGCCGCCCACTTCGACCAAATCATGCATGCCGTCCTGAAGAACGCCGCACCAGGCTAAACGGACCTCTTTATGGCTGTCTTCCCTCTGGTACAGCCAGGCTAGAGTCCAGGTGCATCGCCGCGCAATATTTATTGAGAATTCACGCCCTCAGCGCCAACCTCAGTTCAGTGGCGCTCGGTCCTGCCACATCGATTTTTCACCATAACAGTCGCAGTTGTGCTGCTGATGGTAATGCTGGAGATCCTATTGGTTCGTGGAATTCTCGCATCGTGCGCAAGATCCTCGTCGTATTCGGCACCCGGCCCGAAGCCATCAAGCTCTGCCCGGTCCTATTGAACCTGCGGCAGGACGCGCACTTTCGGGTGCGTGTCTGCGCGACCGCGCAGCACCGCGCCATGTTGGATCAAGTATTGGCCGCCTTCGACGTGACGCCGGAATACGACCTCGATTTGATGCAGCCTGGGCAGACACTTGCGCAGATCACGGCGCGCATCCTGAGAGCAGTCGAGCCAGTGATCAAAGGCGAGCAACCCGACATGCTGCTCGTGCAGGGCGACACCACCACCACGCTCGCCGGCGCCTTGGCGGCCTTTTACCAACACGTGCCAGTGGGCCATGTGGAAGCCGGACTGCGCACCGGCGATCTGGCGCAGCCATTTCCCGAAGAGATGAACCGTGTGTTGACCACCCGCCTCGCCGCCTTGCATTTCGCGCCCACCGAACCCGCCAGATGCAATCTGTTGGCCGAGGGTGTCGCCCCGCAGCGCATCTCCGTCACCGGCAATTCGGGGATCGACGCGGTCCTCTACGTGCGCGACGCATTGGCGGCGGGGCGGCTGCCCGGATGTACTTGGCCCCAGTTGGATGCATCGAAGAAACTGATCGTGGTCACCGCGCACCGCCGCGAAAGCTTCGGCGAAGGCTTCGCACAGATCTGCGAAGCACTGGCCCGTCTTGCCCGGCGGGACGATATTCAGATGATTTATCCGGTGCATCGCAACCCGAATGTCATGGATCCCGTGTACCGGCAATTGGACGGACTGGCGAATGTCTTTCTCGTCGAACCGCTGGATTACGTTCCCTTTGTGGACCTGATGCGCCGTGCACACCTGCTGATCACCGATTCAGGCGGCATCCAGGAAGAAGGGCCGTCGCTCGGAAAGCCAATTCTTGTGATGCGCGAAAAGACTGAGCGCCCCGAAGCGGTGGCCGCCGGCACGGTGAGATTGGTAGGCACCGATGCGGACCGCATCGTGCGCGAAACCGACCGTTTGCTTGATGACGAAGCGGAATATAAACGCATGGCGCGCATCCACAATCCGTACGGCGATGGACGCGCCAGCGACCGCATCCGCGAATCGATTGCGGCGTACTTTGCTAGAGACCTAGTTTAGTGGCGGCGTTGTCGCGAAAAAGAGAGCCCTCGCGGATGTATTTCCTCACGGTGGCCAGCGACCGGTGCCCGGTCTGCTTCATGATGGCCAACTCGCTGGCGCCATTCATTGCGGCCTGGGTGGCCAAGCCCGCGCGCAGACTGTGGCCGGCGTACTGCATGGTTTCGAGGCCGGCCCGTCCGGCGGCGCGCTTCACCAGATACGCGACCGAATCCGCGTGCAGGGCTTTGTCGCTCACCCTCCCGAATCGGTCGATGGCTCGGAACGCAGGCCCAGCGGTAATGCCCGCCTGGTCCATCCAGTCGCGTAGCGTGCGTACCGGACAGGTACTTGGGTCGGAACCATACGGCAATGCCACCGCTCTTCCCTGCCCTTCCTGGTCGGTCTTCGATCTGCCGAGCCTTACGATGAGTCCATCCGGCGTCGTTTCGAGATCCTCGACGCGCAGCGCGGCCAGTTCCGATCGTCGAAAGCCTCCGGCAAACCCTGCCAGCAACAATGCGCGATCGCGCGTCCCTCGTAGGTCCTGCGGCAGTTCCGAGACGATGAGCCGCAGATCCGGCGTCAGAAACGGCTTCTTCCCACGTTGGGCCGTCCCTTTCTTGCGCTTGATTCCCTTCCAGACTTCGCTGACGACGGCATTCTGCATGGCAGCGGGCGAAGGTAGGCCAGCCGCTTGATGCGCCCGGTTGATGGTCGTAAGCCGCCGCGTAAGGCTGGACGTCTTGAGCGTCGCCGCGCGATCAGTGAGGTATAGGGCGACCGTCTCCGGCACAGCCGGCAACGGCGTCAACTGATGGGCCTCGCACCACTCGCGAAAGTCCCGCCAGTCGGCTTGGTAAGCCCGGAGTGTGTTCCCAGCCTTTGCCGCTGCCGCGAATTCCTGAGCCTGACGTCCGAGCGAAGCCAGCCCTTTATCGGATACAGTTCGGAGTGCTGTGGCCTCAGACAATGCGCGATTCTATCACACTTCTGATAACGTTCTATTATCAGAAGTATAAAGAATGACCATATTTCGCGGGTGCGCACAACCGCCGTCACTGTGCTATCTTGGGACGGTGCCCGATAAACCCACATGGTTTGGGCGGTTAGACCAAATCATCGCCGAACTTGGCGACCTCCCTTGGCCCTGGGTGGATCGTGAAACCCTGCAGTCTCTCATGCAGGTTGGTCCAAGAAGAGCCCAGCAAATATTGCGGCCTTGCGTTACGCGCCAGGTTGGGGCTAACGGAGTGGCTGGCCGAGACGAACTGATCGCACATTTGAAGCGCCTGGCGGCCGGCGACGAAGCGCACTACGAGCGGCGCCGCCGCCAAAGGCTGGCCCAGGTTTTGGATGGGCTGCGGCAAACGGCACTGGCTCAGCCGAAGGTACTGGTGGAAGCGCCGACTACCGTGCTTAATCAGCGATTTGCCGGCCTGCCGGATGGCGTTTCGGTATCGCCAGGGGCAATTTCGATAACCTTCTCTTCGCCGAACGAGGCGCTGCAGAGACTGCTCGCTCTGGCCATGGCGATTGGCAACGATTTCACCGAATTCGAGCGGATGGCCGCCACATGATTCAACCTGTAGAGTCGTTTCAACCACAGGGGTCGAATAGAGTGCTGTGGCCCGACGGCAAATCGTTCGCCTTCACCATCTTCGACGATCCGGATTCGCAAACCCTGGAAGCCGGCCGCGAAGTCTACGCCCTCTTGACCGACCTCGGGTTCCGCACCACCAAAGGGGTATGGCCAATCCGCGGTTCGGGAACGCCTTCCGACCATGGCGGCACGTGCGCCGAACCAGCCTACCGCGCCTGGGTGCAAGACCTCCAACGGAAAGGGTTTGAGATTGGCCTGCACAACGCAACCCTGCATACATCCATCCGTGAACAGACCCAGTTGGGCCTGGAGACATTCGCGGAGTACTTCGGCGGGTATCCCGTTACCCTGGCCCAGCATTACTATTGCGACGAAAACATTTACTGGGGCGACCAGCGTGTCAGCGGCCTCTACCGCCTGCTTTATAGCGCTATGACGCGCGGCCGGAACCGCCATCGATTCCACGGAAACATCCCCGGACACCCGGAGTTCTGGGGCGACCTCTGCCATCGACATATTCGCTACGTGCGCAATTTCACCTTCTCCGAAACCAACACGCTGCGCGCCTGTCCCTATATGCCTTACCATGATCCCGGCCGGCCGTATGTGAACTATTGGTACGCTTCCTCGGAGGGCGCCACAGTAGAGCCCTTTGCGGATAGGATCGGCGAAGCCCACCTGGACCGGTTGGAGGCCGATGGTGGAGCGTGCATCATGTACACACACTTCGGCCTCGGTTTTTGGGACGGTAGAATACACCCGCGATTCGCCGAGCTGATGACCAGCCTGGCGAGAAGGAACGGCTGGTTCGTGCCGGTTTCAGAACTCCTCGATTACCTGCTGGACCTGCGCGGCGGCCAATCGGTATTGCTGGCGGGGCAGAGGCGCGAACTGGAGAGGCGCTGGCTGCTACACAAGGTCCGCTTCGGCAACGCCTGAACCCGGCCTCCGTCTGCGCCACACGGCGAACCCAGCCACGCAGATGAGCGCCACCCCGGAAATCGCCGCTCCGGCCGCAAAAGAAGCGGGTTCATAAGCGAACCGCACCAAATGCCTGCCGGGCTGCAGCAGCACACCGCGGAATAGGTAATTCGCAGTGATCCAGTGCGACCGCCGTCCATCGACGTACACCTTCCAGCCGGGGTAGTCGCTGTCGTTCAGCACCAACAAGGCGGGACGCTCCACCGCCGCATCGATCTTCACTTCCTGCGAAGTGTACGACAGAATTCTGGCAGCGCGCACTCGCTCGCGGGGTAGGGTGTTGAGATGCCCAATCGCCGGCATATCCGTGGTTTCCAGACCGGTTGAGGAAACTACCGCAGTTTGAAATATGTCGAAATCCGGAGATCCCAGGCTAGCCAGCGCCGCCGCGTCATCCTGCGCCACTTCCACGCTGGAAAACAAAGCCGCCCGCGGAAGGTAGTCGGGGTATTCATAAATCTTGATCTCGTGGTCGTAAACCTGACGGAACGCCTTTTGTGCAACGTCGCCGTTGAATCGCGGGTCGCCCCAACCCGCCCAAGCCGCACAAGTGTCCCCTTTTGGCCCCGCCGTGGTCGTGAACAGCAACTCCACGGTCTGTCCCATGTACGCGCTCAGATCGACCAACCCCGGAATCCAGCGGCGCTCCGCCGGATTGTGCTTGGGATCGATATAACGGTCGTACAGCGACCGAATCCGTCCGGCGCTGTCCCGTATTTCTAGCCGGAACTCCACGCCGTCTCCGCAGAGCGGCATGGATCCGTCGTAAACAGAGGGCTGCATGGCCAGGCTGAAAGAGAACTCGCGGCTGGCAGGTGTGACGGTAATCTTGAACGGTAGCCGCTCGTAGATCGGGTGCTCATATAGAACCGCCTTGGTCTCCCCGGAAATAGTGAATGTCCGGACTTCGATCAGGTTTTCCCGTCCCGGCAACAGCCGGCCCTCATTCTGCCGGACAATCTCCGGCGCCCGCCCTGGCGTTAATATATACGGTTCCAGCGACAAGAGAAATTTCACCGATGAGAGTTGCAGCAGCCGCTGCTTGAGGGGGCTATCGAAAGGCGGCCACCGCAAACCCGTGAAGCTGTTAACGAGATCCCCGCGTGCCCCCGGAGGTATGTCCTCCCGCAAGAAGAACCGAATAAAATCATAGTATTTGCGGTAATACAGGGCATCCACTCCGCGTATATCGCCGAGCTGAAAAACGCCGGACCAGTCGGGATGCAGAATTCCTTTTCTTCCGACGACGCGCTCTTCAGATCCGGTCCCGGCCTTCAGATAATCGATGTAGGGGGCGCCCCGGTACGGATTCGCATCGTCGCTGGCCGAGTCTGTCAAACCATAGTAAACCGGATAAATGTAGTCACCGGCCACCTCCACCGCCAGTAGAGCCACCAGCGCGGCAGACAGCCATGTCTGGGAAGCGGGGCGGGCCGGGCCAAGTAGAACGAGCGCCGCCAGGAACAACAGCGCGCCGGCGCCCGCTAGGCTCAAATAAAACTCATGCAGGCGTACGTTTGCGGCTCGCACCGGGAACCATGAAAACGCCAGGGCCCCGACTAACATTCCAAAGACAATCAAAATCGATACGATGAGGCGACGGCGGTTTATCGTGTCCGTCAAGACACAATGGATGCCGCATGCGCACAGCACGGCAAGCGCGAAGGCCAAAAGTGGTTCGTCGTACTTCGGAAACAGGATCAATTGCCAAAACGGCAGATGCCCGATCCAATTGATTATGGGCGCGCCGTACCGCTTTAGAACGATAACTGCGGCGGATCCAAAAAAGAAAAGCGTGAGGCGCCGTTTGCCGGCAAAGCGTTTTTCGAGCCTCCTAGTGAGACCTGCCAGCGCCACGACCGCAAAAAGGATCTGAACGACTCCCATAAAACCCCGCAGACTGGCGATCCCGCCAAGGCCGGGAGCGACGGAAGGCCCGGCTCCGAAGAGCATGGGCATGACATAAGTGAAGAGCGAGATACCTAACGCGTCGTGCGCCAGGCCAGGCACGTATCCATTCAGGTTCGCGGGCTGATGCGTGTTGAAAGAAAGCCTCGTGAATTCGAAAAATGGAACCAGGAGAAAGGCCGCCAGCGCCAGTCCCAGTCCTTGAACGAAGAGGAAGTACTTCAGTTGAGTGACTCGTGCGGTGCGCGTATGCGGACCCGCGGCCAGCCGGAAGAAGAAGTAGGCGCCGCAAAATGCCAGAGCCAGAAACGCGCTTTCCGGCATGCCACCCACAATACAAAGGAAGGTAACTGCGATCGACAGCATCGCGTTGCCGGCGCTTTGCTCGCGTAACAGGCGCTCCGTGGCTAGAAACATGGCGGGAACAAGCATCTCCACGCTCAAATGCGGCATGTTGTAAAAGAGGATATAGTAGCCCGACAACATGCAGGCGACGCCGCCGGCTATGGAGGGGACAAAAGGCAGAAAAAGACGCAAGAAAAGGTACGTACAGAAGCCCGTCACAAGAAAGCGGGCGAGGATGAAGAAATTGTAAGTCCGCGGCCCGGGAACCATGGCATACAGGAAGAAGAGAGGGCTGAACGGCTGCGACTGCATGTCCGCGGCTAGGGGCGCCCCGTACGATTCGTAAGGATTCCAAAGCGGCAAATGTTTTTCGTGCAAGTAAACATGGTGGACCAACGCCGCATACGGCTCCGGTAGCCAGGCGGCGGCCCCCGAGTCGTTGCTGCGAGGAATGGCAGGTCCTGGGCGGCTGCCGTAGAAGGCGCCATCGGGCAGGATACTGGCCGTAATGCCGCGCGATGCGGTGAGCAGAGTCTTATTTCCCCAGATGAAAGGAAAGAAGCACAGGTGCAATGCCAGGATGAGTAAGAGTGCGGCGGAAAAAGTCTGGCGTTTGGCCAGCCAGGCGCTTACCTCCATGCGGCCGGCTCCGCAAGATCCTGCAATTCCAACCCGGCATCCTCCAGATTGCGCCCGAGGTGGGGACTGTAAAACGGATCGCCGCGCTCCAGGCAGGCGGCCCAGCGCTGCTCGAATAAATAGCGTTCTTCCAGACGGACGCCCGCCTGGCGCGATTGGCACTCATAGTGGCGCAATAGAGCCGCCGGTTCCACGATCACTTCGTAGCCGGCTTGACGCGCCCGCAGGCACAAGTCCACGTCATTATAGTTTACCGGGAACGATTCGTCGAAGCCGCCCAGTTCCTTGAAAACGCTCTTGCGGATCGCCAGACACGCGCCGGTCACGGCGCTGACGTTGCGCGTGAACGGCAGCCAGTTCCAATACGGGGAGCCAAAGGTGTTGCGATGCAAATGTCCGGCGCCTTCCATAATGCCGATAACCATGCCTGCATGCTGGATAGCGCCCGATGGGTATACCAGCTTCGCGCCGACAGCCCCCACCTCACGCCGGCTAACGTGCGCCAGCATGGCGGTTAGCCATTCGGATTCGAGCGGCTCGACATCGTCGTTCATAAAGACCAACACGTCGCCGGTAGCCTGCCTGGCGCCCAGATTATTCATGGCCGCAAAGTTAAATGGCCCCGAATATGGCACGCGCGTGCAGGCGCGAGCATCCAGAAGCCGGTCCATCGCCGGGATGTCGCCTGCGCGGTGCTGCACGATCACCAGTTCCCGGTGGGCGTGCGCGGTGCGCTTGTCGATCGCCTCCAGGCAACGCTTGAGGAGTTTCGCATTCCGCGAACAAATGATCAGGCTGGCGCGCAAGCCGTCGGGGACGGACCAGCGGACGCGATAGGTGTTGGGAAAGGCGCCCGACGTCACCACTGCCTGGGCATCGCGCCGCGCGGCCGCTTCCGAAAGAGCCTTTAGTCCGGCAGCTTGCGTATAGGGTTTGGCTGCGGCATCCAGAGCCGTCGAATCCGGGTGCTGCCGCCAGTGATAAAGTACTCGCGGAATGTGCCGGATCGCCCCCGGCCGCGCGGCCAGGCGCAGGGCCAGATCGTAATCCTGGCTGCCGTCAAATCCGGCGCGAAACCAGCCCAGTTCCCGCAGCGTCCGGTTGCGGACCACCAGTAAATGGCCCAGGTACATGCCGCATCGCAGCAGGTCCAAAGAGAATGCGGGCTTGAAGATCGGCTGCACCCGGCGGCCCTGGCTGTCCAGGTAATCTTCGTCGCTATACAACAGGTCGGGTTGCGAATCCTGGACGGCTTGGGCCACGCAATCGAGCGCGTGCGGCGCCAGTACGTCATCCTGATCCAGGAAACCGGTGTATTCTCCGCCAGCCAATTCCCCCGCCCGGTTCAAAGCACCCGCAATGCCCAAGCGCTCGCCGGATCTTACAAAGCATATGCGGGGCTCGGTCGACATCAAGGCGGTAAAATAATCGTCCACCCAATCCTGTGTGGAGGCATCGTCGCACACACAGAGTTGCCAGCAGCCGTAGGTCTGATGGAGGACCGAGGCAACCGCCGCTTCCAACCAGTCCCGTCGGGGATTGTGCACCGGCAGAATCAGGCTGATGAGCGGTTCTCTGGTGCGTCTCCGCTCGCCTAGCGCCGGTTCGCTTTCCACCCATAGCCGGTAACGGTCCGCCGTGAAATGAGGATTCACCAACTTTAGATAGAGCGGATGCAAGGGAGAATGCAGGAGCAATTGGCCCAGCCGCCCTTTCCAATCCCCCAAGAACCGGCCGGGCCATTGCAGGGTGCGCAGGAACCGGCTATTCTCAATGTCGAGTAGCCGCCTCTCTAACTCCGCGTAATGCCGGACCGCCTGCCTCTCGCCTGTTTCGATGCACGAAAGGGCCTCTTCCAGAAATCCTGCGAGCGTCAGCAGTTCCTGCCGCGCCGGCGGAGAATCCGTGCGGCGCAGCAGCTCCCGCAGTTCTGCGATTGCCCGGCGTAGCTGTGTAGTGTTTGCGGCCAGTCCTTCCTCACATTACGCAGTTGCGGTTTGGCGCCCCGCATACGCTTCCAATACATCGCCTACCGTACCACTCAGGATCAATTCGCCATGGTCTAGCCATATGGCGCGGTCGCACAACTGCCGGATCATACCCGAATGCGATACGCACAGCAGAGTCTTCCCCGCATTTCGGAATTCGTGTACCTTATCGATGCATTTGGCCTGAAACGCCGCGTCGCCCACCGCCAGGACCTCGTCGATCAGCAGAATATCGGGATCCCTGTTTGCGGCCACGGAAAACGCCAGACGCATCACCATGCCTGTGGAGTAGGTCCGCAATGGCTCATCGATGAATTCACGGATCCCCGAGAACTCCACGATGCGTTCGAACGCCTCGACCGTCTGCCTGCGCGACAAACCAAGTAGCGCGGCATTTAACCGGACATTCTCCCGTCCCGTGAGATCGGGATGAAAACCCGATCCCAATTCCAGTAAAGCGGCCAACTGCCCGCTCACTGCAACAGTGCCTCCGTCGGGCTGCGAGATGCCCGCCACGAGACCCAGCAACGTGCTTTTGCCGGCTCCGTTGCTCCCAATAACGGCGAGGCTCTCACCGCGCTCCACGGAAAAGGAAACGTGTTTTAGCGCGAAGAACGGATCGTCCTTTTGCCGCGCGAAAAATCGCGTGAGATGATTGCGTAGCAGCATCTGCCCGGGATGGCGGGCGAATCTCTTGGAGACGTTGTGAAATTCAATCACGCTCATGATTTCTCATAGATGATCGGAGAACCGCGGTTTTAGAGTACGGAAGACCACCAGTCCCAAAGCCAGCATGAACATCGAGATCCCAGTGAGCTTGAGCAGCAGCACGCCGCCCGGCCGCCCCCCCTCCATCAGAATGTCGCGCATAGCCATCACCAGCGCCGCCACCGGGTTGAGCTGGTAAATCGCCCGATAGCTCGCGGGAATGATGGCAAAAGAATAAACCACGGGCACCATCCAGAACAGAACGGTGTTGGCCGATTCCACTAGATAACGCATGTCCCGGATATATACGTTGAGCGCGGACGTGATTAGGGAAAGGCCGCACACGAAGATCACTTCCATTCCCCAGATCAACGGCAGCAAGAGCCAGTTGCGGTTCGGGGTTTTTCCGAACAGGAACGCCAGTCCAAGTAAAAGACCGATCTGAATGAACAGATGCAAGCAGTTTGAGAGCACCGCGGCCAACGGAATGATTTCGCGCGGCGCCGGCACGCGCTTGATGAGGCCGGCATTATCGACCACGGAAGTTGTCCCGGAAATCCAGGCGATGGTGAAGAAATTGAAGGGGACCAGGCCGCACATCACGAACAGGGCGAAATCCGGGTTGGGGTTCTTGAGTATTTTGGTGAAAACGAATGTCAGTACGCCCATCATCACCAAAGGATTCAAAAGCGACCAGAGCACGCCCAGCGACATGTTGCGATAACGGATCTTAAAGTCCTTTGCGATCAAACTGGACAAAAGGAAAAGAGAATCGCCACGCCACATGATTGGAGCCGCATTGGAAACTCCCGAGTATAGCACACGCTACGTCACCGTGTTCTTCGGACGAATTGGACGAATTGAGGTAGACTTGATCGTTCGGCCCCCGCGTGACAGGTCGCCGGCCTGCCGCTATCCGATACTCCTAGACACGATGACGAGCCGCATCCACTCCATAAGACTGGTGGTTCTACCGCCGCCACCGCCCAAGCCCGTTGGACGGCGGGTGCTGTCATGACCGGCGGCGGACGCCTGCGGGAAATAGCTTTCGATCTGTACGAGCGGTATGTTCTGCTCGAACACATAGGCGAGCTGTTTCGGCCGGGTGAATCCAGGTACAACGTCCTGGATGTGGGCGGACACACGGCGGCATTCTGGCCTGGATTTCCGTCTCTAGCCGGATGTTTGATTCCGGGCGCAAGCGTGGCCGTCGTGGACATAGTTCCGAGCGCCGGATTGCAGAATTACGTGCAAGGCAGTGGAGTGCAGCTTCCATTTCGCGATGGCGCGTTCGACCTGGTTTGTTCGCTGGACACGATCGAGCATATCCCCGTCGAATGCCGCCCGGCGTTCTTGTCGGAACTCCTCCGGGTCACTCGGGATGGCCTGTATTTGGCGTTCCCGTTCGACTCCGCCAGCAACCGTTGGGCGGAAGCTGTTGTCGTCGAGTATGCGAATGTCATACTAAAAGATCCTATTCCGGCCCTGCAAGAGCACTGTCGGTTCGGCTTGCCCGATCGGGATTCGGTGACGCTCCTGTTATCGCGCAGCTCGTATCCCTGGATCGGCTTCGCGCAAGGCAACACCGACGTCTGGCTGCTGATGATGCTGACTTATCACAGTCTGCGAAGGCCCGGTACCGATTTCGTCCAGGAGCTCAATCGCCGTTTCAACCAGGTCTACTCGGCCCAGGACTGGGCGGAGCCTCACTATCGTGCCGGATATCTGCTTTCGAAGAGCCGCACCATTGCGGAACTGGAAGCGGTACGCGCGTCTTTCGGGTCCGCCGGCAAAAAGGCCGATCTGCAGAGTGTGCTGGCGTTTTGTCAGCTATTTTTGAGTATCGCGCATAACGGGCGAGCGGTTGTTGACAAAGACAGGCATATTCGGAACATCGAACAGGAACTGGTGGACGCGCAGGAGCGGGAAGACCGGCACGTTCGCCAGGTCGAATGCGAACTGACGGAGTCATGGGCCTATAGGCAGAAATGCGGCGAGTTGGCCGCCACGTTGCGGATTCTGGAGAGCGGCCTTCTCGGTACGCCACAGTCGCTGGCGTTGGAAGACACGCTGGCGGAGTGGCCGCAAGCCCGGCTGTCACGATTGCTCGAGGCGGCCGGGCAGGCGCGTGCCGGCGAAATCGATAACAAGCTAGTGCAGGTGTCCAGTCAGTTGGACCACATGGCGGCCCGATTGGATCGGATGGCGGCCGAGACGGCACAAGACCGGATGACGGCACGGGCCGCCGCAGCCCAGGCCGCCCAGTTGGACCGGATGGCGGCCGAAGCGGCACAAGACCGGATGGCGGCCCAGGCCGGTCAGTTGCAGACGATCCGGGAAAGCATTGAAGGGATCCAAAGCAGCATGGAATTTCAATCGCGTCTGGATAACCGGATGCGGGATCTGGAAATCGGCCTAGTCACGAACAAGCGCGCGATTCAAGCCATATACGACAGCCGGATATGGAAGGCGCTGTGCACCATGGGCGGAATGCTGCAGCGCTTGACGGGACGCGGCGCCGTATCGCGGGGCGGGACTTGGGTACCGCGGGAAGCAGCCGCCGAGCCCGCAGCCCAGTCGTATCGCGACACCGCCGATAGTTTCCAGGCTTTGGTGTGCGACAATCCAATCGACGGCAGCGTCATACCCGTCCGGAATGTAGTCGAAATTAGCGGATGGGCGGTCGCTGAATCCGGGATTGATCGCGTTCTGATCCAAATTAACGACGATCCTCCGCTGCTCGCGTCGTACGGCGTTCCGCGGCCGGATGTAGCGCGCAGCCATCCGGCGGTAGGCGCCGCCGGGCAATCCGGCTTCCGGTTTTTCTGGGATCCGACGGGCTTGCCGGAAGGCCCCTGTACGGTACGCGTCACGGCTTTCACCCGGGGCGGGCGAACTCAGGAAGCGATTCGCAATGTCCTGATCGATTGGACCACGCCACCGGGTTACGGCTTGTGGATTGCCCGCAACGAACCAACCGTTGAACGCCTGCGCCAGATGCGGCGCGAGGCGGGCAACTTTGCCGCGCGCCCGCGCATCAGCATCGCCGTTCCGGTATATAAGACGCCTATTGCCTTACTTACCCGTTGTATCGAATCCGTGTTGGAGCAGACCTATCCGGAGTGGGAGCTATGTCTGGCCGACGACGGCTCGCATGACGCAGATCTTGCCGCCCTCCTGCGGCAATACGCAAAAGGCGATGCTCGCATCCGGGTCGCCGCACTGGAACGAAATCTCGGAATTTCAGGCGCTACCAATGCGGCATTGAGACTGTGTACGGGAGAGTATGTAGCTTTTCTAGATCACGACGACGAGTTGGCGCCCTTCGCGTTGTCGGCGGTTGTAGAGGCCATCAATGACGATCCCGATACCGAGGTTTTCTATTCCGATGAGGACAAACTCGACGAAAAGGGCCGCCGCTACGACGCGTTCTTCAAACCCGATTGGTCTCCCGACCTCTTGCTTTCGCTCAACTATATCTGCCATTTGGTTGTAATGAAACGCTCGCTTGTGGAGCGTCTCGGCGGGCTGGACGAGAGCTACAGTGGGGCTCAGGATTACGAGTTCGTCCTGCGCGCCAGCGAACGCACGCAGAAAATAAGGAGGATCCCCAAAGTCCTCTATCACTGGCGGGCAGTCGCGGGCTCCGCTGCCAAAGCGTCGGAAGAAAAGCCGCAAGCCAGCGCCGATGGAAAGCGGGCCTTGGCGGCGTATGTCGAGAGAAACATGCCCGGCGCCTGCGTGGAAGAGACGGGGATATGCCGCTATCGGGTTCGTTATCCGATTGCCCTAGAGCCGCGTGTCAGCATTCTGATACCTACGGGCGGTCACAAGAACGTCTTTCGCGCAGTGGACGAGGTACTGGAAGAGACGATCCATCGGAACTATGAGATCTTGCTGATCGATAACTCGCGTACAGCGCGCGTGGAAGAATATGCCGCTCGTTTGGCCGGGCGAAAAGCGCCCGTGCGATATTTCGACTGGCGCGGCAAACCGTTCAACTTCTCTCAGATGAACAACGCGGCGGCCCGTACTGCGGCGTCGCCATATGTCCTCTTTTTAAATGACGACACAGCGGTCATTTCGGCCGAGTGGCTGACCGCGATGCTGGAGCATGCCCAGCGTTCGGAGGTCGGCGCAGTCGGCGCGCAGTTGTGGTATCCGAATAACTTGATCCAGCACGCCGGCGTAGTCATGGGCATGGGCGGCAATTGCAGCCATGCCTTCAAAGGCGTGCCGGCTGAGCTGCAGCATTGTTACTTTGGCTTTCCCAATCTGATCCGCAACTGTAGCGCCGTCACGGGCGCCTGCCTGCTGGTCGCACGGGAGAAGTTCTTCGAGGCAGGGGCATTCGACGAAGTCAACCTGGCGGTAGCCTTTCAAGACGTGGACCTGTGCCTGAAACTTCTGGAACTTGGCTATCGCAACGTGTACACCCCGTACGCAAAGCTCTACCACTATGAATCGGCCACCAAGACCGAGAAGGATAAGATCCCGGATCCCATGGAAGACGCTTTCATGAAGAGAAAATGGGCCCGGTATATTGCGGACGATCCGTATTACAACCCGAACTTGGCACGCCAGAAAGAGGACTTCAGCCTGGCGATTGATTGAGACTGGGCGGCGGCATGAGCTGGATTGGTTGTGTTGACACACTCGCGGACACGTGCATATCCGGATGGGCTGCCGACGATACCTGCCGGGACACGGTTCAGGTCGAAGTGATTGTCAATTCATTAACGGTGGCGGCTGTTTCGTGCGAAATCCTCCGGGAAGACCTGGTCGCGGCTGGCATTGGCGACGGCCGCAGGGGTTTTCGTTTCGATCCCAGCGGGCACCTCAGGCCAGGCCGCAACAATCTGGAGGTGCGCTACGCTGGCACCGATTTGGTGGTTCCCAAGGGCCGGGGCCATTGGGTCAGGCGCCGCGGAGGCGGGATCTCGGAATGGGAAGCCGCCTTCCTCGCGGCGCTTGAGGCACATCACGAATTTAGACCGGAGCATCATGTTTGCGGGATAGGAAAAGGCGCGGCAGAGCTGGAGCGCGTCCTTTTAGAAGCGGGAGCCCCATTTCGGAAATTCACTGGTATGGAAGTGCCATCCGATCCGGCTGGCATCCGGCTGGACGAGAAAGCGGATCTGGTGGTTTCATGGGCGTGGACCATGCCGTTCCCGGAAACCCTACGGGTCTTGCAGCGGCTTGTGCAATGCTACATGCATAAGCCCGGCTTTCTGGCAGCCGGTTTCATCGAAACCCCTGAGTCTTCCAGGCAAATCCGCCAAGCTTTTCAGGGGTTTGGTGCTCTGCGGGTGAATCTGGAGTCCATCGCGCCGGCGCAGGATGCCATGCGCCGGATTTTCGGCTTTGCGGAAATTGAGGCCGTTAAAGCACAGGCGGAAGCTGTGCCGGTTCTAGCCCACATTCACGTGCCGAAGTGCGCGGGGACGTCTTTCCGCGCTCTATTGGAGAGATACTTCGGACCGAGGCACCTGGGATTGTACGTCAACGATACGTATTTCGTATATGGCGACGAAGCTCTACGCGGCCATCTGTTGCAGGATCCGGAGATACGGGGGTTCAGCTCACACCATGTGCGCGTATTCCCGCACTGGCTGGCCGGACGTGAAATGCTATATATCGCGTTCTTGCGCGATCCTATCCAGCAGTTTGTCTCGTACATGACGCACATCAAGAAGCGTTATTCCACGATCACTTCGACCAGCCTCCTCGAAGCAGTGCCGCCGGACGCGCCCCAACTGACATTGCGCGAGTTCGCCAGGTGGCTGCTGAGTCAGCATCGCGACATTCCCTTCCGGGAGAATCACAATGTCAACTTCTTCGCCCGCCACAGCGACCCGGCAGTTCTAGATCGTTTGGAAGCGGCAAAAGCCGCTCTCGCAGAATTTTTTTTCGTTGGCGTTACGGAACGAATGGAGGAGAGCGTGGCTAAATTGGCGGTGCAGGTGCGGGCTGCCGGTCTGGAATTTCCGCCAGGCCCCTTACCGGTCGAGAACACGTCGGCTGAATACCGGGACGACCTGAGTTGGATCAACCCGGATGACGAGGTGGGGTCGTTACTGCTGCACTCGGTGGAGAAAGACCGGCAACTCTACAATTGGGCTGCGGCGCGCATCGCCGGGTAGTTCGGGCAGAGCGCTGTGGAGTGGGACTTGCAGTGGGTTGCGTATATCCCACTAAGCGTCTATCCTGAATGAGGATGACCGATATGAGAACGCACGTCGTACTGCCCGGCGATCTGGTGGCGGCGATCGACCATCTGGTGGGCAAACGGGGCCGAAGTAGTTTTCTCAAACAGGCCGCTTGGGAAGAGGTCAAACGCCAGCGGCTTCTGAGACTGCTCGAAAACCCACAGCCAATCTGGAAAGTTGAGGATCACCCGGAATTGAAAGACGGGGCTGGGGCGTGGGTCGAGAGAATGCGCGCCGAAGACGAGGACCTGGACCGGCGGCGCAACGGGCGCTGATGGCCATCTACCTTTTGGACACGTCCGTCATCGTGGATGCCATGAACGGCAGGAGAAATCGCCGCGAGTTGCTAGCCGATCTTCTTCGCCACGGCAACGCCCTGGCCTGCTGCACGATCAATGTCATCGAAGTTTACACGGGTATGCGCCCTCATGACGAAGCAGCCACTGCCGAGTTTCTGGGCAGCCTTGGCTATCATGAGGTCACACTCATGACCGCAAGAAGCGCCGGGCGGCTCCGGTATGACTGGGCGCGTAAAGGCCAAACCCTCTCGCTCGCCGATGCGACTATAGCTGCGGTCGCCCTGGCGCACGGCTTGATGTTGATGGCCGACAACATCCGGCACTTTCCCATGCAGGAACTGCAGTTGTATCCGATGTCCGGATAGCCAGTGACTTCGTCTCAGCCCGGAACTCACCGTCGCCACAACCCGCAGCGCAATGTCACAACAGTGTTGATACAATTGTCTGGTGGAGCGGCGGGCGGTTGAGTTCGAATGGGACGAAATCAATCGCGGCCACCTCGCTCGGCACCGGGTGGCTCCGCGCGAAGCGGAAAGCGCGGTTCTGGACAACAATGCGGTACTCCTGGAGCTCCAGTTCGAGGCAGGTGAAGAGCGCACCAAAGCGTTGGGGATGACGGCTTCCGGCCGCATTCTGGCAGTCGTGTTCACACTTCGTGGCGACGTAATTCGGCCTATCCGCATATACCGCGCCACGGCGGCTACAGAGATTGTATATAGACCGGAGAGGAGAATGATCGAAAAAGGCAAGATGCCGAAGTTTTAAGTCAGAAGCAGACGAAGCGGCATGGAGGAGGCCGCTGCCACAGGCCAGACCACCACGCTTTCCCAAGTGTTGCAGCGCGCCCGCCAGCGGTCAGGCGCGACACCAACAGTATCGATCCGGATCGCTCCGGAAGATATCGCCCGTGCGCGTGGGTTGGCGGAGAAGAAGGGCCTGCGCTACCAAACTTATCTCAAGATGCTGCTGCACGAAGCACTCGAGCGGGAGCAGAAGCGCATGCCGGGATAACGCCCGGCTCGAATGCCGTACTCGCTTAACTAACGCTGATGCCGCTCTTCATGCCCTCACTATACCACAGAGGCCCGCTAAGTTTCAAGCCAGCCACTGGCGTCAACCCCTGCGTCCCAAGAGTGAATGCCGGCGGCTAACGCCTTCCTTCCCTTCGCCTTGTCAGCAATCATCTGAAAACGTAGTTTTCTGAACTTTGGCCGTCGGTGGGCGACATGATCGCGCCGAAGGCGCCCAGTCATCTATCCGATCATCTGCGTATGGCGTATCTTGGGAGAGTGGGTGAAACGCAGACAGATAATCGGCCCGGCGAGGGCCTTCGCCCGCGCCGATGTCTGAATCCCGAATGCAACGCCGTGTTTGCTCTGTGTCGTAGTTGCGACCGCGGACACCGCTATTGCCGTCCCGCCTGCCGGCAGCAAATGCGGCGACAGCAGGTGCTGGCAGCCGGCCGTCGTTACCAGGCGTCAGCGCCTGGCAAGCAGGCGCATTGTCGTCGTCAGCAAGCCTATCGGCGGCGTCAATCGGAGGGTGTGACGCATCGGTCCCGTTTCGGTCATCACCCCGCAGCCGCCTCCTGGCCCTGACTTGACCCAATGCGCTGTCTGCGGACAGACCAACCGCTGGCATAACCCGTCTTACCGATTGCCGGTTAGGCGGCCACGCCCCCGGAGGTATCGCCGCTCGGCCAATGTCCAAAATTCTAGTTTTTCGATGATCGCTAACATCGCCTTACCAGTTCCAATTCAGCCGATAGACCTCAGCGATGTGCATCTCGACCGGAACGGTAGTCCGAACCACGTTTCCACTCGGGACCACTTGCTGAAGCGAGTCTTCATCCGCCCCAAAGATTTTGATAAGCTCTGCCGCTGTGCATCTACGCGCATCCGGAAAGCGAATTTCGATGGTCAATTTGTCCGTGTTTTGAAGCACTTGGTGCTCAAACCATTCAAGATTCGTGACGAAAGAGTCCTTTACATTGCTTTCCAAAGTGACTTCCACCGAATCTCCTTTGCGAATCTGACCTGTAAACCTGGCATAGACATAGCCTTTGCGACTCTCAAATTCGACCACACGCCCAGGGCTCGTTATCCTGGTCGGTTCAATCTTCCCATCGCCTCCGGTCTTGCTGACGAGCACTTCGCTGCCGTCCCGGTTGAACTTCATCGTCTGCGTGCGTGCCCATGTGGCGCTCCTGCCCGTGGGATCCAAGATCGTCACCACATCAGTGACGTCAGTGCGTGTAAGGAGACCAATTCTCCCTCTTCTAAAAGGGAGGTGCAGCGAGGGAATTCCCGAATAAAACCCCTGATAAAGTACGAGGCCTAATACCAGCCCGAGGGTATAAAATGGTCGGCTGTTAGGGCCGAAATTCTTGAGGAAGACGATCAGCGTCGACCCTACAGGGACTGCAAGAACCGTGCCGAGCTTCTTGACATCGTATGTTTCGAATCGCTCGAGAAAATACCGAAAGACGAACCCTACAAAAATTCCAAAGCAGGCAGATCCAATCGGTGCGACGATTTCTTCCATATCGTGGCAGGTAGTATATCACAATTTAATTGTCACAACAGCGTTGATAATGCAATTGTCGTCGTGAGGCGGCGGAGAATGTTGAGTTTGAATGGATCAAATAAATCGTCGAACACGTTTTTGGCGCGCCCTACTTTTTCTCCGCCCGGAACTTCGCCCACGCCAACTGCGACTTGCCCACCTCGAACAGCAGCTTCAGCGCGTTCACCTTCTCCGGCGGTACTAACTCGCCTGACAGGAATTGCCGCAAGGCCTCAGACCGCCGCAGCTTGCCCGACGACGTCCGCGGCAGCGTTCCCGCTTCCAGTAACTCCACATCCCGCGGCTTCAATGAAAGGCCTTTCAGGATGCAGTGGTTGATCTCGGCGATCACCTCTTCTTCGGGCCGCTTCTTGTGCGGGTCCTTTTCGGCCAGAATAAAGAGTTGCTCGCCTTCGCCTTCGACCATAGTGCTCACCGCCACGGCGCAGCCCTTGCGCACACCTTCCACGTCCAGCAGCAGCTCTTCCATCTCCTGCGGAGCGTAGTTGCGCCCGCGAATGATGATCAGGTCCTTGGCCCGTCCGGCAATGTAGAGTTCGCCTTCGTGAAAGAAGCCCAGATCGCCCGTGTCCAGCCAGTCGCCATGAATCATGTTGGCGGTCAACTCAGGGCTTTCCCAGTAACCCTTGGTGATCGACGGCCCTTTAACCCATATGCGGCCCACGCGCCCCTCCGGCACGCGCTGCTCCCGGTCGTCGAAGATGGCTACTTCCACGCCCGGCAGCGCCCGGCCGACGGATACGATACGCCGGCCGTCGCCCAAGTGCGCGGTGCCGCCGTTCCACAAGCCCTCGCGGCTGAATTCCGTGAAGCGCGGCAAGTCGTCGAGACCGGTGAAGGTGACGCCCAATCCGGCTTCGGCCAATCCGTAGACCGGCGTCATGGCCGTGGGCTGGAAGCCCCAGCGCGCGAAACGCTCGGTAAAGCGCTGGACGCCGTCGGATTCGATCGGCTCCGCGCCGTTCAAGGCAGCCCGCCAGTGCGACAGGTCCACCCCTTCCATCTCCTCGTCTTTGATCTTGGTGGCGCACAAGCTGTATGCAAAATGCGGCGCCGGCGAAATCGCCGATTTGTAGCGCGACAAGGTGCGCAGCCAGATGGCCGGCTTGGCAAGGAAAGTATCCGGTCCCATGTAAGTTACTGTGCCGGGGTAATACATCCCCAGATACAAGCAACCCACCAGGCCCATGTCGTGATAGAGCGGCAGCCAGCACACGCAGCCGTTATCGATTTCGTCCTCGCCGCGGTACACCAGGCACTGCTGCATCATCGTCAGATTGGCCAACAGATTGGTGTGTGTGACCATCACGGCCTTAGGCTCGACCGTTGTCCCCGAAGAGAATTGCAGGAACGCGGGTTGCTCCGGATCCACTTCCACCGGCTGCCAGCGTCCACCGCCGGTCTGTAAATCCTTGGCATCCAGAACCTCCCGTAGCGACTCTATACCCACTACCCCAGGGCCAAGCAGCTTCCGAATGCGGCTTTCGGTAATCAGGTACCGCGCCCCGATCTTGGTCAACATTTTCCGTAAGCGGGCGAAGTATTCGTCGAGCTTGCCCAATCGGAATGGCGGATAGAGCGCCGCTGGAATGCCGCCGGCAAGCTGCACCCCCAGCAGAGAATCGAAAAACTCGATCGATGTGGAAAGAATCAAGGCCACGCGGTCGCCCGGCCGGAGCCCGCTCGCCTGCAACGCCGCGGCGGCCTTCTGCGCGCGGCGCAGCACGTCCCGGTACGGATAAAAAGTAGCTTCCTCGGAGGGCGCTACGAAGCGCGCGCCCCAGCGTGTACATGTCTCCAGCTTCAGTAGAATCTCGGGTAACGTGGCGCCTTTGAGCGTCAGCGCACTCATGCCTGCGGCTCCGGCTCGCAAACCCGGCTGGCGATCATCTTCACCAGATCCTGGACGGTCTGCAGCTCCTGCCATTGTTCCAACCCGAAAGCGCAGCCAAAGTCCTGTTCGATGGTGGTTACCAGCACCACTTGCGCCAGCGAATCCAGTTGCAGGGCGTCCATCAGCGAGACGCTGGGACCGATCGCCGCGATCTGTTCCGGCGTCAGGTTAAGCTGTTCCTTAGCGATCTTTTTCAGATGCTCCAGAATGGTTTCTTCGTTCCATTTGACGAGCGTTTGTTCGGGCATTGGGCCTCTCTCCATTATGTTTGGTAACTGCCGACTGGCATGACCTTCTCCGGCGGCGGGATGACCAGCGGATCTTCCCGATGGTACATTTGCCCGATCCAATCGGCGTACTTGCGCTCCAGTACCGAGCGGCGCACTTTCTGCGTGGGCGTCACCAGTTCAGTGTCCAGCAATGCCGCCTCATTGAGGAAGCAGAATCGCTTGGCCTGCTCGAACGAGGAGAACTCGGCTTGCAAGCTTGCTAATTCCTGGCGGAAAAGCGCAACTACGCGCGGCGCCAGCAGTAATTCATCATAGCTGCTGAAAGCCAGCCCGTGCTGGGACGCAACGCGCGCCAGGTTCTCCGGATGGGCTACGATCAGCGCGCAGACGAACTTGCGGCCGTCCCCGACGATCAACGCCTGCTGAATATAAAGGCTGCGCTGCAGCGCGTGCTCCAGCGGTGCGCACGCTACATTCTTGCCATTCGAGAGAACCAGGATCTCCTTGCGGCGGCCCGTGATGCTGACGTTCCCCTCGGCGTCCATGCAGCCCAAGTCGCCGGTGTGCAGCCAGCCGTCCTCATCCAATATCTGCCGAGTGGCGGCTGCGTCCCGATAATAGCCCAGCATCACGTGCGGTCCGCGCGTGAGAATCTCGCCATCCTCGCCGATCCGCACTTCCACGCCATCGAGCGGGCGCCCCACGCACCCAATCTTCTCCCGGCGATATTCGTTGAGCGCGATCACCGGAGAGGTTTCCGTCATGCCATAGCCTTGCAGCACGTCGAAGCCGGCCGCGCGGAAGAAAAGTTCTACATCCGGGTTGAGCCAGGCGCCGCCGGAGACGAAGTATTGGAGACCATACAACTGGCGGTGAACTTTCGGATAGACCAGCACATTGGCCAGCGGAGCCAGCAGCCTTTGGGAGAGGCTGGCGGATTGTCCGGCCACCATCTTGGCCCGCGCGCACGCCACTGCGGCCTCGATCAATTTCCCGGCTATGACGCGCCGGTATGGTGCAAGCTGGGAGATCTGGATCTCCACGGCCTCCTTCACCTTTTCCAAAATCCGAGGCACGACCCCTATAATGTCGGGCCGGTGTATGGGCAACAGTTCTTTCAGATCGTGCGGATCGCCGTAAGCGATGCGCACGCCCTCGTGGAAGTAGCCAAAGCTGAGCGTGCGCTCCAAGACATGCGGCAGCGGCAGGACCGAAAGAGCCTGGTGGGCTGTATTGGAAGGGACTCGCGCCAGGCTGCCGCGCAGATCGGAAACGATATTGCCGTGCGAAAGCATTACGCCTTTAGGCGTGCCAGTAGTGCCGGAAGTATAGACAATGGTCGCCAGGTCGTGCGGCTCGGAGGCCAGCGAGTCGGTTCGGATACGATGCACCGCGGCCTCTTCGAATACGGGCGCTTCGGCGACAATTCCCGGCAAGGAGGTGGGGACGCCGGGCGTCTCCTCCATGGCCACGATGGTCCGCATACCCTCAGCCGATTCCGCGAGCAGAGGCCGCAGAATTTCCCATTGTGTCGCGCCGGCGATAATGGCCGCGCGGCACCCGCTGTGCCGCAACTGGTAGGCGATCTGCGAGGGCGATAGCGTGTTGTAAATCGGCACCACCACCAGGCGCGAAAGCAGAACGGCGAAATCCGCGATGTGCCACTCCGGCCGGTTCTCCGAGAACACCGCCACCCGGTCGCCCGGCGCCAGGCCGGAACGAAGCAGGAACTGCCGCAGCGCGAAAACCGCCCGCGAGAAACGCTCCGTGGACCAGACCGTCAACTCGCCGCGGTTTTGAAAACTCAGCAGACGGTCGAAACGATAACGGTCCAGATGGTGAAAGAAGAGGTGATTCAGCGTGGTGACGCCGTGGTTCGGCTGCATGCGGCTTCCATGGGGTTCGACGGATTACGCTTGGTGTCTTTTGAAGCTAACACGAAAGCCACAGTAGAATCAAGCGAATGCGAGTGAGCCGATAGTGGTACCGGCCTATTACGAAAGCGGATAACCGGGCAGTCCCGCCAGAGACAGGGCCAACATGCTCAGCATAACCAGGAACAACGCGCTGGCGGCGAACGACGCATCGGGCATCAAGTGAATGACGATGCCCAGGCTGGCCCCAAACGCCGTCAGCAACCACAGAATCCAGACGACCTGCCGCTGGTCCAGTCCCAGCGATGCTAATCGGTGCGAGCTGTGGTCGCATCCACCAAGCGAGATCGGCCGGCCGGCGAGCGTCCGTAGAATCGAAACCAGCGCCATATCGAAAATCGGATAGGCAAGTGTCAGTACCGGATAAACGAAGCCGGTCAGTAGAATGCCTTTATGCTGCGCCGGGCCAGCCAGGGCCAGGGCGCCCAGCGCGAAACCGGCCGGCAGGCTTCCGCAATCGCCCATGAAAATGCGCGCCGGAGGGTAATTGAAAAAGAGGAAACCGGCGAATGCCCCAGCCAGTATGGCGTACAGATCTGCATCCGCCGGGTATCCCTCGGAAGTTAGCAGCCATGCGCGAAACAGACAGACGATAATCACCACTCCGGCGCACAGCCCGTCCATATTGTCGATCAGGTTGAAGGCATTGGTGATCATCACGATCCAGAAGATACTGAGGGCCACGTTTGGCGGATACCAAGGTGTTGCAAGAAAAACTACGCCGTTTAGGACCACAAAGCCGGCTGCCGCTACCTCTACGGCCAATTTAATCGCCGGACCGAGGTGCAAGCGATCATCCAGAAATCCGAGGACCCACAGCGCCGCCACCGCCCAGGCGATGCGGGGGCAGCGCCCATGACCCGTCAACCAGTAGGCGGCCGCGCAACTCAGAAAAATCGCCAGCCCTCCGCTTGAAGGCGTGGGTACGGCGTTCCAGCGGTCCTTTCGCGGTGCAGCCGTGAAGCCCAACCAGGAATCCCCGCGGATTTGCAGCCGTGTCAGCAGCGCAGAAAGCAGACCCGTGAAGAGAACCAGCATCCTATACCGTTACCGTTGAAAAGCTTTTTGACAAACGAACCCATTCACAATCCACCACCCGCCGCACGATGGCTTCGAGCGAAGTGGCCGGACGGTAATGCACCAGGCTCTCCAGCTTTTCGAGACAAGGCACGCGCCGGTCCATATCTTCGAATCCGGGGCCGTAGGCTTGATCGTAAGGCACGTGTTCCACAGACGACGGCGATCCGGTAATCTCCCTGACCAGCGCGGCCAGTTCGTTGATGGTTACCTCCCGGTCGTTGCCGATGTTGACGATCTCCCCGACGGCTGCCGGCGTTTGCGCAAGACGCACCATGGCTTCCACCACATCGCCTACATAAGAGAAGCAGCGGCGCTGCTGCCCGGTATGGTGTATGGTCAGGGGTTCGCCCCGCAGCGCCTGGCGCACGAAGGTGGGCAACACCATGCCGTAGCGGTCGGTCTGGCGCGGCCCGACGGTATTAAAGAAGCGCAATACCGTTACGGGCAGACCGCGCTCGCGCCAGTAGGCCAATGCCAGCCATTCATCCAGCGCTTTCGAGGCGGCGTAACTCCAGCGCCCGATATTGGTGGGACCAAGCACCAGGTCGTCCTCTTCGCGGAACAGCCGGCTCATGCTCCTGCCATAGACTTCCGATGTGGATGCCAGCATTACCGACTTGCCCTTCTTGGCCGCGCAGCGCAGCACCACCTCGGTGCCATGCACATTGGTTTCGATGGTGCGCACCGGACTGCCCATAACGAGCTTCACCCCCACCGCCGCCGCCAGATGGAAAACCACATCGGCGCTGTCCACCAGTTCACCGACCAGGGGCTCATTGAAGACCGATTCGATGCGGTATGAAAATGCGGGTTTGGTCTTCAGATGCGCGATATTCTCAAACGCCCCCGTCGAAAGATCGTCGAGAACGGTAACGCGCCACCCCTCCGCCAGACAGCGCTCCGCCAGATGCGATCCGATAAATCCAGCCCCGCCGGTAATCAAGACGTTCATGAATTCCTCCCCAAGAATATTTGTCCCAAATGCTTCTTTTGCAGCAACCCGCGGTACAACGCGTCTAAGTTTGCCACCAGCGTTTCCTTGCGATACTGCCGTGCGGCGAAAGCGCGCCCCGCAAGCCCCATGCGCGTTACCAGGGTCCGATCATCGGCTAGCGCCACTAGTGCGTCAGCCAGCGTGCCGGCATTGCACTCCGTCAACACGCCATTGGCGTACCAGCGCGCGCCGCCCGTAGCGCGCGCGGCGCTGCCCGAAACCATGTCCACCACGCCACCCACGGCGGTGGAGACAAACGGCCGCGCCGCCGCCATGCCCTGGATGAGCGCTACCGGCGTGCCTTCGTTGCGCGAAGTCTGCAATACTACGTCGCAGCGCGCCATCGCCGGCAGGAGTTCCTTCTGCCAACCCATCCACTCCACGCGACCGCCATACCGGTCGAGCAGGGCCGTCAGCGCGGCGCGGTCCGGTCCATCGCCCGCGATCACAAAGCGTATGTCCTGGCTGCGTTGCAGCACGTCTTCGACGGTGGCGGCCAGCAGGGCGATATTCTTCACTGGAACCATGCGGCCGAACCAGCCCACCGTCAGCGGGCCGCTGTCCGCCGGCGGACGCAGAGCGAAGTAATCGTCCAACTCCAGACCCAGCGGCACCACGCGAAACTTGTGTGCCGGCGCCACGCGAAACTTCGCGCTCAATTCCGTGGCCTGCTGCGGCGACACGACGCATAATGCATCGGTGAAGCGCGCCATCAGTTGCTCGACGCGCCGGAACGCGCCCGCCTGGATGCGCGAAAAATACCCATCGAGGCTATTGCCATGAAACGTGTGGATGACGATCGGCGCGCCGCTCAACACCGCCGCTAGGCGGCCCAGGCAACCCGCCATGGCGGTATGCGTGTGCACGATCGCGGGCCGTTCGCGCCGCAGCAGCCGCCACAACTGCCAGAGCGCTTTCAGGTTGCGCCACGGATGCACCGAGCGCGATAAATCCGGCACCCAGTATACGGTATCGGCGGCCTGCAGCAAGCAGCGCATGTCGCCGTCGTCCGGCTCGCAGCTTCCCGCCACCAGCAGGGTACGATATTCGAGCGCAGCCATCTCCCGCGTGAGCAGCAGCGTATGGATGGCCGGGCCGCCTATGTTCAAACGCGTGATGACGCGCACGACTTTTGGACGTTCCGGTCCAGCCGTGAAATCACGAACCGGAATTTCCCGTTCGGCGAGCGTGGGATGCGATCGGTACATTCAAACTCCAGATGTATATTCCGCCCCACCCGGGCGCGGAGGTTGTTTTCCAGCACTTGCAGGTCTTCGGCGGTGAAGCGCGGCGCCGGGACGAAGCGGACGCGCAACACCTCCAGAGATTCCTGCTCGAGCTGGCTTTCGACAATGTTGCGGACGCCCTTCAATACCGGATCCAGGCGCCCGAGGAAACCGCGTTCGCGGGTATAGATAAAATCGTCGAGCCGGCCACCGATCTCCTCGATGACTGGCATGCCGCGGCCACAGGAACAGCTTTCGGTGGAAAAGCGGGCGGTATCGCCCACGCGATAGCGGATGAGCGGCATGGCGTAATTAACCAGGCCAGTCAGCACCACTTCGCCCATTTCTCCGGGAGCCGCAGCCGTGCCGTCGGGACGCAGTATCTCGGTTACCCCGGCAAGCGGATGTGCGTGCATACGACCGGCTTCGCATTCGTACCAGAAGCTTTGCATCTCCGCCTGCCCGTACTGGTCGGAGACGCGCGTCGCGAAAGTCTCCTCTATGACGCGGCGCTGGTGGTCGAGCAGGGTTTCCGCGGAAGTGAGTGCGGCTCGCAATTGTGGCGCGGGACGGCCCGACTGCCGGTAGTATTCTGCCAGCACGTACATCGCGGACGGGTAGCCGGATAAATATGCCGGCCGGAAGCGCTCCAGAGCCGCGGCATAGAAAGGCAAATTCTCCGGCAGCAGATGGACGGTCGAGAGCAGCAGTGCGTGGTTTGCCAGGTCGCGCCGCCAGAAAGTTTTCGTCGATTCGGGTTGGCGCGCCGGCGCAACCATTTTGCCGGTGAACTGGCCCCGCCGCTCGTCTTTGGTAACACCCGCCGTATTCCGGTAGAGCTCTACGAAGGCCCACATCCGCTGCATCGCTTCGCGGCTGTGGTAAACGGTAAGCGGCTTTCCCGTGGTACCGCTGGTGTGCCATGGAATCAGCGCCCGTCGCGGGACAGTGCCGGCTATGAAATCCTCGGGGCGCTCCCGTACGTGATCTTTCGCAGTGCATGCCGCCGGGCCGTTTTTCCGATAGTAAGGCACCTGCGTGCAGACAAATCTCCGCAGCCGGTCGATCTCAGTTGTCTGCAATGCGCGCAGTTGTTCGGCGGGCAGGTACTCGGTGCGCTTGAGCGTTTCCAGGTAGTCCTGGAATACGCCGCTATACCGCCAATGGTGATACCGGGTGCCTTGGGCGGTGACGCATGCGTGCTGCAGGGCTACAGGCAGTGCGGAATAGAATTGGCGCCACATTTCAGCGATGTCTTTTAAATGAATACGTACCAAATCGTATGGGCTTATCTCTTGAGATTAAAAACGCTTCGGCCCACCGCAGGCGGGAAGGCTGAAAGAAAGAATTGAGCGAAAATAACGTTTGAGAAACGAACGGCGAAGCCACAACCCGCGCCAGGACCCTTTCCTTGATAGTATTGATCTTGCCCCATGAAGGCGATCATCCTGGCGGCCGGGTTGGGGACCCGCTTGCGCCCTATCACGGACACTACCCCAAAGTGCCTGGTGCCGATCAACGGCGTGCCGTTGCTGGAACTGTGGCTGCGTCAATGTGAGCGCGCGGGGGTGAAGGGCGTGCTGGTGAACACCCACTATTTGGCCGCGCGGGTTGAGGAATTTGTCGCGGCGCGCCACGGAATACCGGTGACTTTGGCCTATGAGCCCGAGCTGCTAGGCAGCGCCGGAACCATCGCGGCGAATTGGGACTTTGTGGAATCCTCCGAATCTTTCCTGATCGTCTACGCCGACAATCTCACCACCTTTTCCTTGTCCGAGCTGGTCGCGTTCCACGCCACTCACGAACGTATAGCCTCCATGGCCCTGTTCCGCTCCCCGAATCCATCCGCCTGCGGGGTGGTGGAGATGGATACTTCCGGACTGGTTACGGGATTCTGGGAGAAGCCCGAGCATCCATCCGGCAATCTGGTCAACGCCGGAATCTACGTCTTTCGCCGCCAGGTGCGGCCGTATTTGCCCACCGAGGTTCCCGCCGACGTAGGGCGCTCATTGATGCCGGCACTTGTCGGCCGGGCAATGGGGCTGCCCATCAGCGGCTACTTCGTGGATATAGGCACTTTGGAAAACTACTACAGCGCCCAGGCGGGTTATGCCGCCGCCTGCCAGGCAGCCGGGGAATCGTGATGAATTTCACCGCCTTCCGGCCGGATGATCTTGCCACCGCATCGAAGACGCGATTGGCGGCAGCCGGCAAGCGGGGCTTGCCCATGCGCGACGTTTGGCGGATAATAGTGGACAAATGGCACGTCCAGCCGCTAGCGCTTCCCGCGCCCCAACCCGAGTGATCGGCGCGGTGCGCAAAGGCCTCCCCGCCGGGAAGCTTACTGAAATGGTCCGGCTTCTGGCAGTAGACCGAGCCCTTCTGTTGCGGATACTAGGTGTTTCTCAGCGGACAATTCAGCGCAAGCAGGCGTTCTCGCATCGGCTCAGCCCCGGGGCATCGGATCGGCTTTCCCGGATCGATCGAATTTACAGCTTGGCGGTCGAGGTATTTGGCGATGGCGAAAAGGCCGCCCAATGGCTGAAGCGGCCCAGCCGGGCGCTCGCTAACGAATTACCCTTGGAACTGCTTGACACCGACACAGGCACTCAGCAGGTGGAGCGGGAATTGCGACAGATCCAGTTTGGCTTTGTCTATTGATGCCCGCGCTGTGGAGGCTGTACCGCGCCCAGCACGGGCCCGGTCTGGATGGAATCGGCGGTACATTTGCCAACGGACGCTGGCATACGCTCGGTGAACGCGTAGTTTACTTCGGGGCATCGGCCGCCATCGTAGTTCTGGAACGCCTCGCGCATACCGATCCCGATTTGTTGCCCGACGATCTCCGGCTTGCTCTTTTCGAGTTTACCGAGCCGGTTCAGGAAACCAAGGTCGATGAGTTCGCCACGCTGCCGGCGAATTGGAACAAGGATGAAAACGCCACGCGCCGCATAGGTGGCCGGTGGCGGCAGCGTCGATCCTCCTGTCTGTTAGTGGTGCCCTCGGCAATTCTCCCGGAAGAATCCAATTTTGTACTCAATCCCGAACATCCCGGCGCGCAGGGGTTGCGCCTGGTTCGGGAGCGCCAATTCACGTTCGACCCGCGCCTGATCTAGAAGGGGCTGACCCTGTTTTGGTCTGAGATAGTACCTGGGCGGTCCATAACCGGTATAATCGTAAGATACTGGTGCCGAAGGGCGTTCGGACCCTATACTGAAGAACTGGGCGATGCCGCCCCCCTTCCACGGTGAAGCGGTAGGTCTGCAATAATTCCGTCACAGATTGCCTAAGCGGGGAAGAAAATGCCGGAACACTTTGAATTTCTCGTTGTGAACGCGCCGGAGCGTCTCCGGCGGCATGCGCTGTCCTCTGGCCCCGGACTATTCGGCGTCAGGCTGGATCCCGTCCGTCCGGACCTTGCGTCCGCAGCCGAAGCGGAATGCGTGATTGTTGCCGCTGGCGGACGCAAGCGGACAAAGGAACTGGTGAAGCTGGCGCGCGCCCAATCGCGCTGCGTTCTGCTGGAAGTTTCCACTACGGAAGAGGCCGCCATGGCCGGCGACCTGGGCTTCGATGGCGTGGTATCCAAGACCCTGCTAGCTTCGCCTGTGCCGATATGGGGAGTGGGCGGCATCGGCCTGCATTCGGCGGCCGCCTGGTATGCCGGCGGCGCTGCGGGCGTGGTGCTGGATGTCGAGGATGCCTCCTGGGCGGTGCTGGCGAACCGGTTCCGCACTCTGCCCGCCATCCTGCGCGGCTTGCGCGATTCCATCCGCGAGCATGTCGAATTAGCCATGAAACACCCGCGGCTGGAGCCTCTGGCCAAAGCGGATCCCGCTACGCGCGTCATCGAGGGTCCGGACGATGCCGGCATCGAAGCTCTGCTCACCACAGGAGCGTCGAAAGTGGCATTTTCAGGCGTCCACGACGGCCGTTCCGCTGCCATGGCGGCGGTACTTGCCGCGCCCCTGGCGGAAAAAGGCGCGCGCATCGGTATTCTGGCTGGCGCAGACGTCGCCGCAGAAGGCGCCCGCCTGGTTGGTGAGCTTCCCGTACCATTTGCCGGCCCGCGCGTAGAAGCCGCGCCGCCGCTGAAGCCTTTCGATGTCGCCATCGTGGGCATGGGCTGCCTGCTTCCGAAAGCGCCCAACGTGCGCGCTTTCTGGGCCAATATCCTGAACAAAGTCGATGCCATAGGCGACATTCCCAAGGAGCGCTTCAACATCGACCTGTATTACGACCCCGACCGCAAGGCCAAAGACAAGATGCACTCCCGCTGGGGCGGCTTCCTGGACCCTGTGCCGTTCGATCCCATGCGCTATGGCATTCCGCCCACCGCGCTGCCGTCCATCGATCCATTGCAATTGCTGGCGCTCGTCACGGTGGACCAGGCGCTGCGCGATGCCGGCTATCATGATCGCGAATTCCCGCGTCAGACGACTTCCGTGATTCTGGGACTGAGCGGCGGGCTCGGCGATGTGGGCCTGCAATATGCGGTGCGCTCCATGCTGCAGCAGTTCATCAGTAAGCCGCCCGCGGAATTGCTCCAGGAGCTGCCCGAGTGGACCGAAGACTCCTTCGCCGGCCTGCTGCTGAACGTCGCCTCCGGCCGCGTGGCCAACCGCTTCGACCTAGGCGGTGTGAACTTCAGCGTGGATGCCGCCTGTGCTTCTTCCCTGGCCGCCGTGTACCTGGCCGCGCGCGAACTGGCCGATCATTCGAGCGACATGGCCATCGTGGGCGGCGTGGATACCGCGCAAAGTCCGTTCGGCTATATGTGTTTCGCCAAGGCGCAGGCGCTTTCCGCCCGGGGCCGCTGCCGCACATTCGATGAGTCCGCCGACGGCATCGCCATCAGCGAAGGCATCAGCATGATGGTGCTGAAGCGCCTGGAAGACGCCGAGCGCGATGGCGATCGCATCTATGCGGTCATCAAAGGCGTGGCCGGATCGAGCGACGGCAAAGGCAAAAGCATGACCGCCCCGCGCTTGGAAGGTCAGATCCTGGCGCTGCAGCGGGCTTACGCGCGCGCCGGTATCCGTCCTTCGACGGTTGGTTTGATCGAAGCGCATGGTACTGGCACCGCGCTGGGTGACGCGAGTGAGCTGTCGGCTGTGGCTGACGTGTTCCAGGCAGATGGAGCCACCCCGCAGAGTTGCGCGATCGGATCGGTGAAGTCCATGGTGGGCCATACCAAGTCCGCCGCGGGGGTCACCGGATTGATGAAAGTGGCGCTCGCGCTGTATCACAAGACCCTGCCCGCCACGCTGCACGTCGAAAAGCCCAATCCGAAATTGCTCGAACCCGGCACGCCGATGTTCGTGAACACCGAAACGCTGCCATGGATTCCGCCGGCGGGTACCCCGCGGCGCGGCGGCGTCAGCGCGTTCGGTTTTGGCGGAACCAATTTTCACGCTGTGTTGGAGGAGTTTCAAGGCGATCTCGGAGATCCGGCCGATGTGGCGCAGACCGAAAAGTGGCCTGCCGAATTGTATGTCTGGAACGATCCCACACCGGCGGATCTCGACGGAGGCATACTTGGCCGCGCGGTTTCCGGGTCCGCGCAAACCCGCTTGGCCATCGTGGCAACCTCTCCCGAAGACCTCCGCGCTAAACTGACCAAAGCAAAAGCAGCATTAGCATCCAAGCAGTCGCTCAACGATCCGCAAGGCATTTATCTGGCCTTCGGCCCACCGCGCGGCAAGGTCGCCTTTTTGTTCCCCGGCCAAGGTTCCCAAAAAACGCACATGCTGCGCGAACTGGCGCTCACTTTTCCCGAATTCCGTGCCAGTCTGGAACAAGCCGAACAGTCGTTAGCCGGACGTTTTCCCAAGAAGCTCAGCGCGTACATCTATCCGCCGCCCGCGTTCAGTTCCGAGCAGGAGAAGCAGCAAAATCTGGATCTGACCGACACGGTAGTTGCGCAGCCGGCGTTGGGCGTGGTCGAGATCGGGCTAAGCCACGCGCTCGAACGGCTGGGCGTCCACCCGGACATGACCGCGGGCCACAGTTACGGCGAATACGTGGCACTGGCCGCCGCCGGCGTGATTTCCGATCACGCCTTGTTCGAGCTTTCCGAATCCCGCGGCCGCGCCATCAAAGATACCACCCACGACGAAGCCGGCACCATGGCCGCCGTGGCCGCCGATGCGGATGCCATCACCAAAGCCCTGGACGGTATGGAAGGCATTACGCTGGCTAATCACAACAGCCCGCGCCAGACCGTGATTTCCGGCGCAAATGCCGCCGTCCAAGCGGCTATCAAGAAGCTGGAGACTGCCGGCCTCGCCGCGCGGCCGATCCCGGTGGCCTGCGCTTTCCACTCGCCGCTGATGGAACCGGCGCGCGAGCGATTCGCCGAAGTGCTGGCCCGCCAGACCTTCGCCAAACCCCATGCGGCGGTTTTCTCCAATACCCTAGGCGGGCAGTACCCGGAAGATCCCCAGGAAATCGCCGGGTTGCTCGCCAGCCATCTGGTGCGCCCGGTAAAATTCGTGGACGAAATCCGCGCCATGTACGAGCAAGGTGCGCGCGTGTTCGTCGAAGTGGGACCCAAGGGCGTGCTCACCGGCTTGGCGCGCCAGATTCTGGACGGCAAGGACGCGCGCTTCATTCAAGTTGACGGCGAACGAAACGGCTTGGTGCAATTCCTGAACGCCTTGGCGCAGTTGGCCGTCGAGGGTGTGCCGGTAGATACAGCGCAGCTTATGCGCGGCCGCGTGACGCAACCGGAACCTGCGGCCCGCGAAACCGGCTGGATGGTGAACGGTCTGAAAGCTTTCCCGCGCAGCCAGCCGCCGCATATCGTCAAGCCGCTCGATCTGGTCACGCCATCTTCTATCGCTATCCCTATCCCGCAGCCACTTCCCGTGGCAGCCCCAGCGCCAGTCCCTGCCCCGGCATCCACCACCGGCGATGCCGTGATGCTGCAATTCCAGCAGCTCATGAAACAGGTTCTGCAAACGCAGACCACCATCATGACGGCATACCTGCAGGGCTCGCCCGCAGTTCCCGTTCCCATTGCTTTGGCGCCACCGACGCCCATCGCGGTTGCCGCCCCAACCCCACCGCCGCCTCCTGTGCCGGTAGTGGCCGCACCCCTTGTGGTTGCACTACCGCCGGCGCCGTCCCAACAGCGTAGTTTCATCGAAGACCTCCGACGCATCGCCGCCGAGCGCACCGGTTATCCGCCGGAGATGCTGGATCTGGACGTCGGCATCGAATCGGACCTGGGCATCGATTCCATCAAGCGCGTCGAAATCCTGACCGCCTTGCAGAAGCTCGGCACGCCCGCCGAACAGCAGAAGGCACAGGGCATCATGAATAAGCTCACTAGCGCCCGAACGCTACGTGAGATCGCCGACCTCATCGCTGGCGTTTCCGAGCCGCGACCGTCAGGGAGCGGTGCCGCCCGCGACTTCATCACCGAACTCCGTGCCGTGGCCGCCGAGCGCACCGGCTACCCGCCGGAGATGCTCGACCTCGACGCCGGTATCGAATCCGACTTGGGAATCGATTCCATCAAGCGCGTCGAAATCCTGACCACCTTGCAGAAACTCGGCACGCCTGCGGAACAACAGAGCGTGCAGGGCATCATGACCAAGCTGACCAGCGCCCGCACGTTGCGTGAAATCGCCGATCTCATCGGCGGCTCGGTGGGAGCGAGCCCCGCCCTATCGGCGCCCGTGCCTATGCCCGCCGGCCGCGACTTCGTTACCGAACTGCGCGCTGTCGCGGCCGAGCGCACCGGCTATCCGCCGGAGATGCTCGACCTGGACGCGGGCATCGAAGCCGACTTGGGCATCGATTCCATCAAACGCGTTGAGATCCTGACCGCCTTGCAGAAGCTCGGCACGCCTGCCGAACAGCAGAGCGTGCAGGGCATCATGAACAAACTCACCAGCGCCCGCACGTTGCGTGAAATCGCAGATCTCATCGCGAGCTCAGTAGGAGCGAACCCCGCCGCGCCTGCGCCCGCCTTACCCGCTCCTACCGCCCCAGCCGCTACCGCCGGGCGCGACTACCTAGCCGAACTGGTCAAAATCGCCAGCGAACGCACCGGCTACGAACCTGACATGCTCGACCTGGATGCCGGCATCGAGGCCGACCTGGGCATCGATTCCATCAAACGCGTCGAAATCCTGACCGCTCTGCAGCAGCGCTCCACATCTGCGGAGCAAGCCCAAATCCAGGGCGCGATGGAAAAGCTGACCAGTGCCCGCACCCTGCGCGAAATTGCCGATCGCATCGCCGCCGTTTCCGAGCCGCGACCGTCAGGGAGTGGTTTCGCCCAGCCCGCGGCCCAAGTCCCGCGCTTCATCCTCACCACCGCCGACAAGCCGCGCAGCCCATCCAAGCCGCAATATTACCCTGGCCGTGTCAGCCTGATCACCGATGACGAAACCGGCATCGCCTCCGCGCTCGCCGATGAGCTCAAACGCAACGGCGAACGCGCCCTGCTGCTGCGCCATAGCCCCGACGCAACCATCGGCGCGGGCGACGTGTTCACCACCGATCTCGCCGATCCGTTGCACGTTGAGGCGTTGATCGCCGCCATCCATCAACAGTTCGGCCCAATCGGTGCCATCATTCATCTGCTTCCTTTGCGCGCCGGCCAGCCCGCCTTGCAGTCGAGTTTCACTGAATGGCGCGAATTGGTGCGCCTGGATGTCCGTAGCTTATACGCGCTAGCCCGCGCCACCGAGAACGATCTCAAACAGACCGGCCGCGTGGGTGGCGCGCTGTTCGCCGCGATCACGGCGCGTGGCGGAGCATTCGGACTGCAGCCCAATGGACCTTTTTCTCCCACGCACTTTGCAGTGGCCGATTTCACCAAGACACTTGCGCTGGAATTCACCGGCGTGCTATGCAAAGTCGTAGATCTGGATCCCACCGATCCCAACCCCATCCTGCGCCAAAAGCTCATCGATGAACTCACTTCCCCGGATGACACGCTGCAAGTGGGCTTGCCTGGCGATCGCCGCCTGACGGTGGTGCCCCAGATCGCCCCGCTCAATGGCGAAACCAAACGCCAGATCCAGCGCGACTGGGTTTTCCTGGTGACCGGCGGCGCACGCGGCGTAACCGCCGAGATTGCCCGGCAGCTTGCCGAGCGCTATCAGCCTACGCTGATTCTGGCCGGCGCATCGCCGCTGCCTTCCGGACCCGAACCCGCCGACACCGCCGGCATCGCCGAAATGCCGCGCCTGAAAGCGGCCCTCACGGCCCGATTGCGCGCGTCGTCGCCTTCAGCCACTTCGGTGAAACCCGCCGCGGTGGAAGCCGCCCTGCAGCGCCTGCTGAAAGATCGCGAGATCCTCCAAAGCATCGAAAGCCTGCGCCGCACCGGCGCCAAGGTCGAGTACCATTCCGTGGACGTGCGCAACGAAGCAACCTTCGGCGAGTTGATCGATCGCATCTACGTTAACCATGGCCGCCTGGACGTCGTCATTCATGGCGCAGGCATTATCGAAGATAAGCTCATCCGCGACAAAACGCCGGAATCGTTCGACCGCGTGCTGCACACCAAAGCCGATTCCGCCTTTCTGTTGAGCCGCAAGTTGCGCCCGGAGAGGCTGCAATGCCTGCTCCTGATGTCATCGGTCACCGCGGCGTTCGGCAATCGCGCCCAGGCGGACTATGCCGCCGCCAACGGCATCATGAACGGCTTGTCCGTGCTCCTTTCCGCGCAGTGGCCGGCGCACGTGGTGGCCATGAATTGGGGCCCCTGGGGATCCAGCGGCATGGTTTCCGAAGAAGTACGACTGCAGTTCCTCTCCCGCGGCATTCAGATGGTGCCACTCGATGGCGGCGCCCAAGCGGCCCTGCGCGAAATCGAAGCGGGTCCGCAATCCGACCCGGTGGTGGCAATGGGCGAAGGTCCCTGGAGGGAAATCGCCCTGCCAGCCGATACGCCGCGCACACAGGTCCACGCGTTAGGGAGCGTGAAATGAAACCCACACAGCCCGAGATTCTCGCCTACGTTCTGAAAACCGTGCAGGATCTCTGCCAGGACTGGGACTATGCCGACGAGGTTGGCCCCCAATCGCTGCTGTTTACGGGACTGGGTATGGAGTCGCTCGACGCCGTAGTGCTATGCACCGCTCTCCAAGAGCACTATCGGATCACCATGCCCTTCGCCGAGTTGCTGGCGGATATCGGCCAGCAGCAGCGCGATCTCTCGATTGCGGAGCTGGCGGAGTTCGTCAGCCAGCATGTCAGCGGGGGAGTGCCAGCGGCGCAGCCCGGCGAGCAAGCAGTCGAAGCTGGTTTCCCACGGCTGGCTTGACTTAGCCCGCATAGGATCGGAAGAATTGCATTACTGTCAATTACTTTGTAATGATATAGGGGATGGAGCGCATCACAAAGCAATTCACCATCTCCCTGCCACCTGATATGGCCGAACAGGTACTGGCGGCAGCCAAAGCCGAAAGCCGCACCATCAGCGAACTGTTTCGAGAGGCCTTTCGGACCTATCGCGCGCAACGCATTCAAGCGCTTCTTCAGACATCTCTCGAACAAGGCCGGCGCAGAAAGCACCATGGTTATACTCAGGACGACGTAGAACGCCTCATTCATGAGGTGAGGGCCGAAGATGGCCCTCCGCGGTGATCGTGGTTCTCGACAGCAATGTGTGGATATCGGCACTCGAGTTCGGCGGCACGCCGGAGCTTGCCCTAACGCAGGCGCTCACCGTCGACCAACTGGCGATTTCGGATTTCATCGAGCGTGAAGTAGTCCGTGTGCTTACCGGGAAATTCCATCGCGAATCCGGTGCGTTGCAAGTGGTCTTGGAGGATCTCTTGCGCTGGACGTATCGCGTTCAGATTCAGAACACCCTTTCCGGGATCTGCCGGGATCCCAACGACGATCCCGTACTGGAGACGGCTGTGGCCGCAAAAGCGGACCTCCTCGTGGCCGGGGATAGGGATTTACTCAGCCTGAAATCTTTCCAGGGCATCGGTATCGTGACGCCTGTCGATTATCTGCGTATCGGCTTGCCGGCTTGAGCAGCCAAAGAAGATCGGTCAGGGAAACTCGATGAGATCCTGAATCTGCTCGTTGGTCAGATCGAATAACCATCCCCTTGCAGGCACGATCGGCTGATCCAGGCTGAGACGCCGACGCGGTTGTTTCGGCGTCGGCTCGTCAACGGCACATTCGCTGCTGCGCCGTATCAACGCTTCGTCGTGCGACTCGGGGATTCATATCCACAATTATCCACAATATAGGTCAAGCCGCGCGCGCGGCGAGATCGATCCCCGCGAGATCGGCTACATTCAGCGCAGCGACCGCGCCCGCGATACCGGAATTTGCAAGCTCGACCATGGGATTGACGCCCAGCCGCTGCTTCCACGCGCCCTCCACGGCAAGCCGGCCGTGTGGATCTCCGACAATCTCCACATCCGCGGCGCATAACTGCTCGCCGAAACGCTCCTGGATCAGCATCCGCACGGCGTCCTTGGCGGCGCAACGCCCCAGCAGCCAGTCATAGCGTTCCTTCGGCGTCGCTTGCATACTGTCCCAAACCGCGCGCTCCCGACGGCTCAGCACTAGGTACGCCAGCGTCTTCAGCCAAACGCTGTGCGAGGACTCCAGAAACGGCTGCGGCAACCCCTCCACGCGGCAGGCCGTAACGCCGCGTTTTCCGGCGATGGCGGCGAGCGGCTCTTTCCATGGCGTCGAAATGTAAGTCGCACGCGGATCGATCCGTAACCGCAGAAAGAGCGGCGGCTGTGGGAAGCGGCGCGTCTCCCAGTTGTCCAGTCTGTAGTAGACCTTGCCCGCGTGGTCGAGCACTTCGATATCGGAATGAATCACCGCGTCGCTCTCGAATCGCCGCACTACACGGCATTCCAGCAGCGTGCCGGTGGCCGGCGCCGGCGCATAACAATGGAACGCGCCCACGCGATAGGGGAACAGGTCCGTGCCCTTCTCAATGGCTTCCCAAAACCAGTACGCGACCACTTGTCCGGCCGCATCCAGCAGCACCGGATCGAACAGAAATGCAGGCTGCGGATTATCGGTGAAGAGCTGCGCGTGCGAGAGGGCTTCCAGTGTGGCGCTGCAGCCATTGCGTCCGGCGCGCTCCACGCTCTTGGTTCCCTGCATCAGGGAACCGTGAAACATGCCCGTGCGATAGAGTTGTTCGGGAATCCACGCGGACCGCTTCTCGTTTTCGAGCGCGAACGGCCGCGCCGGACCGGAATCCGGATAGCGCTCGGCGAATACGGCCACGGCTTCCGCCAGAATCGGACGCAGCGTGCTCGCTGCGCCGGCTTCCCGCAGAGCGACGTGCACTTCGCCGGGCGCGGTCTGCCTGGCCGTAGCTTCCACGGTGTAACCGGGTTTCTCCAGCGTGATCCAGCGCGAGGCCCGGATGTCGCGCATACCTACCAGTACCTTGTTGGGCTCCAGCAAGACGCCGCCCTCAGCCAGCATCTCCATCGTCACAGTCAGTGGCACTAGGGTCAGGCCAAGCAGCGACGGATCTTCGGTGGAAACATCGCGCCCCAAGGCATGGTCATGGAAGATGATTTCCCGCTCCGCGGAAAAACGATGCCGAGCCACGGCGCGCACGCCCGGCACGTTCTCGACGATGTCGTGAAAGAAGGGGAAACGCGCCGCGCTCGGCGTATTCGGTGCGCCCTGCCGTGCCGCCAGATACGCCGCCATAACTTCCTGCTGCGTCTGCACGAGCTGCTCCATCATGCTGAGATGCTCCTGCATCAACACCGATCGCGCGTCCGTAGGAGCAGGGGCCACCGGCTGGGCGAGAGGAGCTTCCGTCTTATGGCTCCTGACTTCCGACTCCTCCCTTCTGTCTTGTTGCCTTGCCAGCTTGAAATCCGCCGGCAGGCGCGCAGGCTGCAAGCCCGTGCCTAGCGCCAGCGAGCGCCCGGGCTTGATCTTCTCGGTCACGGGACGCGGTGCCCGCCTTGCATAAAGATGCTCCAGCTTGGGATTCAGCCCGTGTGCCACCAACTGTCCCAGCATGTGATGAAGCTGCACGATTCCCGACCGATGCTGCACGTTCGACGGAATCGCCGCGTGCGGCTTGGACCGCAGCACATCGTCGGTGAAGCCGGTCAGGTTGCCGCGCGGGCCAATCTCCAGGAAGAGCCGCACGCCGTCGCGATGCATGCCTTCAATCGTCTCGCGGAAGCGTACGGTGCTGGACCATTGCACCGCCGCCAGCGCGCGGATCTCCTCCGGGTCGTGCGGATACGGACCCGCCGTCACGCAAGAGTAAAGCGCTGTCTGAGCGTCGCCGATCCGTACCCGGTCGAAATGCTGCTTCAGCGGTTTGCTGAACACTTCGAACCAAGGCGTGTGATAGGCGCGCGCAAACGGCAGCTTCTGGCAAATCGCGCCTTTGGGTGTCAGCACGCTCACCAGCCGGTCGATCACGGATTCGTGCCCGCACAACACCACCTGGTGGACGCAGTTATCGAGCGCGATATAGAGTTCGCCATTGCTGGCCGCCACCTGTTGCTCCAGAAAGGCATGGTCCGCGCCGGCCACAGCCAGCAACACCGCCTCCGGAATATCGCTTGTGGAATTCAGCTTGTCGAAGACCTCGTAAACGCCCAGGATGTGCCGTATCAGTTCCTCGTCGTCGGCCACCTCGACCACTCGCGAGGCCAGCAGCGCGGAATGCTCGCCGGTCGAGTGCCCCACCATGGCGTCGGCGCGTATGCCCAGCTTCTCGATCAGCGCGTACATCGCCTGGTTGGCGCAAAATACCGTTTCCGCGCCGGAGTCCATGTTGTATAAGCGTTCCTGGCTTGGGGAACCCAGCGGCGGCGGGAAAATGACATCGCTCGGCAGATAATCGCGCGGATGGTTTTCGTAAGCGCGATCCATCAGGTCGAAGACCCGCCGCACTTCCGGGAAATGGATGCAAAGGTCGCCGAGCATGTTGCGATATTGCGATCCTTCGCCGGGGAACAGGAAGGCCAGCTTGCCATTCAACCCCAGGGGCTCTTTGAAGTGGTAGATGCCCTCGATTTCCTTGATATTACGGGTCTTGGGGTCGCCCAGGCGCTTGATGGCGCGCTCCAGTTTGGCGATCAGATCTGTGTGCGACAGCCCGACCACCGCCATGCGCATGGGACCCATGGGACGATCGCAGTTAAGCGTCCAGGCCAGGTCCTTCAACGAGAGGGCATCGCCGCCCGCGCGCAGAATTTCGAGCGCCTGCTGCGCATCTTCCGCTACTGCGGCGCGGCTGTCGCCCGAGAAAATAAATAACTCGCTATCCCAGTCGCGCTGCATCCAGGGTGCCTGATTGGGCCCGGTGTATTCCTCCAGGATGGCGTGCGCATTGATGCCGCCGAAGCCGAAAGCGTTCACCCCCGCGCGCCGCGGCGTTTTGGAAGACCCATGAATCCAGGGCCGCGTTTCCGTGTTGATATAGAAATTGGTGTTTTCGAGCTGCAGCTTGGGGTTGGGATTCTCGCACAGCGTGGGCGGCAGGACTTTATGGTGCAGCGCGAGCGCCGCCTTGATCAGGCCCGCCACGCCGGCGGCTGGCACAGTATGGCTGATCATGGATTTCACCGAGCCCAGTGCGCAGCGCGGCGACTCGGTCTGGCGTAGCGGAAACACGCTCCGCAGCGCTTCCACTTCCACCACGTCGCCCACCGGAGTGCCGGTACCGTGCGCTTCCAGCAGGCCGACCGTAAGCGGATCGATGCCCGCCGGTTCGTAAGCGCGGCGCAGCGCCAACTCTTCACCTTCGAGGCGCGGCGCAAGCACATGCGTGGCGCGACCGTCGCTCGCAATGCCGATGTTTTTCAAAACTGCATAAATATGGTTACCATCGCGCTCGGCTTCCGCCAGGCGTTTCAGCACCACCATGCCGACGCCCTCGCCCAGCAGCGTGCCATCGGCGTCCTTATCGAACGAGCTCAACTGGCCGCGATGGGAAAGTGCGCCAAGCTGCGAGAAGATCATCATCAGGACCGGCGAGGTGTTGCTGTTCACGCCGCCGGCCAAGGCCAGATCGCAGTTGCCTGTCCGGAGCTCGCGCGCGGCCATCTCGACGGCCACCAGCGAGCTGGCGCAGGCGGCGTCGATCAGGTAATTCGGCCCCATCAGGTCCAGGCGGTTGGCGATGCGGCCGGTGATGATGTTGGGCACAAGGCCCGACGCAGTATCCGCATTGAACGGCGGCAGCGTGGTCTTGATGCGCTTCTTGATTTCGGCCAGCTCCGCATCGGTATGCTCGGGATGCAACTGCTTCAGGATGCGCAGGATGCTCTCGACCATCACGCCCTGTTGCAGGGCCGCCGCATTTCCCCTGTTGACATACGTCCCGCGGCCGATGATCACGGCGGTGCGCTGCTTGACTGCCTCCAGGTCGAGGGGACCGCAATCCTTCAGCGCATCTTGCGACGCCTGCAAGGCCATGTAATGGTCGGGTTCGCCGCCATCCACCGCGTTGGGCATGATGCCGAAGGCGAAGGGATCGAACTGCGCCAGCTTGCCCAGAAATCCGCCGCGCTTGCAGTAGGTGCGGTCGTCGGCCTTGGTGTCCTGCTCGAAAAAGAGTTCGGCTTCCCACTCAGGAGGGGCGTCCGAGATGGCGTTTACTTTGTGCAGGATGTTTTCCCAATAGCGCGTGGCGTCCGGCGCGCCAGGGAGCACGCAGGCCATGCCAATGATGGCGATGTCGTTGGATTGATCGTTGTTCATTTCACCCGGTATAATCTTTTAATTGTCGCAAATTGGTGGGGAGGCGCCATGCGCCGCCAAGGCGGGCGGCAGCGGCAACTCATCGGGTCGGTTTTCCTGTACATTCGCCGTGACGATGCCGTATCCTGAAAACAGAAGCGGCACCGATGATGACTAATGAACGGAATTTCGTGACCCTCTACCGTCTAGCTTTCGAGGAATTCGGCGGTGCCGCGTTGTGGAGCAGTAAACCCGTGCCCGACCCGACGCCCGCCGACGCTCTGGCGATCACACACAGCCTGCGGGTTGAAGGTAATTTGGAGGCGCGGCGTCTCGCCGAAGAGATTGAGCAGGCGTGCCGTGCCGCTCTCTAAGATTCAAAGCGACATACTCAGACTTCTTGCTTCGCACCGCGACCCCGAAAGTTACGTTGCGGGAAGTACGCCTCTGAACCGCGACGCACCCCGCTTTTCAGCCGATATCGACGTTTTCCACGACCGCGAAGAACGGGTTTTGCAAGCGGCTGAACAGGACGCCGCATTTCTGCAGGAGCATGGTTACACCTTGCAATGGCTTCGACGGAGTCCGCTCATTTATACCGTTTTGGCCGCGCGCGGGGTGGAAACAACGAAGTTGGAATGGGTTGTGGATAGCGATTTCCGCTTTTTTCCGACGATCCGCGACGAAGTGTTCGGCTACGTTCTGCACCCGGTTGACCTTGCCGCCAACAAAGTAGCCGCGGCCTATGGGCGTCGCGAGCCGCGAGATGTGGTGGACCTTCTGACGATCCACGAGCGGATATTGCCGCTTGGCGCCGTGGTGTGGGCGTCGGTGGGCAAAACGTTGGGATTTACCCCGGAAGGGGTCATCAACGAAATCCGGCGCACGGCGCGCTATACCGAAGCCGACTTTCGGCGTGTCGCCAGCGATCCGCCGATTGATCCCACGGCAACGATGACGCGCTTGAGGGATATTCTCAGTGAAGCTGAAGCATTTGTCGCCCGCATGCCTACCGGAAAGGCCGGGCTCCTCTTCCTGAAGGACGGTCACGTGGCGCAGCCAGACCCCGAGCGGCTGCAGGAGTATCAAACCCACGCTGGACAAAGGCGAGGCCAGTGGCCGACGAGTGCGGAAATCTCCGCTGCCATGGTGGAACGCTATAACAAACCGCCGGTGCCATAGGCGCTCCAGCATCCGGCATGTTCGGTCTGACTTTTACGGCACCCGGATTACGGCACCCGGAAGGGCACATTGCTCGAAAGCGTGCCGCTGGGCGTGACCACCTGGACCGTCCCGGTGGTCGCGCCGGTTGGAACGGTGGTGGTGATTTCGGAACTGGAGGCCACTTCGAAGACAGCCCCAGTGCCATTAAAGCTGACGCTGGTCGCGCCAGTCAGATTGGTCCCCAGAATCTTGACGGCCGCTCCCACCTTACCGGAAGTAGGTAGCGTTTCCACAGACGGCCCCAAGCCTACAGATAGGCTGAAGACCGTTCCGTTGTTGTGGGCCCCGCCCTGGGAGGTCGTCCCGTAGAGGTAGCCGTTCGTGGCCTGGACCAGCCCCGCGTAGGGATTTGCGCCGTCCGTGCATCCACTTTGGGAGCAGAAGGTATAGACTGTAGTCACCGTTCCGCTCGGGGTGATTTTGAAGACGGTACCATTGGCATTAGCCCCGCCACCCGTGGTTATCCCGTAGAAGTCCCCATTGGTGGCCTGGACCAGCCCGAAGTCGGGCTCTTCGCCGTCCGCGCATCCACTTTGGGAGCAGAAGCTGTAGAGCGCCGTCATCGTGCCACTTGGGGTGATTTTGAAGATCGTCCCAAGGTGGTAAGTGCCGCCATTCTGCGCTGTCCCGTAGAGATAGCCGTTGGTGGCCTGGACCAGCCCCGCGTAGGGGAATTCGCCATCCGTGCACCCGCTTTGGGAGCAAAAGCTGTAGGTCGTCGTCAGCGTGCCGCTCGGCGTGATTTTGAAGACCGTCCCATAGCCGCCGACCCCGCCCCACGGGGTTGTCCCGTAGAGGTCCCCGTTGGTGGCCTGCACCAGCCCCGCCTCGGGCTGCAAGCCGTCGACGCACCCGCTTTGAGAGCAGAAGCTATAGAGCGTCGCCAGCGTGCCACTCGGGGTGACATTGAAGATTGTACCACTGTGGTTAGCCCCGCCACCTGTGGTTGTCCCGTAGAGGTCCCCATTGGTGGCCTGGACCAGCCCCGCAACGGGCAAGCCGCCGTCCGCGCACTCGGGGAGGGAGCAGAAGCTGTATAGCGTCGTCAGCGTACCGCTCGGGGTGATTTTGAAGACCGTGCCACCGCCGCTCGCCCCGCCATCCTCGGTTGTCCCGTAGAGGTCCCCATTGGTGGCCTGGACCAGCCCCGCCTCGGGCTCTTCGCCGTCGACGCACCCGCTTTGAGAGCAGAAGCTATAGAGCGTCGTCAGCGTGCCACTCGGGGTGACTTTGAAGACCGTGCCATAGCCGTTGGCCCCGCCAGTCACGGTTGTCCCGTAGAGATAACCGTTGGTGGCCTGGACCAGCCCCCGGGGGTCAGAGCCGTCGGTGCCGTTGAAGCTGGCCAGCGTGATGAAAGCCGAGTAGTCGAGCGTCGCTTGCGTCGCCGCGACTTGGCCACTGTAGCCGCATTGCGGCGTGAGGCCCGAGGCGTCGTTAGTGATTGACCAACCCGGATTAGAGATCCGGTCGAAGTTGTAGTCATACAAAGCTACATCTGAAAAAGTGAGCGCGCCATTCGGGGGGTAATCGCTACATTGCTTAAGATTATAGACCTCCAACGCACCGGCGAAGGCCCAGTTGAACGTCTGCCCTTCACTGGGGGTATGGCTCATCGTTGCGATGCCCCCCGTAGACACATCCTCAGTGATCACATTCCACGTGGGACAGGACAGCGTTCCCGCGCTGCAAGCGTCCCGAATAGTGCCTTTGATTTCATCGCCCGAGCCGACACTCACTGGCGAGCTCTCGGTCGTAATGCCGTTTGGGCAGCAGTTCCAACTGGCAATACCCCATGCTCCGGCAAAATCGGCATTCCACCCCAGCACCGGCTGAAGAATGCTCACAACGTCGTTGATGTCCTCCAAGCCCGGAAAGAAATACACGGTCTGGCCATCGTTGGAAGTCGGCGCCGGCGGCACAGTCCAGGTTGCAGTAAGCTCACCGTACGAGGTAGTCGTGGTGACGCTCGCATATTCGATATAACTATGGCCGATCGTCAGCGGCCCATTCGCGATCTCTCCGCGGGCCGTGTAGTGCGGATAGGCGCAAGCCGGGACGCTCTCGGTAGTTCCATCCGCATGCCGGAGGATACGCCCATCCGCCAGCAGAGCCTCTCCTTCCGCTAGATGCCGGACACAGGATGGATGAGAGTAGCCGGACGGGGTGATCACATACCCGTCCGGCACTCCCGTTGGGCGGTTCGGTCCTGCCGGTGCCTGAGCGCGCGCTGTAGTGGATGCAAGAAACGGCAGGAAACACAGGGCCGCAACCGTCACGAGCACGGTACAAGTTCTCGGTAGTATTGAAGAACCCTCAGCTACCGTACGGATATTCGTTTTCAGTTGGATGCTGTGCAGCATATGAGACCTCGCTCTCGCAAAATTGATTGTACAACCAAGTTGCGCAAAACCGGACCCTTTTTCTAGTTTCCGGCTTATCTGGGCTCTAAGATCCACGTCTCCCCGTATGCTGGGCTTCTACCTGACGTCTAACGGAGATGAAGTGGACTTTCCCCCTCTACGCCCGCCGCTCACGGATCCTCCTCCCACAAAGCCTCGGAAGAGCGAGACGAGCGGAAGCGGCGACGACTCCGATTTGGCTGCGGAAAGGACCAAGAGACCGCACCGCTGGATGTGGGTTTTCGCGAAATGCGCCTTGGGCAGACATCCGTCCGCGCCCGATTCTGAGGGCGAGTCGTTCAGTGGGCGCCAGGGAGCAAGCAGGCCGTACCCATAATGGCGATGTCGTTGGATTGCTTGTCGTTCATGTCACGGTATAATCTTTTGATTTGTCCGCGATGTGGCGGGGCGGGCGCAAATCGGGAGGAGCGAGTCCGTGGCAGAATGAAGAGGGCAAACGTTATGCGGACCACGGTGGATCTTCCGGACGCCCTCTACCAGAAGAACGAATCCCTGGCAGCCTCGCGGGGGGCGACGGTGGAAGAGTTCATCGTAGAAGTGGTTGCGACGGAAGTTCAAAGCGACCCCGGCACAGGCACTGACGGCCCACACGGCGGTCGGGAAGTTGAACTGCCCGTAATCCCGTCAAAGCGGCCGGGAACGTTGGACCTTTCGCATTTCGACTTAGATGACCTACTGGCCTGACTTTAATGATGTGCCGTTCCGCAGCTAGAAAGGGCGATCCATCATCGTGCGGCACGCCACTGGTTCAACAATCTTCGCGACGAAATGCGGGTGTTCTGCCGTATCTCGCAGATGGGCTCTCTTTACGCCGGCATGGAAGGACGTAAGCTGTCTTGTGCCCGGCGGGAACTCCTGAAGCCGTCCGCGACGCGCCGACCAGCAAGATGCCTTCCTCGTGTCTGCAATTCCGGGAAAATGCGGTACTGACGGTACTGGTGCAATAGCCCACCGGCTGGGTATAATCGTTTAACACTCTAAAACCGAAAGGAAATCTTTGCTTCAAATGAACGACCAATTCGATGTGGCCATCCTGGGCGCAGGTTTCGAAGGCGGAATGCTGGGCACCATTTTGGCCTACAAAGGCGCCAAAGTAGTGATCGTAGACGCCGGCACGCACCCCCGTTTCGCCCTTGGCGAATCTACCGTGCGGCATACTTTCCGCATGATCAAAATCATGGCGGAGCGCTTTGGAGTCCCCGAGTTCAAGACCGAGTTCAATTCCGGCGAACTCCTCCACAAGCATGTATCCAATCGTTTCGGGGTGAAGAAGAATTTCGGTTTCGTCTATCACCGCGCCGGTGAGCACCAGCGGCCGGAAGAAGCCACCCAATTGGTAATTCCGCCGTATCGGGAAGGCTACGAGGCGCACCTTTTCCGCCAGGATACCGATCAATACTTGACGTATACGGCCATTCACCACGGCGCGACGGTCAAGTACAACACCCGCGTTAAGAACGTTGAGACGGATGCGCAGGGCGTCACCCTCACGACTGAAAAAGGCGAGACCATCCGCGCCAAGTTCGTCGCCGATGCCTCCGGCGGCGGGCATGTACTGGCCCGCCTGTGGAACCTGCGCGACAATCCCCCGCGCGTCCGGCTGCAGACCCGCTGCCTATTCACGCACATGATCGACGTTAAGCCGTATGACGATCTGAACCTGCCCAAAGGCGTGCCGAAGGCGCCGCGCCCCTGGTACTCCGGCACCTGCCATCACCTCTTCGACGGCGGCTGGCTGTGGGTGATCCCATTCGATAACCGCGAAGGATCCGCCAACAAATGCGTCAGCGTGGGACTGAGCTTCGATATGCGGAAGTTCCCCAAGCCCACCGATATCACGCCGGATGAGGAATGGCGCCAGTTCCTCGATAAGTTCCCCAGCATCAAAGAGCAGTTCAAGGACGCCAAACTGGTGCGCGACTGGGTATCGTCGGACCGCCTGCAGGGATCCGTCAAGCAGAGCGTGGGCGATCGCTGGGCCATTATGGCCGGCGGCGCCGGCAGCGGCTTCCTGGACGCGCTGTTCTCCCGCGGCTTGGCCTCTTCGGTGGAAGTCATCAACGCGCTCGCCGCGCGCCTGCTGCCAGCCCTCAAGGAGAACGATTTCCGGGCTGAGCGCTTCGAATATATCTCCCGTGTTCACGAAGCCAATCTGCGGAACAACGACCGCCTGGTCTTCGGCGCTTACACTTCGTTCCGGGATTTCGATCTATGGAATGCCTGGTTCCGCGTTTGGGCCCTAGGCGTCGGACTGGGCGATCTGAAGCTGGCCAGCATCTACCGGCGATACCTGAAGAGCCATGACGACTCCATTTTGCCGGACGCAGAGGAACCCCTGGGCCTTTTCTACAGCCAGCACAAGGGTTTTGGCGAGCTTCTGGATGCTGCGGTGGCCAAGATGGATGAGGTGGAGGCTGGCACTACCGATCCGAAAGAAGCTTCCAAATACATCTTCAACCTGATCCGCAACGCCAAGTTCACGCCGGCAGCCAATCACTTGGGAGACCCGGATTGGCACTTCATCAACGCGGGAACGTTCGTTGTCTCGGTGAAGACGCTGGCGTGGCTGTTGACCTCGGCGCCACCGGATATCCGCAGCTTGTCCTTGGGTCTGCTTGGAGACGTGGGTGGGAGAAAGCCGCATCCGGCGCCCTCCGCGGGATAACCGCACCGCAAGTACTACGCCAAAACGATGCTGCGGGACGCCTAAGCGCAATACTCTTCACTTAATGATCCTAATGGCTGCGGAGATGTCCCTGAATGGCGAGCGCTTGTAGCCGCGGCGCAGGGGGAAGCTACTCATCTTCCGCTT